>Ga0256831_1000148_pt1 | contig 36518 bp, 36 predicted proteins | sample 132544metaG_FD_189087 | JGI IMG/M metagenome (GOLD analysis project Ga0256831, IMG submission 189087) | Hydrothermal vent microbial communities from Lau Basin, Pacific Ocean - 132-544 | ecosystem: Environmental > Aquatic > Marine > Hydrothermal vents | place: Pacific Ocean: Lau Basin | collected...
GTCTCCGCCGACAAACAAGTCAGAAGGAATAGTGACATTGCCGTCTGGGTCAACCGTTACTGCATCATCGCCGCTGCCAAGCCTGACACCCTCATTGTTTGCGACAAAAATGGTTTCGTCAACCGTGTGGCCGTATGCGCCCTTTTTGACCCATAGCTCCATCCCTCTCGAAAGAACCGAAGCTATGATTACTTCTGCCGGGAGAAGCCCGTCATCCCACGGGGATATGCCATCGTAACTCTTGTACGTTGCATCGAAATACATCGGATTCTCACCGGCAATTTCCGAGATGTAGGCGGTAAGTTTTGGACCAATTGATTCAGCGTCAAGCGATTCCACAATGATTGATTTACCGTTAATTTTAAGCCCATCATCAACAGTGACAGTAAGTTGGTTATCGCTACCTGGTAAGCCGATAGTTACACCATCATCATTGAGGTTTAACATCAGTGCGCCAGTACGTCCATGCCAGTGAAAGAAGTCCTCTGTAAAATCAACACCATGCTGCATTTCTGGTCTATTCCTGAATCTCCACTTACCGTCCGGGTCTACCCGCCATGTGTTATAGTCGCCAGCCTCACCGCCACCGAGCGGTTTACAAATAAGACCAATCTTATCTTTCTGAGATTGAAATTCACCACAGTTTCCAAAGCCTACTGACTCCGCCCCGTTGATTGACTTTCCGGTATAGTCAACCTCATTATCCATTCCTATTGTGACTTCGTTTGTGTTTGTATCGCTTTCCACAAGTATTCCGTCTGTTCCGATAATTGATATGCTTTCACTTACTGGAATTGCGTTCACTGAACCACCAGGAGAGCTTGTTTGCGAAACTGATCGCGCAACAGAACTGACACTCCCCTTCTTTTCTACCGTTGAAAAAACGTTTATTATTGACGCATCCCCATCTACATACAACAAAACCCTATCACCACGTTTCATTATTGAAACGTCTATACCAGCAGGAGGGGTTGCCTTGTATGCGGTTCCGCCGCGCTCCTGGACAATAACTTTGTTTCCAGACACACGCAGCACGTTTGCAAACCGGAATTTGTCAGATTCAATACCCTGATTGGACTTTGATTGTAACATTAAACAGACAACACCTTACCAACCACAGTCCAAAACAATGTAGCATTGTCAGATTGTCCGGAACCTGACGCCCTCATTAGTTTTACCTCAAAATACTTTGCGTAACGGTCCCCGATTTGAACGTAGGCAAGCTTACCGCTATCAGATACCACACTCACGGTTACAACATAGTCTGTGTCTGCCATCTCTATTGACCCTTGTGGAACACCAGAGCCATCAAATGCCGGGTTTGCATTCGAGAGAGGGGAGAGGGAAACTTTCAATGTAACCCAGTGGTCGTCATATATTGTTCTGTAAGCCTCACCAGTTTCCGCTTCAGTATTCGACCACTTACCAGATACAATCCCGAGCTTGCCACCAACAACACCGGCAGCGTATACGCCGCTTGGTTGCCCGTGAACGCCAGATGGAGAATCTATATGCTCATCCACCTCCTCGTGTTCATGTATGATTTCATATCCATTCGGGTGTAAAAGCTGGCCGTGATCTATCTTGGCGCCATCAACTCCAGTATGCTTATGATTTGTAACAAGGTCAGCCCTGAGCCCATTGTAATTTGTGTCAGTTGGTGTGCCAACTATATTTGCTGATGTTATCACTTTTACCTCGGTATTGTTGGTTCTGGAATCTTTGAATCTTCATAGGCTGTTCCTTTTGCTGTCAAGGATGGAGCCTTGCTTCCAGTTGGCGACTTGTAAGTAACTGTCATTTTTCCTACGATATAGTCATTTTCTGGCATGGCCTTAAATGCCCTAACATGAAACGAGTCCGTTGGCTGCATAACAGGGTCGAATCTACCAGACCATGAATATCCTTTAATGCGAGCCTTATTTTCAGCTAGATGTATCTTAGCATATTGTAACATTGTTTCCTGTGACATCAAAGTATGGTTTTCAACATTTTCCCACATAAGGCCAACCTCTCCAAGCATTTCTTCAGAAAAAGAAACAATCCAATCATATCCACCCTGTAGAAGTAGGGCTGAGCCTGGGCGCTCCCATGATTTACCACCTGCGACCTGTTTTATTCTATCGAGGTTGATGTCGCCAATTTGTGAATGGCGGTAGTTTAGCTTTAGCTCTATTTTGCCATCTTCTGTCTCCGTATACGTGAGAGGACGACCTTTAAGCATGTTTGTCACAATTCGCTTTGCTTGAGTTGTCGCATCCCAAATCCCAGGCAGCATTACATCGTTGCCAACCTCGGCAATCAAATCCCTGATTTCAACATTTGTCCCACCAACGCCGCAAAACCATGTGAGATTTTCAATACTCTTTATGTATGCGGATGCGAGATAGACACCATCAGAATAAACATGCACATATCCTTCACTCACGACAACCCTAATTATTCCCGACGATGGTACTTGCATAATGCTGTTCTGGAATAGCGGGACATTCACAGAAAAATCATCTGTGTCTCCGTCGTATTTATAGATATTCAGTCTGTCAAAGCTGTTACCGTATTCCTTCTCAATAACCACGCCGAACCCCGCGTTTACAGTACCGGCCTGCAACCTCAGTTCTAGCCTTACATCGCTTCCATCAATTGCCACAAAATCATTGTACTTAATTTCAACCGCAGAATTTGTGAGGGTTTGATTTGACAATAACAATGTATCTGTGTCGCCTATATCGTAATACGGATCATCGCCATCCACCTCAACCGTATATTCGCCAAAAATCTTCGTTAGACCCATAAGCGGAAACAGTCTGTGAATAATTGCTGATGCCCCAGATCGAGCAACAACATGCCTAAAGACATCTGCAACAGAATACCGCGGTTCCGCTGAGTTTACTTGAAACCAATCAAATGACACTGTGTCATTAGTTGGTGTAACGGTTTGCCCGGATGACACGAACTCCTCAATTCCGCGGTCCAGATTTAACGTATTTCCAGATTTCGTATATCCATACGTAATCTTACCGATTTTAACGCTGTCGGCATCTGCAAACTCGGAAGCATCAACAAGTGTAATCTTCTTCGATTCTGGCATTGCGGATTCGACCGTTGTTGATGAAACTGTTTTTGCATATATGCCACACAGGTATTCTTTTGGCACGGCCCTATCCGGAGTCCATGTTAAAACAGGACCGTCAGTGTCATCTTCCCTAAAAACGTAGACTTTTCCGCCTGTAAATTGCACAGAGAATTTGTAATTTGTATTTGTTGCGTATCCATAAACGTCGCCTTCAGCTAGCAACTCCAAAGAATCCTCCCATTCTCCATCGGCATTTTTTGTGCCTGTTCTTCTGTAAATTCTTGGCTGTTTGTTTTCCAGACCAACAAATATATTTTCAGCCTCATCAAGCCTAAACACATAGTGATTATGATCCTGATACTCATCACCATATTCATTATTTGTGTCTGCGAAGAAGACAACCCCGGCAGATGATGAGTTTCGCCCATATTTGAATCTTACCTTAATGAAGAATTCCCCGCGAATCGGTGAAGCATTCATTGCTATTGACTCGTGGTTTTTGTTCGGCCATTTTGTTATCAGCCAGCCATCACGGGCATCCCACGTGCTGCCAGCGCGATTTATTATGTCGTTATTATTCATGTCGTATCTTTCATCGACGGCCCTTGTTAAAATTTCATCGGTAAATTGTATCTTTGACAACATCTTACCTATTGGCCCGCGTGCGGAGACTGATAACGTTTCCTCGTCTACAACATTAGAGAAGTCGCTCGTGATGACCTGGGCTGTCATTATTTTTGACTCATGGTAAACACCGTCACTATCAAAAGCTCCAACATACACAACAACTTCATCGAAGTACTCAACCCACTCGTCTGTTTTGAATATCTCCATCTCGGCAGTAGACAACCTAACTTTAACAATAGAGGCGTTTGCTTGTGACATTTCAATTGTCCAAGATGTCACAGCGTCTGAAACATCGACCTCTGAGTATTCACTAGAGCCGCCAAAGTCGGCAGTCCTTGCACCAATAATTATCTGAGTTGGGGAAATAAGCATCAGGCTGCCACCAATGACAACTGGCTTCGCCAACATCATTCGTGTTGTTACTCCATGATATGATGACTGTGACCAGTGCTGCGCATCACCACTAGTCCACAATAACGTTGTCAATGGTTGGCTGTATTCATTATTTCCCTGCATGAATCGTTGCTGTGCAACGGCATAAATTCTACTATCGCCATCAAGTGTGTTTATGCGAGAGAGGGAGGAGACGTAGAGTGTGCCTGTCCAGTCAACATCGTCAAGTGGTAGTATTATTCTTCCACCGCTAACCACCTGATCAGATATGGTGTGGTATCTACTACCGCCGTATGGGCTGTTTCCAGCAACGATTAACACTTTCCCGTCGTCGAGTATTTCAGCATCAAATGAATGATGTTCAAAGCCAGACCTGTATTCATCCCTGTGGTAATCAACGAATTTGTTTTTGAATAATAGTACGCCGTTTTTCCATCTGCTTACCCTGTAGGCATTCGTTCGCGAGTCGTTGTAGTACAGAACTACGTCGTCAACACCAACCGGTGACACAGTTATAGCGTTTCCGGCAACGTCGAGGTTATTTGCAACGACGTATGGGGATTCCCACACGCCATTGAGGTGTGGAATACAAACAACGACATCGCCTACAGCGTGATAGTACACGAATGTATTCCCTTTGCTTACAATTATTCCTGGCCTAGAATATCGAGTCGGCTTCCAATCGGGGTCAATGGCGGCCATATCAACAACGTGTGTAGGTGACGACAAATCCTCAGCACCTGTGTCACCACCAGTAGTTGTCATGTAAATGTAAATGCTGTCATTTGCTGTATCGCCAGTAGCAGACGGCATATAAACACGGCTTACAAGTTCTCCATCAGAGTCTGAGTCGCCAGCGTTTGTAACATCCCAGGCTGCGAGCGACCTTAAAAAGTCACCGTTTGCACCAAGATTTGTTCTGTACACGGAACCATCATGATATATGTCTGGTTCGTCGATGTAAGTATAACCTGCACTTATACTTGATTGTGATAGCTGGAATCTCGGAAGCTTTTTCCTTGCGACTACCCTGGAGCCCGGATGAGTTACGCTGCTCATCAGTAGTGTGCGTGTTTTATATCCGTCAGAATTCAAATTACACCCTCCGACTTCTCGACAAGTGTTATAGGAACCGTCATGGGGTATAGTAGCGGAGACATAAATGTTGGGGTAAGAGAAGACCCCAGGAAGATGCACTTGTATGAATCTCCGTTCCAGTCTGTAAATGTTACTGATGTAGCCTTGAAGTAATCAGCAAGGTCATCGTATCCACCAAATTCATAATCTAAATTGAAATCAGGATCGAACACGCTCTGCTCGTCGCCATTTATCAACACGGGAACCGAGTGAGTTCTCTGTGACGTTGGTGATACAGTCACCATGACTGCGCCGGTTACTGCGATGTCCACCTTCTGAAGCCTTTGTACGCCGCGTATCATTGTTTTTTCCGTGAATGCTGCAACAAAGTATTTGCCTCCAAGTGCCGGTGTGTGCAAACTGAAATATACTTTATCTGTCATATAGATGCCTCCACTTCTTGTACCGCCCTATAAGCGTCGATGAAGAATGATGTTGTTCCGAATTGTTCGCCATCCAGAACCAGATTAAGTATAACCTTAGTCTGACCATTATTGCCAAGTGCGACACCTCCGCCTAACGACGCTCCGCCAATGTTACCAGTTCCAGGGGGCGGGGTTGGAGAATAGGTGTGGGGAGATGATGTTGTTTTCTTCTTTTTCTTCTTGAGCGGATCGGCATTTCCACCATCATCGCTATCATCATCACCGCCTTCGTCTCCGGCATCTCCGTTACCTTTCAACTTTTTCATTATCTCGGAGACTTTCAAATCAATAGCATCAAGAAGAGACAGGAAGCTTTTCTCAAGCATATCTTGGCGCTTCTTATCTATATCGAGAATTGCCTGCAAATGACCTATTTCACCCTGATGGAATGTTACAGTATCTTTGAACCGTTGGTCTGCGATGTCATTCAGTTTTTTCTGCGCTGCAACCTGCGCATTAAGTTGTGCTTCCTGCAAGGCTAATTGTTCGCCAGAAAGAGCGAATCGACGCTGGGCAAATTCCTCCATCTTGGCTTCATATCCAAGATATTTTTCCCAGCGTTCATCCTCAAAGCTTTCGCGTTCATCGCGCCTACCTAGCTGCCTGCTTCTATCCTCTCTAGACCAATTCTGTTCGGTTTGCATTCTCCGCCGTTGACGAAGCAGGTCCAGCCTTTTTCTACCGAACGAGTACCGTATGTTTCTGTTGATGTCTTCAAGATTCCACGACGCCTTGACTTCAAACCTGTTGGATTGAATATCAAAATCTTCATGTGCCCACTCGCGTTCACGCATCTTCATCCCGCGTTCAGCCTTCTTTTCTTCGAGGGCATATTCGCGTTGATATTTATGCTGTTCCATCTGCAAGGCGAGTGATCGTTTCTGTATCTCCAAGCCCTGTCTTTGGAACCCAATTGACATTTGCCACATTTCACGTCGAATCTGATATTCTTGTTGTGCCAATCCGAGTGTTTGTTGCTCTGCGTCAAGTGATTTCATTTGAGCATCTTTAACATCGCCAGACATTGATGTATCACTCTGGATTGCTTTTCTGCTAGCGTTAATGTCCCAGATGTTTCTTCCGCGAGATGAGGCGTGATACTCCCTCTGAAGGTTTCTTATGTTCCATTCACTCTTGTATATCCCGTAAGCGCCTTGTGCGCGCTGACTATACAAGCCTAGTTTCTGCATATCTGTATGGTACTTATACAGTGCCTCGTGTTGTCTGCCAGCAAAGGACCACTCGTGATATTCGTTGTAATTGTTCCCCATAGAGTCATAAGCTGGCTGGAAGCCAGACAGAAGTCTTTCATCGTACCCCTGCCCAAGCGTTGCCTGATAATCCGCCATGTCGGATGCAATTTCACGAATATCTGGCCTTGCAAGCAATGACTCGCTTTGTAATGACAGCCCGGTCATTGCCGCAACAAAGTTTTGCTTTGCAAAAGCAGAATACTTCTTGGATTTAATCAACTCGGCAGCCTTTGCCTTTTCTTTGTCGCTCCATCCCCTCGCACCGGCTATTGACCCGGCATAACGTTGGAACATTTGTATACCATACTTGTCGCTCGTGCTAAATGATTCATCAACACTTTTGAGAATATCTTTGTCAGATATTCCAAGTTGCAAGCCAAACCCAGCCACACCGGCATGTTTAATGAGTAAGTCGGTCGCCTCATCTTCACTAAATATACTCCTTCCGGTTCTTTTCCTAATATCCATAACCGATTTTGACGGTAGGCCGCCAATTGATTGGGCATAACCAGATGGATCGGAAAGAGCATATACATCAAGGGTGTTTGTCACTCTTGCATCTGTTGATAATTCACCGGTGGCCCTCGAAACACTATATCCACCACCACTGTGAGATGCGAACCGGTTCTGTTCCGTCTCATTCATTCCGTTAAATATACTCAATGTACCACCAAGTGTTTTGTTGTCCTGACTTATTCCGACAGCACTATATGGTGCAGACATTGCTCTGGCGTTATTGTCTTCCAAAATGATTTCTTGAGGTGTATTAAACAAGAGCCTATTGGCATAATTTTGGTACAAAGCGTTGCGTTCAGATAGAGGGCTATTATCTCTTATGGCCCACTGTGACATTAACTGTGATGCCAAACTCATTCTTGGGGCATCCGTCGCCGTCACATTACCTATACCATTATAGACAGACGCATATTGGCTCGTGCCCTGAATGTATCCGAATTTGTCCGCTATGCCACTTTTTGTTTTGATGAACTCGTTGACGCCGCCAACATAATCCCTGCCAACTTGCGCCATCTCGCTAAATTGATCATAACTCGCTTCACTGCCAGACAGTTTTTGATAAGCGAGATACAGACTTAAACCCTCGCCATAATCCAACTGATTTTTTTCTGACCAACCAAAAATCTTTTCCTGCATCTGGAATCTTTCTGACGATTCAGAAAGCAAATCCTTCATTTCTTTTTGCGACATCGGATCGAAGATTGAAGTAACAGCACTTATTGCCTTGCTATCAATCCCTTTATCTTTCATGTAGCTCGCAACATTTTCTTTTGAATAGTCAGAATAGACGTCTTCGAATATCAACTCATTACCGGCATCAATTGCACCGCCCTGGTAAAGGAATGAAGCTTGAAACGCCCTTCCAAACTTTTCGGCGAAAGATTTTTTCCCGCTAAATGCTCCGGCAGTAGCCTTGTTTCGACCTTCCATATATGTGTTGAACGCTTTCAACGCAGAACCTTCATCGCCAGTAATTTTGGATATCTGGTCTATGAGCCCCTGCTCATAGCTGGACCTTGTTCTTGTTCCGAGTTCTTTTGAGAACCTTTCTTCGCCTGCTTTTTTTTCTTGCAGCCCCTTGTATGCTTCATACGCACCAAGACCAGCAACTGCAATGGCTGTGAGCGGAAGTGCGTACGTGCTTGCAAGCGCACCAATCGTTGTAGAACCCACGCCTATTCCACCAACTTTTCTTGCGGCGGCAGCACCAACGCCCATTAAGCCACCGCCTGTGCCATCGGCATTTGGAATATAGCCATGCGCAAATGTTTCGCTGGCTCCCATCATGTAGGAAATGCCCTTTCTGCCAACCCATCCAGCTATTCCACCTGCCAAACTTAATGGTCCGAGCGCACCAATGCCAGTACCTGTCATTGTCCCAATTGTAGATAGTGCAAGCTGCGACATCATGACGCCACCACCAATCATTGCAGCGTCTGTTATCGCTCCAAGCTGACCATCTGACCGGTTAGCCATTCCGGTGGTCATGTTAATATAGCGATCACCATATCTCTCCATCCATACTTCGCCAAGCCTGGACTTCAACCTTGATGGTGCAGCCCTCAGTTCGTAAAACTGGTTTGCTGCATCTGTTGAGACAGGCTGCCCATCCTTCTCGAACATAATCTGAGAAAGGGTTTGTTGCTCACCGGCATATTGTTTTCCCCAACTGGTTGCAGCGCCAAATGTCCATCTATTGATTCGTTGCATGTTGAATAAGGCAAAACCAAGTGGCCCGAGCCCACCTTGCGCAAGCGACGAGCGCTTCTTGCGCATGATATTTATTTTCTCGTCGGCGCTCGGCTCCGGCTCATCCTCTATGATGCTGCGCAACTTCATGTCACGCAAGAAATTGTCGCGCTTTTTTTGCGTAGCCCTCGCTCTATCTAATCTTTTGTCAAGATCATCCTGCATTTTGAGGCTGTCAATAATATCTCCACGACCAGCAGTTTGTGCAAATTCCTCAAGCCTACTTCGCGTTCCTTTCTTTCCGCTTAGCCCCTTCGCTAAATCAGCCTCTCCTTGAAAAACAGAATTTTGTGCAGCAATTATCTTCCTGCTTTCTTCAAGTTCAGAGGCGTAAGCTTTGTGAATACGACTTGTTTCTTCAACCCTTGCGATATATTCTTTCGTTGCTTTTGCGAATGGGTTCATTGATTTTGCAGCAGTGTCGAGTTCATCGGTCATCTTTTGCGTAGCAGCGGTAAGCTGGTCGATCTTTCCACCACTGCTAACCGCTTGCCTTGTTGCACCACTGACACCAAGCTCAGAACCAGCAAGGAATTTCAAAGCAGCACGTATAGCAGCTTCACGCTCCTTTCTTTTCAACGTACCACCCACACCAGTAGAAGCATCGAAGGATGCTCTTGCCGCCTTTGCAGCAGTACTGGCCTCAACAATTCTCATAGATGCCTCTACTCTGTCTTGAATTGCCGCACCGTTTTGTTGCCACTCACTTACTATTCTGTTGTGCGCAGCGTGTTCACCAGAGGAGTACAGTGACGGATTTGCGGCAAGCTCACTTAGGTCACTGTTGATTGTAGCGACTGCCTGACCAAACTTTGCGAGCGGTTTTGTCACAGGATTGAAGGCGGCCGCCTGCCTTCTCGCTTCCTTCACTTCGCTCTCCGTATAGCTTTCAGGATTATTTGCCATGTCCTCAAGTGTTGCAGACAATCTATCAACAGATGAAATGTCCATTTTTTCAGAAATCGTTTTTACATTAGAAATCTCACCTGCAAATTTTTTGGCAAACTTCTTAACACGTTTTCCAGCAGCACGTCGTTGACGTACAACATCTTTTGAGTCAACATCAATAATCGACCTTTCATCGTCTGTCATTCCAGCAACACCACGTGCTTCAATTATTTCACGATTCCTGAGACTCAGCAACTGTGAATCATACATCTCAAGCGATTGGTTTATCTTGTCAGCCTCATCAAAAGGTACGGCAACCCCGAGCGCAACTGCATCAAGGTTTGCATCTCGCATCCTTCTTAGTGTTCCCGCCCCCTGAGAGGCAGAAGAAAGAATCCTCTTTGCCCTTGACAAATACTTGGAGCGCCCAATGCCACCCTGTTCACCGGCAGCAAGAAAATCTGAATCACTGAATGCTCCATCAGCTTTTTCAACCAGCCCGATTGCATCATCCATCCCCTGCGGTAAGCGATGAATTTTTTGCACACGTTTTGCGAGGGCCTTCTTCGCTCGTTCGACAGCCTTCGCTTCGCTCTTTGCGTCTTTGTACGGTTGCAAAAGTTCACGACGGCGTTCCTTTTCAAGGTATTCACCAACATATTGTTTGTCTGCATCACTTATTGTGGCAGACACTATATCGTTTTCAAACTGCTCAACACCCCATATACTTTGAGCGACACTCTTTATCGCCTCGGGTGATGTGTATGTGTCAAGCTGTTCTGCAACAAGTTTCCGCACGTCTTTTGCTGCACGATACTTAACGGCGTCTTCTGCGTTTTCCGGAAGACTAAAGAATTTCTCAAGCGTCATGTTGGAATCAAACCTTCCAGTTTCAATTCCGTGCATAATCTTTTCGTGTGCGTTAGTTGTAAGTTGCTCTATCGTGAAATCTAACGCACCTTCCTGCTCTCTCAGGCGGGAGACATTCCTGTTATAAGCAGAAGAATTTCTTTTTACAGCAGACGATACCTGCCTAATTCGTGGGTCTGTTGTTCCTGAAAGACTACCCAACGTTGCAACCGAATCTGCGAATGATTGCATAATCTGTTGAGGCTCATCTACACGGGCATTAAGTGATTCCATTATGCTTTCAAGAGGGTGTTTCTGGGCAAAGCCCTCTTTTTTCTTTGCTTCACTATACTCCCTACGACCACGCTGATCAGCATCGACAACCATCTTGATTACTTTTGCAAAATCACCGACAGCTTCATTCACACGTTGCCCCCCACCGTCGCCATTGTCTGGCTGTTTCTGCGGCGCAGGGCCTGTAGTATCTGTCGGGCCACCCCCGCCATTATTGCCACCGAAACCACCAGGTATCCCAGGCATCGGTGGAACCTCATCAGAAGCTTCTGGAACGGAAACATCACTTGCGACCAATTGTCGCTGTTGTTTTTTGGCTGGCACTTGCACGTCATTAAAGATTGGGACCTGTTCATCGCTAGCTGCCGCAAATTCACCATTGATGTCTGCGGCACTCATGTCTTTTTCAATCCTTTCAAGTTCCCCTGAAACCTTTTGTTCTCTCTTGAACTCAACGTCTCTCGCCCTATCTCTTGCACTTTCAGGCTGTATTGGCAAAAGACCTCCCAGTAATGCCGCCATCGGTGAGAATTCACCGCGTGCATTTTGACCCTCAAAGTGTGCCATTGCGGTTTTCGGATCAGTTGCTACTGTTGCCCCAAGCGTCCCGGCAGCAGTAGCTGTTTCCAGCCCATCACTTTCAAATTTTAACTGCTTTGCAAAATCCAAAAGCCTACTATGTAAACTTTCACCAAATGATGAGTCGCCAAAACCGTTCACCGCAGTTGCCAGACTTGCGACATGTTTTGCAGCATTGCCACTATCTCTCATTTTTCTTAGAACTTCTAGGGCTCCCTCGTTCTTACCACCACTGAATCTTAATAGTTGCTCTGCGTGTTCAGGCGACACGGCACCACCGGCAACCATTTTTGCAATAGCGCCCATTGTTGGCATATACGCATCTTTGTAGTTACCGCCTTTCGCCTTAGTTAGAATTTTACCGTCACGCATTATGGACCTGGACATAATATCAAGGTAATCGTTGACTGGTGATTTCTCCTTATCAATTGCTAACTGATATGCTTTGGATAGTTCCATACCAACACCGCTTACTTCTTCGGCACTTAGGTGCGGACCAAAGAGGTCGGGAAACTGACTAGCCATTGCTGTTGCAAGAATTGGAATGCGGTAATTTTTCTTCATTCGCTCCTTATCTGCCTCAGCATTCACTGCGGCAACAGCGCGCCTCATTGTGATTGGCTCCGTCTCCTTACCCTTTATCAATCCTTCTGTTATTCCAGGTAAGAGGTCGCCAATATCACCATACGCTTCAGATAGGTCTCCTGTCAACTCCCACGTTGCACCATCCTCGTAACCAGTAACAGCTTCTGGATGCCTTTCACCAAGCCATTTATTGCCATCTCGCTCTTGTTTTTCAAGCGCAGAACGGACGGAGTTCATCATGTACAGTTTTCCATCCACCTGATTCATTGGCATAACAACACCGGCGAATGTATCGCCATCTGTATCTGCCGTTTCTCGTGTCAGCATTGCCTGCGGTATTCTCGTCTCAACACCCTTTAACGATGGATCATATCGAAGCCGCAAGAAAGCACCGTTTTCTGCCTGTTGTTGTGGAGCCCTATCAGCAAAGAAAACAGCCTGTCCTCGTTTGACAGAATCCAAATACGAACCAAATGTAAAATCCTTCCCATTAAACTGACGTTGTGATTCCCACGTCTCACGCAACCACCCTTTCGATACAGCCATTTCATCAGGTTTCAAACTCCTGTCTAACTGGTGGAACCCACCCATAACACCACCAGGATAGGCAGCTGTTGCAACTTTAAGTGCTTCCTTACTTACCAATCCTTCCTTTGTTAATATCTGCTTTTCTATCGCCCTTTGTATTGATTCTGCCGCCCTATGTTGCCTTCCAAGTTGAGACTCATCACCAGAAGAAGCTGAATCGAGAAGGCTAACGAATGTTGAAAGAACACCGGGCTGTTCACCAAACGCGCGACTCATCGCCTCCAACGTTGGAAAAACAATATCTTTTTTAGGTGCAGAAACGGTTTCCATGATCGCATTCCCGTGTTTATCAACACGGCCAGTATCTTCTTCCCATTCAGCCGCAGGAATCGACAAATTAAGTTGCGTGTTTTGACCAAACTCCTTAACCATATTGTCAACAACCATTTTTGCTGGTGTTGCTGTTTCTTCTGGGATGTCTGGATTTCTGCTTATGAACTCCTCTCTGGCGACATCCTCTGCTTGCTGTATACGAGCGGCTGCGTAGTCATTCAGGCGCACGCCGTCATTCTCAGTTAGCTCATTCCCGACAGAAACAAGCTGCGCCCCACGAAGCGCCTTACCGTACATCACGCCACCACCTGAAACATCGCGCTGTTGGATTGTTGCGGCTATCATTGAGTTTTGACCAAACTGTATCCCGGCTTGGTCCTGGTTTAACGATCGTTCGACGAGCATCCTGCCAACACCTGGAGCCCTTGATTCAATTTGGTCGAGGGTTATTGCGGATATCCCCTTCTTGACTCCGGCAACGTTTGGCCTGTACGCCTGTCTTTCCTGTACATTCATTGGAATATGTAACGCTGTTGTTTCGCGGGAAACAGTAGCGTAGATAGAACCATCCGGGCGCGTCTTCATTATTATTTTTGTACCCTTAGACATGCTGAAGTTTTCAGGCACCTTATGCCCGGCCTTTATTTTTGCATTCATCAACCTGTTCATTGCTTTACGTTTTCGTTCAACATCGGCCCTTACACGCGCCTGCCGTTCAGCCTTCGCCCTCTCATACCTCCTCATTTGGTATGGGTAGTCTTTTTCCCACTTCATGAATTCTTCGGTTATAACCTTGACAGGTCTCATGAATCTCCCGCGATTATCACGCCGCCTAACGTGTGCAACCTCGCCGTAGAAAGGTTTGGGTGGCTTAATACCAATCGGCTCAATTCCGCTATAATCTATATTTGCTCCACCACGTGCAATGTATGGGTGTATTTGACTGTCTGTCAATCCCTTTCCTTCAACATACCCAGAAGCATTTGCGTTGACTACCGTTCTTGTCTGCCCGGCAAACCCTGCAAATTGCGTCAACTCTCTAGCACGTGAAACTAAACGCTTGCCAGCAAACGCTTCTGTTGCCGCCTGATCTCCGCCGAATTTTTCACCAACACCATACATCGCTGTGAATAAGTGCTTAATGCCCGTCATTTGTTCTTCGGTCTTTACGGAAAAATGCGGTTCATCTTTCCCATACGACTCTATCCCAAAGCCGCTAAGCAGTTCCCGGATAACACCATTCGCATAATTATTGGTAGCCCCACCAGCTATCAATTTTCTCCGGATAGCCCCGAGACCAGCAGAAACAGACTCGACGGCCATTGGCCCAGTGGCTTTCAGGTTTTCACCCTGCAACAAACCGGAAGCCCCATGAAGTTGCTCGTTCCCCAATATCCTCGCAAAGCTTCCAGGTTGCATCATTGCTTTTGATGCGCCATACTTCCAATGTGGATTCTCGGATTCTGGCCTAGCCTCTTTGAAGAACCCAGTTATGGATACACCGTCACCACCGGCAGATGAACCAGATTCCTCAAACGTTATATTAGGAACTGAGGCATCAGGGTTTTCCTCCCTCCATTCTGACATTGCGAGATTGAATGCGGCGTGTGCGTTTGCGGAACCACTAATTTTCGTTGACATGAATATAGACTCTCCATCTTCTGCCTTTCTCATGTCCCATCCCATAGTGTCGCCACTAATAGTGTAACCATAAGTTGATGACCGGTTTGTTACGCGGCCACGTGCAACATCACCTATTAGCTTCGCAAATACATCGTTCCCAACAATGTCATCCAATGATGCGCTTATAATCTTCCTGCGAACATCATATCTTGCCGGATGTTCAATGTCTGTATTCCTGACGCCAGCGCCGGAACCCCACCATAATCCTGCCTCCTTTGGGATAATTACAACTCCTCTTGTAGGTGCTGAAAATGCCGATCCGCCAGCAACTGTCGTCACCATTGATCGTTCTTGTGGCGCATCTGAGTACGCCTGCCTGTGAACGACCTGCTTGAACGGTTTCCAAATTTTTCCAAGCTTTCCCGCGAACACGAACCGCCCATCACCCGCATACCTGCGAGCCCCAGGCTGAATATCGAACACGTCCGCACTATACCCAAACGTTGAATCTGTGGCCGGAATCACGATCCCAGGTGGTACAGTTTCGCCACTCCAGACTGTTATACTTGCAGCAGCGGCTGTTTGCGGATTAACACCTGGGGCGTAACCGAGATGTTTCGCAACAGTTTTATCAATCGGAATTTTATATCTAGCACGTTCAGGGTCGCGTTTGTTTGGATCGGTAAGCTGTGTATACACCGCACTCTCAAACTGTCTTGACAGTGAACCCTTAATTGGATCGGGAAAACTACCAGCAGTATTTTTCTTTGACTGCATGTGCATTGCTTCACCCATAGCCAACCCGAGAAGATGCGCGGCTGAGTATTTACCCTGCTCAGTTATACCGTTTGCAACGGCAGCGCCGCCAAAGAACACACCACCGTCAAGCGATATATCAAAACCGCTCTTGACGGTATAATTTGGCGGTGGGTTCTTTTTCTTATCATACGTTTCCGTTGTTCCCTCAACGTTCACATGAACAAATGACGCTGGATTATCCTTACCAACCGGGACACCAGGAATGCCCGTACTTGGAGTAAAACTAACCCTGAAACCCATCCCCCTCAATATATCCCTTGCATCCGTCAATTGCCTCTTGAATGCTGTGTCATCATAATTCGGGTTAATATCAAATTGAGCCCGAATCATTTCGGAGATAAAATGTGCGTTAGATTCTGGTTTTCTGTTACGTTTTACTGACATTTAATCTCCTTTTTCTTTCCAGAAGTTAATCTGTGCGGCCTTTTGAGCTTCGATTATTTCTTCAAATTCCTTTTCTTCGAGATATTCTTCTATTTCTCTGTCATATATTATACCAGATTTTTGAACCATTCGCCACAACCAATCAGGCTGGTCTAGCAGTCCACCAGAAACAAGGAGGTGTCCTGTCTCTTTGACCTGCATATAGAGAGAAAGGGTGTATGGAATTGATATTGGCCCGGAATCTTCGGCCTCAACCAATTGCACATACGCCCTTATCTCATCTTCTAGTTCTTTTTCGTCTCGCTCTTGTGCGAGAGCTACCATTTCAAAATATATTTCTAGTTTTGTTTTTTTTTGCCATCCGCATCCTTGTCGTCAACATCTTTGCGAGACACACCAGATGTGTCAAACTGTGGGTTTGCCTTCCACACAACATTCTCAATAATCCATGTTTGCATTTCAAATGGAAGGGAGTCCCAACCTTCTGTGAACTCAGCAATAGAGACTATTGGTTTCTGCGGAAAAACAAAGCCCGTTTCGCCAGTATCTTCATCAATCCACGTAATTGTGCTACCGGCAAATGTCATCCATGCCTGTACCATGAAATATGACGATGCCATTTCCCATCGTTGCTGGGCCATCATTTCATAGGTTGCTCTTGTTCTATCGCCAGAAAGTCTTTTCGCACTCCATGTCTCTTTAGTCTCAGATTGTGCATCGGTAAATTTTTCGGGAAGTTCTCGCACAACAAGTTTTACGCTTCGTTTAATTGCCATAATTACTCCTTTTGAGAGAGGGTGGATGGGGTTTGCGGCGCGGCCAGAACCAACCTGACCGCGCCGTTATTTGTTACTATGTAGGCCAATCGTAGTATGTGCCAGAACCAACTGCGACACCTGCCTCGTCCTTCAAGATGTCACGGTCGTTTGTAAGGCGAACATACCATGCAGCAGTGCCGCCTTCGGGCTCAGTCACAGTACCTTGAATCTGGGCACCGAGAATCTTCCCGGCTGAGTTTTCAATTGGCTTCATTGTCCACTCAATGTCTTTTGCCCAGAATTCGATTTCACCGGCGAATGTGCCGCCGCCAAATTCTGCGTCAGACGCTGTTTCAGCGATAATGCTAAATGGCTGTGCGTTGTCCCAAACGATTGGAGACCAGTCATCGCCGTCGTTGAAGTAAATGCCTCGCATAACAGGCAGAACATTGCGTTTCACGTTGATTGTAACTACAACGTTTCTTGCAAGAATCCTGTATGTTTCCGGATGGAATGAGAACAGAATCTTCTCATCATCTGGAGATGTCATCAGTGCCTGAATCGAAACACTTGCTCCGGTAGCCGAGATGTCAAGACTTGACCCGCCAGCAGGCATGTTGATGGAACCCTTGCAACCCAAGACGAAGCTTGAATTATCTGGCAGCCCAGGTTGTCCAGCCGCTAGATCAATATACGATGGATTCCAGTATGATGCTGCGCCAGCGGATGTATCGGCAATAAATCGAGGAACACGAGCCACTAGCCCAAGCTGCGCAGTAACAGGACCGGCTGGGTTAAAGTTAAGACTGAATGCAGGAATTCTCACATCCTCGAATGTTTCAGCACTACGCGTAGTAAGCGATGAGTTCGCATCAGGTGCAGGGAAGAGGTGTTTCACAGACATGAAGTAGTCAGTCTTGTTCGGGCCACCCCCGGTAGCCGCCTTAGTTACCTCACTTGTTGGGTCCCACGGGGCAACTTCAGCATCACCGGTTCCGTAGTAGTGATCAGATCGTGCGCCAGTCATAACGTTCTTGTAAGACGACGCCATTGACATCAAAATCCAGTGCAGGTGGCTTCCACCAACACGCGGAATGAATTCAATTGCGCCAGCACCATACGCACCAGACTTATAAACGGAACGCGGCAGAAGTGCGCCGGACATTTCCATTGGCAAAGGTTTCTGGTCCTGAACAGTTGCCAGTGCTATTTTTGTAGTTGGAAGCCAACGATATGATGGATCGGAGACAGCGACTAGCTTGCTGTTGCCTGCCCCATCAGTACCGGGGGCGTTCCCAGGCTGCGGTGCAAATGCCACTGCCTGATCGGTTGTTGTCATTGTCATGCTATTTCTCCTAGCTCATAACCATTACTGATTGCTCAATAAGTATGAGCGATTTTTCAATGTATGATGAATCGCCTCCGCTTTCCACCATTTCGATTTTTGTGACTCGTTGTTCTAATGGTGTTTCACCATACGAACTTGTAGTTAATGATAACACATCTGGCTGTGCATCAGCGACTTTCTTTCTTATCCACTGAACAACCTCTGTACCCTTTCTCCTTGCCGTTTCTTTGTTTTCACCAGAATCGACCATGAAGAAGTTTACAACGACGGAGTATCGGTACCACCAGTACAGAATACACTTTCCTCCACCAAGCATTTCCCTATCCATGTCATCGCGTTCAACATGCTCCCATGTTTGCCTGCCTGTTTTCGTGACAGTTATTGGTGAACCTTCATGTAGCGTTGCAATGAATGTAAAATCAGTCGGGTCATCCTGATATTTCCCAACCTGAAATAGTCCGCCAGTAACATCCGGGATTGGATCAGTTAGCACCTGTGACGCAAGGTAATCTGCTAGCTTGTCGATGTATTGATACGCAAGTGTTGTCATTTGGATTCAGCGATAATTCGCCGATATTCGCTCATGTGCCATGCTGCAAGTTCATTTGGTGGATTTCCAACCTTCAAATCAGGAGCAGATGAGAACTGTTCGAGTCGGGCACGTTTATACGCAATTGGCTGTAGTGTTTCCGCCATCACTAAGTGCATGAGCGCAACTTCTCTCCATCCACCAAAGGGAAGATTCCCATTGTCAGTTATCTTTGGATAGGTGCCAACGTAATACAACTTATACGTCTCATCACCGACCGTACCGAGAAGGCGGACTGACTTACTGCTAAATGCGTCTGAATATGATTGCGGCACATCTGTGTCGTCGTTAACATATTCGCTTCCTGGTCGAACATCTTCGTACTCAAGATAATAAGTAGTAGTCCCATCGTTTGCCTCAATAAGCGCAACGGCATTAAGATCGTCCGGCAATTCTATCTCATCACCAGACGGCGAAACAGAAATACCAATGATGGGACCGGCATCCCTGGATAGTTTATTCAAGCATGTGTTGGTAACAAGAAGTAGTTGTTCGTCAGAAACCTTCCGTTTCTCATCATCCGTCATAAACCTGATTCTATCCAGGAACACCGTCCACGTTGTTGTCATTAGAACTTCACTCCGTAACCGAAGTCAGCTTGGCCTGCATGGAACACGACACGCGCACGTTTAGACATGAACGGCTGATACTTAATCCACGCGTCCCAGCTAAAGCGCCACATGTATTCAAAGTCATCATAGGAGACTGGGGTATGGAAGGTCGGTGGCTGAATCAGACCTGCCACGACAGCGCCGGGCTGAGCGATGAACAAGGATGCGTGAACATTTCTACCACGCGTGATGTATGCGTAAACACCGCCACCAAGATCGGTGGTGTATTTGGCGGTGACTGGTTCGGTAAAGCTGATTTTTTGATTAGGAACATCAACTTCTGCAATCTGGTAATGCTGTGTCTGACCGTCGTATGGATCGACACCATCAACAACGCCGTGTGCTGATGTAAGCGCCGTGTGGATTGTAACAATATCGCCAACATTGTAATCGCCAGCAACGAATGCAGCACCACCAAGTGTCACTGTATGAACTGCCGCACCCTGACCGATTTTACGGCCTTTCCAGGTTGCAACAGCGCCATCACCAGGATTCAGTGCAACAGTCACGGTGTTACGCTTTGTAATTGCGCCAGCATTGAACAGAATTGCATCGTTTGTTGGGACAAACCTTGTGCCATGCCACTGACCAACTTCGCCAGTCACAAGAGTGCGGAAACCAGCTTCTGTGTACTTACGTGTATCAGTCCACGCATTACCAGCAGCGGTCTTGATTGCGTACAACGCACCAGGAGAAACAATGGCGACCATACTGCCTGGGGTGCCATCAAACCCTGGTGTGTCGAGAGATGCAAACTGAAGGTTCAGCTTGTCAATCCAACTCAATTGGAACACGTCGCCATCAACGATTTTAGACCAGTCGCCAGCCTTTGCTGGGTCCTCTGCAACAGAAGTGTAGTAACCCTGATAGAAGGCGTTTCTTGCCAACCTGTCAAGTTTTCGTGTCATGTTGGGGGCGAGCAACTTGCGAATAATGTTCGCCAAGCCTGCCGAGCCATTCTGCTCCCAATATGTAACATAGTCATCGTACTTACCAAGCTGGACTTTATCACCATGTCGTTCGGTTGTGATTTCAGCCATGCTGGATTCCATGTACAATGGATCGATCCATAGCTGGTAATCGCCAATCGGATTCACGTTGACGGTTGGATCAATTTGGAAGTTGAAGTGCATCTTTTTTGTTCTAACACCACTCAGGTCAACCTGATGTGGTACATACTGCCGAAAAATAGACAGTCTCCGGTACGGTTCCAGAAACTCAGGTGTGTACCACTCACGCTGGTTTTGTGTCAGTCCCTGGAATGGGTGAAAATCATAATAGGTGTCTGAAGACATTGTTGTTTCTCCTTATTACGCAAACCATTTGTCTGGAAGCGTTTTATCAACAGCCGCATAGTAGTTAGCCTGAGCCACTTCTATAGCCGCCTCGTCACCAGATGCTAGCGCCTCATTCATTATGGATCGCAAAGCACTGATGTCTTCCGTTTTTCCAGGTGTTTTTGGCGTAGGTTTGCTTGTTTTGGGTGGCGCGGACTTCTTACGAACTTCCTCACCGATTCTTGTTCCAAGCTCCTCCGAGAACTCTTCGAGAATGGCCCTCTGCTCATCAAGGTCGTCAACGACACGAACATACTTATCCATACCCTTCAAATCAAACTCACTGAACAATTTAACTCGGGCAGCATCTAGTTTAGCTTGAGCCGCCGCTAGTTTCTGTTCTTCGAGTTCTGCCGTAATCCCGTTAATTCTCTCGACAAGAGCATCAATTGGGTTCTCCTCAGCACCATCGTCGCCGCCGTTCTCTGGCGGGCCGAATTGCTCAAGAATCTGGTTGATTGATCGATGGAGTTCTTCGTTCTGTGTCGTTAGCCTCTCAACGTTGCCAGAAACCTCTGTGAATTTTTTTGAGAGTCCCTTGAATCTAGCCTCCCAATTTTCGCCTTGTTTTCCAGCATCGCTGTTGTTGCCGCCTTCTGGTGTTTCGTTTCCGATGTTGCCTGTAATATCTGTCATTGCTTTACCCCTTATCGCGGACTGGTAATTCGGCCTTCGGGCCGCTGTTGCCAGTTGCGAGAGTGTTTGTGGTTGCGCCAAACTCTGCGCTTTCTTTGCGTTCCTTCTCAATCTCCTTGACTTCGGTGTCAACGTCCCTTACGTCGCCAAGTTTCTGAACACTCGTCTTCGTAGACCTTAGACCAGCCCCCTTGAGAACGGCTTCGATGTTTGCGATGACTTCTCTATCACGAGAAAGAATAGGATTGTAATTCGTTCTGACGATTGCATTATCGTCAACTTCCTTACCTGCCCTAAGATTATAAATGATGATTGCTACTTTCGCCAAATATAAAAAGGCGTTTGCCCAACTATCCCTATAATCGTTAATTATGGCGATTGTTGGTAGTGCCCTAGCTGTCATTGTTTCACCAGACCTTTGCGAACCTTCGTCTAGCCCCAGGATGACGGCAGCGGTATGTGTATTTTGCCTCACCTGATCCTCCAGCCACTCGATGAATTTCATGTGACTTTCTGGTTGTGGCGCTGGTTGAATTACCCCCATCTCAGGCTGAGACATATCACCAACCGCATTCCCGAGCGGAATTACGCGCCCATCCGTGTAATCATTAAGATTCAGGTTCTTTTTTCCGTCATAGTTACGCACCCATGTTTTTTGATGTGACGATTCCATAATCGCCAACCCCATGTCAGATGAACGCGCATTAAGCTCCTCGACCAAGCCGACAATCGAAGTAATGAGCGATTGTCCATCATTGCCAATCGGGAGTCTTTTTACAAACTTATATGGAATCATTTTTCTTCCATTCTTTGATTTGTACACGTTTGGCCCAGCAAGCTCTTCTCCATCTCCATCAACAGCAGTAATTTTTCTTCCGCCAACACCTAGCACTATCTCCCAACTGTCCTTTGTCCAATGTTCTGCATAAATGACCTGATCGTCGTTTTTCCCAGTCCACCCCATACGTCTCGCAGTTGAACCTGCAATCCACATGACTATCCACAATTCGTCCAACTCACCATCCGGACCAAACACAGGAATTGCCGATTGTGGACTGACTACAGTTATTTCGCCTTTTGAAACGTTGTAATCGTTTGGTGTAATGCCAATCAATACGGAACCAAACGTATTAAACATCCTTGCGGCCTCCCTCAGTTTCTCATACCCGCCACTCTCGATCAATACTGCGGAGATAACATCAGACGGCGTTTGATCTACACCTTCAGAGTCAGACAAGATTGAATCTGTATAAAATGCAACTAAAGCACCCTCCGTTTCAGCACCCCACAGCAATGCGCTGTGAAGATCAACAAATTTCGCAAAAAGATTATCTCTGAGAGGAAACAGCATGACTCGCTTGTCTTTCTTGCTTGTAACTTCCAGAGATTCACCGGTATAGTGTGACCACAGCGACTCATATTTGGATAAATTGCCAGACCACTCAATGTACGGAGCACCAATTTCATCCATAAATTCAGTAACCGGCCTTGTTCTAGACTGCGTATATGAAACTAAGTTTGTGGTTGGTTCGGTATTTTTCATCTAATGGTCCTCAAGTGAACTTGCCTTCCTGTTGCTCTATTTGTGTTCAGGCGCTGATTCTCTCTCATCAGGCTGTTGCGAACAGCATCTGGGCTTGCGTGCTGAAGTGCCCACACCTGTATACGCGTAGATATTATGTACACATACATAATAACCCAACCTTCTATTTTATGCAACTTATCTTTCATGTTTTCCTCCGTCTACCTAAGTTTCTTTTGTGATATGTTTGAACTTCCTCTTCTTCTTCTTCTTCAGAGGAGATGAACCTTTCAAAATACTTGAAAATCATACTTGAAGCGGCAAATAACCCCATAACAAGGTCTTGAATCAACTTTTCATCTTTCATTTGCCAATCCGACAACTGCGATGTAAGGCTGGACGCTGAGCGCGGCCAATTAAGATAGCCGCCAGCTATAAGTTGTCTGGTCCAGTTTGCCCACGATGCTTTTTTTGCTGTTGTCACATTCACCGCATTCACCTTTTGTCTTGCCCCGTAAGCCGCTTCTAGCACACCGCGCTCCTGCCCACCAACCTGAACTATTGCATTGTGTCTCGGTATTTTATATATCTCTATCGCCTCTGCCTGTGCTGCCAGATATGGCCCCCACGAACCAGTTGCGCGCTTAAACGTATTGCCCCACCTAAAAAACACAAGTCTAGCTTTTGGATTATCTTCATCCGACATATCCAACTCCCAAACTTGAACATTCCAGCTATCCCTTCTTGGCACCATGCCTGTCCCCGGATCAGAACCAAGAACGTAAATCATTCCACGACGGTACGGCATTTGCCAATGCGTAAGATTAGCGCCATACATCTGTTTTGAGTATCCAGGAACATCAAGCGCCAATTGGGCATTCATCTTCTCGTCCATTTGTTGGGACTCAGCAGCAAGTAGGTGACTAACATTAAACCAACCGCCAGAACCTATCGCTCGTTCAGCAAACAATTCTGTTCGCGCAATTATTGGGTCAGGATATGTTGCCTCTAATGCACGTCTAGCCTTATAGTCGAGGTGCGGGTTGATGAGATAGGAAACGACACGGGCATACATTTCCCCTGGATTGTCAAGAGAGTATTGCAAATCCTCGTCAACCCATAAGTATGGCCCACGATTACCGGTTCTGATTGCGCCAAGATGTGTCGTTATGCGATACTTTCGGAACATGACCTTTATGCGTTTCAACATTTCCGCCTCATCATCTGTTAGTGGGCGCTTTCTTGACGTTTCATCAAGGTCCTTCATTAAAATGCTTGCTTCACGATATGTTTTCTTCATATTTTCTGGCAATCTCTTAATCCAGTATTCGTTCATCCCCCTAATTGTACCCTCTACAACTGATATTACATTTTTGTCCGGCAAATCATGCGTGACCTCATCGAGCGACGCTCGTTGCACAGACATTGAGCGTGCGGATGTACCTCCATGTCTGTGTCCGAGAGGGCGGAAGAGGATTTTGTTTCCAGAGTCATAAATGTCCCAGGGAATAAAATCTATCTGAGCATACGGTGAGAGCTTGTTTGACTTAACAAAAACCTCAAAAAAACTAAATGGTGCATCTTTTTCAGACTGTCCAATTCCTGGGATGCGGTCTTCCCCGAGTTCTGTTATCCCATTATATGCTTCTATCGCTTGTGATCCCTGATAGGCAAAATGAGCCCACGCCTCACCTGGGTGTAGCGCCGTCCACGCCGCCATTGTTAGTGCAAGGCCACGTGTTTTAGCAGAACCGCGTCCACCAACAATCATGATTTTGGGAGTTGTTTGGTAGTAAAAAAATAGTTGATACCCGAATAGTTCTACGCCGAAGAATCTATTTATGAACCAATTTATAGTTGTGGGGACGACACCACGTTCCCACGGAATAATCCGCTCAGCTTTAACCCAACCAATATCTATTGTCTCGCCAGTTTGCGAATCTACATACGTATTACCCCTCATGTCAATCAGCAGTTCTTCGCGCTCAATAACTGAGCCTAAAAGCTCTACGCGCCTAGTTCTGTGTCCGTCCTCTCCAGCATAACACCAATGTGTTTCAGGATCACCATCATTGTCAATTATGTCTGCCCACCTTCCGAACCAAACATCTTCGACTGCGTGAAGTCTGTCAATTTGCGAAAGCTCGTCTGGTGTTAGACGATCTGTCACATATCGTTTTACTGCCTGTACATTCTTGCGCTTCTTCAAATTTGACATTCCTCCCGATGTGTGATATACTTCCATCATACTTTTGAAGCATTAAGTAAATAATATCACACATTCACCACGGAGGCAAAGCTTATGCCAGACAAGAATCCACCTATGGACATTGTAGTTGAGTTTAACGGTAGGACATTGCACGTAGACATTAGTGGTTATGTCGGAAAAAGTGATGATTTGACCGTGATTGAAAATCTGTATGACGCACTGACTTCTATGCAGAATATCCTATCTATTATCGCTTCGTCAAAACAGGTGAAAAAGAACACTAGCGGGTCCAGGACGGAAAATAAAGTGCGTTCAACGAAAATGGTGAATTAGATGGATGACCTTGACGCTGTCGGGACACTACTAACCTTCATCATTATCGCAATCATTGCGGCATGGTTTATTTGGAAGCTTATAGACATTTTCATTACAATCGGAATGCTGTTATCATAACAGAACTTTGACATATAAATATCGGAATATAGCTCAGGTCGGCAGAGCGTTTGCTTTGGGAGCAAAAGGCCGCTGGTTCAAATCCAGCTATTCCGACTAGAGTAGCCACCATGTTGGCACCGACTGCAAGGTGCCGTCGCATTTGTCGGACAAAAAAAACGCGTTGCTTCCAAGGGGGGAGCATAGAGCATGCCTTCCGAGATGCTTTGCAGACATAGTGGCCTCTATGCCGCCGTAGCTCAATTTGGTAGAGCAGCAGTTTTGTAAACTGCATGTTGGAGGTTCAAGTCCTCTCGTCGGCTTTCATATTTATTCGCGCTCATGTTCCTCGGCGGCGAACTGGTCTCCAAAACCTGTTGGGGTGGTTTGATGCCACCAGCGCGAGTTCTAAAATGGACTGATAGCTCCAAATGGGAGAGCGCCTGTTTTGCAATCAGGAGGTTCCGGATTCGAGTTCCGGTCAGCCCACTTTTTCAATCACGAATCATTCCCAGCATGAGAAGCAAAATGAACAATGAGTTACATCGTCAACCATGATTATGCTACGCTTGGTTACGCGTAAAAAGAAAATTCGCCCACGTAACCCAACTGGCATGAGGTCTCGGTCTTAAAAACCGAGTGTTGTGGATTCGATTTCCACCGTGGGCACTAAGCCGATATGCCCCAATTGGCAGAGGGGGCGGCTTCAAAACCCGCTTGTTGATGGTTCGAGTCCATCTATCGGCACTATATAGGCGTAGCCCAATTGGCAGGAGGCAATGGTTTTAGAAACCATCCAGTGAGGGTTCGAGTCCCTCCGCCTATACTTTGGAGAGTAGCGCGGAATGGTCTGCAACCGGTCTTGAACACCGGGCCGACCGAAAGGTCGAGGGTTCGATTCCTTTGCTCTCTTTTATTAAAGCCACACCCGCATGGAGAAAAGATTTCAAATAACTCTCACTGGAGAAACCAATGAAAAAACAACATGTAGTAATCATGGGCGACGAAAATTCACAATCGGTATCACTTGAGGACGGAACAATAATTCCAACTCATTCTGCAACCCTAAGATTGGAAGCCGGTAAAATTCCTATGGCTGATATTTCAGTTGTTGTGAGAAAGATCGAAGTTAAGGCGGATGTCGAATCTGTGTTTGTGTGGTTTGATGGAGTTGAGTATACCATTGACGGGTTTATTAGTATGGTTGCAGAAATGCTCAATATGAAATACACTGATTTTCTTCATAATTACCTGGGGGCATCGTGATCGTATTAGGAATTGATCCCTCTCTCAGAATGACCGGTCTAGTGTTGGCAGAAGCAACGGAAAACGGCATCACTGTAATCAATGTTGCAACGTCAGAAACACGACCGCATGACAAAGGATTGAAGGGGCGTGAATACGAGAGGGACGTGATGGTGCGAGCCGCATACCTGTTCCAAAACATTAGGAACTTCGTCTTTCCTCTCAACCTCAACGCCATTATTTGCGAATCCGTCCCATTTGCACGCGGGTGGAAGTCTGGGGTTGCCAGCAACGCACTAAAAGGAATGGTGGGGGCGGTAGCCTCAGAGCTTTGTTATGATTTTGAGTCTATACATCTAGTTGATCCGAAGCAAGTGAAACTGGATACCGATAGCGGTAAGGCGTTTATAAACAAATACAGGGAGATCATCAATGGGGCAGAGCACAAATCAAAAGATCACGTGCTCGCGTTCTTTCTCGAAAATGCAAAATCGAAAACCGGTTCATTTGAGCTGGATTACAATCGGGCGCAATATGAGGCAGTGGCAGATGCCTATGGCGTCATTCATTCATGGTGGATTAACAGATGACGTGCAATGGGTCTACGCTATTCATTTACGCGGAAACATTGCGCGAGGCAAGGGAGTTCGCCAGCCTAAACGGACTTAGAGGCAGGGGGGCTGACATTCGCAGCGAATGGCGTTTTGCATCCTCGTCAGATGCCATGCGCGGATATAAAAGTATTTGTCTTGTCACGACAAGAAGTGAGACAGAGATGATGTTTGCACCAAGCAAAAATAAACGATTTCTTGCGATCCAGTTTATTGCAGGGGCAACACAAAATGGTTGTATCGAGTATGGAGAAATACCGCAAGACATCATGGATGAAATCATTCGGAGCCGTAGCTCAGTCGGTTAGAGCAGCAGTCTCATAAACTGCCGGTCCTGGGTTCGAGTCCCAGCGGCTCCACTTACGCCCTCGTAGCTCAGTGGCAGAGCGACGGACTTCTAATCCGTTGGTCGTGGATTCGAGTTCCACCGAGGGTTCTTTGCCCGCATAGCTCAGTGGATAGAGCATCGGTTTCCTAAACCGAGTGTCGCAGGTTCGAGTCCTGCTTCGGGCTCTTATCAACCTTTTCAACAATCACTCACTCACTGGAGAACACAAAAATGGACACTGGAGAACACAAAAATGGAGCATGATAAGGGAGTTAAGTTTGACGAAGGTAAATCGCGCCTTGACCTCCTTAATCCACGGTTCCTTCGCGACATCGCAAAGAAACTAGAGGAGGGTGAAACGAATTACGGTTACAAAAATTATCTAAAAGGACTTGATGAAAAGCGCATCATTGCGGCAGCACTCAGACATATCTTTGAAATCATGGACGGAGAGTGGGTTGATGAAACAGGGGTATCACATGCTGGCGCTGTTGGCGCAAATATGCAGATGCTACACGAGATACACACGCAAAAGGCCACTAAAGCGCAAGTCGTATTTAAGGATGTGCCACGTAGTAGGATTGCTGGACACATAGAACTTGATCGCTTAGCGTTTGAGCAAATGAAAGAGCAGGCCGGAAAATTGGAAAAAAAGTTGGCAAATATGTTGGTTGAAGAACTCGAAGAACAGATGCGCACCGCTCTTATTACGGGATTCCCAGAGTCCGGATTTTACAAACCATGAACGCACGAGAAGTTATTGAAAGATGTGAGACGATTGCAAAACAGTCAAACCTCACAATTTATGCAAGGGTTGATAATGATGATAACGTTATTTTTGGTGCAACCGAATATAACGGCTGGATTGCGAAGGTCGGCCCCGATGGAAGCAAAGAAATTTCCTGGGTTGGATACAACTACTTTGAGAAGGAGAAAAAGAATGAGATGTAGAATGAAAGGGTGTAATAAGCAGTCGAAAATGGCATTTATGCGAAAGCACAACGGCAAAACGCATGTGTTTTACTACTGTAAAGAACACGCCCCGCAGGGTAGCAAGAGCATTGTTGGACGCGTAATGCAATGTGGACATCCGGTGTCATGCCTCGCAGGTAATGACACAACTCATTATTGCAGATGCTGCGAGGAGGAAGCACGCAAATAATACCAGAAGATTCAATCTTGTGGGAAAGCTATGATGAGTTTACAATATATATGTTAGGTGACTTATTTTATGCAATGTTTGACGATGGTCGCTACGCAGGTATATTTGACCTACAAACATTTAAATCAAAAACACTATTCAACTCAGAAAGAGAGGCAGCCAATGCCGCGACAAAAGTCATCAAAGAAGAGCGCAGTAATCGTTCCTACGGTAGGAGGTTACTTCGTAAAGGTTAAAACACCTCCAAAAGAACAGAAGATACAAAACTTTGCACCAACCTGGGCAGATGCACTCGAATTCCTCTGCTCTCTCGAAGGAGAATAACATGAAACAAAAACTTGTATTTGTAATTATCATTTTCACCATTCTTGTTACTGCGATCCCGGCATCTGCAAGCCACGGACGATGCTCTGGAAAGAATGTTGTAGCAGCAGCGAACCGTGTCTTTTCGGCAGTTCGCAAAAATCCAGATAAATCGCTCGGAAAGCTTAGCGCGGCAGGACGTGCAGCGGCGAATGACGGCAATTTGAGAGATGCGAAACGATTTTATCACGCAGCAACCCTCATCAGGGCCGCAAAACGCACAAATGGAAACTCTGCGTTTAACTATCTCTACGCCTACTATCTTACACGAAAGGCCACGCTACACATTCGACGAACAGCGTGTGGCGGACGCTGAAATTTGACATTTCCGCTACAATATGATAGAATTTGTATATTGTAGCGGAAATTAACATCTCTCTCACCGGAGGAATATGTGGACGAAAAGTTTCCAGATAAGGTATTTGCGCAGTTTAGCGCACAAATGTATGATGTCAGGCAGGTACTGTTAGCCAACAACATAAATCCTGACGACCTGCCATTGGTGATTAGACGGGTAGACAAAATAATTAGGGCAATGAAGAAAGAGGGAGGCAGTACAGACGAGCAACTTAATGCTTTGATGAAAGAAATTAAAGCATTGATGGATTTAAGGACGTACAAACTGAAGGTTGCCACAAAATAAAATAATGCTCACCAGGAGACTTATATTATGAGTGCGGATAATTGGGCTGTATGCCCGAAATGTATCGTTGAGGCTCAAAAGACTCGTGAAAAACTCATAAACAATGTTAAGAAGAAGTATGGTTCTGTCACCGCAGATGAATACGAGAAGCTAATGGACTCAGCCTTGTCTATCGCAAAAAAAACTTGGACCTGACAAACTGAACGAGACGCTAAGAGAGGATTTTTAGGTCGGCGTTGATGCAGACGGTGAATTTAGCATTAGTTATTCATGTCATTGCTACAAGTGTGGCTTCAGATATTCTCACAAAGAATCATACGAGGTACCGCTCAATGAGGACGGTGAAAAATGAAGATCGACTATCAAGTAAAAACAACGGTTTATTGCAACAGGAAAGAGTTTGATGAAATTAAAAACGCTGTCACAAAAATTACTGGCAGCGGTTATTTTCTGAACGAAACAATGAGAGAGGATGGGGAGTGGCTAAATCTTTTCATTTCCCTCGACAAGGTTCGTGACCAGAAGAAGATGGTGGAATTATCCTATGCCCTTGACGGAGTTCTGCACTTCAGCGACGTGGATCGAATCATTTCGTCAAACGAAGCGGAATTTGTAGTATTATCACACAAGGCACTTTCGCAAAATGACTTCACGGAAGTGGTCAACCATTCTATAGGAGTAATCAAATGAGCAAAATTGATGTAAACGAATCTATGGCTAATGGAAGGAATACCAGCATTGCTTATCAGGTGTCATTTCTCTATCGCGGCAACAAAACAATGGCCGCAACGTATACTACAGATGAATATGGCAACAAATCTGTGTTTGTCGGTAACAGTGAACGAAGTGCTGACGACCCTCCCAACAGGAAACTTGGTGCATACATTGCCCTTGTCAGAATGGTCGCAGACATGCTTGTTGGTGATCCGTCCAAACTGACGCACGGAACATTGCAATCTATGTTTGAAGCTGTCAGGAGCGAAGAAGGTTACGGAAGGTATAGTGCAATTGAAAATGCGGTTGATGTTGATTTCTGGGGAATCACAAATCTTGCAGCACGGTTTCTTGCTGAGCGTGCTGGTCGCAACGGGAGCAAACGAACTGCCTACAACTTTGTCACAAGGAATATGAGTAAGTTTGATAAGGCGGTTGAGTGGGTAGATTATTCGTTTCGTCCAGATGACAGTGTTGTTGCATTCAGCGCACAACAAGTAGCCGATTTTCTTATGCAGGACCTAAGTAAGGAGCCTGAGAAGTCGGAAGAAATTGTGTGGCTGAAACATAGTTGGCACACATCGAGGGAATGGATAATTGCGCTTGATATTTTCAATGAAATTGTCCGAGATAATTACGGGACGTTGAAATACAGCGATGCAAAGAAAATGCTTGAGCGATTTCGTGCGTTTTGGCATGTAAACAAAGAGTATAAGCTGACAGCTGAGTTGTACGTCGATGAAATGAAAGCTATCATCAAAGAGGATGAATATAGCGATGTTGTAGTCAGATTTGAGTTGTTGGACAACGAGGTTTTCATTGAGGCGTACAATCTTGAGACCAACAAAGGAATGGCTGACTCATTTGCCATGAAAAAGAATGCACTTGTTGTTTCAACACGCGACATCTTGGAACTCGACAAGGATGAGAAGTCTGAATCTATCAGACAGTGGCTCGAAACGAATGTGTTCGCTAGTATGTACGGGGTTTCATCAAACGAAGCGGACTTTCTTGACAGCGTTAGATATGTTGATGCTAGCAAGTTTCTCGATCAAACATTCAATGGTGATAACCTCTTCACAAGTGGTGGCATCTTCTTCACAAGTGCGGACTAGACAGTAAAATAACACACCCCGTGCACTCTACGGTTTGCGGGGTGTGTTAAAAATAATCGCAACCAAACAACCGGAGGGCTTAATGGATATAACGATAGTAAGTTACAATTGCACGAATATGGACGATATAAAAAAACAATTACCCCACCTGCGTATAAGATACTCTGGTGGAACCAACGAGCTAATGGTGTCTGACAGCAAGGAGAATAGCGAGTTGGTCGAATGCGGAATGAGTATTATTTCCGTACCAATGCTATTTGGACACTTCGCCTGGGGGGTAAGCAAAATACACGTGTTCAAAGGTGAAATATAATGAGTGAATTTGTGCAAATTACCATGTTGGACACAAAGACAAACAAAAGACACAGCGCCGGTAGAAAGTATAGAGATATCCACGACTACATTGATAAGAACTACGAAATGAAGGCAAATGGCAGGTACATGGTGTCTGTTTACACTGGCAAACATCAACTCAACCTTGCGCTTCGATTTTACATTGATCACATTCCATATTGGTTTTAATGTCAGGAGGAGGCAAGCAATATGCGTGCATTAAATATATCACCAGCAGATATTGTGAAGAGTCATCTTATCGGGAAGGAACTCCTCGTTGATGACGTAATGGATATTTGGGCTCCAATCGTAGATGTCACATTTGTTTCTGGCCTAACGATTCATGTTGTAATGTTTAACTCTGGATCAAAGGTCATTGCCGATGTTGTCGAATGCAACGAATATATCAAAATAAGATGAGTACCTCTAAAAAGAATGTTGGCCGCATCATTATTAACAACATGGCCGAGGGCATCTCTGACGGAATGGCGACACGCCTCGTAAATCAAGTCATCAGATACGGAAAAATTTCCACTGGAAGGTTTGGTGAACAATACTGTTTCCTAACTGTGATTCCAATAGACCCACTTAAAAACAAGTTTGCTGTGGTTACTTGCGAGTTATTACGAACCGGAACAAATGTATTTACGATTACATGGGAGAAAACAACATGAAAACTATATTCGTAACTTCGGCATTCCCCAAGCTGGAGCCAGAACCCAGAATCGACATACTAAGAAGAATCACGGAAGCTCGACCACGAATTTTTATGGAGAACATCATGGAGGATAAACATAATGAATAAGACTGATTTACTGGCAGATTATGCACACAAAGCGTGGTCCGGGTGGATGAACTATCTGTTCGGCTTGTCCACACACAACGACGACGGAACTGTTACAATTCCAGCATGGGCTGTTGAACGATGGAAGAGACAGGCGGGAACGCCATACCAGGGACTGCCGGAGGATGAAAAGCTAAGCGATATCGCTGAAGCAGAAAAGATTCTTGCGCTGGTGAAGACGTTCACTAACCTGCACGCTGATAATACATCCGTAACTCCAAAAACATCGGATTACGATAGTGTTATCTGGAAGCTTTTACGACATACTCAAAGATAGAACAGAGATTGTCTTTTATGTGGGCGGCGACATGAAAAAATACGCAACACACGCCCCTGGCAACATCACAAACAATCACAGCAAGCTTCTCAAACAGTGTTATGTGGCGCTTGAAAAAAGCGCACCACAAACAAGGATAAATAACATGGCTAAACTTAAAACCATTATAATAGAAAACAAAATAACAGAACTAAAATTCACCTTGATTACAAGGGGAAAAAAGAAACAGCTATTTGTAGAGGTTGAAATGATTGATGAAATAGATGGCGACTTCAATATCGACAGCTTTACACTGCCTGACGAAGACTTTAGTGCGCTTAAAAAGCTATTGTGCGAACATGGCGGGGACCAATAATCATGGCCGCTAATCTAGCACTTTCATTCATCTCAGACAATGGTGAACAACTATGCGCTTCGTGTTTCATGAAACTATACAAGGCTTCCGAGTATAAACACCTGCTCGTAGCCTCCACCATGACTCGTGGCGTGAATAAAAACAAAACCTGCTCATGTTGACTGACTTACGGGTGTGATGCCAATGTCGCAAAAGCCGAAGAACTGTTGGAAGCTATAACGAACGACTGAATCTCACAAGGGAAAATATGATGACCGAAGTAGACCAATTCATTCTAGAGTACATCGGCAAACACCTATGTGCCTCTTCCGTTAACGAACAGTTCCACGAGGAATTCTTCAAACGGTTCGGCGGTAAACGAAAAGAAACTAATTGGGGAGCACAACCGGTCTGCAAGGCGCAACGACGCCTCAAGCACTTGTACACTCAAGGAATCCTGAAACGCACAAGAATATCGCTTGGCGGTAGTTGGGCACCCGGATTCCCACGCTGGGTGTATTCTTACTATTTGCCAGACTGAAGCCCACGTGGGGAGAGTGAGAAAAATTACGGGGGGTATATGGTAGTTTGACAGGTTCTGGAATGAACCCACCCCCCTTCCATCTGGAGGGGGGGGTCTTTCTTTTTTTTGGTTCCTCCCCCGGCACCCCCTCTCACACGCTAGAACTGTCACACCCTCGGCCCGTCGCCCGCTGACTGGCCGCCCTACAATCAAATGGCCTGGCCCGAACCAGGCCCGAGTTGAGTCAGCACACGCCGCACTGCGAGCAGGGGTCTACTCATCCCCCGCCATGACCAGTGCGGAGTAGTGTGCTTGTAGCAGTCCGACGAGTACCGTTTTACGCTGGGCCGATTGGCCCGAACGTCGCCGCTGCGTTTACAGCGGTTTTCGTACACTAGGAGTGTACCATGTCTTCCGATATTATGACCACCGCCCGCCTGAGCAAAGCCGTCCGCATGTACAATAATGGCCCCCGCTTCCTGCTTGGCATGACCGTTGAGTTCCCCAACAGTGGGCTCATCTTGTCTGGTTGCGTGGAGCCCGAAACGTGGCTCCGGTACTTTGGGTTGGAAAGGGCAACGAAGGCAACCATCATTGGCAGTACGTATATCACCCGCAATATCAATTCCCAGTGGGCACCCTTCACGATTACCAAAAAGGTGGTAGAAGGGCCTGCCCCTGAAGTCATCAACATTTGGGAAGTGCTCCCCACCGCCCGCTCTCACCATGAGTTTATCGTGCGGGCCATCAGGCCCGTTGTTCCTGCCGACCGGACGTGGGTGGAAGGCATTATCATCCCAGACGATGGCACCCTGCCGTGGTAACACCAATGGGGGGGGCTTCGGCCCCCCAGCGTCTGCCAGTTAGTAAGATACTGGTGCTGATGAGTGGGTTAGCTACCCACCCAGGGGCCTATAGGCCCGAAACGCCGAGCGGGTAGCGCCTGCATACAACTGAATGCCTAGCACTGACTAGGCCCGATGACAAGGTAGATTATGCCATGACCCTAAGTGGATATGGCGAGCATGACCTGCCACCAACAACGAGTACCGCATACATTCATCAATTAACGGGCAGCGTAGGCCCGATACTACGTACTCTCACAACGGAGCAAGAGATGTACTTTCAGATTTCGATTGAAGAAATTGTTAAACATATTGCTATCAACAACAAAAAAGTAAAAAAGTACACCGTATCAGCCAAGTTTGGGAAAGCTTGGATTGAAAAATACGAACCGAAGAGTTGCGTAATCGCCCTCTTCGGTGGGGAATACAGGGTTGTTGTAAAGGGAAAAGGTGGGGACGAGAAACTAGGAGTTGTTAGCACCAGTGGCCATAACCCTCATTGGGTGCTAACATTCCAAGACATCCCGTTGGGATGGCTTGGAACCATCACGTCTGATGATGATGTGATGGAATACATCGTTGAAGGGTGCCCGAGAGGGTGGCGCGCACTGTAGCGCCTGCATACAACACTATACCTAGCACTGACTAGGCCCGAGAAGAAGGTAGGCTGTGCCATGACCCTAATACGGATACGGTGAGCGCAGGCTACCACAAGCTACCTCAGTCACACTCATGAACACAGGGGGATACTGAGCGCACAGGTTATGCAGCACGCATGGCTAGTAACGGGCGCTCAGTATCCCCAGCCCACTAACTCTCAATAAGGGGTAATCAACCTATGGAAACGTACAACATCAACGATCTTATCAAGCGCGGCAACAATGACTTTGTTAAAGAGGTAAAGCGGCTGGCAGAGAAGGAACTGGCCCGGCGGCGGCGGGCCGAGTATATCGCCGGTGAGCTGTACGACCTAGAGGAAGAAAACAAGAGCCTCCAGGATGAAATCGCGGGCCTCAAGTTTGCCCGCGATACGCTAAACGAAGAAAAACGTCAACTTCAAAACGCAGTTGACGTCTTGAAAACCAAAAATCACCACCTCGCGGCAGAACTCTATGACCGCGAATCACGACTATCTTTCATTCGTGTGGAGTTGGCGAAAATCTCCCAGGATATTAACAAGTGGAAGTAGAACGCGGACGCAGGTGCGAGAAGGTCCTTGCAGAACTAAAAGAGTTACGGATTGGACTTGCAATAGCTGCAAGCGTGTTCATCCTGACTCACTAACTTTCGATTCTTTTGTGGGGGGCTGCCAAAACCCCGTGTTTTCGCTGCCCCCCTTCTGCGTTTTTCCCATTTTACCTTGGAATCTTAGGCATATCAGCAAAAACGCCTAAGATTCTTCTGTTTCACACGGGCGGAGGCCCGACAAAAACCATGATTCTCTTCACTGTTTATTTTATCCTGAACGCTATCTTTACCCTTTCCGTCGCCCGCAGCAAGTCTTTCAACGTTAAAACAAGCGAGGAGGTATTCCTCTTCGCTGCAATGGTCATCTTCCCCGTGGGCACTATTGCCCTGTCTGGCTCGCTCGTACTCATGCTACTCATTAAGGGGTTGAACGAAGTTACGAGCATCATTGCGCAGGGATTCGACTACATTATGGATGCGCTAGAGGCTCTCTAGT
>Ga0256831_1000149_pt1 | contig 36495 bp, 31 predicted proteins | sample 132544metaG_FD_189087 | JGI IMG/M metagenome (GOLD analysis project Ga0256831, IMG submission 189087) | Hydrothermal vent microbial communities from Lau Basin, Pacific Ocean - 132-544 | ecosystem: Environmental > Aquatic > Marine > Hydrothermal vents | place: Pacific Ocean: Lau Basin | collected...
GCTGTAAAAAGGTTATTATGAACCTTATAGTTTGTACAGTTTTCGCCTGCACTATAATCCTCTAATCGAAGGCTGGCATTGGTAAAGTTATTAAAGGTTGAATTTTTTATCTCAACATTATTCGAAAACCGACCCCAAATACCGTATTTAGGCCCCCTGTTATACGAGGATGAAGTTGAGAAATCAAAATCGTAATTACCGTCAAATGTACAATTATCAAATACAATATCTTCAGAGATATTATCACTGATATCACCAATGTAGACTGCCGTATATGCCCCTTCTCCCAGGTCTAAATTTGTTAAATTGATATTTTTACTATCTCTTAAACTGATACCATAAAGATTTCCTCCGGTAATTTTTATGTTTTCAATATCTACATATTCAATATGAGAAATGGAAACAGCAAACTGTGCATATGAACACTCAATTTTTAAAGTACTTGGATCTACTGTTGAATACAAAGTAAGCAGCTGAGTTGATTTTTTATAGTTGAAGACTACTCTGTCGGGAACAGTGGTTCCAACATTCCCTACTGTTGGAGTTCCTAAAACCTCGCTGTCATTAATATAGAGTCTCTCAAGATTAAAATATTGATTCCAGGTAGAGCCAATTACAGTTGCATTAATAGTGGCTTCCCAAATATTAGAGCCTTTATCTGTCCATGAAATTTCTGTATTATCAAAGGTTGCCATGGCACAAATTTCGGGTAAATCGCCGGTTCCGTAACTGGTATAGGTAATAGGATTACCTGACACTCCGCTGGAGCTAATCGTTAAACTTTGGCCATACCAAACGTCTCCTCGTTTTAAATGAATTACATCTCCGGGTGAAAAAGTTGTTCCAGTTATTTTACTTAAGGTTTTCCATGCTGTACCTTCCGTTAGACCATCATTCGTATTGTCGCCTGTGGAATAGCTCACATAGTAATCTGTGGCAAACAAATTACCGGTAACAAACAACATTACAAGTAGTAAAAAATGTTTCATAATAGGTTTTGTTTTAAATAGTTAATTAATTATAAGGATACATAAAAAACAATTGAACCTGTAACTAATTTCCCCTTTAGAAGAATGTTGTAGTATTACGAATAGAATACTTGTAGCTTCCGTAGGTTCCAAAACAGGACAATTATATATTGTTCAATCACGTTTATTTTACATTGTACCTAAAAATCCAAATTGTTTTTTTTTGAGCCGGGTTTAACTCCGGCAATACAACAAAAGCTATTTAATCATGGCCAATTTGGTTTAACTCCAATCAAAAATATTTTCATCCTTTGTCTCTCGGGCAATCTCCTCCCTTAAGTTTAAATATTTTAAGCTAAAATAAAGTAACTCGCCCATGTACAGTGGTTTGTTATTCATATTTTCTCTTTCTTTGTTTTTTATGCCACCTCAACGAGTCGGCAATCCCTTCCTTTTCGGCTTTGTAAAGATAATGCCATATCGTTTATTTTTATTTGTCATCCACTTTTGGCTATTTTTGCAGGAACAATTATAAATCAATAAATAAAATATCCGATGTTCCTGCTGTTTAAATATGCCTTTCCCTATCGCATTGTCTCTCCAACATGTTAATATTTTAAATAGTGTCGACCATTTCACTCACTTATCACACTATTTCTTTTTTTAAATTCTGGAGCACTATTTGAGCCAGATTTTAGTCCACAGCCCGAAGACTATATTCTTAATTCCGTTACTGACTCCTCACCATAGGCCTTTTGTCCATTACAAATATAATTTTTTTGGTATCATTACTATATATTTATTTAAAAAATCAACTTGGGTTTTCTTTACGGGGATATTTATAAGTGGTTAAACTTACTGACAGCTAGGTCGATAGCTTTTGTGATTTTTAATAAAAAATTTGAAACACCTAAAATCGAAGTAGTTTTATAGTATCCTTATTAAGAGAGTACAAAGGATTTATGAATCATCGTTAGAGATTAACTTTAATTCTCCCGGTCAGGAATTTTCTCCTTATTGTGATTCATTAACGAATCTATAAAAGCCAAAACTGCAAAAAGGGTTAGTTTAGTCCGAAATAAAAGACATAACCGCAAAGTTTTGCCCTGACTGTTTTCTTATACAGAGGGGACAACATGCTCCGAAACGTTTGGTAGCCCGGCCCAAATAAAAACTGAAATCCATTTTTAGGGGGCAGTATCAGCTGAAATGTCAGCCGATTTATTAACCGAAAACCTATTTGGAATAAGAATATGTTTCATTTTTCTCAAAATAGCTATCTTAACAATAACACATTTATTGCATTAAAACCGGTCGGAATTTTAGAATCTTTCAATTTCACCCCGCAATTTATATCTTTGTAAATTATTGCAAAAAGCATTCATAAAGAGACGAAATGGAAAAAATCTGGAATTTAAAAAAACAAGGCGACCAAAACGAAGTAAAACACCTGTCGGCAGCGCTAAATGTAAATATGGTAATTGCCCGGTTGCTTGTTCAGCGAGGGATAAAAACCTTCGATGAAGCAAAATCTTTTTTTCGTCCCAGATTAAGCGACCTCCACGATCCATTTCTGATGAAAGATATGGATAAAGCTGTTACCCGCATTGAAGAGGCAATTGCAAAACAGGAGAAAGTTATTATTTATGGCGATTACGATGTTGACGGAACAACGTCGGTTGCACTTATGTACTCGTTTCTGAAATCGCGAATTGATAATATTGAATATTACATTCCCGACCGATACAGCGAAGGGTACGGGATTTCGCCCAAAAGTATCGACTATGCAATCGACAATGGTTATACACTGATAATTGCTTTAGATTGTGGAATTAAAGCAGTCGAAAAAATTGCCGGTGCCAAAGAGCGCGGCCTCGACTATATTATTTGCGACCATCACAATCCGGGAGACGAGGTTCCGCCGGCAGTGGCCGTTTTAGACCCAAAACAAACTGATTGCAACTACCCTTACAAAGAGCTGTCAGGCTGCGGTGTTGGGTTTAAACTGGCGCAGGCATTTTGTCAGAAAAATAATTTGGAGCAGGAAGAGATTTACGATTTACTCGACCTGTTGGTGGTTAGCATCGCTTCCGACATTGTTCCCATTACTGGAGAAAACAGGGTTTTGGCTTATTACGGTCTTAAGAAATTGAATTCGAACCCCGGAATTGGATTGCAAACCATTATAAATCTGGCCGGGATTAGCGGCACAGAAATTACAATTAGCGATATTGTTTTTAAAATAGGTCCCCGGCTAAATGCATCGGGAAGAATTGAACACGGGAAAAAATCGGTACAAATTCTGGTCTCCGAAGATGAGGAGAAATCGAATGAAATTGGTGCCGAAATTGATTCGTTCAATGAAATTCGTAAAACACTCGATCGCGACATTACTCAGGAAGCTCTCGACATGATTGAGAACAATGCAGAACTGCAAGAGATGAACAGTACGGTTTTGTATAACCGCGACTGGCACAAAGGTGTAGTAGGAATTGTGGCTTCGCGTGTTACCGAGAAATATTATTGCCCAACAATTATTTTAACCGAGTCGAACGGACTGGCTACCGGCTCGGCACGCTCGGTACGCGATTTCGATTTGTACGAAGCAATAGGGCAGTGCAGCGATTTACTCGAATCGTACGGCGGACATATGTATGCTGCCGGACTAACAATGAAAATTGAAAACATTCCGGAGTTTAAACGGCGGTTCGAGAAAATTGTAACCAACCAAATTACCGATATGCAACAAACTCAAACCATTGAGATTGATGCAAAAATACCGTTAAGCGAAATTACACCTCGCTTTTACCGCATTTTAAAACAGTTTGCTCCGTTCGGCCCACACAATATGGCACCGGTTTTTGTTACCGAAGATGTGTTCGACGCCGGAACAAGCCGGCTGGTAGGGAAAAACAAAGAGCATTTAAAACTCGACCTCGTTGAACCTGATGTAAACTCAGGCATTTTTGCCGGAATTGCTTTTAACCAGTCCGATGCTTTTGATTTAATAACTTCGGGACTCCCTTTCGACGTTTGTTATTCGATTACCGAAAATGAATACCGCGGAAAACGAAACCTGCAACTTTTTGTTAAAGACATTAAAAAGAGGGATATTTTTTAATTGAATTTCAGCTAACGCCAATCACTTCTTTTATCATACTTAAATCGGGAACAACTACTGCACCGGTATTTTTTAAACGCTTCTCCGACTGGTGTCCGTGTGCAACAAGAATGCAATTTATCTCCAATGCTTTGGCAACTTCATAATCGTGAATTGTATCGCCAATCATCCAGGTCTCCTCTTTTTTTATCGAATGGGTTAAAAGAAGCTGCTTCCCCCGTTCAATTTTCGACTCGGCATGATGGTTATTCAACCCGAAAACTTCTTCGAAAAAACCAAAAACAGAATTCTGTTTTAAAGTACGTTCCAGCATATTTTGTTCCATCGCCGAAAGCACAAACTGCCTGACGTTTTTTTCTTTAAACTGCAACAGAGTTTTACCTGCCAGTTTATGAAGTGTACAAATGTCAACTCCTTTGTTATAAATATGGATAAACTCTTTTGCAGGAATTGCAAACTCCTCCTTTTCAAAATTAAAACCTATGGCTTTGTAATAATTCTGAACCGGAAAAGTAAACACTTCTTTATACGTTTCAGTGGTTAATAGAGCAAGGTTACGTTTTTTTAGCAAACTATTTATGGCCGAAACACAAAACTCAACATCGTTTAATAATGTCCCGTTCCAGTCCCAAATAATAGTTTGCATCTACTCTTGGGTTTTTAATTTATTGATAACCGGATTGGCGTATAGCTTTAAAAATCGCTCCTGAATATTTGTTATTGGGAAATCGATATGAATTAGTGCCTGATCAATCATTGTTTTAAAACGCTTCTCCTCGGCATGGGTATACTTATTTTTAAACCGGTGTTCCTGCATCAACATATCGTAAGCAATATAGTTGTTTGGCCAAAGCTTAAAATTGAGATAAATATGTTTATCTATTAATCGGGCAATCTCTTCTATCTGGCTATTTTGTTCCGCTTTCGATTCAGCCTCCTTAAAATCGATTTTTAACGGGCTGCCAAAATTAAACTGAATTCGTCCCTTCGGATTAAACATTCCCATCGACATGCTTTTCAGGTCATCTTTACTGGTTTTCTTTTGCCCGTAATGCTCCATTTTTATCAACTCTTTCATCTTTGCCAGGCCACACGGCTCAATCTCGTACGAAATGGAAACAGGAACAATATTCAGCTCGTTAAAACCTTCCGAAATACTTTTTTTATTGCTCAAATTAAGCATTTTTAAAACACTCGGTTGCGTTTTGTCGTCGCCGTCTTTTGTACGTCCCTCGCGTTGTGCAATCCAGCTCGACATATTATCCTCGAGAATCGACTTTCGAATATATGCCGAAACTTTCTTCGAAGCTAACATCAACTCACGTGGTGGCAGCCCTCGTTTTATAATAAATGCACGATTTAATTTTACGGCATGTTCAATCCAATCGTAAAGCAGCAAATTGTCGCCAATAGCTATTTGCGTGGTATTTAACCCCTCCTCAAAAATCAAATAATTTAACAGTCCTGCATCGAGAACAATATCGCGGTGGTTCGAAATAAAAAGGTATGCCTTCTCTTTGTCAAGTTTTCCAACTCCTTTACATTTTACTCCTTCCGATGTGTTATTTATTATCCATCGTAACAAATCGTATATTACAGTTCCCTGAAACTGCTTAATACTTCGAACCATTCGCAGCTGAAGTTTCACCATCTGCACCTTTGGCCGAACTTTAAAAACATGCATTAAAACATCGTCTAATGCGTGGTCTTTTAACATCAGTTTTATTTTCGACTTAACCTCTTTATCGGTGTACGGACGAATATCATCAAAATCAAATTCAGACATGCTATTTTTTTTGTGAATGAACAAAGTAAAGAATTCAAAACTATATTTTCAACCTTAATTGAAATTTTAACTCGGTTTTATTGTTCCCTGCAATTTTATTATTTCCCGAGCTAATAAATTCACGGTCGTTCCACATTGTGTTTGCCACTTTAAACCAGAAGTCGAGATTCTCCGAAATTTTACACCTCAAATTAAGATACGTACGAAACCCCTTGCCGTAATAAGCCGGAATTGAAAACGTATAAAGAAGATCGTTTTCGTAAGCATAAATGCGCGAATAATAGCTGTCGGTGTTAAACCAGGCAACACGCGCCGAAACATTCAGAGGCATCTTTTCAGGCGAAAACTGCACATCCTGAAAGATTACGACCCCGTTCTCTTTTTTTGTTCCCTTATAAAAAACATGTTCAATTCGTGTTTTTAAAGTAACACTTTCGCTTGGTTTATACTGAAAATGCAACCTGATTTTACGAAGCTGAGCAGGCAAATTTACATACCTTTCGTTTTCAATAAATTTATGCTCTTTCACTTCGTTTTTATAACGGAGATAGAACCCAAACCGGCGCGAAAAAGTAAAATCGGCCTGTGCAAAAATATCCCACCCCTGCGAAGGGCCTGCAGTATAATAGTTAATCCACCCCGAATGATAAAAATCGGAATAGGCCGAAAGCGTAACAAATTTCACAGGAAGAATCTTTGTGCCGAAAAAGATACCGGTTTCATTATTTGCAGCACTTCCTTCGGCAAAGGTATTCGACCAGTACGCATGGTAGTTTTTGTCGAAATGGCGAAAAAGAACCGAAAAACTTAACCGGTCGGTTAATCGGGCAACAGCACCCTGCACCACCGCTTTCCCTGTCGATTTCGACATGGCCGCTTCGCCAAAAAGCTGATATTTCCCTTTGCTGAAAAGATAATCTACACCACCGGTAAAATTTTCTGTCCCTCGAAAACGATATTGATTATAGAGTTGCGAGGCTCGAAAAAAAAGCATATTAAAATGCTGATACGAAACTGTTGCGCCAACTTTTAAATGGTTGAAATTCCAGGTCAGTATTCCGCCAATATTTCTATCCTGAACAGAATGTTTATCGGCAATTTCGTTTTTTGTTCGGTGGTAACCCGAAGTTTGCAAGCTCGTAAAAAACGGGCGAATTGTATCTGTCTGAATCACGTTTCCATCGACATTTTTTTGCGAATAGAAAACAGAAATTCGTGCATCGCCAAACTTTAAGGTAGTTGCAACTCCTCTGAAAAACATATTCTCTTCAACCGAAGTAAACGGTCGTACTCCGCGGTTGGTTTTCGAAATATTTAAAATATCCTCTGTTTTTCCCATCGAATATTCCTGCCACAAAACCAGCCCCTGCCCCGAGCGAACAATAAAATCGCCAACTGTAATATTCTCGATAACCGGACTAATATTTACACTTAAATGGGCCGAGTAAAAATCGAACCCGTTTTTATTCGAGCCCTTAAAAAAAGCTTCGCCCGGGTCTTTTTCGGCTGTAAATCCCACCGAGAATTTATCGCGCGCAACAAAATGGTAACGTGTATAATAACGAAACCGGTTTCCCTCGTAGCGAGTTTCGCCCTCGTTGTCTGGCAAATATCCTTTTGCTTTTTGTGCCAACCCTAAACCGCGCATTAAAAGTTGATGTCGCCCGTATTTTAATGCAGTCGCAAGGCTTTCTTTTTTTTGCTGCACCTCGCCAAACCGTATAAAAGGTGCAATTTGCTTCAACAAGTCGGGCGAAAAACCATCGATGGTATTCAACTCGTAAATAGAATACGCCGGGCCAAATTCGTTAATATAACTGAGCAGTTTATTAATTTGAATGTCGTTTAAAACATACAGCCTCGAAAGTTCGGCCTCGTTTGTAGCGTTTATATTTATGGGATTTTCGGCAAGCTCTTCCAAATCTTCTATTATTAAACCCACGTCGGTACCCGGTTTTAAATTTGCCAGTTGCCCCTCAACTATCGACTCGATAATCCGCTCCGATTCGGTTTTTTGTGCCACCACCGACAAAAAAGAAAGAAGTAAAAAAAGTATGAGTATTGACTTTTGCATTTGCTTGTTTCTTACAATTTAATTTGAATTGAAACCGATGGTGTTACACCCAAATTTCCGTGATAGCCAAATCCAATATCGGTGGTAATATTGCCAAAACTGTAACCAATTCCGGCCGTATAATTTACCGGCTTCCCCGAAATGCCAAAGCGCAATGCAAGATTTTCCACCGGAGAAAATTCAATGCCGGTTTTCAAAATAAACGGGTTTTTCAAATCTTTTTCGGTTTCAACGGTTACCAAAATTGTTTTATCGAAACAGTAGTGGCCACCCAACCTGAAAATAGTTGGCGACTTTTGTTTTCCCTCGTTGGTTTCTATTCCGTTTGCAACAGGGTTAAAAACGTGCGCTCCCAAAAACAGTTTTTTTGTTGGCGAATAAACCACACCAATCTCGACAGTGGCAAAACCAAACGCCTTCCTGTTTTCGGGCAGCCGCTGCGAAAAATAGTCGAGCTGAACTGCTGCCGAGAACTTTCCGGAAAGCTGTTTGGAAAAAGAGAGTCCCACTTTATTCTCTTTAAAAGCTCCCTTCCCAAACTGATAAAAGCTAAATCCGAATGTTCCGGCAGAAACCGGCAAAACAAGCGATGTAGCAGCCAAAGAGAGTTCGTCGACTAAATATCTCGATTCAAAAAAAATACCCGCCGTAAAACCATTTATTCCTGCAATTGAAGCTTGATTATGAAAGGTACTCCAAACATCGGGAATAGTGACAAATGCATTAGAAAGTGCCAGCGAACGTGCGCCAACCGGATGATTTTCGGTGGCTAAAAGTGATGCCAACCAAACAAAAATGAGCACGAAGGTTAAAAAAGTTTTTTTCATAAAAAAGAAGAGATTCCTATTTATTTACCTCTTCTAAAGTACAAAAAAATAACGTAATTAATTCGTTTTAAAATTATATTTTACTTTCGAAAGCTCATCGTTTGCTTTTACAATTTTCTGTTTTAAACTCTCTTTATATTCAATTAGTTTTTGCATTAATGCTTCGTCGCCGGTGGCCATCATTTGCACGGCAAGAATGGCGGCATTCAACGCACCATTAACAGCAACCGTTGCAACCGGAATTCCGGGAGGCATTTGTAAAATTGCCAAAATCGAGTCGACCCCCGAAAGTGTGGCATTTATCGGAACTCCAATAACCGGAATCGGAGTCATTGCAGCAATCACGCCCGGCAGGTGTGCAGCCATTCCGGCACCTGCAATTATTACTTTAATTCCATTCTCTTTTGCACTTTTTGCAAAAACCTCCACCTCTTCGGGCGTGCGGTGTGCCGATAAAGCATTCATTTCGAAAGGAATTTCAAAATCCTCAAAAAATTTAGCTGCCTTTTCCATCACTCCCAAATCGGAAGTGCTCCCCATAATAATGCTCACTTGTGGTTTCATAGTATAAAATTAAATTGAACAACCCGAACGGTACAACTTCCCCATTCATTCATCAGTATGTAAATATTTCAAAATTATAATTTTCGGTATTTTTCCCTCTGCAAATTAATAGCAAACTGCCAAAACTTAAAATTCAATATTATTTCAGCCATAAATTGTTCCCCGTTTTGCTTTTTATATTTTCTGTAAACCGAATTGTTTTGTTATTTTGTACCTTTTAAATTCGAAAAAAAACAAAATTACAGCAATTTAGCAACTTATAAAAATCAATCTTTTGAAATTATGAAACAGGTTAAAGTACACGACAAAACATTTAAACTCTATATTCCTCACGAAAAAATTAGTGCAGTAGTTGAAGAGATGGCCGATAAAATGAACGAGGAACTTGTAGGTAAAAATCCTCTGTTTTTGTGTATTTTAAACGGGTCGTTTATGTTTGCGGCCGAGCTTTTTAAACGAATTGATTTAATTGAAACCGAAATCTCTTTTGTAAAATTATCGTCGTACGAGGGCGACAGCACCACAGGAAAAGTAAAACAACTAATAGGGTTAAACGAAGACATTACAGGACGAACTGTTGTTATTCTTGAAGATATTGTTGATACAGGAATTACAATGGTGAATATAAAAGCTCAATTGGCAAAAATGAATCCCAAAGAGGTAAAAGTGGCTACGCTCTTACTGAAACCCGATTCGTTACAAAAAGAGATTAAATTAGACTATGTGGGGCTGGAAATTCCCAACGATTTTATTGTTGGCTATGGTTTAGATTACGATGGACATGGTCGCAATTTAATAGATATTTATTCAGTTATTAACGATTAAAAACCGAACTTAAAATGTTAAATCTTGTTTTATTTGGCCCCCCGGGAGCGGGAAAAGGCACACAGGCAAACTTCCTTAAAGAAGAATACGGACTTATTCATTTGTCGACAGGCGACCTGTTACGAAGCCGGATTGCCGAAGGTACTGCCCTGGGAATTGAAGCAAAACAATATATGGATAAAGGAGAACTCGCTCCCGATAATATTGTAATTGGAATGATTAGAAACACACTAAAAAAACATCCCGATGCAAATGGATTTATTTTCGACGGGTTTCCAAGAACAGTTCCGCAAGCCGATGCTTTAGACGAAATGTTAAACAAAAACAATGTCCCGGTTTCGGGAATGTTAAGTTTAGAAGTTGAAAAAGAGGAATTAATTAAGCGATTGCTTAACCGTGCACAGATTTCGGGCCGGGTCGACGACCAAAATCAAGAAGTGATTAAAAACAGAATTAACGTTTATAACGAAAAGACTTTCCCTTTAATCGAGTACTATAAATCTCAAAATAAATTCTACGCAATTAACGGAATGGGGACCGTCGACGACATTTCCCGCCGCCTAAAAGAAGTTGTCGATAGATTTTAATCGTTAATAAAAACATTTCTTATCACAGAAAAATGGCTGAATCGAATTTTGTTGATTACGTAAAAATTCATTGTAAATCGGGGCACGGCGGAGCAGGCTCGCACCATATGAGGCGCGAAAAGTTTATTGCCTACGGTGGCCCCGACGGTGGCGACGGTGGAAGAGGCGGCCATATAATTGTGGTTGGAAACAAACAGATGTGGACATTACTGCACCTGAAATACAGAAAACATATAAAAGCCGGAATTGGCGAACCGGGAGGAAAACAGCGCAGCTCGGGTGCCGATGGCGAAGATATTTACCTGGAAGTGCCTTTGGGAACCATTGCAAAAGATGCAGAAACCGGCGAAGTGCTGTTTGAAATATCGGAAGACGGCGAAGAGCACATTTTGGCAAAAGGAGGAAAAGGCGGCTGGGGAAACGACCATTTTAAAACAGCCACCAACCAAACTCCGCGCTATGCTCAACCCGGCGAAGAAGGCTTTGAAGGTTGGCGGATTCTGGAACTGAAAGTTTTGGCCGATGTAGGACTTGTAGGATTTCCAAGCGCAGGAAAATCAACTCTCTTGTCGGTAGTGTCGGCAGCAAAACCAAAAATTGCCGAGTACCATTTTACAACGCTGGTTCCAAACCTTGGCATTGTGGGACACCGCGAACAACGTTCGTTTGTTATGGCCGATATTCCCGGAATAATTGAAGGTGCCAGCGAAGGGAAAGGACTGGGATTGCGGTTTTTACGCCATATTGAAAGAAACTCGATGCTGCTGTTTATGGTTCCGGCTGACAGCGACGACCACCTGAAAGAGTATAAAATTCTGATGAACGAACTTGAAAAATACAACCCTGAGCTGTTAGACAAGCAACGTTTCCTCGGAATAAGCAAAGCCGACATGCTCGATGAAGAGCTGATGAGCGAAATTAGTGCCGAATTGGAAGGAATTCCTCATCTGTTTTTTTCATCGGTAACCGGGCAAAATATCCAACAATTAAAAGACAAAATCTGGGAAATTCTGAATAGTTAAATAAATGGAGTGGCTTCAAAACATAATCGAATTCGACAAAGAGCTGTTTCTCTATTTAAACAGTTTTCACACCAGTTTCTGGGACACAATTATGTTGATGATAACCCGCAAGGAGACGTGGGTTCCTCTCTACCTCATCATCGTTTACTTTTTTATTAAAAACTACCGGAGTAAATCGGTTTTAGTTATCCTTTTCTTGGCGTTAACAGTTGTAGCCAGCGACCAGATTTCGGTGTTAATTAAAGAGTCGGTACAACGACTACGACCTGTTTACGAGCCGTCAATCGAGCATTTGGTTCACAATGTTTTTCGCAAAGGCGGATTACACGGATTTGTGTCGTCGCACGCTGCCAATATGTTTGCAATTTTTGGGTTTACATCGCTTATTTTTAAAAATCGAAGATACCTCTTTCTGATGTTGTTCTGGGCACTGGCAATCTCGTATTCGCGTATTTATGCAGGCGTACATTACCCACTCGACATTTTGGGAGGTGCCACTTTAGGATGGCTGATTGCCTTTGCTATGTACAAATTAATGATGTTTATTGAGAACCATTTTTTTATTGCAAAATCGCCAAAAATTGAAAAAACAAAACTCTCAAAAACCAATTTCAAAATAGTATTTCTGGTGTTTAGCGTTTCCGTTCTCTCGTTCACTATAATGACCTATATTCTTCACCATTACAACTATTTATAATGGGCACGCCAGCAGTTGATTTTTACACCGAAAAACTCGAAGTATATTCAACAAAACTCACTTCAATAACACATAAAGTACGCCGGTTTGGTTGGTATCGGTTTCTTACTTTTCTATCGATTTTTGCTCCCGTTTTTATTTTTGGATGGAACAGCCAAATAACCTTTGCCATCTCCTTTTCGGCAATTATTCTCTTTTTCTTTTTGATTAAAAAGAACCTTCAACTCGAAAAAAAGAAGAGAAAATATATCGAGCTTAAAAAGCTGGCTGAAGACGAGTTGCTGGCACTTCAACACTCGTTTACGCATTTCGCAAATGGAAAAGAATTTTTAGATACCAACCACTTTTTTTCGTACGATTTAGACCTTTTTGGAGAAGGTTCGCTGTTCCAGTTTTTAAATCGCACTTCAACCATAAACGGCAAGCAACTTCTGGCAAACCGCCTCACTCATCCGTCAACCCAAAAAGAGGAGATTGAAAAAAGACAACAAGCTGTTGAAGAGCTGTCACTTATTCCAAACTGGCGAATTCATTTTCTTGCCAACGGAAAACTGTTTCACGAAACAGAGCAGATGAGTGCCGAAATAAAAACGTGGGCAACCGATGAGCTGCCATTGCATAACAAGTCAAAAGTTAAGTGGCTAATTCGTATTCTGCCAATAGTAACAGTGCTTTCGGCAGTTCCTGCAATCCTCGGAATTTCAAATCTTTACCTTGCAACTGCTGTACTTCTGCAATGGATATTCATCTATTTCTTTTGGAAAAGAATCACTCAATATTTCTCCTATTTCGGGCGAAAATCGGAACTACTCGGGAAATATATGCAGCTTTTACAATTTATTGAGGAGCGTAAATTCAGCTCTGAATATTTAAAGGAAATTCAACAAAAAGTTTTAAAACCGGAACGCGCAAGCCTTGTTTTTAAACAGCTGAAAAGTTTGGTAAAAGAGTTGGAATACAGGCAAAATTTAATTGTTGGTATTTTTCTGAATTCGTTTTTCTTGTGGGATATTCGTTGTATTTATCGCCTCTGGAACTGGCACAGGAGAAATCGTAAAAAAGTGGCTGTTTGGGTCGATGTAATTGCCGAATTCGATGCACTTATTAGTTTAGCTAATTTTGCCAACAACCACCCGGCATTTACATTTCCAAACATACACGACGGTGGTTTTCTGTTACAGGCAGAAGAGTTGGGGCACCCGCTTTTAAAAGCCGAAAAACGAATTTGCAACAACATAGAAATTGCCGGCTGGTCGAAAGTTGTAATTGTTACGGGTGCAAACATGGCAGGAAAAAGCACGTTTCTTCGAACCGTGGGCGTTAACCTTATTTTGGGGCGGCTCGGCGCTCCGGTTTGTGCCGAAAAAATGACTTTAACACCCATTCCCATTTACACAAATATGCGAACAACCGACTCGTTGCTAAAAGACGAATCGTATTTCTTTGCCGAGCTAAAAAGGCTAAAAGGCGTTTTAGAGCGACTGCGAAACGGCGAACGCATCTTTGTCGTTCTCGACGAAATGCTGAAAGGAACAAATTCAGTCGACAAACTAAACGGCTCGAAAGAGCTGATAAAGAAACTAATTGAGTTAAAATCGGTTTCGCTTATTGCCACACACGATTTAAAGTTAAGCGAAATGGAAAAGAATTTTCCACAGCAAGTTTTCAACAAATGTTTCGAAATTAAGATTGAAAACAATGAAATGATTTTCGACTACAAACTTAGCGACGGGGTTACAAAAACAATGAATGCTACATTTTTAATGAAAAAAATGGGGATTATTTAATAAAAATAATTCCTCGAGGCTCTGCCTCGGGGTTCCATATTTTCTCCCCTGAAACTCAGGGGAGATGTCATCCGTCAGTTGACAGATGACAAAGGGGTATAATAAATCGTCAGTTTTTCTGTTTTTCAACAACATATACAACCCAAATAACTATTCGGTTTTTATTCAATATTTTTCAACTTTATTTTGTTAGTTACTGCTTGGCGAAAACCGCATAATTACAGAGTTGTTTGATTATATTTGTCACAAATTGCATAAGTTATGACTCAACAGTACGACGAAGGAACGATAAGAACATTAGACTGGCAGGAACATATCAGGAAACGTCCGGGAATGTATATTGGGAAATTGGGCGACGGTTCTACTGCCGACGATGGAATTTATGTACTTCTGAAAGAGGTACTCGACAATTCGGTTGACGAATTTATGATGGGGTACGGGAAAAGAATTACCGTAGAAATTGATCAGGATAAAGTTTCTATTCGCGATTATGGCCGAGGAATTCCGTTAGGGAAACTGGTAGATGTTGCAAGCAAAATGAACACCGGAGCTAAATACGATTCGAAAGTGTTTAAGAAGTCGGTGGGACTGAACGGCGTAGGTATTAAAGCGGTAAATGCACTCTCGGCTAATTTCGTAATAAAAGCCGTTCGCGAAGGAGTTGCCAAAGAGGTTTTCTTTAGCCGTGGAATTAAAATCGACGAAAAAGATTACACGGGAGTTGAGGAGGAGAATGGTACAAGTGTAAGTTTCGTACCCGATCAAACCATATTTAAAAAGTTCAGGTACATTAGCGACTATGTGGTTAATATGCTAAAAAACTATACGTTTCTGAATGCAGGACTAACCATAGAGTTTAACGGCGAGAAGTACTATTCGAGAAACGGATTGCGCGATTTGCTCGAAGAAAATATGGACCACCATCCCATTTATCCGATAATACACCTGAAAGGTGAGGACATTGAGGTGGCAATAACGCACGGAAATCAATACGGCGAAGATTACTACTCGTTTGTTAACGGGCAACACACAACACAGGGAGGAACACATTTACAGGCATTTCGCGAGGTGATTGTGAAAACCATCCGCGAGTTTTACAAAAAAGATTACGACCCCTCCGATATTCGCGCATCAATTGTTGCAGCAATAAGTATTAAAGTTGAAGAGCCCGTTTTCGAATCGCAGACAAAAACAAAGCTGGGCTCGAAAGATATCGGTCCGGAAGGTCCTTCGGTTCGAGCACATGTCTCCAACTTTTTACACAAAGAGTTAAACAACTTTTTACATAAAAATCCCGATACTGCTGAAGTTCTGTTACGCCGGATTGTTGAGTCGGAACGCGAGCGGAAAGCCATTTCGGGAATAAAAAAATTGGCCAAACAGCGGGCAAAAAAATCGAGCCTTCATAATAAAAAGCTGCGCGACTGCCGCATTCATTTTAACGGGAAAAAAGAGGGAAAAGAGGAGTCGAGCATATTTATTACCGAGGGCGATTCGGCAAGCGGCTCCATTACTAAATCGCGCGATGTAAATACACAAGCAGTCTTCAGTTTAAAAGGAAAACCGCTAAACACTTTCGGATTAACAAAAAAGGTAGTTTACGAAAACGAAGAGTTTAACCTGCTTCAGGCAGCTCTAAACATAGAAGAGAGCTTGGAAGATTTACGCTACAACAAAGTAATTATTGCCACCGATGCCGACGTTGACGGAATGCACATTCGGCTGTTGCTAATTACATTCTTTTTGCAGTTTTTCCCTGAACTCATAAAAAAAGGGCACGTTTACATTTTGCAAACACCGCTGTTCAGAGTTCGAAATAAGAAAAAAACCTACTACTGTTACTCGGAAGAGGAAAAAGAAAAAGCAATACTAAAACTGAAAGGGAAACCGGAAATTACACGGTTTAAAGGGCTGGGAGAGATTTCGCCCGACGAATTTAAACACTTTATTGGCAACGATATACGACTCGACCCGGTTGTTTTGAAAAAACATGAATCGGTAGCAGAAATGCTCGAATTTTACATGGGAAAAAACACACCAACCCGGCAGGAGTTTATTATTGATAACCTATATGTTGAAAAAGATGAAGTTGCATAAAACCATTTAGAGGAAGAATAACAATAGATGTCAGAAGAGAATTTAAATAACGAAGAGATTCAGGATGAGATTGTACCTGAAGAGGAGATTCAGAAAGAGGGCGTAAAAGACACAGTTACCTATCTTTCGGGAATGTATCGCGAATGGTTTCTCGATTACGCTTCGTATGTAATTTTAGAGCGGGCTGTTCCATACATTAACGACGGGTTAAAGCCTGTGCAACGCCGTATTATGCACGCCATGCGCGAAATGGACGACGGACGCTACAACAAAGTGGCCAACATAATAGGGCAAACCATGCAGTACCACCCGCACGGCGACGCATCGATTGCCGATGCAACCGTACAACTCGGGCAAAAAGAGCTGTTGATTGACACACAGGGAAACTGGGGAAATATTCTTACCGGCGACAGCTCGGCTGCTCCACGGTATATCGAAGCGCGCTTGTCGAAATTTGCGTTAGAAGTTCTGTTCAACCCCAAAACCACCGAATGGAAACTTTCGTACGACGGACGTAAAAGAGAACCGGTAACACTTCCCGTAAAATTTCCCCTTCTTCTGGCACAAGGTGTCGACGGAATTGCGGTTGGACTGGCATCGAAACTGTTCCCGCACAATTTTAACGAATTAATCGACGCTTCAATAGCATATCTGAAAAATAAAGATTTTGAGCTGGTTCCCGATTTTCCGACAGGAGGTTCGGCCGACTTTAGTAAATATAACGACGGGTTACGTGGCGGCTCGGTAAAAGTGCGTGCAAAAATCGAAAAACGCGATAACAAAACACTAGTAATTACAGAGGTTCCCTACGGGAAAACTACGTCGTCGTTAATCGAATCGATTATTAAAGCCAACGATAAGGGCAAAATAAAAATTAAAAAGATTGACGATAACACCGCTGAATTTGTCGAAATCATAGTTCATTTGGCATCGGGCGTTTCGTCCGACAACACCATCGACGCACTTTACGCTTTTACCGATTGCGAAATGTCGCTGTCGCCCAACTCGTGTATTATTGAAAACGACAAGCCGCTGTTTATTGGGGTGAAAGAGATTTTGCGCCGCTCGACCGACAGCACACTGAAATTATTAAAACTGGAGCTGGAGATAAAAAAATCGGAACTCGAAGAGGCCTGGCACTTCTCTTCACTCGAAAAAATATTTATTGAAGAGCGCATTTATAAAGACAAAAAGTTCGAGGACTCGGAAAATATGGATGCAGCCGTTGCACACATCGATAAACGACTCGACCCGTGGAAACCAAAATTGAAACGCGAGATAACCCGCGAAGATATTTTGAAACTGATGGAAATAAGAATGGCTCGCATTCTTAAATTCAATAAAGATAAAGCCAACGACCACCTTTTAGCCATTGAAGATGAAATTGCAGAAGTAGAAAAAAACATTAGTAACATTGTTCCGTTCACCATAAAATGGTTTCAACACCTGAAAACAAAATATGGGAAAGGCCGCGACCGGAAAACGGAAATTCGTAGTTTCGAAAACATTGTGGCTTCGAAAGTTGTGGTTCGGAATGAAAAACTATACATCGACCGCAAAGAGGGTTTTATTGGTACCGGACTAAAAAAATCGGAATTTATTTGCGACTGCTCCGACATTGACGATATTATTATTTTCCGCCGCGACGGGTCGTATTTTATCACCAAAGTCTCAGACAAAGCATTTATTGGTAAAAATCCGCTACACATTGCTATTTTCAAGAAAAACGATAAACGAACCATTTACAATGTGGTGTACCGCGATGGAAAATCGGGCTACTCGTATATGAAACGCTTTTTTGTTACCGGTGTAACGCGCGACAAAGAGTACAACCTTACCAAAGCAACAAAAGGCTCACGAATTATCTATTTCTCGGCAAATCCTAACGGCGAAGCCGAAGTTTTAAAAGTTGTTTTAAAACCAAAACCACGAATTAAGAAACTTATTTTCGAAGAAGATTTGAGCGAACTGGCAATTAAAGGACGCCAGAGTATGGGAAATATTTTAACCAAATACGATGTCCATAAAATATCGATGAAGGAGAAAGGTATCTCTACTTTGGGTGGACGTAAAATTTGGTTCGACGAAGATGTATTACGACTAAACGCCGACTCGCGCGGTAAGTTTCTTGGCGAATTCTCGGGCGAAGATAAAATTCTTGTTCTTTATAAAAAAGGAGAATACCAACTCTACAATTACGACCTGAGCAACCATTTTGAACAAGATATTCTTACCATCGAAAAATTCGATAAAAGCAAAGTTCTTTCGGCCGTTTATTTCGATGCTGAACAAAAATACTACTACGTAAAACGTTTCGAAATAGAGGAGATAGAAGGAAAATCGTTCTCGTTTATCGGAGAAAATCCCGACAATAAACTGGTAAGTGTAACGTGGGTACGTTACCCGCGACTGGAGTTGGAATTTGGTGGTAGAAACTCGGAACGCGAAAATGAAATAATAGAAGTTGCCGAATTTATTGGGGTAAAATCGTGGAAAGCAAAAGGGAAACGACTGACAAATTACGAAGTTGAAAACATTAAAGAGATTGAACCGATAATAAAAGACGAAGACGATAAACCGGAACCGGAGGAAAGCGAAAACCAAGAGGCAAAAAGCATCGATGATATTCCATTTGAAATAACCCGGCCAAAACCGGAAGACGAGAATCCAAATCAGATGTCGTTGTTTTAGTTCAAAGATTCGCGTTTAAAGTTAAAGCGGATATTCAAATTAATTACCGCTGCAATACAGATTTATTGGTTCGGCACATTTTTATAGATACCTCATAAATAGAGAATTACAAGGCAGAAGACAATTGTTGTGATTTATTAATAATCAGATCTTTGCGACTTTGCAGCTTTGCGAGAAACAAAAATTTAACGAAGTATTTAGATTACTATGAGAATTTATTTAATTGGATATATGGGAAGTGGTAAATCGTATTTGGGACGCAAACTCTCGAAATATTTAGGGTTACAATTTGTCGACATGGACCACTACATCGAAAAGCGAAACCACAAAACCATTCCGCAGATTTTTGCCGAAGAGGGCGAACCCGAATTCAGAAAAAAAGAGCGTAAAGCACTGGAAGAACTTTCGGAATTTACCAACATTGTTATTGCTACCGGCGGCGGTGCTCCCTGCTTTTTCGACAATATTGATTTGATGAACAAAACCGGAAAAACCATTTACCTGAATATCGACCCAAAAATTTTAGCCGAAAGATTATTGAAATCGAAAACAGAACGCCCATTAATAAAAGGAAAATCGAAACCCGAGTTAATCGATTTTATTGACGACACGTTAAAACAACGCCACAACTTTTATTCGCAGGCACAACTCCAAATTACCCACCCCGATATTAATATGGAAGAGGTAAAAAAAATGGTGTCGGAAATATAATCTCCTCAAACAAACAGGAGAGTCCAAGAACTATCCGAGTCAACTATCTTAAAAGAAATCGTCAAAATCGTCCTCTGTTTTCTCTTTGTCTTTGCCGTCGCAATCTAAATTTATATCGAAATGGAGAGGTTTCTTAAACTCCATATCTTCGGTAATTCCCAGCGACTTGTCGGCAAGAACCTTTTTATAAAAATAGCCCCAAATTGGAAGTGCCATATTTGCACCCTGCCCGCTCGATATGGTTCTGAAATGGATACTTCGTAAATCGGCACCGGTCCAAACTCCGGCCGACAGTTTTGGCGTAACTCCAATAAACCAACCGTCGGAATGATTTTGTGTAGTACCGGTTTTTCCCGCAATTGGCATCGTAAATTTTCCATAATTATCGCGATAACGAAGTCTTCTTCCTGTTCCTTCGTCAACAACCGCCTGCATTAAATTCAACATTAAATATGCCGTCTGTTCATCAATTGCTTCGTGTTTCTCGGGATGAAAAGTTGCAATTACATTTCCATGCCTGTCTTCAATACGGGTAACAAAATAGGGTTTTATAAATACGCCAAGATTTGCATAGGTATTAAAAGCGCCAACCATTTCGTAAAGTGTAACATCCGAAACGCCAAGAAACATTGAATGAACCGGGTCTATGGGGCTGTACACGCCCAGTCGTTTCATTATTTCTACCACGGCACGTGGATTAAACTGTTTTAGCACCCAGGCCGAAATCCGGTTTTTCGAGTTGGCCAGCCCCCATTTTAAAGTTACCAGTTTTCCATCCATTTCAGGGTCAACGTCGGCATCTTTAGGCTCGTAAATCGAGCCGTCGGGTTCCTGAAACTGCTGACTTACGTACGGAACTTTTGTACACGGCGTATATCCGTTTTGCATAGCAAGCGTGTATAAAAATGGTTTCACAGTCGACCCCACCTGTCGTTTCCCGTCTTTCACCATATCGTACATAAAGTATTTATAATTGGGCCCGCCAACGTATGCTTTTACTTTTCCGGTTTCGGTATCCATAGCCATAAACGACGACCGGAAATAATGCAAATACCATTTTATCGAATCGAGAGGAGTCATTGTGGTATCTATTTCACCATCCCACGAAAACACAGTCATTTCGACCGGTTTTTTGAAATTAGCTTTTATCTCATCAAAATTCATCCCTTTTTTCTTTAAAACGCGGTAACGCTCGCTTTGACGGATGGCTCTGTTCAATAAACTATTTACTTCGTTGGCACTCATATTGTTTGCAAACGGCGGATTTTTCAAGTCTTTCATACTTCCGTCGAAAAGAGGTTGCAGGTCGTATCGCAAATGCTTTTCTATTGCTTCAACAGCATACCGTTGCATTCTTGAGTCGAGTGTTGAATATATTTTTAACCCGTCGGTATATAAATTATAATGCTCGCCGTTTGGTTTTACATTTTTATTACACCACCCAAAAAGCGGATTGTTTTTCCACTCTTCGCTATCTTCAATAAATTTTTGCCCTTGCCACGATGCATAGTTTTTTCGTTCGGGCTTTTTTGCCGTTAGCGTTAAACGCAAATACTCTCTAAAATAGGGAGCCGGCCCAAGTTTATAATCAACTTTCCTGTAATTTAAATCGAGAGGAAGTTGTTTTACCGAATCGCAAACTTCTTTTGAAATGAAATTGTATTTTTCCATCTGGTCGAGCACAACATTCCGGCGTTTTAAAACCAGTTCGGGGCGGCGAACAGGATTATACAACGACGAGTTTTTTGCCATACCAACCAACATGGCCGACTGGTGAAGCTGAAGCGAGTCGGGCGAGATATTAAAATATACGTTGGCTGCCGATTTAATTCCAACGGCGTTATTCAGGTAGTCGTATTTATTGAGGTACATTAAAATAATCTCCTCTTTGGTATAGCTGCGTTCCAGTTTTACCGCAATTACCCACTCTTTAAATTTTCGTAACACCAGCTCTATTTTATTCGAAAAACGGTCGCGCGGGAAAAGCATCTTTGCCAACTGCTGACTCAACGTACTTCCACCGCCACTACTCGAGTTGCCGGTAACAATTCCTTTTGCCACCCGCATCAATCCACGTAAATCAATTCCCGAATGAGAATAAAAACGAACATCTTCGGTGGCAATAAGTGCATTTATTAAATGAGGTGGTAAATCTTTGTAATCAACATAAGTACGGTTTTCGTGAATAAAATATTTATCCAAAACTTTCCCGTCTTCCGAAAATATTTCCGATGCCAATATATTTCGTGGGTTTTCTAGGTCTTCAAAACTTGGCATAAAACCCAGCTTTCCGTTTGCAATTAAAAAGAAAAACAGAAAGCCTCCTGCAATAAACAGCAGCACAACCGACCAAAACCAAATAATATACTTTTTGAAATTTATTTTATTCTCTGCCATGAAATAAATTGATTTAATTATCGCAGCAAATATACTCAATTCAGATAGGTTTTTGGGAATTGAATAAAGCGAAATCGCAAATATGCAACAGAATGAGAAAAATAGGCGAAGTTATTTTTATACACAACAAAGCTAAACACTACACAGTAAGAGGTTATTCCAATGTCTTTCCGATGAAGCTGCAAGCAAAAAATGAGCATAATTCCGATGTATGTTGCAACCAAAACCTATCTGAATTGAGTATAATACCAAGTTAATCTCGTATTACCATATTGAATTTATTTGCATAATCTCACCGTTAAAATATTCCAATATAGCTATGGCTCTGCCGAAATATTTTAACTCAACCTTGCACAAAATAATTTAATTCAATTATACGGCAATTCAAAGTTAAATTGGTATAATACAAATATAGACGACATTAATTCCCATTTTACTTCAAGAGGTCATAAAAGTGTTGGTTGAATTAAATTGATACTTGCCTAATATTGTGGTCTTTATCAGATTAAATTTATTTGTGAAAAATGATTTACAACTTTGGTTTGATAATCCGTTCGGGCGCGAAGAAAGTCTTCCCCAAAATAAAAGGAGAGGGGTTCTATTTTTGTTTTGGATAAGTTTAATCAGTAAACTCAACAAAAACGTTGTACATTTATGCATTGAAAATTATTTAGAACAGCATTGCTTAAAAAAATGAATAAAACTTATACGAAACAATTTGAAGCATATAAAATCCTCCGCAATGAGATTGACTCTTTATCTGTTCAACTTGAGCGAGAGCATGTTGGACAGATGGTTTGTAAAAAGGGTTGCGATATGTGTTGTATGGATTACAGCATTTTTCCTGTTGAGTTTTATTCAATAATAAACGATTTAAAACGCGAAGGATTGAACCCCGAAATATCGGAAACGCAAAATAAAAATGAGTGTATCTTTCTGAAAAATCATGTTTGTTCTATTTACGAGCAACGACCGGTTATTTGCCGTACACACGGGTTGCCACTGCTTTTTATGAATGAAAACAGCGAGTGGGAGCTTTCGGCTTGTGAGCTTAATTTTACCGATTTCGATTTCGGTAATTTTACTATAGAAAATACATACCCGCAGGATAAATTCAACAGCAAGCTCTTTTTGTTAAACAAAGAATTTGTTTCTGAATTTAAAATAAAGAAGTTTTCTGAATTTGATTTGATTCCGATAAAGGATTTAATAACAGAACTTTAATTCCTACTTATTAACCGATAATCTAAAAATTATGAAACGTACAATTTTTTTTCTAATGGCAATTTTGCTCTTTTTCAGAGTAGATGCACAATCGCACAAAAAACTTACTGATAATTCAAATAAACTTGCTGTTTTATGGACCAGCGGAAATCCCGATGTTGCCGAGAAAATGTGTTTTATGTATACTTATAATGCAAAAAAACAAGGATGGTTCAACGAAGTAACTCTCATTGTTTGGGGTCCGTCGGCAAAATTATTAACCGAAAATAAAAAGTTGCAAGACTATGTGAAAAAAATGATTGATGCAGGTATAAAAGTAGAGGCCTGTGTTGCTTGTGCAAATATGTATGGTGTAAAAGATGAACTTACTGCTATTGGAATAGATGTGAAAGGGATGGGAGTGCCACTTACAAAATATTTAAAAGAGGGGTGGAAAACACTTACTTTATAAAGAAAAAAAGCATCCGCCAACCGACGATGCTTTTTACTTATAAAAACTGTATTTTTCAATATTCATCTTCGTTAAAAAAGAAATCATCTTTGCTCGGATAATCCGGCCAAATATCCTCGATACTTTCATACATCTCTCCTTCGTCTTCAATTTCCTGAAGATTTTCAATCACCTCTAACGGCGCTCCGGAGCGAATTCCAAAATCAATTAATTCGTCTTTTGTTGCCGGCCATGGTGCATCTTCCAGTTTCGATGCCAATTCAAGAGTCCAATACATTTGTTTAATATTTTACACGGTTAAACTCACTTTTTTCGATGCCGCGAATATAATAAAAAAATGAAATTAACAAACAAAAATTTTGATGTGTTTTCCGATTAAAAAAATATCAGAAAATTATTGTGAAAATGGTTGAATAAATTTTACTGCTCTTTCGCCCAAATTGTCTCTTTTAGGTTTTTGTCAGTAGCAATTTTACGGGCTAGAACAAACAAAAAATCAGACAGGCGGTTGATGTATTTTTGTATTTCCGGTTGCACGTTACCGGTGTCGGCAAGTTCAACAATTCTTCGTTCTGCTCTGCGGCAAATTGTTCGTGCAATGTGGCACTGGGCAACAGAAATCTCACCTCCGGGCAGTACAAATCCGGTTAGTTTCGGCAGCTCTTTTTCGTAAGTATCGATGGCATCTTCGAGCTGCTTAATGCTGCTGTCGGTAATTTTTAAATCGGATGTAAATGCATCGCCTTTTTCATCTGAAGCCAACCTCGAACCAATATTAAAAAGTTTGTTTTGAATTTGAATTAACTGATTGTTAATTTCTTCGGAAATAGCAAGCGATCGCAAAAACCCGATTGATGCATTTAGTTCATCAATTGTTCCGTATGCTTCCAGTCGCAGGTCGTATTTTTTTACACGGTTGCCGCCCACCAGTCCGGTTGTTCCATTGTCACCGGTTTTTGTATAAACTTTTGCCATAAAATTTAATAAACTGGGTTTTCGTTAATTATATCCGATTCAACTTCGCCGTCTTTTAGTCTGATAATGCGGTGTGCATGCTCTGCAATATCCTCTTCGTGGGTAACCATAACCAGCGTATTTCCTCTTTTATGAATGTCGGCAAAAAGTTTCATTATCTCTTCCGAAATTTTCGAGTCGAGGTTTCCTGTGGGTTCGTCGGCAAGTAATAGTGCCGGATTATTTACCAATGCACGAGCTATGGCAACCCGCTGCCGTTGTCCACCCGAAAGCTCATTGGGGCGGTGTGTCATCCTGTCCGCCAGTCCAACATCTACCAGTGTCTCTTCAGCCATCTGTAGTCGTTTCGATTTCCGTATGCCTGCATAAACGAGTGGGAGCATTACATTTTCTAATGCTGTATTTCGCGGTAATAAATTAAACACCTGAAAGATAAAACCAATCTCCGAGTTTCTGATTTCGGCCAGTTTATCGTCTGTCATCCTGCTTACGTCTTTCCCGTTCAAAATATATTTCCCGCTTGTTGGTGTGTCTAAACAACCTATAATATTCATTAATGTGGATTTCCCCGACCCTGAAGCTCCCATAATGGCTACATATTCACCTTTGTAAATATCGATAGAAACCGAACGTAGCGCGCGAACCACCTGTGTGCCAACCTGATAGTTTTTTACAATTGATTCTAAATGGATGATTTTCTCTTTTTTGCTCATGTGTTTAATTTTTTAATCAGTAGAATGATTGCCGGTTAAATTACAATATTGTTGTGAATTAATATAACGCATAAAAACTGGTTTTCGTATTTTTTCTAAATACAGAAAATCTCTACCAGCTGAAACAAAAATTATGCCCGTTTAACTTAATTTTTTATTTTTCGTGCTTTTTTCGGAGAAAAGGTTTGAGTATATTTGTTTTATGGCAGAATTCCTCGATCAGGAGATAAAATATTTACCGGGAGTGGGGCCGAAAAGGGCGGAACTTTTGTATAAAGAGTTAAAACTGAAAACTTTTCGCGATTTAATTTATTACTTCCCCTATAAATATATCGACCGAACAAAATTCTACTCTATTTCCGAAATTCATGCGCAAATGCCCTACATTCAGGTAAAAGGGAAAATACGCTCTTTTGAAAGTGTTGGGACAGGAAGGAAGGAGCGGTTAACAGCAAATTTTTACGACAATACAGGAAGTATTGAATTAATTTGGTTTCGAGGTATAAAATGGCAAAAAGAAAATTTAAAACTGAATAAAGAGTATGTTGTTTTTGGAAAACCTTCGCAGTTTGGAAAACGATTAAATCTGGTTCATCCCGAGATGGAAACACTGGAAGAGCAGCAACTAAAACCTGCCGGGCTTTTTCAAGGGTACTACCACACTACCGAAAATATGAAAAAGAGTTTTCTGAATTCGAGAACAATCAACAAAATTCAACTTACTCTTATTCAGCTTGCTAAAGGGAAAATTAGGGAGACTCTTCCTGCCCGGCTTGTGGAGCGACTGAAACTGTATTCACTCGAAAAATCGTTAATTGCCATTCATAAACCTGAAAACACAATCGAATTGAAAAATGCAACATTCAGACTGAAATTTGAAGAGTTGTTTTTTATTCAACTGAAAATACTTGCCTTAAAACATAAGCGCGAAAAGAAGTTTAAAGGCTTCTATTTCAAAAAGGTGGGATATAATTTCAATAAATTTTATACCGATTTTTTACCTTTCGAACTTACCGGAGCACAAAAAAAAGTTATTAAAGAGATAAGGGTTGATGTGAACCGGGGTACACAAATGAACCGGCTTTTGCAGGGCGATGTTGGAAGCGGGAAAACATTGGTGGCACTTATGATTATGCTGCTTGCCATGGATAACGGATTTCAGAGTTGTTTAATGGCCCCTACCGAAATTCTTGCTCAACAACATTTTCAGTCGCTCTCTAAATTTTTAGATGGAATGAATGTTCGAATTGAACTGTTAACCGGATCGACAAAAGCAAAAGAGCGAAAAGGATTACATGCTGCTTTGAAATCGGGAGAGATTCAAGTGTTAATTGGTACGCATGCATTAATTGAAGATGTGGTTGTTTTTAAAAACCTCGGGTTGGTGGTTATCGACGAGCAGCACCGGTTTGGTGTGGCACAGCGAGCAAAACTCTGGAAGAAAAACGAACTCATTCCTCCACATGTTTTGGTTATGACGGCGACACCCATTCCGCGAACGCTGGCAATGACCGTTTATGGCGACCTCGATGTGTCGGTAATCGACGAGTTGCCTCCCGGCAGAAAACCTATTCAAACCATGCATTTTTTTGAGAATAAACGTGGGCAATTGAATAACTTTTTACGACAGCAGCTTGCAAAAGGGGCACAAATATATATTGTATTTCCACTTATTTCAGAATCGGAAAAAATGGATTTGAAAAATCTGGAAGAGGGATACCGTCATATTACTGAGGTTTTCCCTGATGTTAAAGTGGGTATGGTGCACGGCAAAATGAAACCGGCGATAAAGGAGAGTGCTATGCAGGCTTTTAAGCGGGGCGAAACGCAAATAATGGTGGCAACAACCGTTATTGAAGTTGGTGTTGATGTGCCGAACGCAACAATTATGGTTATTGAGAGTGCCGAGCGGTTTGGCCTTTCGCAGCTGCACCAACTGCGGGGCAGAGTAGGGCGGGGGGCAAATCAGTCGTACTGCATTTTAATGTCGTCGTATAAAATTGGCAGCGAAAGTAAATTGCGGCTCGAAACAATGGTGCGTACAAACGACGGATTCGAAATTGCCGAAGTTGATATGAAATTACGAGGCCCGGGAGAGATTGACGGGACTCAACAGAGTGGAATAGGATTCGACCTTAAAATTGCTAACCTCGGGAAAGATGGCGAGATTTTACAACTGGCACGAAATGTTGCCATCGATATTCTGGATGATGACCCGGTTCTGCAAAAGGAGGAAAACAGGCTCTTGTTAAGTTATTTAATGAGTTCGAAAGAGACTAAATTCAGTTGGAGTTCGATAAGTTAAAAAAAGGCTGCCAAAAATTGACAGCCTCTTTGTAAATTATTTTTTTCTATAGTCCAAACAATATTTTTGCACCAATTTGCAGATACCCTGAACCAATTGCGTACTTCACTTCTGGTGCAATTGCCAGTTTATCGCTCATTGCTATTTTAGTGCCAATACCAAGGTTTAAACCCACCGATGAACTTGAGTAATTTCCACCATAAGAGCCAAATGCTCCTAAATCAACCGTAGGGATTTTATAACTGGCAAATAAAACATTCAACCCAGCAATACCATATATTTTTCCAAAACTGGCTTCTGTAAAATTGTAGTGGGCATCTAAATCTAAAGCACTCCAATTTAAGTACCCTTTCTTAAGAAAATAAGTAAATCCGGCTGCTGCATCCCAGTCATCGTTAATGGCATATTCTCCGTTTACAGAGATTCCAATGTTACTTATACCTGTTGCGTAAGCAACGCCACCACCGATACTAATTTGTGCATTTGCCTCATTAAAAGAAAATAACGAAACAATTGCAATTGCTACTAAAACTTTAAGTAAATTTTTCATAATTAAATGTTTAAATGATTAATATTAGATATTATTTGCAATTTTTTTGCAATGTTAATATTTTTAATGTAAAATTAATTGATTATAATTTTTAGTTTTCAACTGTAAGTTATTAATAAATTATTTTCACCAGTTCGAATACAAAGAAATGTCCAAAATCTCCAGGTGTATCTTTTATTGCTTTTGCAACTATTCCAGGCTTATCGTTTATCATCCATAGTTTAATTTTCTCGTCGAAATCGCCGGTAGCCTCAACAACCGTGCAATTAAAAGTGCCTGCCGGAGTTGTAATTTCTTCCTCGCCTGCAACCCTGAACGAGTTATCTTCGAACGGAAAAATTGGATTGTTGGAGTCCGATTTAATTACGGGCATCTCTTCGTCGTCGGAAATAGAAGTCCTGTCGATGCCTTTAAAAATGTTATCGAAAGTAACGGTTTCGTCATCGCTGTCGACAGCAATATTTGCCGTTAATGTTTTCGTTTCGAATGCATCGATATTGGTGTTTAGAACATTAAAATTATACACCAGCTGTTTCACCTTACTTAGCGATTCTAATATGCTATAATAATCTTCCCAAGGTAATTTTTCAATGTCTTCCGAATATTTATAATCTCCGTTTTCGTCGTAAAAATCGTCTTCCGAGAATGTGAGTCGCTCTATTTTTATATCGGGTTTTTCGAATTTTGTAAAGCTGAAAGTTTCCTCTTTGTTTTCAAGTTTTAACTCTGTTTTATTTATGGCAACTATTTTATTTTGCCCGCGAAATTTCCTTCCCGAAGTCGTTATTATAATGGTTTTATCGGTTCCATTATAAATCCATTCGCCTTTACTTTTCGAGTTCGAACCGTCTGAACTTTCAGATGATATAAATTTGTTTGGAAGTGTGAATACAATTGAATATACAACTCCGTCAATATTCCCGGTTTTCCAGATTCCTTCGAGTCCCGAGTTCTCGTTTTCAGCTTTTATCTTTTCCTCGTCGAGTTTTATAAAGAACATTTTTACTTTCGGCCCTTTTAAAATCAACTCTTCAGCATTAAGCTTTTCAACTTTTCTTTCTCCTGAAAACTCTTTAATCATTTCCGATTCGATGGTGAAAAGTTTCTTCTTTTTGTCGTACTTCCAGGTGCCAAAAACCGTGCCTCCCATTTCGGCATATCCGTCTTCTCTGAAATTCACATCGCTATAAACATCTTCTGTTTTTTCGCCCATTTCAACTTTTGTAAAAAGCCACTTACCGGTTACCGGTACATTTTTCGCTATTAAACCGGTTGAACCCAGAAGAACAATAAGTAGTAATAAATAAATTTGTCTCATAATAATTATTTTTGCGTCCGTTTTACCATCCTAAAATCAGGCATTTTGCTTTGCCTTTTGGTGTTATTTCTATTTTTAAACGATTCTTGTTTTGAACAAAATCGAAATCATCTTTTAGCAACTCGTTTGTTTCGGCAGAATACTTTTTTATTGTTCCATCGGAATTAAAGACAACGTATCGAAAATTAAATCCGTTTTTGTCGATTTCGTTTATCTGCAACTTTCCAAAACTTCCATCGTTAGTTTCGAAAATGGCCGTTGAATAACGAGGCAGTTCTGTCTTGTCGCTCAACAAAAACTGCTGTTGCGATTTTATTAAGCGGTTGTCTATTTTGTTATAATCGTTATCTCCTTCAATAGTCACTTTCTCTCCATTTGGAGTGAAATACTCGAAATTGTCGCAGCTTTGCAGACTGCCTGTGCTGAACGTTACTTTTGTGTTGCCCTTTGTTTTGCTGTCATTTTTTGTGGTATTCGAAAAATCAAGTTCAAGCCCCGAATATCCCTGATAAGTGTCGGACGAGATATATTTTACATCTTGTGGAATAGCGAATTTTTCAGCAGGAATATCGATATTAATTTTAATACGGGTTGCTTTTTCAACCATCATTGTCATAAAAAAAGTTTCGCTTTTTAGTGCAACACCATTCCACGACAGCTTTTTAGCTTTTCCTGCTTTCCATACTTTGCACTCTTTTTCCAAATAGTTTTCTGTCCCAACAGCTTTAAACCCTTCTGCTTTAATAAGTGCTTCCGAAACATCAGTACATTTTCTATCCTGATTTAGGAGGTAGTAATTGTACGTTTCGTTTCGTCCGATGGCGACCTCTTTTTTCTGAAGATTGATTGTGTACGCTTTGGTTCCAATCAGGATAATTATTTCGTACTCTTTCTCTTCATTTCCTCCAAAATTCAGCTGTTTGTAAATATAATCAGCCTGTTTGTACCCCCAGTCGTCGATGTATTTTACGTGTGTTCCTTTCATCGACGCTTCGTATTTATACTCGATAATTGCCGATTTAAAAGGGAACAATTTTACCTTCTGCTCTTGGGCAAAAGGTGTTAACGATGTAAAAACGAGGATAAGAAGGAGTGTAATCTTCATTCTGCTTTTTTGAATTCCAGCTGGCAACAACTTTTTATTTGTTGTAATATTTGTCGTATTTCGCCTCTATTTCGTTCATTCGTTTTTCGAAACTTAGTTCAACCTGTTCCAGCGCTTTTAACTGCGTATCGTTAATTATGCCTTGCTCTTCTTTACTTTTTGCATAGTTGTCGAATTTCTCTAGAGTTGCTGCCATTTGTGTGCTGTTCGAAATAAATTCAACGGCCATTTTTGCCATTTTCATTTTGTCCATCAGCGTTAGGTCTTCGTCTTCTTTATTTAAAACATCTTTCCCGTCAACGGCAATTCGTTCAATGTTATCAGAGAATTCGTTAATTGCTTTTTCCGACGATTTAACAAGGTCGACCAGCTCTTTATCGCCCTTAATTTCATTGGGAATTTCTATTTTTAGCGGTGGCAGAAAATCGGCATCTCTTTTACGGCCGCTTGAGCACGATGTAATAAAAATGGTAACTAAAAAGAGTGCGATTAAGGTTGTTGTAGTTCGTTTCATTTTTTGGTTTGCTTAAGTTTTAATAATAATTTTCCTGATACACTATAAAAGTGCATCGAAGATGTTTTGATATTTTTGTTTTTTTTAAGTTTAGAATTTTACAAACTCTACGCGTCTGTTGTTTGCTTTTCCTTCGGCTGTTCCATTGTCGGCGATTGGTTTGCTCTCGCCCCAACCGGTATATTTTAGGCGGTCGGCAGAAATACCCATACTAATTAAACGTTCCATAACTACTTTTGCCCGGGCTTTCGACAGCTCCAAATTGCTGGCTTCGTCGCCGTCGCTGTCGGTGTGCCCTTCAACGCTGAATTTTAAGTCGGGTTGTTTTTGCATCAACTTGTAAATGCGATTGATGGGTCCCAAACTTTCTGGTTTGAGTGTAGCCTTGTTTACGTCGAATTTAATGCCGTTGACAATAATTTTGCCATCGGATAAAACACGGTCATAATATTTAACACCACCTTTAGCAATGCGGAAGTTTTTAAGAAACATATTGTCGTTTCCTGCTTCGACTGTTATTCCTGTTGGATTAACTTCTAAATGCGGAATGTTAATTAAACGAGTATCGTTAAAATATGCTTTGAATTTTCCTTTCGTATAGGCAATGGAAATATGTTTCCACGAGCCTTCCTTTTCTATCGTCCAACCTACATTTTCCGTTCCGGGGTAATATTTCTCTGACTCACCAAATTCCAATGAATGAGGCATTACAGTTAAAGCTTCGTGTGCAGCAGAATTCCTATTGTTCTTTTGATCTCCTAAATAAACCCAAAATCTATTGGCGGTAGAACCTCCTTTAGAAAACCACACATCAAATTCAATAGTAAAAATATCGGGGAGGTAATCTTCTTTAGAATTTTTTAAATAAGGTACAATGTATGACCTGTCACTAATAAACATAATTACAGTTTCACCATTTAATTCGCCTATTTCTACATTACCTTTGTATAAATCCCAACGCGAAGGAAACTCGCCGTTTTCTTCATCGGCACTTGGTCCGTCTTCAAAAATAACCTCGTCGCCCGGAACAAAATCGAATTTATCCCATTTTACAGTTGCCGGTGCCGGTGCCGCTTTTTGTGCTGCTGAGTTTTCGGTTTGTGCTGCTGCACTGTTTTGTTGTGTTGATTGCTGTTGTTGTTCGGCTTGATTGTTGCCTTTTTTCTTCTTTTTCTTCTTTTTAAAAAGGCTGCCAATGCCCTCCTCCAATTTGTTAAAAGCTTTGTCTATGGCCTCGTCGGCATGTTGGTTGGCTCTTCTGTTTGCCTGGTCATTAACTTTTTTCTTAACATCGACTTCTACTTGTGCTGATGATGAGAGAGTAAAAAAAACAAAAATGGAAAGAATAAAAATTAACTTGGTTTTCATTGTATTCTGTATTAATGGTTTTTTGTATTTTGTAAATATAAACAGATAAAATTAGTTATTTAATTGAAAACTGAAAACGTTTGGTTTAAATTTGAATCCGTTATTTTTTTAGCAGAATTTGTAACAGCATTTTCCTCTTTCTTGTCGATGTTGGTATTTCTGTTTTGTCGGTTAAATAGAGTGTAAATGAATTTTGCTTGTCGATTTTTGTAATGTGCTCGAGGTTTACAAGATACGACTGGTGCGAACGGAAAAAAGAGGCTCCTGCGAGCTGTCTCTCGTATTCTTTAATATTTTTCGAAACCATTATTGGTTCACGGTTAACTAAATAAAAAGTAGTATAGCTGTTTTCGCTTTTGCAATACAAAATGTTTTCGAGCAGAATAAAATGTATTGCATCGTTTGTGTTTAAAACAATACGCTTGCCGTTTGCCATAACTGTTTTTGTTTCGAATATAAAGAACAATTATTTATAAACTCGCTAAGAATTTGAAACCGTTGGACTTGAGTTTGAATTCGACCTGAAATCAGAAGAATATAAAATCAGAGATTGCTTAAACGTTTAATCAGAGATTTCTTTTGTCTGATTGAAACAGGAATCTCTCTTTTATTTTTCATAATAACAAAACCTCCATCTGACTTATCGACCTTTTTAATGAAATTAAGATTGACCAAATAGGATTGATGTGTCCTGAAAAAATTGTACTCGTTTAATAACTCATCGTACTCTTTTATGCTTTTCGATACTGTAATCTTTTCGTTGTCGGTTAAATAAAATGTGGTGTAGCTGTTGTCGCTTTGGCAATAAAGAATGTCGGCAATATCGACAATGTTTAACGATTCGGTAGTTTTTAGTACCAGCTTTTTGCTTTGTGTCTCTTTTTTAAACGACTCCATTAAAATGTCGGATTGTACCGATGTGTCTGATTTTGCTTTTATCTCGTTAACGGCACGTTTTATGGCGTGTTGGAATTCAATTTCGTTAACCGGTTTTAGAATGTAATCGAGCGCACTGTATTTTATTGCTTTAATGGCATACGAGTCGAATCCGGTAATAAAAACCACTTTAAAAGTGTATGGACGTAATTTTTGCAGAACTTCAAATCCTGTTCCTTCTTTAATTGCAATGTCGAGCAGAACTAAGTCGGGTTGATTGTGGTTGATTGTGTCGACTGCACTGCTAACCGAGTTTGCAATGCCAACTACTTTAATCTCAGGGAAATATTCGGCAAGTAGTTGTTTGTTAACGTCCTGCAGGGTTGGTTCGTCGTCTATAATTACGGCTTTAATCATTGTTAATTATTGGAAGGCTTAGTATTACTTTTACTCCGGTTTCACCTGTTTTGTTGTCATTTAAATTAATCAGCTCAAATTTAAAATCTTTCTTGTATTTCTGCTGAATTAGCTTTCTTCTTTTTTCAAAAATTATTGTTGCCATCGATTTGTGCTCCCCATTTTCCTTGTCAGTTTTCTCAATGCCACGCCCGTTGTCTTCAATAATAAAATCTATATGGTCGCCTTTGTCGGTAATTGTAATCCTTAACAATCCGCCGTTCTCAATATTTGCAAAGCCGTGTTTTATCGAGTTCTCAACAAAAGGTTGAATCAACATCGGAGGGATTTTTATAAAATCAATTTCCAGCTCTTCGTTGTAATTTATTTCGAAATTAAAATTGTTGTTTGTTCGCATTCTTTCCAACTCAATGTAGTTTGTCAGCATCTTTATTTCGTCGGCAAGTGGAATTACTTCGGTAGCCGAGTTGTTTAGAATGGCCCGCGTTAGTGTGGCAAATTTCGATAAAAATTCGGAGGCTTTTTTTGTGTCGTTCCGAAGCATAAAGTTTTGTATAGACCCCAACACATTAAAGATAAAATGTGGGTTCATTTGAGCTCGCAAAATTTGTTGTTGCAATATATTCTGTTTTAGTTCGGCCTGTTTTTTCCTTATTTGAAGAATGTATATAATTAATCCAATTAACAACAAAAGAGCTACAACTATAATAACTGCTGCTTTTATTCTGTTGTTTTTTAGTTTGTTCTCGGTGGTTAGCAGTTCAATTTTTTGCTCTTTTTTCTTGGTTTGGTAGCTAATCTCCAGGTCAACAATTTTGGTGCGAATCTCTTTGTCGCGAATCGAGTCGGACAGTAATTTATATTTCTCATTCCAAAAAAGTGCCTCTTTAAAATTTCCGCTTTTTTTCTGAATTTGATATAAAATTCTGAATGTTCGCATCATTTCGTCGGGGTAATTTTCTATTTTTTTATTTTGAGCGGCAAGCATGGCATATTTTTTTGCTTCACTTAAATTGTTTTTTGCCAGAAAGAGTTCAGCCAGTAAATTGTTGTCGTAAATATTTTGGTAGCCTTTCCCGTTCCGGTAGGTTTGCCCTAGTTTTGCCGATTCCAGTGCTTCGTCGATTCTACCTAAATTTTTTAAAACGGTTGCCCTGTTACTTAATGCAACTCCAATTGCCCGATTGTAATTGTTCTCTCTCCCAATTGTCATTAGTGTATCGTAATAGAGCAGTGCCTGTGTGTAATTTTTATTGCTCTCGGCAATTCCGCCCAAATCGTTATAAATTGCAGCAACGGCCGCTGTAGATGCATATTTTTCGTTGTGAATTAATTGGTAAGCTTTCTGTACATATTCTTCCCACTTCTCTTTTTCATCTGCCGATTTGTAGACTTCTCCAACACGCTGGTAAAAATAGGCCATGTCTGTAGAGTCGTTTAATAACTCTTTTATACGAATTGCCGAAATTGAATAGTTGGCTGCTTTCAGGTATTTCCCAATGTCGGCATACTCGCTGCCTATGTTAATTAAAATACCCGGAATTCTTGTGCTGTCACCGCTTAAAAAACCTGCATTTAAAGCAATGGTGTAGTAATAAATTGCCGAATCCGACTTGCCCATATAACTGAAATTCGATGCGAGGTAATTGGTTATTGTCGAAATGGCTTTCTGGTTATGAATGGCTTCTGCATAAACCCAAGCGGTACGCAGAGCATTGTTGCTTTGCTGAAATTGGTTGTTGTTGTCGTAATACTTGGCTAGTTTATACCAGTTGCGTGCTAATGCCAAGGTGTCTTTGTTTTGTTTTGCATCATTTATTTTATTCCGAAACTCAACAATACTCTGACAATATAAATTGCTAATAAAAACGAGGGAGAGAAATGTAAAAATCAGACTTTTCCGTTTCATCTACATTGTTAATTGTGGCTGCTAAAGATAATAAAAAGAGCTTTATTCATTCCGTTTTGTCGGTTTTTCCACTTTAATTCATTTCTCCTTGAATAAATAGTTTGTTTAATCTTACTATCATGTTGATAATCGTTGAAATACCTAAATGTCCATAATTGTGTCAGATAGTTGATATTAATAGTGTATTTTTTCTGTGTCTTATATTTTCCTAAGAGACTCCTTCGGAACAATAATTTATTATTTGAATGAATACAAAATTTAATCGATATATGTTTGATTTGAAAAATAGTTGCATAAATTTATAAAAGTATAAAATACTTTTATAAATTTACTCACACTAATTTTTATGAAACGAGCATGGTCGACACAACACAAAAGTTTATGTGTAAATTGTGCATGCGAGTTCCATGGGTCAAGAATTACAATTTCGACTTGTATGTTTATCTGTTTGAGTTACAGTATTTTAATTTAATTATATACGAATGAAACGAGCATGGTCGACAAAACACAAAAGTTTATGTATAAATTGTGCATGCGAGTTCCATGGGTCAAGAATTACAATTTCGACTTGTATGTTTATCTGTTTGAGTTACAGTATTTTAATTTAATTATATAC
>Ga0256831_1000150_pt1 | contig 36413 bp, 47 predicted proteins | sample 132544metaG_FD_189087 | JGI IMG/M metagenome (GOLD analysis project Ga0256831, IMG submission 189087) | Hydrothermal vent microbial communities from Lau Basin, Pacific Ocean - 132-544 | ecosystem: Environmental > Aquatic > Marine > Hydrothermal vents | place: Pacific Ocean: Lau Basin | collected...
GCGCCGCAGCAACGCAACCCCACAGGCCAACACACACCACCCAAAAACAAAGACACAAAAACAAAGATAAAAAAACCTACCGAAAAAACTAGCCAACAGGCGACCTCCGTCTATGCAGGACTATCGATATGCTTTCACCATCGCCTAGCTCATAGCGTATCTCGGCTCTATCCCCGCCGCTTCTACGCAGCATGTTACGTAGCTCAGCAACAATATCTTCAGGAATCGGCAGAGGCGACTGCTCATCAATGGGGCCTGCAACTAACTCAAGATCAATAGCTATATGCTTAAGGAACTTCATAGCCGCTGCTGGGTCATCCCCCAGGCAGAGTTTTAGACGCACAGGCTTACCGCCGCCATCGTCTGTGAACCCAATAAGAGATACCCATATAAAGCCATCATCATCTACAGCGACTATGTGGTCAACAAGAGATAGATACAACTCAATAACATTATCGTGGCTCTTTAATCGGCCAAGAACACGGTGTAGCATTGTGCTCAATCTATTACACCTGCACCCTGTTTTCGACTAGTAGGCCTGTTTCTATTAGCTCTGTTATTGCTGCCTGTGCTATCTCCCTGAATGTCTCCTCCAGGGTGTCTCTCTCCTTTACCCTGAGTACGTGGGGCCATGCTGGGCCGCTGCTGTATATGCATTCGGCTCGTGGGGTGTAGTGGTACCAGGGCTCTATGACTGGGTCTCCTCCTGGCCCTATCCGCGGCCACTCGGGCTCCCGTTGGAGCCTCTCTATTATTTCGTGGAAGTTCCTGTGTATCGCTGCCAGTTTCTTCATGTTCTCGTAGAGGTGTATCTCGTTCCTCTCCAGCGCTATCCGCTTGATGCTCTCCTCTGGGGGTATGTCTAGGTAGACTAGGAGGTGGGGTGGCGGGGTTAGCCTGGCTAGTTGCCAGAGGAGGTCCTGGTCTAGGCTGCGGGCGCCTGGCAGGGGGGCCATCTGGTAGGCTATTGTGCTGTACTTGTAGCGGTCTGTGACCACTATGTAGCCCTCCGCCATTGCCTGCGCTATGCCCTTCACTGTGCCGCTGTTGAGGGTGGGGTCGCTGTAGATGTGGTAGAGCCTGTCGGCGGTGAAGAGGAGGGCCAGTATGTCTGGCTGCATGAACTCCTCTGGGAGGTAGCCTTTGAGTATCTCCCATATGAGGAACCCTATGGGGCTCCCCGTCGGCTCCTTGGTGGTCACCACTAGGTACTCGCCGTCCTCCACCACCTGGCGCAGCAGCTGCGCCAGGAGCCTGCTGTGGGTGGAGAGCCCGCTGCCGTCGAGGCCCTCGAAGGCTATGAGGAAGCCTGTGGGCTTCCCGCCGCAGCGCCGCCGCCTGAGGATGCCGTGCTGGCTCCGAATCTCCTCAGCCACCACGTACACCACGTCGCTCCCCACGGCACACCTCCTCCACGAACCTGCGGCAGTCGCGTCTACACTCGTCCCTGAAAACCTCGCCCATGTCCTCGACGCACATCTCCGTGCACTCCATGACCTCGCTGCGTATGTCGCCACATCGGGCCATGGCTCATCCCTTGCTGGCGGCGAGCACAGCCCACCATGTTGTTGGAGACTCCTTGTTCAGGTTGATGTAGCGGCCCCATGGCTGCCACTCCTTCTCGACGAGTACCGTGTAGCCTTTGGGAATCCAGCGCTCCTTGTAGTGCACCAGTATGTACTGCGCGCCTAGCCTCCACGCTGCCTCCTCCGCTGCCATCAGTATGAGCCTCGGCCCACCTATCGCCATGTCTAGGCCGAAGTGGCGCCGCCTAGCGCTACCCCTAGCAATCCATGGCGGGTCTACAGCAACCACGTCAACATCTATGCTTAGCTCCTTGACTATCCGCCATGCCTGCCATGCTGGCCTCGGTATGAAAATGTCGGGTTTCTCCAGCCACTCGTGGACGGCAACGTCGGCGCCTATGAGTAGCCGCGGCCTCGCCGCCAGCCAGAACCTTCCCTCTCCGTATGTCAAGTCTAGCACCGTTACCTGCTTGGGTCTTATGTTGGCCTCCCTTAGCAGGTCGAAGACCATGCATGCTGTGGGTGCGGTGGCACAGATGCCGCCCCTCCGCTGTATGTCTAGCTGTCTGACTGTCTCCGTCAATGCTACTCCTCCTCCTCGCCCCACTCATCCCAGTCGTCGTCCTCGTCTTCGTAGTCGTCTAGGTCTTCATCGAAGTCGTCCTCGTCCTCTAGGAAGTCGTCGTCCCAGTCGTCGTCAAACATGTCTTCGTCCTCGATCTTCACGAGCTCCACCTTGTCTATGTCTGGCTCCATGTCTGAGAGAGCCGTGTCTACGGCCTCCTCTACTGCTTTGCGGAGAACCTCGGGCCACTGCTCCCCTACTATGCGGGGGTCGACGTTCAGGTCGTAGGGGTTTACGGAGACTGTGAGAGTTATCTCGTAGACCGCGCGGGGCAACGCTGGGCACCAGCAGGTATAGCATGTCGCCACGCGGTAAAAGTGTTTCCATACACATGTATCTGCCTTTGGCCTCTTAAACACTCAAAACATGAACAAAAGAGAGCGCCGAGAAGAGGTGCGGTAGGAATGGGCCGCGTAAAAGTAGACTGTTGGTCATGGGACGTGGAGCTGAGGCTAGTTCGCTACGAGCTAGCAGACATAAGCATAGTGATACCTCTCCGCGGTGACGAAGACCCACGTACCAGCTTCATAGTCGACACCACGCGCTACGCTGGAGCAGTAGACCCAAAAGAGCTAGAGGAGGCGGTAGCGATATACAAGAAGCTATACAAGGACAGAGGTGCGAAGCAACTGATAGAGACGCTTGGCAGGACGATAGCTAAGTGGCTCGCTGAGAACTTCGAATGCGTGACGGACCAGGAGAAAAACTAGAAGAGTTTTTTCTGAAACAGGTACGTCTCCATCCTCTGCTTCACGATTGTCGCCACCTTGGCGCATTCCTCTCCGCAGCTATGTGGCCGCGCTGGCAGTATGAGGCGCGGCACCTTGCAGTTCTCTGGCTCGTAGAGAACTATTCCTACGCCATTTGCTATCGCGCGGCGAAGATACTCCATGTTCATGGGGGTCAGGGTGAGTCTCGACATTACTACGTATACTGTGTTGGCGTATTCCAGTCGGGCTATTGCCTGTGTCACTGCCTTCGCGAAGTCATGCTCCTTCAATTCAACCTCGACTGTCCTCGCTGCGCCCCGTGGCGTCTCTGCTAGGATGTACGCGTCTAGCTCCACTGTGTCAGGGTACCCTGCTACTACGTGGCGCATGCAGAACCGCGGCTCCCAGCCATGGTACGCCATTATGGTGTCTAAGACTATCTGGTCTAGGAGACGGTCCTCCAGGTGCCTCGTGTCCCCCAGGCACGGTATGCGCCACTGTGTCACTGCTGCCACCTCACTTCAGGTTCAGCACGTAGTCTCCCATCGGGCTCTGCCTGAACCCCATCTTCTCTAGCAGCCTGCGGCACGCCTCTGGAGTCACATCTATGCCCTGGTTGATCATTACTTCTGCTATGTCCCTGTCTGGTATGACTGCCTTTATCTTCGGCGAGTTGAGTGTCCTTAGGAGCGCTATTGCTGCCTTCACCAGCGCTGTTCCTATGCCCTTCCGCCTCCACGCCCTGGCGACGTAGAGGTCGTATATCAGGCCACGCCGCACCTTGTCTATCACCAGCATAAGGTAGCCGACGGCTATCCTCCTGTCGCCGACATCGGCCTCGGCTTTGAATAGGAAGCACTTGTATGGCTTGTACCAGCGGCTGCGCTGGCAGTGCCCGTGCTCCAGGCACGCTATGAGGAGCTGCCTGCGGTACTCGCGGTACTCCCTTATGCAGCTCCTGCTCTCGCTAAAGGTTATCCTCACCCTGACCTTCTGTGGCAGCGTCGGCGGCAGGAAGTCGTTGTTAGCTATGACCTCCTGGCGTAGACGATAGGAATCAGAGTCCCTGGCTGCCTCGCCAAGAGACATCATTTCACCGAGAAATAGTCTAGAGCGATGCCTAGGCAAAAAAACATAAGGGAAAACAATGATCATATATCTATACGCCTATAATCGACTGATTATTCATGTATCAGCAGCGGCATATCTTATCGCCGTCAATAGTCTTTAGTCCTACCCAATGTTAGTATATACACGTTGATACAATTCTCGTTAACCACTTCATGTTTTGTTAACGGAATCTCCTTCCAGTCACGAAACGTATCCACCAGATGCTCGCAGTAGAATCTATCACGCGGGTAGACCCTGCGCTCGCAGTTACTTAGCTTCCAACATTCTACCATTATGCCGTCGATATTCCTATAATCCACAAGGAGAGCGACCCCCGCCACTGCGTCATCACCCCCTTTCATGAGATGTATCATATTGATATGAAATATGTGTACGTGTATCCCGTTGCTGTAGCATTGTGCGAAGACCGTGCCAGATTATCTGCGAGAGCACCACGTCAACGCTAGTGTTCATCGACTTCGCTGCCTGCGCTATCTCCCTGTAGATTCGTCTGTTCATCCGTATATGTATGCTAACCACCTCGTCACCTGACTCTATCATGTTGTAGAGCATAGCTATAGCGAACCGCAGTGCGTCGCTGCGTGACTCGAAGTACCCCTTGTTGATGAGCATGTCCAGCATCTCGACGTATGTTGGGTGGAGCTTAACCGACACTATCTTGCTCGGCAACGTCTACCACCAGCTGCCTGTACTGCGGATATATCTTCACCCTGATCGGCCTACCTATCTCAACCTCGTACGTGTACCGCGAGAATCCAGCGTAGAGCGCGGCGTCACCAGGCGTCGATATGCCTACCGTGGTTATGCCGTAGCGCCAGTACAGGATCTTCCGCCAGCTGCGGCAGCCGCTGTCGTAGCACACTATGTACTCTATCTCTGGGTTTATCGCCTTGACTCCTGCCCGCACGTTCGCCTCGGTTACTCCTATCTTCTCTGCTATCATCTGCTGGCTGATGTTCATGTCTAGGAGCTTCATGGTTATGTATGCTAGGCCTGAGGCGCAGCTCCTAACTGCGCTGCTGCGGCATGGGTATAGCGCGTTGATTCGCCACGCTAGCTGCCTCTTCTCCTCGGGGACGTTGAACCTGTTGAATATGTAGTTGACTAGCCGTGCGCGCATCAGGTCGCTTCTGCCGCACCTCAGCGGTATCCGTGCCAGTGAGAGGTACTTGTGTATCCTGCGTAGGTTCATGAAGGCCTTAACCGTGCCTGGGTCGCCGACCATCTTTTCGAGGAGATGGTTGAGCAGTATCTGGGGGTAGCAGTTGTTGACTAGGGCGGCGTATGCGGCTAAGAATGCTAGGTGGCGGTAGTCTAGCGCATCCGTCACCGCTGCGAGGCGGTGCGCGTACTTCGCAGCCGTGTCACACGTGGCGCTGTCTATGTGCATTATGTCTTCTGAGTTGTTGCACCACTCGTAGAGCATGCTTAGAGCGGTCACTAGTTTCCGCTCACTCCTGCTGGGTTTGCTGTGCTTCTTCACAAGCTGGCCTATCTGCGTCTGCTTGGCGTCCCGCTCAGACACCTTGCTGCCGACACCGTAGTCGTGGCGGAACGTGAATAGCGCTGCATGATGCATTATGTGTTTGTTGTAGTCTCTCCAGTACCTTCCATAGTCTAGTTCGAGGTCGTCGAAAACGGGTTCATCGCTGCGGGGGGTTCCGCCAAGGGGTTTGGAGGCCATGGCTCTCAGGGCCGTGTGTGAGAAAAGAGTGGGCGGGGATATTTGTACGTACCGTTCATGGTTTTATACAGCTACATGTATGCTGAGAGCGGCTTGTCCCTGCTAGGCCGCTGTATAACCACGTCAACGCTGTGGAACCACGCGGCCTCAATCTTCTCCACAGCGTCGCGTATCTCTGGTAGGCGCCTCACCATGTCCATTATGTTCTCTGGCTTGCCGTCACCGTTAATCTCCTCGTTTAAAAGGTATAGGTAGATGCGTGCAGCGGCTAGCAGCGCGAGAGCAGTGCCTACTAGCTTGTCGGTCGGCTCTGGCCCACCAGCCTCCCTCATAGCCTCCTTTACCACGTCTGGCAGCTTCTCCGAGATACGCTTAGCCAGCTCAGTTATTATGTAGCGATCCTTGTTTAGTATGTCTACGACGCGTGCTATATTCCTCGTCGTCAACGCTGTGCATAGAGTTGCCGTCACCTCTATTCTGCGCGAGTTACTGCCTCTACCGTAGCTCACTGCCCCTCACCTCTAGATGTGCATGTGTAGAGGTGGCTCGGTCTCTATGTGTGCGCCGCAGCCGCAGCTGTCTATCATGCTGCGGAGGCTGGCAGCCGTAGACTTCGCCATGTTGCGCCTGTTTAGCACCAGTGCCCCTAGGAATACGGCGTCGCTGCCGAGGATTGACTTCAGGTTCTCAACCAGGTCTGTTACCGCGTCCCCTGGCTCGCCCTTGCCGACCATGAACGTGTAGCCGCTATCCATCGACACGAATAGTGACTCGGCATCGCTGTGTAGAGCCGCCGATATCTTGACCGTCTCGTGCGCTATGCTTATCGCCTCTATGCTGCCGTGATCGTCTGTCGCTATTATCACCTCTATTGGCCGCACAGGTATATTCATCAATGCTATTGTCTTTGCTAGGTCGCCAGTTGTGTACGCCATGACCACGAGGCTGCTAGGCGGCAGCGGAACAGCTGGCTCGTACTCTGGGTCGCCACTATCCTGGTATACCTCGCAGTCATCGGGGTCGACGCTGTCGCCCGAGACGCAGACCGTGTCGTAGCGTGCTGGTATAATGTGCCTGACTATCTCGGCCTCATTGTTGAGGACTACTGCCTGTGTGGTCAGGTAGTGGTCCACTATGTTTGCTGGGTCTTTCTGCTCGACGTAGCCCGCTGGCATCACAACCATGTCGTCGTCTATGCTGTAGTCTACCACGTGTAACGCGTCAGCGTCAAACAGGATTACTGAGCGCCCCCTACCGAATATCCCTGTCATCATCATCAGTATGTCGTTGTTCAGGAACATGCTTAGCTTGGTTATCCTTTCTCCACGGCCAGTGACTAGAGCCATTGGGGAGGGGACGCTATATGTTATGATTCTCTGCGCCATGTGTATGCACCTTTCATGGCTTCATACGTATAGCTGGACATGAGTGGCGGTATAAAAGACTGCTGCGTGTATGGGTTAGGCGAAGCGCCTGCTCAACATCTTCTTTACTAGAGCTATCTGCGCCAGCGCGTCGTCTATCTTCGCCTCCAGGACTCCAGCGTCGAAGCTGTTCCTTGCCTCTACCCGCGTGTTCTCTATGACTGCGTAGGCTGTGTAGTCGTAGTGGCCGATGAGGTGGGTCTGGTCGAAGAAAGCCCTGTAGGTGCCTGGCTGGCCAGCCAGCTCCTGGAAGCTAACCGTGTAGACCGTCCTATCTGGCAGCGTGACGTCGGCGTAGACGTCTAGGCCGCTGACAGGGGTGCCGTCGATCTTGGTTATCCTGGCATAGAGGTAGATGGGCTCCCCGCTCTGTATAAGGGTCTTAGAGGGCCATGTCGTCATTGCGTAGACGTTGTCAGGGGTCACGTAGAACGATGAACGGCTGTAGACGAGTATCTTGCCTCTACCAATCTCGCCGCCGCTCCTTATCACCACCGTGAACGGGTTATAGTCTACCCTGGTTGTGTTGGTGCCGTCGCTCCAGTAGTAGTAGACCGTTAGCCTGGCGTGGACTCTGCCGTTGTTGTCTGTTGTGCCGCTGTAGACTAGGTTGTTGTTCCTGTCATAGACTTCTATTGTAACTCCTACGAGTGGGTTGCCGTAGCGGTCGATTGCGTAGATGTCTACGTCGAAGTAGACGTAGATTGTGCCGACTCCAGTTATAGCGGTCTCTGCTATGTCTGGGCTGAAGTTGACAGGGTTATAGGCATGTGCCACCGCCCTGGCGTCGACACGCAGCCTGCCTCCAGCGAAGACTAGACTAGTGAACGACATCTCGCCGACGTTTCGTGGCACTAGCTCGGAGCCCTCTAGGAGATAGAAGAGCGTGTCAAGAGTGGCTCCCCTGGCGCGGAAGTCGTCGAAGATGTAGCTGGCGCCTGGCAGTAGGGCGAACGCGCCTCCCCAGTTCAGGTTCTGCATTGTCGGCGTGTAGAGCCAGAGCATCACGTTCGTGCGTAGGCCGCTGGCTGTGAACTCCTTTGTGGCGAAGTTGTGCCGCATGCCTGGCCTGTTGCTGAGGTAGTAGGTGTTGTTGGCTCGGAATATCGAGTTGGTTAGGAATACTACTCCTGCGCCGCCGTAGGGGTACGCTGTTCGAGCTATATGCATGAGTAGGGCGTTGTTGGTTATCAGGAAGCTGTTGGCTGCGACAGTTATGACGCCGTAGTACCAGATACCCAGCTGCGTACCGTCAAGCACAACTGCCTCCGTGTCTATCTTGAGTGCTCCAACGTCTGTCCCGTTGCCGACGTAGACTGGGGCCACTATGTAGTAGGTGTACTTTGATATGCGCTTTATGAGTCGTAGATTATCCCTGGCGTCAAGCGCCGCCAGCTCCCATAATCTATGTGGGTTCACATCGGTGGTGTAAAGTACGTAGAACCCGCTGCCCACCATTATCCTATCAACTACTATGTCTCCCTCGTTTACTGTCTGGCTGCTGCTCCACGTAAGGAAGCCTATCTCTATCCGCTTCACCTTGCTCCAGTCGATGCTTGTGCCGTACTGCTGCACATAGATAGGCACCCAGTCGTTGTAGGCTATGTTGTCGCTCCTCTCCACCTGGTAGTACCTACCATTCACATCGTAGACCTTGAGGTACACGTAGCGGATAACGTTCCTAACGGCCTCTGAGACGTAGATGTAGACCAGGAGGAGGCGCTTATTGCTCATGTCAATGGGGGAGGGAAACTCGTGCAAAGCTCCAAAATAGTTTGAAGACGTATTTGGCTTGTAGATGTTCAAGGCAGCGCTGCCCTCGATAAAGTTGCTAGTATTGGCAGAGACCGCGCCATCGCCAGTAGGGCTCCATGTACTCGTGTCATCACATGACTCAACGAGATGGAAGTCGTGTGTTACAGTCATTGCTTACACCTAGCTGACGTAGATCTGCTTTTTCATCCTGTAGCCGTCGGGGAACAGTGCTTCTATGAGCCACATGCCTTTCTGGTCGAAGAGTATGTCTACCTTGTAGTTGCCCTCGCCGAGGTCTTCGGCTGTTGTCGTGGTCTGTGTGCCGTCTGGCTTGGTTACCACTACCTGTATGCTGAGCCCGCTCTCCTCGGCCTGGATGTAGACTGGTGCAAGTGTGCCCAGTTTGACCAAGGGGTATCCCCAGACAGTGGCGGCTCCGCCTAGCTGTACTGGTACTTTCAGGTACTGTGTTAGGATTTTGTCCCATGGGGGTAGCTTGACTCCGAGTCTAGAGGCTATGATTCTCATGGCGGTGTCGTCTAGGCCCTCTACTCTGCGTACCAGGTACTTTTGAACGGCGCACTTCTCCAGCGCTGGGCCCGAAAACTTCTGGGTGCACTCCCAGACCCCCTGAGCCAGCCACATGTATGACTGGTGCCTGGCTGCCTCGCCTGGGAACCTAGACAGTACCTCGCGCACCATCCGTATCAGGTACTCATGCGTAACCTGGTAGCTGAGCATCCTGGGCCTGGCAAGCTCCTTGGTGTCCCTGAGCCGCTGGGCAACAATCTCTGGCTTCATCTTAGCGTCCCAGAGCTGGAAGCGGCGGATGGGGCTCCTGTCAAGTGTGCGTCTACGCTTAGCTGGCATGTCATTAACCCTCGCTAGACTCACGTGGCTCGTAGTCTCTACAGTAGTACATAGCATATGTTATGCCATGCTTCCTGCAATGAATGCGTCCCTTTACGTCAATACCAATGTAGTACTTGCATGTTAAACACACGATTCGAGTCATCATACATAACCCCGATACGATTTTTGATTCATCACTTTAACTGAAATCATTGAACACTGTTTCTATGAAGTATGCTAGCTTCTCTTCAACGTCTTCTTGGTCGGGTAGACGTGTCAGCAGCTTTAGTGTGCGGCGTAGTGCTTTGTTGAAGTCCCTGTAGACGAAGTCGTCGGTGAGCCGCCCAGATATCAGCATTAGCAGCTTCTCCCTGTACGGGTCAAGCTCGATGATTCTATAGTTGTATACTCCGTGCGAGTCTAGTGCCTCTAGCGCGACTATCTCTGCCAGTGTCTCTATCCGTCTGAGCTCGGGCGACCAGTCACCGTGCTCGAAGTGCCTACAGGCTACCAGTACTGCTGGCGCGAACCTGAAGCGGAGACTGGGCGTTACGGTCTCCCATACTGCTGCGAAGAAGACTGCTTCTCCGCGGCAGTGGTCTGGGAAGAACAGGTTCCACACCATTATTGAGGTTTTTAGTACACCTGGGTCGGCTGGACCTAGAACAAGTATATGGTCTCGTAGATGGGGTGTCTGCTCTATAACTTGTCTAGCGTATTCTAGGTTGTCAGCTAGTTTAGGCACTATGCTTTCAACGCAGGAATTAATCGGTTCCCTTTTCACGGGGTGCCGCACCCATATAGAGTGTATAGACATGAAGCAGATATTTGTACAGAGGGTGTAGGCTATGGGTAATGTCCGTGTGGTTGAGACTCCGCTCGGTAGGTTCGTGGTGCGCGAGGGTAAGCCTCAGGACTTGGAGCCGCTGCGTGAGTACGAGGCGCTTGTGCTGCGTGTACTGGAGAGGCTGGCTGAGGCCAGGCGGGTTTTCGTCGACGTGGGCGCCAACGTGGGTAAGTACGTGGTTCCTCTAGCAAAGAGGTATGAGAAGGTATACGCGGTCGAGCCCGACCCCGATAACCTGGAGGCGTTGATGAAGAACATAGAGCTAAACGGGATCGGGGATAGGGTTGTTGTTGTACCTAAGGCTCTTGGCTCGGCTCCTGGCGTTGCGCATCTGGCGCAGGCGGGGGCGCAGAGCAGGATAGCTGACAGGGGCATAGAGGTCGAGGTGACTACTCTCGACGAGTGCTGCCCAGACGCGGAGGCCGTGAAGATAGATGTTGAGGGGTTTGAGCTGGCGGTCATCAAAGGCGCGTTGAGGACTATTGAGGTGAACAGGCCAGCGTTCCTGATAGAGCACCATGAGTACATCTTTGGTATACCGCTTAGGTGGCACCCAGAGATAGCGCGGATACTCATGGAGCGTGGCTACGTGGCTATCCGTGTACGGTACCCGCACTTCCTCTACGTGCCGCGAGAAAGGTTCATGGAGCACTGTCCAGCGGTGCTTGAGGCTATAGGGAACCACGTGTTCATAGAGAAGATAATGGATAACCTGAGGCGCGGCCTGCCATGGTACTATGGGCTGAGCGGTACATGGTGGTACGGTATGGATGTGCCAGAGTACATAGAATACGCTGGTAGACACATTAGCTGCGAGGAGGCTCTACGGCTCGCGGAGGCAGAGATAGATGCAGCGGCGCGGGGGAAGGTGTTCAGGTTCTGAGCTAGCTGTGGCGACTCACTATGTCGGCGAGCATCCTGCCCACGTTCTCCCAGTTATAGATGTGTTTTATCCTGTCGACGTGCTCCCTAACCCTTGCCTTGTAGTCGTCTAGGTTCTCAAGAATGTCATGTATCTTATCCACAGCCTTCTCAACTATCATTTCTACTCCTTTACCGTCGTGTATCGGGTTGTCCTTGAGGATGTACGGGGTCGGCCTGGAGTCGACGAGGAGGAAGTCGGGTAGGTAGTCCTCCCAGCTCCCGCCCCTCGCGGCTATCGTCGGCAGGCCCCTGGCGATGGCCTCTAGGCCGTTCATCTCGAAGCCCCCACCACGAGTAGCTAGTATGTAGATGTCAGCGGTGTCGTAGAGAGCCATCTTCTGCTCCTCGGTGAGCCAACCATAGACGTGTATAGCACCTAGGCTCCTCATGAGTTTGGCCTCCTTGCCGTCTGACGTACGTGTCTTGAATATCAGTTTCACGTCTCTACGCTCCCTTATCAGCCTCTTGTATATCTCAAGGACTATGTCGAATCCTTTCCTCTCAGGGCTATGCCAGAGGAAGTAGAGTAGGTACTTGTAGCCACGCTTCTCCTTGAGCGATAGTAGGTCTTGGAAGTACTTCTCGGCGATGCCTGGCTTCTCGTACCACTCCATGTCCAGGCCGTGTGGCACCACGTAGACTGGGCACCTGACGCCGCTGCGGACGTAGGCTTGCCGCGAGAAGCTGCTGGGCACTATCATTGCGTTGGCGTAGTCCGTCATTGATACCGCGAGGTTGCTTATGTGGTCGCTGTCAGCCACGTCGACCCCGATAATAGACCTGTACAGGTGGAGCTTCCTCGCCACGAAGCGCGACGCGCGGCTCATTGCGTAGAAGTATGGATGTATAATCACAACTGGCCGCGACATCGGCATTATGTGTGGGAACGCCAGCTCGTCAACCCGCTCAACACGGTAGTATCTCCGCAGCTGCTCTATATGCTTCTCAGCGATAAGAGTGAATGACACGCGATGCCACATCGGATAAATATAGTATACAAATTGCGACCTCATCTAGGCACCCATTGATAAGATGAGAGAGAGACCTATGTGTAAAAAAAGAGGGCGGTTTTTGGTGAAGGGTACTGCTGGCTTATGCTGGCTTTATTGTTAGCTTGAGTGGCTTGAAGCTTGGCAGCCTGCCTGGTACGCCGCCTGGCGGCGGCTGGGATGCTGGCGGCACGTATACTAGTGGTGGGAGGTCTGCGGGGCTTCTTACCCTGCCGCGTAGGCTTGGCGGTAGCCTGCCTGCTATCAGGTCTAGTGTGTCGTCGCTTATGGCCTGCTCTATGTAGTCCTTGACGGATGCTGGCACGGTGCCGCTTGGCAGAACCGTTGTGTCGACCAGGTCTTGTGCTGCTACGTCCACCACGTTGGCGAAGAACGATAGGTGGCCGTTGGGTATGAATGGCCAGAGCACCCTGTCGGTTACTGCCTGCCAGGGTGTCCTCTTCGCCACTATCCTGTCTCTTAGAGCCACGAAGACTGTGGGGCCTTCGCCTCCCATTCCGTATGCTACTGCTGTGCCGTCGGTCAGTGTTATCCTGGCGTCTACGCGGCGCCTAGCTGTGTCGATTACTAGCTCGGCCCTGTCTAGGCCCCTTGCACGCATCTTCTGGAACATCTCGAACGGCGTGGAGACGTTTGCTGGCGGGATTACGACTAGGAGGCCTGCGAGCCTATAGCTCATGGCTCTTACTCCTCCAGAGCTATCCGTATCTCTGCATTACCGAGGCTTCTTACATATATTTTGCTCGGATTAGCTAATTCGAACACATCTATGTCCCCTGGCTCCAGTATGTAGTCCTGCCTATCCTCGCTCCCCAGGTAGATGAAGTACACTGAGAGACGAGGCACCTTGACGTGTATCCTCCTGACCAGCGTGTCTACCTCAGCTAATGGTATCGGCGTGGTGCCGACACTCCTCACGAGAGTCTGTATGCTGCCTGGCCTCAGGGTATTCATGTATATCTGGTCTATCTCGTCCTTGGCTGGCCCAGCGAAGTACATCACCGTGACTGGGTCGCCGTCCTTGAGGACTGGCCGCCCCTGCACAGTCAGCGAGTCAGCGTAGTCGCCGCTGTGCGCGTACACCGCCTTCCACCTCCTATCATCCTCGCCTAGATTGTACTCGTTGTCGGCGCTGGGAGCTACATCGCTAGATATATTAGTTAGATCATTTACACCGACCTTGCCATCAACGTATTGCTTAAGTATATCAAGACCATCAACAACTCGATTCCACTCATCAGGGAAGAGGATTAGTGGGGGCGAGGGCCACCTAGAGGCCCACCGCCCTTTCCACTCCTTTATGCCTTAGTCCTAGCCAGCTCACATTATATCACCCACGTGTATTTACCTACTATAATAATATAAACTTCCTTAAGGCTTACAGAACTTGCTATGTGTGTTTGTGTACGAGGTCTTATATTGCGGGCTCGCTGCATGTGTATGGTTGGGTGGTTGCTGCGTGCAGAGGAGGATGGCTCACTGTGGCACGTATTATCCATGCGACCCGTATGTGTTGAGGACACTAGTAGGTGGCCTCCTGGATGTGCATAAGGTTCCTGTATCGTATCCAGAGGCGTCTGTTGTAGCTGCTGCACCTCATGGACCGTATAGTGTCGCTGGGAGCATCTACGCTATGGTGTATAGGAGGCTCGCCATAGATGCTGATACTGTTGTGATTCTGTCGCCCGACCACTATGCTAAATCAAGTGGAGTGGTGATTGATGCACATGATTACTGGGAGACGCCCCTGGGCTACGTCAAGGTTGATGCTGAGATGGCTAGGAGGCTGGCAGAGGAGACTGGTATACCGTTGGCCGAGAAGCCGTTCATGTACGAGCACGCCATAGAGGTGCAGCTTCCATGGATACGGCTCGCTGGCGGCGAGGCAGTGTGGATACTCCCGATAATCGTGCCAGGCGGTGGGGCCAGGGATGCATTCAGGTTGATAGACGCGTTGCTCACTGTTGCCGACAAGATGGATCGAGCTATAACTATTCTCGCAACCAGCGACATGTCCCACTACAAGAGCCCAGATGAGGCATTCGAGCAGGACCTGAGAGCCGTAATGTATGTGTCTAAGCTGGACCACTACGGCCTACTCAAGTATGCGTCGGAGAGCACGCTGAGCTGGTGCGGTGTCGACGCTGTGGCTGCCGCTGTGTATGCTGCGAAGAAGATGAGGTATACGGGGGCGGAGCTGGTGGGCTACAGTATGAGAAAAATAGGTAGGGTGTACAACACGTATGGGGGCTTCGTGTTCGTCTAGAGTTCTTTGAGTGGACGCGGCTGTAGTATGCTTGGCTGCTGCTTCTTCTTCTTTGACTGTGCTGGCTGTTTGGGCATCGGCGGCGGGGGCGGCATGTTTGCCGCCTCTGCTAGGTTCATGATGCTCTCGGCGGCTTTCCTTAGCTCCTCTAGCTCCCTTGCTACTGCTTTCTGCATCTCCTCTGCTGCCCTGGTTACCTGCCTGAGGCTCTCCTGTAGCTCGTGTATTGTTTTCTCCAGGTCGTTCTCTGGCACGGCTCTCCTCCCTCTGTATCTATTCTGCGTGGCTGTGGTTTAAGATGTGTGCTAGAGGCCGAAGTATCCCTGCTCCATCATCTGCCTGTAGGCGTAGCGTACCCTGCGGCGCTGCGCCAGCCAGATGTAGAACTGTATCTCGTAGTCGTCCAGGCCCCAGTCCTTGAGAGCATTAAGCTCGTTGACCAGCTCCTCGTCAGTCATTAGACCGTTAGCGTAGTCGTTTATGAGTTCTGTTATGTATCTTCTTACCTCGTCGTAGACTGGCCGTATCCTGATGTACTCCTCCCACATCTTCTTTATGAACTCCTTTGTCGGCTGGTCTACTGGCAGCGCGTCTATCATCTTGTAGACCTGCGCTAGGGCTAGGCGCCTGGCGCGTGGAGAGTACTCTGCTATCGTTATCAGCTGCCTCGGCGTGCCGACCAGCTCCCTGTAGGCGCGTAGGGCTGCGCGTAGCTGGCTACCGTAGACTAGTAGCGCTATCTCCTCATCCTCAAGACCATACTTTACGAACTGCTGTAGCGACTTCTTCATGTCTTCGAGCTTGACTGCGAAGTACTCGTATAGGCTCCTTATGTCGCGTATGACCTCGCGTACCTCGCTGCTCAGTGGGCGTAGGTGGATGTACTGGAGCCAGATGCTCCACCACTCCTCTGGCACGCGGCGCCTCTGTAGAACCTGTACGGCTAGCTTCCTTGCTGCTGGCACGTACTCTGCTATCGTTGCTAGCTGGCTTGGTGTAGGTATGTACTCCCTAGCGTCAGCTATAGCGTCCTCTAGCGACACTATCCTCTTCAGTATGTCTATCTCTCTTGGCGTGAAGCCCCACTTCTCTAGCTCCTCTATGAGCCTCTCGACCTCGTCGCGCGAGACCACGCCGTACCTCATTGCACGGATGTATACCTGGAGGAGGCGCCTGTAGTCACTCTTCAATGGACGCACGCGGATGTACTCAAGCCAGACTGGTATCCACTCCTCTGGGACGCGGCGGCGCTCCAGTACCTCCTTTACCAGCTTCTCTGGGAGCACCAGGTACTCTGAGAGCGTGGCAAGCGTGTAGGGGGTTGGCAGGTACTCTCTCGCTGCCAGTATTGCCTCCTCTAGCTCGACGCGGCGCTCAAGTATCTCTAGCTCTCTCGGCGTGAAGCCCCAGCTGGCTAGCTCCCTGATTAGCTTCTCTAGGTCGCTGCGCGTGGCGGCGCCGTAGCGGAGCGCCCTCACGTACGTGGTGAATAGCTGCCTGTAGTCACTCTTCAGTGGCCTTACTCGTATGTATTCTAGCCATATCTTGCGCCACTCCTCGGGGACGCGGCGCTTCTCAAGAGCCTCCTGTATCAGGTCCTCGGGTAGAACCATGTACTCTGAGAGAGTGGCCAGCATTGTCGGTGTGGGTATGTAGAGCCTCGATGCCTCACGCATCTCGGCTATAGTGTCCTCTAGGAGTACTCGTTCGCGCAGCAGGTCTATCTCCATCGGCGTGAAGCCCCAGCCGCGCAGCCTCTCTATGAAGGACTCGACGGTGCCGCTGTCCACTATCCTGTAGCGGAGCGCCCTGATGTATACAGTTAGTAGCTGCTTGAAGTCACTCTTCAGGGGCTTTACGCGGATATACTCCAGCCAGTATGGGAGCCACTCGGGCGCCACATGGTACTCCTCTAGAGTCTTTCTGACCAGGTCTTCTGGGAGCACCAGGTACTCGGCGAGAGTGGCCAGGGTGCTGGGGCTCGGTATACGCTCCTTCATCTCTCCACGCACTATCGCCTTCTTCATCTCAAGCTGGGCCAGCAGGTGGTAGAGTATCCACTCATGCCGCGTTATGCCGTAGGTGCGTAGCGTGTTGGCGTTCTCGTCGTACTCGCCAGCAATGATTGATGCCGCCTGGCCAAGCTCCTCGACTATCCTGCCCTCGCGAACCGTGTAGCCTACCATGTATGAGCTGAGCAGGCCCAGGATCTCCTTGGCTGGGACGCCGAGCGCTAGAAGCTGGTATATCCGCGTCCTCACAAGGCTTAGCTCGTCGCGCACTGGCTGCCTCAGGAGGTAGAGTATCCAATACGGTTTCTCGTCTAGTGGGAGGCTGAACTGCTCAACTATGTCCAGCACTGTGGTGAGCGCCTCTGGCACCACCTCTAGCATTGACGCGTATGTCGGTATGCTGGGGGTGTACCAGTACACGTTTGCCTCTATGTAGAGCTTGGCTGTGTCCTCGTCGAATCCCTGCTTCACTAGCTGCTCTATGGCCTCATGTATGCTTATCCTGCGGCTCCTGACCTTGTTTATGATGCTACGCACCGCTATCTCGCGCTGGAACCTGTATATCATGAACCGCACTGCCTGCTCTATCATAGCCTTGATGCGTGGATGCTCATTCATAGTCCTTACAAGGTTGTCTACCCACTCCTCTGCCTCCTCAATAGTTGTGTAGCCGTAGCGTAGGGCCCAGAGCACGTTCCACAGTATGTACCTTGCGTAGAACCTTGTGCGCTCAACCGCCTCTATGTCCTGTAGCACCTTGGCGTAGGTCTCCCAGGCCTCCCAGTAGCCATCGTCAAGCATTAGCTGGATAGCCTTGCCGCTTATCCTTGATATCTCCTTTACGAAGAACTTCTCGTTTATGTTCATTATTATGTCTGCTAGTATCGCTTTACCCTGCTGCACGCTCACAGTGTTGTATGCTATCGCCCGTATGATTCTCCTATACACCTCGCGGTAGATGTCGAGAGCCTTATCCATTACTGCGCGTAGCTCCAGCAGCTTGGACTCTGCTGGCAGGAAGGCCACTGGGTACTCTACGTCTACCTCCTTCCACCTCATCTCGTCTGGGTCGAAGTACGCCGTCTTGAACACGACTGTGAAGAAGCCAGCTAGTAGCCTGTTCAGGGTATCTAGTGGCCATAGACCCTCTCTGAATAGATTGATAAAGCCTGTTCGCAGTAGTGTACGCTCCTCGCTGAGAGCGTTAATGGTCTCTGCTATGGTTACCCATGGCACCCAGTATGGGTGAAGCCCCGTCGCCTGTAGTGCACGGGCGAACTGCCGTACATCGAAGACTACTGTGCGTTCGCCTAACAGCGACTCATAGAGCGTGGTCATAGGCTCGGCGCTTGTGACAACACCCTCGGCTAGGAGGCCCCGTGTTATCTCCTCTATGGTTGTGGTTGCTGTGGCGCCGTAGGCGCCCCAGTAGTCGAAGAGGCCCCAGCGCGTCATCCACCTGATGTCGATCTTGCCTGGGATGTCGGCTATCAGGTCCATTATTATGGCGTTGTCGGTCGGCCAGCCTGGCCTCCATGGGATCCTTGCATAGTCATGCCACTTCATGTACTGCTTCATTATCTCGAACAGGTACTCTGCTGCGAAGTTTAGCTTCTTCGGTGCTATTGGCTTTGGTGGCTGGCCCTGCTTGAAGAACAGGCGTACTATGTTCTCGTCGTAGCTCTCGTCGGGATTCCATAGCTCGCCTGCTATGCCGCGCCAGAAGAAGTCTGCTAGCCGCTCAGGTGCTGGGTACCTGAAGTGCAGCAGGTAGAACATGAACGCCGTGTCTGGCGTGTAGCCATGCATCCCCATAACTGCCGCGAAGTCCCTGGGGTCAAGTATGATGTCTCGTATCATCATCCTAGCTAGCTCGCTGGGTGACGGTATCTCTGCGACGAGGGACACGGGGAAGATGCGTGGCTGGCCGAACCTATCGGTGATTATGATTGCTTTTAGCTCGTCGCTGTATGTCGGCTTGAGCGACATGTACTGGTCTACGAGCTTGCCTGTCAACGGGTACAGGTAGTCTATGAATCTCTGGCTTATGCCTCCCATCCTTAGCTGCTCAACGTATATCGTGTAGTATGTAGGGGCGAGCGGAGTGACGAGGTGGCGGCGGAGGCTCCTCAGGGTCTGCTCCATTGGAGGCAGTTCTATGGTTAGGTAGTTTGTGAGCCAGTAGCGAGTGATTGCCCGTGTAGGCTCTGCCCACCATATCATGTGTCCTATTATTATGTAGCGTGCAACGTCTGGCATAACGCGGTCTATGAACTCGCTTAGCTCCTTCATAGCATCGCCTAGGTTTACCTCGATATCGGTGCCGCTCTCGGTTCCAATACCCAGGGGCCGTAGCAGAGCCGATAGCCTAATCCGTACACCCTTGAAGAGCGAGCTGGCCGCCCTGTAGCCGCTGCTGAACAGCAGGCCTATGACTGAGCCCATTATTGCTAGGTTGGCTATACCGTAGAGTAGTGACACTGGGTCCTGCATGACTAGGGGCATCATGCTCCTAGCGTTCTCAACTATGCTGCTCATCAGACGCGTCTCAAGGGCGAGTGGAAGCAGCATTATGCTGGTCATGTCGGCGAATGCCTTAGCGGGCTCTGCTTCAAGTACGTCCTTCATTATCTTGTAGCTTGGCATGTGTTTTGCCAGCGGCACTATCTTTCCAGCCACGGCTGTTAGTGCCATGAGCATAGTCTTTCCTATCTCTATGCCAAACTCTGCTAGCCTGAGGGCGGCGTCGGCAACCATTGATGCCGCCCTGTGCGCGGCGCCGACTATGGCGTTGCCTACCGTGACCGCTGTTGAGATGAGCCTGTCTCCGAGCGCTGCCGCCGCGTCGACTGTGGCGCCCCATACCGCCCTGGCGGCGTCCAGGGCTGGCTGGAATACGTGGTTGTAGAGCCAGTCCTTGGCGCCGACCAGCTTGTCCCAGATCAACTCGGCTATGCTGGTCACGCCGAGCTTTATCATGCCTGGGAGGTCAGAGAACGCAGCTGCCAGGCCACCGACGGCGCCAGCGAGGCTAGACAATGCACTCTTTATCGAGTCTATGGCTGAGGCTATTGGCCCTGATATGTGCTCCCTGAACCACCTTGGGAACCACTCAGGGAACTTCATTATAGCGTTCACGAATCCCATTAGCTCTTCTCCAACGAGGCGTACAGCGTTCGCGACCTTCTCGAAGAAGCCCTTGACGCTGTCTGGCATCAGGTACCATACTAGCTGCGCCGAGCCGATTATGAGGAGCTGGAGTATGTGTGGGAAGGCGCGTACAGCGTCGAGCGGGTTACGTATGTTGTGGATTATCTCCACTAGGGCCTCGTAGAGGTCAGGCGCCACCTGTTTGAGGAGGTTACCCATCGGCCCAGCTAGGCGTATTGGGTAGAATAGCTGGTACACGGCCTCGGCTATGGCCTCTATCTTGTCTCGTAGCTCGCCAGCGGCGCCAGCCAGGGACTCAAGCGCTGCGCGTATCGCGTCAGCTGCGCGGCTGACTACTCCTGGGAGCTGCTTAACCCTGTCAACAACCGCCTCAACCACGCCTGATAGGCTCCTAGCTGCGGCGGCAGCGGCGTCCGCTATCCTCTCGATAGCAGTCCTCGCAGCATTCACTATCCTGTCAACGATGCCGCGTACCTGGCGGGCTATCCTGCCCAGAGTGTCCTCTATGACCGCTACCGCCCTGGACGCTACACCAGTTACTGCCTCCAGCGCGCGGCGCGCAGCATCGGCTATGCTTGATGCAAGACTATCTATCCTCTCAGCGAGGCCGCGTAGAGCGCCCTCTGCTACGTCCCGTATCCTGTCAAGTATTCCGCGCACCGCGTCGCGGAGCGCCTCAAGTATGTCCTCTATCCTGGATGCCGCGGCCTCGACCGCTGACCTTAGCCGCGTCGCCACCGCCTCGGCGGCGTCAGCTATCCTTGATACGAGCTGCCTAGCTGCGTCGGCCACACTGGAGAGTATACTCCTAATCCTATCGGCTAGCCCCTCTACGGCGCTCGTTATCGATGAGACTATCCGCGACGCAGCGTCAGCGGCCTCGGCTAGAGCGCCGCGTATCCTGTCTGCTAGCTCTCCGACGGTCTCGAGGATTCTAGACACAGTGTCCCTGAGCCTGCCAGCCACCGCGTCAACTATGTCGCCTATCCTTGACGCTATGTCACTGAGCGCCTCTGATGCACGCTCGGCTACAGACGCTATGCCCTCTACCAGCGACCTGAGCCTCTCAGCAACAGCGTCGACTACTGAGGCTGCTGCCTGCGCTGCGCGGCTCACTGCGTCCCTGAGCGCGTCGGCTATCCTGGAAACTATGTCCTCTACGCGGCTAGCTATTCCAGCTATCGCGTCGCGTATCCTGTTAAGGGCGTCAGCGGCCTCGCTTAGTAGGTTCGATATTGTCTCGGTGAGCCTTGGTATGTTCTCCTGTATCCATTTAACGACATCCTTTATCGGCTCGACTACGACGCTTCTGAGCGCCGACAGTATCTCTGAGAGCACGTTGCCGATGTAGCTGAGGCTGCTGCCTAGGGCGTTGGCTATGCCGCTGAGGGTGCTTGATATTGCTGTGAGTGCTGGCTTTATCACGCGGTCGTAGAAGGCCGCCCAGGTGGCGGTAACTGCGTTGATTATCGTGTCTACGAACTTCTTGAGGACATCGTATAGCCAGTCCTTGAGCTGGCCTATGGGATCGGTTATGCCAGCGACCGAGCTGGCCAGGGCGTCGAGATCCAGGAGGCTTACATCGTCTATCGTTATCGTTGGTGGCTGCTGCTCGGCGAGCAGGGCGTCGGCTAGGGCTAGGGCTAGCTGGCGGCGCTGCTCCTCCGTGAGGTCTGGCAGCAGTGTGTCGCTAGGGGACAGCGGCTGCACCTCCTACCACCTCCCTGGTGTATTCCTCTCCGTATATGAAGCGCATTATACGGAGCTTGGCTGCCTCGGCCAGTATCTTTGCCTTCAGTTGCTCTGTGTTCTGGACCGTCAGGTTGAATACGCGTGTCCTGACTCCACCGCATTGGAGCTTCAAAGCGACGGTGTACTCTGTGCCCCAGGGCGCATCGTGCCTGAGAACCTCAAGTACGTGCGCCTTGCATTGACCCATGTCTATGATGAATGGCGGTAGGTGTACTCCTAGGCGGGGTATCTCCGCCAAGACCCTGCCCTGGTAGAATATGTATGATTGTGGCGGGGAGATATATTTGGTGAAAAATAGGTATTTTATGAAGTGATTACTGGCCTGGTACCAGCTCCTTGCGCATCTCCATGAGCTTCTTCAGGGCGACTACTAGCTCCCTGCTCTTCTCCACTAGTGGCTTGAGTCCTGGGCACCTACCCAGTTGCCCATAGTCAAGTGTTGCTAGCTCGAATCCGAGCTCCTGGGCCTTTGCTATTATCTCTCCTATTGTCTCGGCTAGCTTCTCGCGTACTATGTCCTGCTGTGTTCTCTGCTGCTGCGGCACTGGTGCAAGGGTTACGCCTGGCGGCGCTACCTGAGCCTGGCTAGGCGGTACCTGGTTTCCCTGACCCTGCGGCCCAGCCACGTTTTGTACACCCTCCATTCTGGGAGCCACCTCTTCAGCCGCTCATAGATAGACTTGAGTACATCTCTACTTAAGCCCTGGGCCTCCCAGTGACGTAGCCACCAGTCAACCAGCTCATCCTCCGTCATCGCCCTGAACGCCTCGTAGCCCCAGCGGTGGCGCTTCGCTGGGAGGCTTAGGAGCTGGAGAGCCGCATTCTTGTACATCCTTATCTTAACTGGATTAGACTCGTGCTTACGTATTAGCGGATCAACTATTCTCTCAACCTGGTAACGTATTAGTTGCAGAGACATGTACTGGTCGGCGCGCTCGCTCTTCCTGTAGTCCTGCTGCTCCTCTGGCCTATTGTAGTTACCGAATGTGAACGGGTTCCAGCTCATCTTGTGTATGTTCTTCGATCCGCGCTCGTAGACGTACTGTGTTAGCGGGAGGTACTTCTCGGGGAGAATCGGCTTCTTCATGACGCTCTCTGGTGGCAGCAGAAAGCCATAGCCTAGCGGCACCAGGCCGAGAACGAGACCCATCTGTGCATGGTCAAGCGTCTTGCCAGCCCACTCGGCTAGCTCCAGCTCATGTGTAACCATGCGTAGCTTGGCAAGCCTCTCGCCAGCCTCACCGACTGGCTCACCGAGGAAGCTCCTGCCGAGCACACCGTAGCCGAGAATCATGGCCGATGGCTGAGCGTAGAAGACCTGGCTTATCTTATTGAATATCAGCTGCGCCGCGCCTGGGCTTATCTTGAGTGACTCAGCCATAGCGTCTATGTCTCGTTTTATCTGCTCAAGCGTGTAGCGCTCATTCCATAGCTTGAAGAAGGTGGCGCGTAGTGCTTCGCGGATTGCTGGCGGGTCGTAGTAGCTCTGGTTGAACTTCGTGTAGCTGTACCTGGCTTTCCTGTTTCTATACTCAAGTATCTGGTCGGCGTACTGGTCCTCGAAGTTCTGCCTTATGTACTCCTCTAGGTTCTTGAGCATCTCGTATATCTCGCTCCAGTCTAGCTTGTTTATCTCAGCGAGTATGCCATGTAGCAGCTCGTCTAGGTCTGGTAGCTCGACGTCGAAGTCCCAGTTTGCGGGGATTATCTCGCTTGGGTCAATGTCGAAGAGTATGCTGAAGGCTAGGCCTGCGTAGGTGAACTCGGGTATCATGAGCCAGACGTACCATGGTAGTAGACCTTCGGTGTCGAGCGCCCTGAGCCAGTTTATGTATAGAGCATCGCTGCTGAGAACCTTGGCGTGGTACTTCTGCTTCATTCTACGCAGCTCCCTGGCAAGCCTGGTGAAGTCTAGTCCACTGTGTATCACCGTTCTACACCGTGTAGTCTACGGTGTGACGGCTGGGTATAATCTAGGCGAGAGGAGTAGGGTGAAACTATTTGATGGTCATGGTGTGAAGCCCTATAGGGCGTCGCATTTTTCTCTCAAATCCTTTCAGAAAGTATTCATGTAGCAGGGGTCTAAAAAACATGGATTAGTTTCAGTCGTGGCTAGCCGTACTCCTCGTAGACAACTATGCTGTCAAAGAACCTGCTGTACACCTTCTCAGCGTCGTACTGCTTGGCGTGTTCATGAACCCTGGCTGATAGCTCCCTGTAGCGCTCAGGCTCCTCAAGAACTATGTCTCTGGCACGCTTCAGGGCGTCGGCCATGTCCTCTGGCCTGTAGATGTGGAGTTCGTACTCTATCCCCTCGCCCAGCTGGTCGTAGACTATCTGCTCGAACGGCACCGTTATGTTGTCTGGATGGCTGTGCTCGGTGAGCGGTGGATAAGCAACATGAACCACTGGTGTGCCCAAGGCCTGGGCCTCAAGTACAGGGAGTCCAAAACCCTCCGCGAGTGATGGCTGCACGTACCAGTCGGCGGCTGCTATCATGGAGAGTACCTCTAGGCGGCTGAGGCTGCCGAACCTGGTGTCTACGTGTACGTTTCCGAGGCCAGTGTAGTGGCCAGCTGCCTCCTGCTGGGTGAGTATGTAGAATGCGCAGTCGCTGCACTCAGATTCAAGCATTGAGAGTGCTGAGGCGTAGAGGCTGTGGCCCTTGCGGCGCTGCGCGGAGGCGACTGTGACGAATATCACCTTGTCCTCGCCAAGTGTCTCCTCAAGCATGTTCCTGGCGTGCTCCCTGTAGCGTAGCGCCTCCTCAACATCACTCCATACTATGCCGTGAGGGATAACATCCGTGACTCTCAGCCCTGCCTCCTCCAGCTTCTCGCGTGTATAGTTGCTGTTAGCTATGAATGAGAGGTCGCGCTGCATCCAGCGGTGCACATAGCGTCTCGGCAGCCTGCCCTCAGTCGTGGTGTATATCCATGCAGGTATGCCTTCGCGGAGATAGTCCCTGGCGGCCAGGAACCAGCTCCTGGAGAGAAGCGGGTTCATAGTCATTACTATGAGAGCGGCCCTGGCCAGCTTCTTCATGTCTACTGGCGTAGGCGTGTACTCAAGTATTATCGGCGTGAAGCCCTTCTTCCTGGCGACGTACGCTATCCCCCTGGCTACTTCTCTCAGGGACACAGCCCGCGACGTCATTATGGCTAGCCGCATCTAGGCCGCACCATTAGCCTGTACTGTATATGCCCAGGTGTTTAAACTGCACGAGGCATAGATGTGTACATACCTGGTGGCAGCCTGTGGGATGGGTTAAGAAATGCGTAGTCAAGGCGATTAAGGAGGGACGCACCAAGGTTCTAGACGCTGTCGCTACTAAGACGATACAGCTCCGTACTAACGCGTTCGTGTCTCTGCACAAGTTCGCTGGAGGCCTGCCAGCGAGAAGAATACTGCTTGACGATGACGACGACATAGTGTACATTATACTGATTAGCAAGGAGAGACTGAGGCAGTATGGTCGAAAAGTGTTCGTAAGGTACCGTGAACAGTTGAGCCTTGATGACGCGTTCGAGATGGAGGTAGGCAAGGCGCTGGGCGATGTCAGGGATGAGCGTTGGGGCAGGAAGAAGAACAAGAAGAAGAATGATGGTCAAAACTAGGCCATCATTCTTCTTCTTGTGTATAGCTGGGTAAATTTTTTATACCCATTGGTTACCCTAGTTATACGTGGCCGCCTGTGGCTGGGCGGCCAGAGAGAGTAGCCGTGAGAGGTGAGAGAGAGGTGTCACTCGCGCTCGCATATACCCAAACCCCTAGACGTAAGGCATTTGATAGGATCGTAATAGCTGGGCCAGATGCGCATGGCGTAGCCACCCTTGCTGCAAGGCTGATAGTGCTTCATGCCAGGGGGGAGGAGCCGCAGCCAGTAGCAAAGTTCCCCGACACAACCCCCAGGGCCGCAGCGGAGACATTCGCCAGGATAGCGGAGCAGTACGAGGCTGTGCGCGGCACCGAGGTTCTAGACATACCTGTAAACGTACAAGCGCCAGCAGCGTTCATAGAGGCTCTTGCTAAGCTGCCGAGCCCTGTGCGCTTCTACGACCACCACGAGACAAGCATACCATTCGTAGAGCAGATGCAGGAGAAGGGAATAGTCCCAATAATCACAGCTGATTCGGTGCAGATGGCTGTGGCGCTTCAGCTAAACAGCAACGACAAGGCATGGGAGCTGGCCAAGATAGGGATAGTGGCCGACCGTGACCCCGCTATACTGAAGGTTGAGGACAGGCTGAGGGTTGAGAGTCATCTACTGCCGCTGGCCAACAGGCTTGACGTGCTGGTGAGGAACCCGAAGCTAGTGAACGCTGAAGACCAGGCTGGGCTAGCCAGGATGCTGGCGGAGTATGGTCCAGCATTGCTGGAGCAGAGCAATGTAGAGTACCCACCAGAGAGGCTAGTGTATGACGTTAAGGTTAACGAGGTCGGCGACGTAGCTGTTCTCGCGGACTTCACTGGGCTGGACCCAGCGCGTACCAGTATGTGGGTGCCGAAGACTATGGAGCAGCTGGCGCTGCGCCATTACAAGGACATCGTGATAGCTGTCGTGCCTGGCTTCAACCCGAGAACCAAGACGGTTGAGGGCTACGATGTGCGTGTGATAAAGTACTGGCTGAGCGAGTACCCGCTGAGCGCCGAGCAGCTGGCCAGGGACGTGATAGAGAGGATGGCGCCCCAGGGGCGCGTGGTGGGGCACGAGAACTACGTGAGCATCAGGTTCAGCACAGTAGATGAGGCTAAGCGGATAGCCAGGGAGATATATAGGCGCGCCGAGGGACGTGTCAGTAGCGCAGCGCACCTAGTAAACGATGAGCTAGTAGCGATGAGCGTGAGAAGGGACTACGAGAAGATCCTTGATCTGCTTGAGAGGATAGCTAAGGCATTGGAGAAGGGTGCTGCTGCGAAGGAGGAGCAGGTAGGTCTACTAAGGGAGCTATACGAGCGTGACGAGAGAACCAGGTACGACTGACCCGTGTTTTTGGTGGCCCGCCAGGCGGTGGTCCAGGCTTAGCAATTGTACCCCTCCTTGAGTCGGGTGCAACCACACATACGGCTTGGCAGAATGTATCGTGTAGCCTCTAGACCGCCTGGCGGGCCACTGTATGTGTCTCTTCTCTGTGTGTTTTTAAGGAGTCTGGGCTGTAAGGAGTATCACTTTCTCTGCTACCTGTGACGCTATCTTCTTCATGTATTCTGCTCCGCTGTATGTGGCGACTATTGCTGCGTCTAGTTTCCTCCCGATGACCTGTACTGGCGCTATCATGTACTGTACGTTTAGCCCATGCGCGTCGGCTAGTTGTTGCAGGTAGGTGTAGACTAGGGTGAAGGAGGGGTCATGGTCAAGCGCTATGAGTAGACGTGGCCTCGCCACGTATGCTAGTACTAGGTCGAATAACCCCATGCCAGCGCCCACGTCTACTACGTCCCTGCAGCACAGTTGCGGACGGAGCATCTCGGCGGCCCTCATGGCTATGTTGAGGTCTGTGTTGTAGATTGTTGGCAGGTGGAGTGTCCTGTCCCCTAGCTCCCTGAACGCCCTGCTCCAGCTGTATGCCTGGTCGGTGTACTCGTTGTAGGCTAGTAGGAAGAGGTAGTCCAGAGTGTCATGCGTGTAGAGTTCAGCTATCCATCCAGGAGGCTCCGCCATTACATGGGGCACCGTGTAGAAGGGGGGAGGCGCTGTAAGTATAAAAATATTTACTAGCGATGGCGGGGCGGCTCCGCCCCGCGTAAAAAAACAAACAAGTTGGATCTGGTTGTTTAGCCGCCTTAGTAGGGGCTGACCCAGCCCGTGACCACGTTTATTATCTCGTCGCAGATTGCTGGGTCTAGGTCGTAGGCGTTGACGTAGTAGCTCTTGAGGGCTGTGGCTATCTTCTTGGCGGCGTCGCCCTTCTGCCTAAACATGTGCTTGGCCAGCGCCAGGGCGAAGGCCTGGTAGGTCGCCCTGAGGCCGCCAGTTACGCCGTACTGGTCGAGGATCGGCCTCACTAGGTCACGTATGGTGCCGACTGTTATCAGTCCCTCCTGGGCCCTCTCAAGTGCTAGGTCCTTTATGTCGTTGAACCTGGTGCCGATCACTGTCGGGTTGAACTTCGCCTGGTATTTCCTAAACATGTCGAGGCCAGCTCTATATAGGGGCATCTCTTACTCACCTCTTACTCGGGGCCGCGCACGGGTGTTGCCTCAGTCACGTATATGCTAGATAAAGAGGGGGGCAATATGTTTTTTGTTTTTCGCTCCGAAAAAAAGATTGATTTAATGGTGTTGTGGAAAACAAATTTATTTAAAAAAATTTTGAGAGAATTAAATTGGAGGTGAACAGGTTTGAAACAAAATAAACTTAATGGACGTGTTGGTGATGTTGATGTTACTGATGAGGATCTTGAGTTTGCTAGGATTATTGCTAGGCGTGGGGTCGGTGCTCTTGTTATGAGGGTGCTTGAGACTATTGGTAGGTTTGTTCAGTATAAGTTCAGGGAGATGGATGCTAAGGGTATCAAGGTTGACTATACGCTGGATTACAAGAAGTACCCTGACGAGTGGGTGCTCATCGTTAAGGCCCGTGTGCCTGACTGGTTTATCGAGGAGATTGTTAGGAAGAGGTATGGGTATATACGCCAGTTGAAGAAGATGGGGTATGCTATTCGTAGGGCTGAGGCGGTTATGTATAAGTGGCCTAGGTTCGACAAGGATGTTGTTATGAAGTTTGCTAACGAGGTGGCTCAGGAGATCATTGACGAGCACCAGTTCTTCGAGGAGCTAGGTGGAGCTAGGGGTGGAGAGGAGGAGGATAGTGGGAGAGAGGAGTTGCCTGTGGATGTGGAGATTGAGTTCGAGGGGATACCTGGGGCCGACGAGGGCGAGGATAAATCTAGTAGACGGGGAGACTAGTATAGCTAGCATGGGTGATGGCTGGACGTGTCTAGTGGGGATAGGCCTCCACTAGCGGTTCTGGAGATACGTGTGCCCTGGAAGATATACGAGGCTCTCGACAGGGCTGAGAAGGTTCTAGGGGTAAAAAAAGAAGATATAGTCAGCATGGCTATTGTAAAGGTATTGGAGGAGCTGGGGGTGGAGAAGTAGTGCCGAGCCTGCACCAGATGGTGCTTAACCTGATAAGCGGGATAGATGACCCGAGTATCAGGGTTGAGGTTTCGCGGACCATATTCTACCTGTACAATATCTATGCGAGCGGTGGTGTCGAGGAGAGAGAGGTGCGTGATGGTCTCGAGGATGTTGTTGGTACTGTGCTTAGGGCTAAGTTCCCCGACATGGAGAAGGAGGAGTTCAAGGCTATGGTTAAGAGGACTGTTGATGAGTTTATGCAGGCGTTTAAGCTGACTACTATGCTGCGGCGCACTATTGCGCGTGCCCCGTTCTAGCCCGTGTGTGTTTTTTAGTTTCGGCCTGGTTGGTAACTGTTTGTTTTTAACTGGCGTGTACTACTCCTGAGTGTAGTGTTTGACGCTTCTTGCGGTTCCCTGGACCTGTGTAACAGCCCAGGCCCCGCTTCTTGCGGTTCCCTGGGTGTGTTTTACAACGCTTATGGCGAGAGATAGTAGTATACGCTTGTTTATATTCGGTTCCGTGGAGTGTTTACTACAACTGGCTGTCATGATTTTACCGCTTTGTAATTTTTCTACTTTACCTGGAGGTAAATTAATGAGTAGTTGCAAAAGGCGGGGGTGTTTTACACTCCATCTGTATGAGAAGGGTCTGCGCGGGCCTACTCTAGCGGGCAGATTAGGGGGCCTCAGGTTAAACAAACGTTTGTTTAACCTGAAACACCAGAGAGAGAGTGGTGGTATAGGGGGGTGGTGGAGTTTACAACTAGGTTAACTCATATAGAGTCTAAAGATAAAAAAAATTATAAAGAATATGAGTTTACTAGTAAGTCAACTCATTATAATATAGGAAATAATTTAGGTAGAGACATGGAATTCTTGGAAGACGTAATCGAGGAGGAAATGAAAGTGTTGAGGAGGAAGGCCAAGCTCCTACAACGCGGCCTCCTAAGGGAGAGCAACACCGAGATACTCGCCCTAAGAGTGAAGCCGACCCTGAAGCAGCTATGGCAGCGCCTACCCAGGGAGGTGAAGCGGGCAGCCAGGTCAGCGGTCGAGGCAGTAGTAGTAGCATACTACCTAGGCGGCCACGCCGAGCTAAACACGCAGCCAGGTATACAGGCGGTGGGGTTCATGCAGCCAGTCATAATAAACATGAACATAGCCGAGGCACGCGCAGAGAACAGGAACAACATAAAGATAGACATAGACAAGATCCTGGATCTACTAGAGGAGATAATGGAAGACATACGGATGATGAAGCGGCTAGCGGAGTACCCGAGCGAGCGCAACACGCGACAGATATCACGTAAAGCGGAGAAAATCATAGAGCGCATAAACGAGATGAGGAGGAGGCTTGAGTTCAACTAGCGCACGCCCACACCTCTTTTCCCCTACACATATCCACCACCTACCCCATAGGGGTAGTTCTTGCCAGACGCAGAGCCACGCAGGATAGGCAAGGCCGCGGAGCTCCGACTAGCAGACTACCTGCGCAGGAGAGGCTGGAGCGTCATACGCGCACCAGCGTCTGGCGCAAGGAGCAAGCAGCCCCTACCAGACATAGTCGCTATGAAGGGGGGCAGGATACTCGTCCTAGAGGTTAAGTACAGGGAGACACCGAGAAGCATATACATCGAGGAGGAGAAGTACATCGGTATAAAGGAGTACGCGGAGAACGCTGGCGCGGAGGCATACCTCGTCGTGAAGGTGCGCGGAGAGGAGGGGTACAGGGCAATAGAGTGGAGCAAGGCTGAGCGCCAGAGCCTCAGCAACGGCACATGGTACGTCTTCTACAAGCACGTAATAGATAGGGCTAAATCACTTGACTCCGTGCTTGTAGAACATGAAGTCGAGTAAATATTGAAAGATTCGGTGAGAGTATTAGAAACGGGGGAAGCGTTGGGCGCTCCAAGCAATATGGGTGGAGACGACATATACACCGAGATAGCTGAGCTAAAGGAACGGGTAACCAGGTTGGAGGAACGCGTAGACACGCTGTCCAAAGAGCTTGCATCAATAGACGACCTGAGGAGCCGAGTAGCCGCAATGAACCAGAAGCTAGACGACCTAGACGAGAAACTAGACAAGTTCATGGAGATGTACATGAGCCAGCTCAGCAGCAACCACAGGCTCCTAAAATTCGTCCTCGCATTAATAGGTATGATTCTCTCATTCCTGGCCGCAATACTCGGCCTACACTGGACGCCACCCTAGGTGTGAGCCATGACCCACAGCCCCGCACGCATAGCCACACGGATAATACTTGAGAAGTACCGTGACCCAGACTCAGCTGTCTACCACGCACTCAGGTCGGGAATCCACCCCCGTAGCCTCGACGAGCGCATAATAGAGGCACGTACTGTCGAGGGCAACGTCATACTAGACATAGGGGCAAACGCAATATGGAGACTAGTGACTGGAATAGATCCGCCGCGCGTCTTCAACAGCGAGAATGCGTGCATCGGTGTCGGTGACTCAGATACACCAGAGGACCCAAGCCAGACAGGCCTCTACGGCCCAAACGTGGCATTCAAGGGAATGGATGAGGGGTACCCCGTAGTCACCGACCGAAGCGCCGTATTCAGGTCCACATTCGGGCCCAGTGAGGCCCTGTTCTACTGGCGCGAGGTCAGCGTCACAAACACCTGCGGTGGCGGCAGGATATACCTCAACAGGCGCGTAGTGGACTTCGGGGAGAAGAAGCAGGGTGAGACGTGGAGCATAACAGTCCAGTTAACTATCGAGTAACGCAACATGGGTGACACCTAATGAGCACCGTTAACAAGTTCATTGGAGACATTGTCTGCTACCCTGAGTACCCAGGGTACTGGATAGTCCCCAACCACAGGAACTGCAAAGTAGACGCAGCCAGGCTAGAGACCAAGCTAGCGTACAAGATGCTCGCGCAGGCAGACGAGTTATTCATACTCGCAAAGCTAGTCCCCCTTATGCACAAGATATTATACAAGATACATGTATGGTGAAGCGTAGAGGTGTCGGTGCCTAGTGAGACACAGGTGCTCCTAGACATACTGGAGGGCCTGTCGCGTGCGATACGCGAGCTAGTCGACATACTGCGGAACGCTAGACGCGTACAGGAGGGAGACTACGTACTAACAACAGACATAACGGACATAATGCAGGCAATAGACAAGATGATAGAGTACAACGACAACATGCTCCAGCTCCTCCTCCGCCTGAACTACGAGCCACCAGCATACATAGTAACATACATGGACAGGGTCAAGGAGCTCAGGAGCCAGCTACATGAGCCCCTAAGCGGAGACATAGTGGACGCCTACCAGTGGGCAACAGTGACCGAGATACTCAGGATAGAGTACGAGGTACTGACAGGACTACTAGAGATGCAGGACATACTATTCACACACGAACAACTGGCGATATCAGAGGACGTGAAGTTGGCAATAGAGATAACTAATGTATGGCCGTTCTATCACTACGATATACGTCATACTGGAGCTACTAATGCTAATAATGTAATACTTATAGGAAATAATGACTATGAAATCGTTGCAATCATGACATCGGGTACTGAATTATGGCGTGTGAGTCTTTCTGGGCCCGTCGGTTGCAACCCATCAGTAGCCTATGATGGAACAATCTATGTTGAAGCTGGTGGCTACATTTACGCCATAGATTCAAATGGTGATATAAAGTGGTCACGAGAGATTCCAACTACTAAAAAAACAGTTGGAGTTCGTGGCGCAGCTGCAATAGCTACAGATGGCACTGTGATAGTTCCAAATTCAGCTGATAAATTATATTCAATTTCGCCAGATGGCACAATTAATTGGTCATTATATCTATTACATACTTCATTATCATCACCTATAATAGACTTTAATAATAATATCTACATATCAATCTACGACATACGGACAATAGGGGCAGACAGTTATGAATATATAACAGTATATGGAGTCGCCGCAATATCATGGGATGGCACAACAATTTGGGAGACGTATGAGGGTGGGTACAACTCTCCAGCTGAATTCTCTGACAATGAAATAGTGATAGGTACGCTAGATGGCTATATAAAGATATACGACAAGAGTAGTGGCGAAGTTAATCAATGGATCGGTGTCTGTAGTAAGGTTCTAACAGCGCCAGCTGTAATTCATCCAACACTCTCTGTCACCGATGTAATAGTTGGCTGTGAGGATAACAAGGTCGTCGTAGTGGCGTTTGGACTAAAAGGTGGCCCCTATACTAATATAATAGATGTTGATGGACCTGTCAGCGGCGTACCAGCCGTACGTTTCCCTGAATTAATGGCGTTTGGAACTCAAAATGCTACACTTTACATAGTTACAAGTGACACGGAGAGTCCCATACAAGTAAGTCTAGGCAGTGCAGTATACAGGCCAGCTATTATAGGTGGTGATAATACGATATATGTTGCTGATGAGCGTGCCGTTCTCTATGCTGTTAGACCCGATGGGAGCATTCTCTGGCAGCATGGCTTCGGCTCCATTAGCGACTCGGCGCCAACCCTCGTCTAGCTTAACAATATCCAGCGTGCTATACACATAGGGTGGTGGCAGTATGAGTGGTCGTATGAAGTTCAGGTGCACAGCGTGTGGTCGAGAATTCGACAAGGGTGCACTCATAATAGACAACGTTATACTGTGTCCTGACTGTGCCGCTAAGCTACATGATATAGTCGATAGCTGCGTCTATGAGAACGTAATGCGTTTGATAAATGGCGAGAAGATAGATATAGATGGTTGTGTTAATAAACATTTGGATGATATAGTGAGGCTCAAACTGCGTCCGTTGCGCGTCAAGCTAATGATACTTAGAGGTATAAAGGCGTACAAGGATCTAGCGGTGTGACCTGGGTATGAGCCTGGTTACGAGTCTCGCTCACTACGTCTGGGGCATACTGATAGCTGCTATGAGTAGTGTCGACCCAATGCTGTCAGCAATGATGTTTGCTGGGTTCATAGTGTACGAGGTGGATGAGGACTGGCACCTGAACGACAAAGCATTCAGGGATATACGGGAGATGCTGATAGGTATGGGTGTCGCTGCGCTACTCAGGCTCCTCTCCGCCAGCGTCGCGGTAGCTTAGCCACCTCATCTCCTCCAGCAGTATCCGCAGTGGCTCAGTGAGGCAGAACAATACCTTTCTTCCTCCGCCGCGTTTTTTCTCCCTAATCTCTACGCGCTTCAGCCAGCCGTCCTCCGCGAGCTTCCTTATCGCCCTCTCCGCTGTGTGCCACTCCAGAGTGTAGTAGGCGCGCTTCTTGTCCCAGTACCTGCGTAGACCCCTGTACGTGAAGCACTTCTGCCCCCTGCCTCCGAGGTACTCAGCTATCAGCCTTATCGTCTTCCTTGTTGACTCGCTGAAAGCCGACAGCACGTACACCGCTCTAATCGACAACTCGGGTCACGACTCCAGCCGTATATACTTGATCGGCTCACGTATCGATATATCGGCCTTCCTCAGCTTGATGTAGAGCCTCACTGCTTCACGTACTATCTCGCTCCGCGTCTTGTTAAGTGACTTGGCTAGACTGTCGACCTCGCCCAGCAGATCATCGTCGATCTTGAATGTTACTACCCTGTATTCGCCATAGTATGTGTCCCTATCCTGGCTACTCATGGCTAGTCACCTCTAGGACTCCAGCTTCACTATCCCCATGTACCTCGGCTTGCCGAGTGGATGCATGACTAGGTAGAGCCTAAGAGCCTCCCTGATCGCCTCGCTCCTGGATATACCGAGTGTATTGGCTATCATGTCTAGTTCTTCAATCATATCGTCCTTCATCTTCACGGTTATGATGCGGGTAATATTCCCCATGGCCCAACCCCCTGAAATAGGTCTGGCTCGGCACATACAGTGGTAATACGGTCAGGGGTGTTAAGCGGTGCGGTACTTCTACATCGCGCTCGCCGAGACACGGCACCTCGAAGGCATCTTCAACACGGTGGCAGAGCTCAGCGACGAGCTTCACCGCGTACATGGAGTCAGGGTCGGCATCCTTGTCAGGTTCAGCAAGTGGCGCCGCGGCTGCCTGCCATGCAAGCTCGCCGTCAGGTACGGCATACCGCTCTTCATAGACAATGGCGCGTTCAGCTACCTCTCCGCCGCAGAGCTGGAGAACCCGTCGCTAGACAGCGGGAAGATACGCAAATGGGTAACAGACTACGCGTCATGGGCATCGACGTGGTACAGCTACGCCACCGCGCTCGCGCTGCCAGACATCCCAGTCCACGGCAGGGACTTCCTACCACCAGACCTGAGGCGCCAGAGGATAGAGCTTACAGCCAGGCTCCACACGTGGTTCGCAAGGATGCTGCGCCGCGCCGAGCCAGCGTCTCTGGAGCGGTTCATCGCCGTCCTACAGGGCTACACAGTCGAGGAATACATGCATAGCCTCAAGCTACACTTGCAGAACGCGGATACCCTCGGTGAAACCGCTTCCTTCAACCCAGGAAGGGAGCCATACGGCGGCGTCTTCGGCGTCGGCAGCGTCTGCGTGAGGAAGCTATCAGCTGGAGGCAAGACGGCGCTTCTCGCAGGTGGCAAGGCCGCTGGCACACTCCACGACTTCATGCGTGAGTTCCTGTCAGCCACGTGGCCTCAGCCAGTACGCGGGTTCCACTTCTTCGGCCTACACACCGACGCGGTGAAGCGCTGGGGCCTCCACAGACGCTACTATGCCAGCGACAGCGGCGCCCACGGCATGAACTACAAGTACAAGTGGCGCACGGTGCTTGGCTGCCGCCAGCTAGACGAGGAGTGCTATAGGCGCGCAGTAGAGAGCCAGATACGGAAAACCCTCTCGCCTTTTATGTCCAGGCAACTACACCTTGTGTACGAGACGCATGCATAAACCTACACATGGGGTGGGGGACTCATGCACGATCTAGGCAAGATACTACAGGACCTCGCATACGTGGATGACAAGAAGAGGAAGATACTCGCAGCAATAGACAGGATGGAGGCAGTACTGAAGCGCTACGACAACAAGCTACTCTGCCTAGGCAGCGAGGACTGCGGAGCAGAGACAAGGATAGACATGGTGCGCATACTGTCACGTTGGCACGACGTACTCGAATACATGAAGCACAACAAGGACATCCCAAGATACATGTTAGACATCAAAACCAACTACAAGGAGGGCAGAGTAGAGCGCATCTGTCTAGAGGGTGACCCACATGAATGCATAGACATAGAGGCCAGGCTGCCGCTCAACGACCAGGATATAGAGAGGATAAAGAACGCTATACAAGAGAGGATCAAGAAGCACCTGGAGAACGCACCCTACAAGTTCTACCACTACATAAACGCACTCATGTACATGATAGACGACATACTCGACGACCTAAACTCTATACGCAGAGACATAGACAACATGGACACAGTCATAAGGAGCATACTGTCACGGATAAACGAGATATGCCTTGGGGGCGAGTAGCCCATGGTCGAGAAGATAATCAAGGCGTTGAAGAAGGCTGGGTGCAGGAAGGCACTAGACGTAACCAGCGACGACGAGAGCGTAGTCATATACAACTGCGTCAACTCCACGGTCGTCCTGGTAACCAAGTGGCCTAAGCGCCGCGTCATATTCATCGACGGGCCGATAAGGCAGCGCTGGTACTACGACGC
>Ga0256831_1000151_pt1 | contig 36178 bp, 30 predicted proteins | sample 132544metaG_FD_189087 | JGI IMG/M metagenome (GOLD analysis project Ga0256831, IMG submission 189087) | Hydrothermal vent microbial communities from Lau Basin, Pacific Ocean - 132-544 | ecosystem: Environmental > Aquatic > Marine > Hydrothermal vents | place: Pacific Ocean: Lau Basin | collected...
ACTTTGAATTTAAAAATTATTTTATGGGAAAAGGAGATATCAAAACACGACGTGGAAAAATTACGCGTGGAACTTATGGTAAAACCCGCCCGCGTAATAAGAAAAAGAAACAAGCTGCTAAATAGCTTGAAATCAATTTTTAGCGACCCTCCTTTTGTGGGTCGCTTTTAATTTTTTGTAAAATAGCTTTACGTCTAATTTTTCCACTCGGAGTACGCAAAAAAATGGCAACATCTATTATTTTTTTAGGCATTTCATATTTACCTAAACATTTTACCAATAGTTTATTTAATTTTGGCTTATCGACTTTACCTTCCACCAGCAAAACAATTTCTTCGCCCAAAACAGGATGTGGCAAACTTCCAATAAAAAAATCTTGAGATAGCAGCGGTTTTATTTTTTCTTCTAATTGTTCCGGCACAAATTTAAGGCCGCCGGTATTAATAATATTGTCAAACCGGCCCAACCATTGAAAATGTTGTTTATCAATAAGACGAACCACATCGTTTGTTATAATGGGTTCATGATTTAAATCAGGCGCCTTTATAATAAGACACCCCCGGTCATCCACATCAATTTTAATACCCTCAAAAACTCTATAAACCTCGGTTGGCAAATTGTATTTGTACAGGGCTTGCTTGCTCAAAGATTTAACGGCAATGTGGGTCACCGTCTCCGTCATGCCGTAGGTAGCAAAAATATCAACCGGTAAGTGTTCCAGTGATTTTTGTAACCGATTAGAAACCACTCCACCGCCAATTATTAAAGTTTTGAAATGTTTTATAAAATCCAAATTTTTTTGCACTTGCACAGGGACCATGGCGCCAAAATCAAAAGATTGGTTTTTCAATTTTTGGTAAATATGCTTATTGTCGGGAGCAGAAACTTCCACATGCCATCCTCCTGTTAAAGCGCGGACCCACATCATTTTGCCGGCAATATAATCAGAAGATAAATTTATAAGTACCCGTTTGCCGGGCTTTAAATTGAAAAAATTTATAGTACGACGCGCCGATTGCAGCATCGCTTTTTTATCGAGTTTAATAGATTTAGGTTCTCCGGTTGAGCCGGAAGTAAAGGCAATCAATGTGTTATCAGGTTGACACCAATCATTTAAAAAAGCAAAATGAGCAGGATAATTTTCTTTAACATATCTTAAAAATTCACGACAAGCATTAAATTTATGCCCCTCCAATTCAAAATCAGGATGTATGTGGGTCCATACCATATTTATAAGTATAAAATAACCCCAATGGCAATCCCATTGGAGCTTAAATTATTAAACTTTTGTCTCTATTTTTTGCCTTCTTCTTCTTTTTCGTCTAAATTTTTCATAAATAGATCCATCATCTCCATCGAAACCCCTGTTGATGAAAAACCGCCATCGTGAAATAAGTTTTGCATCGTTACCTTTCTGGTTAAGTCCGAAAATAAAGTTAAAGTATAGTCAGCACATTCTTCAGCAGTGGCATTGCCCAATGGCGACATTAACTCGGCATATTTCAAAAAACCTTCAAAACTTTTAACGCCTTTACCGGCAGTTGTTGGTGTAGGCGATTGTGAAATAGTATTGACCCTGACGCCATTTTTCTTGGCAAAGAAATAGCCAAAGTTTCGGGCAATGGCTTCCAAATAAGCTTTATTGTCAGCCATGTCATTATAATCGGGAAAAACGCGTTGAGCAGCAATATAGGAATAAGCTACAATAGAACCGTGATCATTCATCGCATCCTTGTTATAAAGCAAATTCATTAATTTGTGAAAAGAAACTGCCGAAACGTCCCAACCTTTGGTCAACCAATCATAATTTAAATTGGTGTAAGGTCGTCCTTTTCTTACATTAACGGACATCCCGATTGAATGTAAAACAAAATCTAATTTTCCACCTAATATTTCTTGCGCTTTATCTATTAAATTTTCCAAATCTTTTAATGACGTGGCATCGGCAGGAATAATTTCACTTCCTGTTTTTTCAGCCAATTCTTTTATTTCACCCATACGCATTGCTACCGGGGCATTGGTCAAAACAAATTTTGCCCCTTCTTCATGGGCTTTTTCTGCCACTTTCCATGCGATAGAATTATGGTCAAGTGCGCCAAAAATAATCCCTCTTTTACCTTTCAATAAATTATAAGCCATATATCTTTTTTTAAAAATTTTTAACAAATATACATTTTTTTTATTACAGGTGAATGACTTCGCCATATGCATCGGCAACTGCTTCCATGATTGCCTCACTCATAGTCGGATGCGGATGTATAGATTTTAAGAGTGTATGTCCGGTGGCTTCGGCTTTCCGGGCAGCTACTATTTCGGCTATCATTTCTGTTACATTTGCACCAATCATATGTGCCCCCAAAATTTCACCATATTTTTTATCAATAATAACCTTTACAAAACCTTCTGTATGACCGGCAGCTTTGGCTTTTCCGCTGGCTGTAAAAGGAAATTTTCCCACTAAAACTTCATGACCGGCGGCCTTGGCTTGTTCTTCGGTATAACCGGTTGATGAAATTTCGGGTGTGGTATAAATAGCCCCCGGAATATTGTTGTAATCAATCGGTTCCGGATCCAACCCAGCAATTTTCTCAACACAAGTTATCCCTTCTGCAGAAGCAACATGGGCCAAAGCCGGTGTGGCAATAACATCACCTATGGCATAATAGCCCGGAATGTTGGTTTGATAAAAATCATTTACCACAATTTTATCTTTTTGCACTGCAATACCAACTTCTTCTAAACCTATATTCTCAATATTCGATTTTATACCGACAGCAGATAATACCATTTCGGCTTTTAATTCGACTAATCCTTTTTTTGTTTTTACACTGGCTGTCACACCTTCACCGGTAGTATCAACAGATAATAATTCGGCAGAGGTCATAACTTTCACTTTCGATTTTTTAAAAGCGCGGGTCAATTGTTTAGAAACTTCGACATCTTCTAAGGGGACAATCCGGTCTAAATATTCAACAATCGTCACTTGTGTGCCTATCGTATTATAAAAATAAGCAAACTCTACACCAATAGCCCCCGAACCGACAACAATCATGGAGGCCGGTTGTTTAGGCAATGTCATGGCTTGCCGGTAACCAATCACTTTTTGGCCATCAATTGGCAAATTAGGTAATTGTCTGGCTCTGGCACCGGTTGCAATTATAATATGCTCTGCTTCATACAGGGCATTTTCGCCCGATTCTTTCTTTACTTCAATGCGTTTGCCCGGCCGTAAAGCTCCGAAACCTTCAATCACATCAATATTATTTTTGCGCATTAAAAAAGCAACACCACTGCTCATACTAGCTGCTACACCCCGACTACGTTCTATTATTTTATCAAACTGTACAATGGGCGATTGCAAATTGATGCCATAAGATTCGGCATGTTTAATGTAGTCATATACTTGAGCACTTTTAAGCAAGGCTTTAGTTGGAATACACCCCCAATTTAAACAAACACCTCCCAAATTTTCTTTTTCGACAATAGCTGTTTTAAAACCTAATTGCGCAGCTCTAATTGCAGCAACATAACCACCGGGACCACTTCCTAAGACAATTATATCATATTTCATAAAAGTATTTTTTAAGTTTTATATACCATCTCATACAAGTTATTCATTTTAACTTGTTTGCTACAAATATAATCATTTCTGCAGTTTTTTAGCTGTCAAAATCAGGTCTCATAAAATAAATAAACGGACCAGTGATATAATTGAGAATATTATGAGAAAAATCATTGCAATATCATTAAAATTAAACTTAATTTTATATATAAATTTAAAATCCTTAACACATGAAAAAGTTACTAATCATTTTAAGTGTCTTTTCATTTTTTATAATTAAGGCACAGACGCCTCAAATTACCAATGGTGATTTTGAGAACTGGACACTTAAGCATCTTTTTTCATTACAAGATTATCAAGATGCAGCTGATGAGGGAAAAACAGAAAATACCATACGCTCTACCGACGCCAAAACCGGACAATATTCGGTAAAACTGGTAACAACACAAGACAATGGTAATAGTGATTTAAATGTAGGCTTTTTTATCAATTTTGATCCTGATCACGATTTTAAAGGTGGTACTCCTTATAATGAACATGTCGACTCGATCTGTGGCTATTACAAAGCACAAGTCATGCCACAAGATACAGCATTGTTATTGGTCAATTTTAAAAAAATCGGTAATATAATTGGCGGCGACATTTACAAATTTCCTGCTGACAAAAACACAACTGACTGGAAACGGTTTTGTTACAAAACAAACATGCCGGCTGGTATAACTCCCGATTCATTAATGATTGGTGCTGCCAGCTCTAATGCTATAGATGAAAATGGGATGACTGCCGGTAGTTGGATACAATTTGACAGTATATTTTTTAAAACAAATAATCAATTAGCCACACCACCGCCAAATAGCAGTTTTGAAAATTGGGATGAAAAACAAGTTTATTATCCTGACAATTTTCATTCCTCCTTAGAGTGGGATATCACAACATCGCCTTTATCTGTTGAACGCAGCAATGATGCCAGCCATGGAAATTATGCCGTTAAACTCAATACGGTTGTCAATCAACAACAAGACACCATTGTGGGTTTGATTACCAATGGCATGGTTGCCGATTGGCCTTTTCCCGGTGGTATTGCCACCAACGAAACACCCAATGAAGTCAGTTGGGATTATAAAGTGAATTATGCCGGATTTGCCACTTTTAATCCAAGCATTAATTTAATATTAAAAAAACAAGGACAGCAAATCGCTAACTATGGCAACAGTTATAGCCAAACTTTTACTACATATCAGCATGAAGATATAATGATTAATAGCACGCAAACACCAGACACCTTGCAATTTGTAGCCAGTTCGGGTGATTATCCCGGAAATAGTTTAAAGGTTGATCATATCATTTTATATTTTCCCGCCGGCAATATTAACCATTTAAATATACAACAAGCTGTTGCCTATCCTATACCGGCCAAAAACAAGTTAAATTTTAAAATAACTGCCACCAAAACGCAAACTTTATTATTAGAAATAATTAATCTTACCGGACAAATTTTGGATAAAAAGATTTATATTGTAAATCAAGGAAATAACCGGATTGTTATGGGGATTAACCATCTGCCTGCCGGTCCTTATTTATACCGGTTTACCACTTCTGAAGGCTCATTAACACGGCAATTTATAAAACAGTAACTAAAAAAGGCCATCTGATGATGGTCTTTTTGGTTTACCGCTTCATTTTATAATGTTTTAAAATTAAATTTTCGAACAAACGACCAGGTAAAACACATTGGATGACAGGGGTCATTTTTTGCAGAATAAGACCAATATTATATCGTAATTTAGGTTGTTTTTTGGCTAAAATTTTAAATATTTTATGACCTAAAATTTCAGGTTCCAAACCTTTGTCAACCTCTTCATCTATCATTTTTAACACACGTTTATAATCTTCATAATAAGGCGATTGAGGATTTAGAGGAGTATAAAGCCTAGATTCAGCAATCTTGGTTTTAAAATCGCCCGGCGCTACGTCTATTACCTTTATACCAAACTGCTTGACTTCGCTACTCAAAGCTTCAGACATACGCATTACTGCCGATTTGGTTGCCGAGTAAATACCTCTAAACGGCAAACCGGTATAACCGGCAATACTACTTATATTGATGATCGTCCCCGTTTGTGTTTGACGCATTACAGGAAGAACTTTTTGAATAAGAAACAATGTGCCGAAAAAATTCACCTCAAAAGCTTTACGCACATCATTCATTTTCATTTCTTCAAGACTTCCGGTAACACCAATGCCGGCATTATTGATAAGAATGTCAATCCGTTTTTCTTTTTTCACAATTTCCTTTATGGCATTATCAATACTTTCAGGCTGCACCAAATCCATATAAACCCAGTTATAATAAGGTGATTTAACCGGTTTTCTACCTAATCCATAAACAATGAAACCTTTACTATTTAAATGTTTGGCAATAGCAGAACCTAATCCACCGGAGGCACCGGTAAGTAAAACAACTTTAGAGGTTTGGGACATAAGAAATAAAATTTTAAGACGAAAGTAGTAAAAAACCTTGAAATTAAAGCATAAAAAAAGGCAAGCTACCTACATCGCACTGCTACAACCTCCTACCCTTGCTGCATTCCTGCCCTGGGGGATTCAGAGGGAGCTAGTCGTGTAGGACTTGCCGTTGCAAAGGTAAGAAAAAATAAAACTTAAAAACAAATTTTTTTACTGAAAAAACTTTTAAGTTATTTAGTTCATTAACTATCAAAGGCTTAAATTTAGCATGTATAATAAGCTTAAAATAATCAATAAAAAAACATTTCTAATTCAAAAAATATTTCTAAATTTGCAAAACATTTTCGGGATGTAGCGCAGCCCGGTTAGCGCACCACGTTAGGGACGTGGGGGTCGCAGGTTCAAATCCTGTCATCCCGACTTTTAATAAAACCATTTTACGGCCGTAAAATGGTTTTATTAAAAAAAAATAAATATTATTATTTAAAAATATTTAATAGTTTTTCGGGATGTAGCGCAGCCCGGTAGCGCGCTTCGTTCGGGACGAAGAGGTCGCAGGTTCAAATCCTGTCATCCCGACCAAAAAAAACAGGCTGTCTATAAGTAGGCAGCCTCGTTTTTTTATTAATTTCAACCACTTATTTAATTAAAGCAAAGGCTTGTTGGGCTATTTCCAGTTCCTCATTTGTAGGGATAACCCAAACCTTTACTTTAGATTGTTTGCCGGTAATATCGCCTTTAAAAACATGGGGGGCATTATTTTTTTCAGAATCAATTTCCAGCCCCAAATAAGTTAAATTTTTAGTAGCCAAAGCACGGACAGTCTCAGAATTTTCGCCTATACCGGCTGTAAAAACCAAAGCATCCAAGCCATCCATTTGGGCGGTATAATTACCAATATATTTTTTAATAGCACCGGCATACATCTCCAATGCTAATTGTGCTTTTTGATCACCCTTACCCGCAGCTGTTTCAACGTCTCGCAAATCGTTACTACCGGCCAAAGCAGTCATGCCGCTTTTTTTGTTCAAAATATTTTGGACTTCTTCCAAGCTATACCCCATTTTTTGGACAAGATAAAAAATAATAGATTGATCTATATCTCCACTTCGTGTCCCCATAATCAACCCGTTCATCGGGCCAAATCCCATGCTGGTATCGTAACTTTTACCGTTTAGAACAGCGGTCGCACTGGCGCCATTGCCCAAATGCAAGGTAATCACTTTTGTATTTGTTTTTCCTAATCGCTTATTCGCTTCACGCGAAACATATTGATGACTGATACCATGAAAACCATATTTGCGAATGCCTGCTTTATAAAATTTTTCCGGAATGGCATATTGATGATTGATCTGCGGAATGGTTTGATGAAAAGCTGTATCAAAAACAGCAATTTGGGTGGCTTGTGGAAAAATCTCTTCAGCTGTTTCGATACCGGTCAAATTAGCCGGATTATGTAACGGCGCCAAAGAGAATAAATCTTTAATTTTAGATTTGACGGCTGCATCAATTATAGTTGGTTGCACAAAAGTATTTCCGCCATGTACCACCCGGTGTCCAACAATTTTTATTTCACTTTTATCTTTTATGATATGATGTGCCGGATTGAGTAAATAAGCAGTCAAAAGTTCCAAAGCTTCTTTGTGCGTTGGTATTTTTTCAATGACCTCATAATCATTGGCTTTAAAACGCCCTGTTTCCTCACCTATACGTTCGGCCAAGCCTTTTACCAGCACTTTTCCTTGTGGCATTTCAAACAACTGGAATTTTAAAGACGAACTGCCTGAGTTTAATACTAATACTTTCATTTTTAATATTTTATTTTTTTTAAAAGAAATAGACAAATTTAATTTAATGTATGACAAAATTACAATACAAAGGACGAACAATGCCTTTAAAAAATCATTTTTTTATAGAAAATTTTCGGTAAAGATTTGACTGGTAAAATTAACTATAAAATTTGTTTAAAATAATTTAATTAAATTTGCTTTAAGTCTGCCTATATGAAAAAACAAAAAGAACAATTTGAAGCTGAAGAAAAGCTCATTGAAAAAAAAGAAAAAGTCGTCAAAAAAGAATTTAAAGAATTTTGGCAAGTCGCCATTGACTTTATAAAGGAACTTTTCAATATACGTAAGAGTGCTGACAAAGATTTTACCCGTCAAACTATTTTAGAAAACATACCTTTTAGAGGACACACTGCTTGGTTACTTATTTTTTCGGTGATTATTGCCTCGGTTGGGTTAAATGCCAATTCTACACCCGTTGTTATTGGCGCCATGCTTATTTCACCTTTAATGGGGCCTATTATGGGTGCCGGATTTGCCATCGGCACCAATGATATTGATACCTTTAGAAAATCTATCATCAATTTTTTTGTGATGGTAAGTCTCAGTATCCTCACCTCCTTTTTATATTTTAAAATTTCGCCGCTAGCTTACGAGTCCAGTGAATTATTAGCGCGTACCAGTCCTACTTTTTTCGATGTATTAATTGCTTTTTTTGGTGGACTGGCAGGGATTGTTGCCTTGACCAAACGCGGTTTTTTCAATGTCATCAGTGGTGTTGCCATTGCAACGGCTTTAATGCCACCACTTTGCACGGCCGGTTTTGGGTTGGCAACAGGTAATATACATTTTTTTACCGGTGCCATGTATTTACTACTAATCAATTCTTTTTTTATAGCACTGGCTACTGTCTTAATTATTAAGTATTTACATTTTCCGGTTGCTCATTATTTAAACTCCGCTAAACGCCGTCGTATTAGCCGGATTATTTACTTTTTAGCTTTTTTGGTGATGATTCCCAGCATTATTTCTTTTATTAGAATATACAATGCAGAAATTTTTAAGCGCACGGCCCAATCCTTTATCAATGAACATATTAGTTATAAAGGTGCTCAAATCATCAAAACCAAGATTGACCCTGACAAAAAAGCTATTGAAGTTTATCTGATTGGAGAAGTTGTGCCGCAAAAAGTCATTGAAACTTGGCAATCTGCGTTACATCAAATACCAAAATTTTCTGATGCCCATTTATATGTTTACCAATCTGCCGATAAAACCAAAGAAATAGAACAATCCCTTTCAGAAAAGTTGCGGCAACAGATTTTGGATAAATTATTTAAGGAAAATAAAGAAATTATAAAAGATAAAGATGAACAAATTAAACGGTTAACAGATGAACTTATAAAACTTAAACGCCAAAAAAACCTTACCGATATTCCTTTTGATCAGTTTGCCAATGAAACCAAAACTTTATTCCCCCATATTAAAAAATTGGGCTTCGGAAAAGTAATCGAAACCGATTTTAAGCAAAAAGGCACTTTACCTATTTTATTGCTTCAATGGGATCGTCGTTTATCAAAATACCAACGCTACCTGCGTCAAAAAAAATTGTATTTGTGGGTCAAAGAACGATTTAAGATAGACACTTTGAAAATTGTGCCTGTGTACCAATAAGTTCAGAAAATAAACTCAAAATAAGCAAAAACTAACTTTAGTCAAAGACGAATAAACAGATTTTTGTAATTTGCAACTCTTATCTATCAGTGTTTTTTTATGCAAGTCAAATTTTTAAACGAATACAAATTCAATCCTTGGCAATACCTGGTTCTTTCATTTATATTATTAATCGGTTTTGGCACACTGGCTTTGAAACTTCCCTTTGTACATCATCAAAACGGTTTAAAATGGATAGACGCCATTTTTGAAGCAACCTCAGCCGTTTGTGTAACCGGATTGGCGACCGTCCCGACTTCGGGTTTTAATTTGGCAGGCCAACTTGTTCTGTTATTACTAATGCAGCTGGGAGCTATTGGCATTATGACAATTACTTCTTCTTTTTTAATTGCCGTAAAAGGGAATGTCAATCTAAAACACCGTCTGTCTTTTTCACAACTGCAAGAAAATTTCAATTTAAATGATGCCAATTATGTCCTTAAAAATATCTTGCGTATCACTTTTATATCTGAGCTGATTGGCATGTTATTTTTGAGTATCGGTTTTTACCAGCAAGGATTTAAACTACAGAATGCCCTTTATCAAGGTTTTTTTCATAGTATATCAGCCTTTTGCAATGCCGGTTTTTCTCCCTTTGACGACAGCTTAATTCATACCAATTCACTGATTAAAATCAGTGTTGCTTTACTTATCATTACGGGTGGTTTAGGCTATTTTGTCATTTTTGAATTAATGGCTTATTTCAGAGAAAAACGCCGTTTGAGTTTGCACAGCAAAATAGTTTTATCGGTCAGCTTATTTTTAATTCTTGCCGGTACCTTATTAATTTTTTACTTCCAAAACGGTCAAATTGGTTGGGTCGATAGTTTTTTTCAATCGGTAACAGCCAGGACGGCCGGTTTTAATTCAGTTGATTTAAAAATATTGAGTAATGCCAGTATTTTTTTATTACTTATTCTTATGTTTATTGGTGCCTCACCCGGATCAACCGGCGGGGGTATTAAAACAACCAACTTTTTTATCATGATTTATGCAGTTTTCTCAGTACTAAAAGGACGAGAAAGCGTCGTTATATGGCACCGCACAATCAGCCGGCAGCAAATTTTAAGAGCATTCGGGACAGCAATTGTTTACTTTTTAGTTTTGTCTTTGGGTATTTTATGGTTGTTTCACCGGACCTCTTTTGGGTTTAAAGACAGCATTTTTGAAGCAGTTTCAGCCATTGGTACAGTTGGCTTAAGTTTGGGCTTAACGCCTTTATTAAGTCTTAAAGGCAAGATAATCATTATTGCCTTAATGTTTATTGGCCGTTTAGGACCGGCCTCTTTTGCTATGGCGACCATTAATAAACAAAAAAACATTGACATAAAATATCCGAATGGAGAGATTTTCTAATAAAAACTAAAGAATGAAAAAAGATATTGCAGTAATCGGCTTAGGCACATTTGGTTACGAAGTAGCCCGACAATTGTCTAAAAATGGCCATCATATCCTGGCTATAGACACGGATGAAAAAAAAATTAATCAAATAAAAGATGAGGTTGATATTGCCTTAATAGCGGACATTACCGACCCGGATATTCTAAAAAAAATTCAAATTGACCAGTTTGATCAAGTTATTTTGGCCATGAGCAGCAACCTTGAATCCATTATTTTAGGCATTACCCATATGAAAAAAATGGGCGTAAAGCATATCATTGGCAAAGCAAATACGCCTGTGCAAAGAGAAATTTTGTATAAAATTGGCGCCGATGAAGTGATATTGCCCGAAGTCTCGGCGGCCATTCGACTGGCCGATAAAATTACCCATCCGGACATTATTGAAAAATTTAAAATCACGGATAACAATACTTTAATGGAAGTTGTAGTGCCCGGTAAATATGAAGGTAAATCACTCAAAGACTTGGATTTGCGAAAAAAATATGGGTTAAATGTGTTGATGCTTTCCCGAGACGGACAAACAGAAGTCGTTACACAACCCGATTTAAAGTTTAAAAAAGATGATATTATTTTTGTCATCGGCGATGAATCACAAATCAAAAAAACCTTCTTTAAATAAGGCATTTTTTCAAAAAAAATGCTTACTTTGGCATTCGAAATTTTAAATTTTCTATGAAAAAACTCTCATTACTTATATTTTTTATCGGTTTTCAATTATGGTCACAATCCCCCACTTATACCATTGACGATATTTGGAATGGGGCTTTCCGACCTAAATATCTGTATGGTTTGGAAGCAATGCCTAAATCTGATAAATTTTCAAAAATAGATTATAACAAAGCCAAAAATACTTATGAAATAGGCATTTATAATTATACGGATTTAAAAAAAGAAAGTGTGGCTTTTTCGACGGCAAAATATCCTTTTGTCGGTTATTTTACTTATAAATTCTCGCCTGATGAACAAAAAATTATCATCGGCAGCCAACTTAAACCCATTTACAGACATTCACGTAAAGGTATTTATTATGTGTATAATCGTATTACAAAAGCATTAAGTAAAATTGATCCGGATGACATTCAAGAACCGGATTTCAGTCCCGCCGGAGACAAAGTCGCTTATGTTAAAGAGAACAATTTATTTTTCAAAGATTTAAAATCACATAAAACAATCCAAATTACAACTGACGGCTTAAAAAACCATATCATTAACGGTATCCCCGATTGGGTTTATGAAGAAGAATTCAGCTACAGTAAAGCTTACGAATGGAGTCCGGATGGCAAAAAACTGGCTTATGTCAAATTTGACGAAACAGAGGTGCCGCAATTCTCGATGATTCGTTATGAAGAATATCTTTACCCCAAAGTTGAAACTTTTAAATATCCCAAAGCCGGCGAAAAGAATTCGACCGTCAGCCTACATTATTATAACTTGACAACCGGCAAAACCGACAAACTGGATTTGGGCGATTACGAATATATTCCACGTATAAAATGGGCAAATAACGATTGTTTAACAGCCATTACCCTTAACCGTTTACAAAATCATATCAAACTTTTTAAGTACAACACTAAATTTAAAAAGGGAGGCTTTGTCATTGACCGGAAAACGGACAAATATATCGATTTAGAAGCTATAGATAATTTAACCTTTTTGCCATCCGGACAATTTCTTTGGTCAAATGAAACAAGTGGATACAATCATTTCTATTTGTATGACCGTAAAGGCAAACAAATCAGACAAATTACCAAAGGAAAGTGGGAAGTGACCGGTTTTTATGGTTATGATCCTAATCTAAACCGCCTTTTTTATCAATCAACGGAAACCGGCAGTCTTAACCGTGCTGTTTACAGCATCGATTTAAAAGGCCGACACAAAAAATGTTTGACACCTGAAAAAGGCACTTCGAATGCAGAATTTAGTGCCAATCATAAATATTTTATAAATACTTACTCCTCTGTTAATAAACCCTATACTTTTACAGTAAACTTAGGAGAAAATGGCAAAATAATAAAGCTTATTGAAGACAACAAAAATTTACTTGATAAAATAAAAAAATATCACTTGCCGGAAAAGCAATTTACGACATTTAAATCGGCGGATGGGCTACTGGATTTGAATGCCTACATAATATATCCCAAAAATTTTGATCCCAATAAAAAATATCCCGTTTTAATTTATCAATATAGTGGTCCTAATGTCCAAACTGTACGCAATACTTGGTATAGCAGCAACGATTACTATCATTTTTTGTTGGCACAAAAAGGTTTTATCGTCCTCTCTGTGGACCCCCGTGGTACAGGTGGACGCGGTGCTTTTTTTAAAAAACTAACTTATGGCCAATTAGGTAAATTAGAATTGGAAGATATTGCAGCAGTAGCCAAACAAATGGCAAAAAATACATACATTAATCCCAAACGAATCGGCATTTGGGGTTGGTCTTTCGGTGGATTTATGTCCAGCAATGCCATCTTAAAAAAAGCGGATATTTTTCATTTAGCCATTGCCGTTGCCCCCGTAACCAATTGGCGATTTTATGATACCGTTTACACCGAACGTTATATGGGCTTGCCACAAGATAACCCCAAAGGCTATGATGATAATTCGCCTTTATATTTTACTAATGGTTTAAAAGGTAAGTTTTTACTCATACATGGGAGCGCCGATGACAATGTGCATTTGCAAAACAGCATGCGTTTGGCCAAAAAGTTGCAGGAAAATGATCAAGCCTTTGATGAAATGATTTATACCGATAAAAATCATGGGATTTACGGCGGAAAAACACGTCATCATTTGTATAAAAAAATGCTGCATTATATTGAGAACAACTTATAATTAAAAAACAAACATTAACTTTTATAAAACGAAAAAAGATAAATTATGAAACAAGAGTTTAAAAAAACGCATCCCAGAGCGCTGTACACCCTTTTCGGCACCGAAATGTGGGAACGATTCAGCTACTATGGTATGCGGGCCTTACTGACGCTATATTTAACCGCTAAATTAATTGACGATGGTTTTGGCTTACCACGCGAACAAGCCTTAGAAATATACGCCTTATTTACCGGTTTAGTTTATTTAACCCCTATTTTAGGCGGATGGATTTCAGATAAGTTTTTAGGGCAACGTAAAACGGTTTATATTGGTGGTATTGTGATGGCAATCGGGCAGTTTTTATTGGCTGCCAGTGCATTTTTAGCTGATCAATTAGATCCGCAAACACGCTTATTTCTATTTAATTTCGGCTTAGGGGTTTTAATAATTGGGAACGGGTTTTTTAAACCCAATATATCGACGGTTGTCGGCGAATTTTATGACGACAATGATCCGATGAAAGATGCCGCTTTCAATATTTTTTACCTTGGTATTAACCTCGGTGCCATTTTAGGTACATTTATTGCCGGAGGCTTAGGCGAAGGGGTAAATTGGGGCTATGGTTTTTTAGCCGCCGGTATTGGTATGCTACTCAGTGTTTTATGGCTAAAATGGAAAGAGAGAACCTTAGAACACGAAGGATTACCCCCTCATACGCCACCGGAAAAAACAGTTTTAGACAAAAAAGATTGGCGTGAAATCTTTATATATGCTATTGGCTTGATAGTCGCCACTTTTATCGTCATTTACCTTTGGCGTCTATTGCCTGATTCGGTTACTGAAGTCATTGCCATTGGTGGATTAATTGTTATTTTCTTCGTATTATTTTACATTATATACAAAGGTACCAATGGTGCTGACGAATGGAGCCGAATGGCCGTGATAATAGTACTGGCAGTATTCAATATCGTTTTTTGGGCAGGATTTGAACAAGCCGGCGGAACTTTTAGTTTATTTGCCCGTGACAACACCGACCGGCAATTAAGCGGTTTTAATCTTCCTGTTATCGGTCAAATCGATATTAAAATTTGGGGTGGCTTAGCCCTTATTTCATTACTTACTTGGGTTTATACCATATACTTAAAAATTTACTCAGACGATCCTGCAAAATTACAGTTGGCCAAAAAATTAGGTAAATACAGTGGTATTTCAACCCTCATATTCGGCCTGTTCGCCATCTTAAAATTCGCTTCCGAAGGCCCTGAAATTCCGGCTACTTGGTTTCAAAATGTTAACTCATTTGCCATCCTGATTTTTGCGCCTTTATTCTCTATTATGTGGTTAAAACTAGACAAACTTCATCTTAACCCACGTACCCCAATCAAATTTGCTTTAGGATTGTTTTTAGGCGGGATTGCCTTTTTTGTCATGACACAAGCCCAACATATTGCCGATACCGGTGTTAAAGTATCGCCATGGTGGTTAGTATCTGTTTATGTATTATTAACCTTAGGCGAATTAATGTTGTCACCAATCGGTTTATCCATGATTACCAAATTGGCACCTACAAAATTAGTGTCTGTTGTTATGGGACTTTGGATGGCCAGTTTTGCTGCGGGTAACTATATGGCAGGTATGTTAGAAGGGATTTTGAACAATCTCAATGCCAAAGGCCATCATATCGAATTGTATCCTTTTATAATGTGGGTAATGTTTGCGACAGGTTTAATCATTGTTTTGATTTCTCCTTTGTTAAACAAAGCCATGAAAGGAATACACTAACAAAATTTTGATTAACCAATAATAACTCAATCAAAAAACCCTGTTCCTTTAACCGGTAGCAGGGTTTAACTTAAAAAATTAAATTAATTATGAATAAAAAAGAGGAAAATTTAGGATTTATAGGCTTATTGAAGTCTTTTCCACGCCCTTTTTGGGTGGCCAGTGCCATGGAATTGTTTGAACGATGGGCATGGTATGGATTGTTTGCCGTTTTGGCATTATATTTAACCGGTTCGACCGATGATGGCGCCTTAGGATTTAATCATATCCAAAAAGGTGAAATCATGTCTTATGTGACTTTCATCTTGTATTTACTACCCATTATTACCGGCGCTATTGCCGACAAAATAGGCTATAAAAAATCTTTAATCATAGCCTATACCTTATTAGGAACCGGCTACTATTTTATGGGAACCGTTACCTCCTACTCGGCTGTTTTTTTAGTCTTTTTATGGGTGGCCGTCGGTGCAGCCATGTTTAAACCTATTGCTTCGGCCATTGTAACCAAATCAACCGATAAACGAAATTCTTCATTTGGTTTTGGGGTGTTTTATATGATGGTCAATATCGGCGGGTTTTTCGGTCCTTTATTCTCAGCCAAATTACGCGACGCCTATGGCTGGAAAATTGTCTTTATTATGGCCACCTCTTCCATTGCGGTTAATATGTTATTGGTCTTATTTTTATTTAAAGAACCTAACCGCGAAAAAAACACCGAATCGATAACCGAAAGCATCAAGCGCTCTTTTAAAAACATAGCCGAAGCACTTTCAGATATGAAATTAACGTTATTGCTAACCATTATGATTGGTTTTTGGTTGATGTTTAACCAGTTGTTTTATACCTTGCCAACCTTTATTGAAGATTGGGTAAATACCAAGCCGCTGGGCGATTTCTTAGAACATGCGGCTTTTATTCCGCATTGGTTTGCCGAATTTTTCAAAAATAAAGAAGGAGGTGTTAATCCTGAAATGATTGTCAATTTAGATGCGTTTTTTATTGTAGTCTTCCAGATGATCATTTCAACCATTATTTTAAAATGGAAACCTATTAATGCCATGATGTCCGGTATCCTGATTGCCATTATCGGGATTGCCTTATCCTTTTATACTAACAATGTTTTCTATACCATTTTTGGTATTTTCATTTTTGCTATTGGAGAAATGACTTCTAACCCGAAATTCTCGGACTATATTGCCAAAATATCGCCCAAAGGGAAAGAAGCCCTTTATATGGGAACTTATTTTTTGCCTATTGCATTTGCCAATTTATTGACCAAATGGATTACCGGCGATTTGTATGAAAAGTATGCCGATAAGATCAGCTTGTTAGAACGTTTGTTAAAAGAAAAAGGAATAGAAATGCCGGCAATTGGCTCACCTTTGTCCAGAGAAGCCTTTATCGAAAAATTAAGGACCTTGCAAGCCATAAATGTTGAAGAAGTTCTTAAATTTATTCCACCAAAAGAACATATCGAAAATTGGAAACCCATTGTCAAGCAAATTAAAGAATATGCTAAACAACACGGGATTGAAAATTTGCCTTTGAGCGGCGAATTTTCAAAAACTGATTTAATACATAAAGCAGCCGAAGCCTTACATATGACGCCGGACCAACTCACCCAATATTTATGGGATACCTACCATCCGAGTCAAATTTGGTATATAATTGCGGGAATTGGTCTTCTCACCATCATAGGTTTAGTTGTATATGACCGCGTGGTGGCTGCCAAAGCTAAAAAAACTGCCGCCGTATAAACGATAAACCGTTGTTTTAAATTTTTATAAACCGTGGAAACTAAAATCCGCGGTTTTTTTGTATTTTTAGGCAAAACTCTCCGGATGAAAAAAGTATGTGTAAGCCTTGTTGTTTTTTTATTGGTGCTTAGCGGCTATTTAATTTTTAATTGCCGCCAAAAATCCATTAAAGAACACCAATTACAAAAAGAATTAAAAGAAACCAATGAGGGATATGATAATAATATACAATATGCCATTCATTTAGAAGATTCTATCAAAAATCTTAAGCACACCATCGATTCGCTTCATCAAAAAGATCGTTTTTCGTTGGCAGGTAATCCAAAAGCTATGATTTATTTGAATAAAGCTTTTGAAACAGAAAAAAAATGGCCAGCATATCTGAAAAAATTGTTATTAGAAACCAATGAAAAACAAAAAGGTGACAATCCTTTAATTCCCTTTGCAGGCATGGCCGGCAAGATGCATTTCGACGATGTTAAAGTCTTAAACCACCGATGGATAATTGCGCATTTTACCGATGGTACCTATCAAGGTAGCCTTATCTTGCGATATGATATTGACCAAAATGGTCAGGTAAAATTTAAAGTGTTGGATCAAACTTTATACCAATAAATTATGGAAGAAAATCAATCTAATATTATTGCCAAAGGCATTGTCAAAGCTGTTTTTTCACTTTTAGCCATTGTGCTTATTCTTTGGTTTTTATATGCTATTCGTACAGTTTTGGTTTATATTATTATTGCTTTGGTGGTTTCTCTTATTGGGCGTCCGCTAAAAAAAATATTTATCAAACATCTCAAAATGAAAGATACGCTGGCAAGTGCCTTTAGTTTATTTGTCATTTTTGGTATTTTCATCACTTTATTTGCCATTTTTGTGCCACTTATTTTGGCACAAGCACAAAATCTTTCTGCTTTAAACATCGATGATTTTCAGCAAAAAATGGTTTTGCTCTTAGAAAATGTCAAAAGCTATTTGCACCATAAAAATATCACGTTATTAGATAGCTTTACCTTAAATAGTATTTTTAAAGAAATCAATCTTAAAATTTTGCCCCAATTGGTCAATACAATTGTTAACTTTCTAGGAAATTTTATCGTTGGATTTTTTGCCGTAGCCTTTATTTCCTTTTTTCTTTTAAAAGACAATAACCTTACTACTAATTTTCTTTTTAAATTTATTCCGGACAATGACAAATCTCAATTTCAAAAAGTTTTTACCAATATCAAAGATTTGTTATCACGTTATTTTATCGGGATTAGTCTGCAAATTACCATTATTTTTATACTTTACACCATTCTATTAAACATATTGCAAGTCCCTAATGCGACTTTTATCGCACTTTTGGCCGCTTTGATGAACTTAATACCTTATATAGGACCTATTGTCGGTTGGATTATTATGATCAGTTTATCTATGACCTCGCAAATCAATCAATTAGACCAACAAAGCATGTTTATCTTGTTACGCAATATCAGCATTGGGTATATCCTGATCCAAATGTGGGATGCCTTTGTCGATGTTCCGTTAATATATTCCAAGAGTGTAAAAGCACATCCTTTAGAAATTTTTTTGGTAATCATGATTGCCGGCACTTTATTTGGCGTTATCGGTATGATTGTAGCTGTTCCAACTTATACCATGCTTCGTATATTTTTAAAAGAATTTTATCGCGAATACAAATCGCATTTTACAATATGGTAGTTATTCAATTCTAAAAATTTTCAAAATGGCAAAATTTATCAAACTTTACAATGATCACACCGATCAAATCCTTATTGATGAAGTCGTCGAAACTTTAAATAGCGGCGGTTTGGTGATTTATCCCACCGATACGGTTTACGGACTAGGGGCTTCTATAAAAAATAACAAAGCCATCGAAAAACTTGCCCGGCTGAAAGGGGTGAAGGTAGATAAAGCCAATTTCACTTTTTTATTTTCTGACCTTAGTAACTTATCAGAATATACCAAACAAATAGACACACCGACCTTTAAAATATTAAAAAAAGCCTTTCCGGGTCCTTATACCATGATTCTGCCTGCCAATAATAATTTGCCGAAAATTTTTAAAAAACGTAAAACTTTTGGCATGCGTGTTCCTGACAATCCAATCCTACAAAAAATTATAGAAAAACTTGGACATCCATTGGTCAATATTTCTATCAAAGATGAAGATGAAGTCGTAGAATATACAACCGATCCTGAATTAATCAACGAAAAATGGGGCAATTTGGTCGATATAATTATCGATGCCGGTTACGGCGACAATAAACCTTCAACGGTTATAGATTTGTCAGGAGAAACACCGGAAATTATCCGGGAAGGAAAAGGAGAAATTGATAAATTAAACATTTAAAAATATTTATGAACATTCATTTTATTGCTATAGGTGGTGCTGCCATGCACAATTTGGCTATTGCCTTACATAAAAAAGGTTACCAAGTGACGGGAAGCGACGATGAAATATTTGATCCGTCTAAAAGTCGACTTGAAAAATATGGATTATTGCCACCCAAATTTGGCTGGTATCCCGAAAAAATAACCCCCAAATTGGATGCCGTTATTTTAGGTATGCATGCCAAACCGGACAATCCCGAATTGAAAAAAGCCCAAGAATTAGGCTTGAATATTTATTCCTATCCCGAATATTTATACCTGCAAAGCCAAGATAAAAAACGGGTTGTCATAGCCGGTTCTCATGGGAAAACAACTATCACTTCAATGATTTTGCATGTGTTGTCACAACAAAACAAACAAGTCAATTATATGGTGGGGTCACAATTACAAGGATTTGAAACCATGGTAAAATTAGATAACCAAGCCGATACCATTATCTTGGAAGGTGACGAATATTTGTCCTCCCCCATTGACCCGCGGCCTAAATTTTTATGGTACCAACCGCAATTAACCGTCATCAGTGGTATTGCATGGGATCATATGAACAAATTTCCTGACAAAGCTGAATATATCCGACAATTTGAAAAATATATTGATACTATTACCCCCGGGGGTACACTCATTTACAATGAAGAAGATAAAACCCTCAAAAATATAGCTGAAAAAAAACGGCCCGACCTAAAAAAAATAGCCTACAAAACACCGGCATATCAAAAGGAAGGAAATACCTTTTACCTGTTAAACCAAAACAACAGAGTTCCCTTAAAAATTATAGGTGCCCATAATATGCAAAATGCCGAAGCAGCCAGATTAATTTGCCGTGAAATGGGGATAACAGACCAGGCATTTTACCAAGCCATACAAAGTTTTGAAGGAGCCGACAAACGCTTGGAAGTTTTGGCCGAAAACGATAAAAGCATTATTTTTAAGGACTTTGCCCATGCCCCATCTAAAGTAGCGGCCAGCGTAAAAGCGGTAAAAGAAAGTTTTCCCGATAAAAAATTAGTCGCGGTCTTAGAATTACATACTTATAGCAGTCTTAATAAAAAGTTTTTACCCGAATATAAAAACAAACTCGATGCTGCCGATGAAGCCATTGTTTTTTATTCGCCAAAAGCAGTGGCATTAAAAGGATTGGAACCCATTGCGGCAAGTCTTATCCAAGAAGAATTTAATTTTCCCGGATTAAAAGTATTTACCAATCCTCAAGAATTGCATCAATACCTGTACGATTTAAATATGGATAATACCGCTTTACTGCTGATGAGTAGCGGTAATTATGGCGGTTTGGATTTTGATAAAATTACACATAAGATAAACCCATGAAAAAAACTATCCGGTATTGGGCCAAGGATGATCGTCCGAGAGAAAAACTGGTCGAAAAGGGAGTCGATGTATTGTCTAATGCCGAGTTAATGGCTATTTTAATTGGGAGTGGTAACCGGGAGGAATCGGCAGTTGATTTAGCCAAACGGATTTTAAATAATCATCAAAATAATTGGGAACAATTGGCCAAGCTCGACCTTAAAGATTTGATGCAATACAAAGGTATTGGGCAAGCCAAAGCGATCAGTATTGTTGCTGCTTTGGAAATAGGCCGCAGACGAAACGCAGCAAAAGCACTCGCTCAAAAAACAATTAAAAGCTCTGAAGAAGCTTACAAACTGTTTGCACCCCAATTAGCCGATAAAAATAGAGAAGAATTTTGGCTGGTAGCGCTCAGAAAAAATACCATTATTAGTTTAGAGCATTTACAAAAAGGGGGCTTAGACAGTGCCCTGATTGATATCAGGCTGTTGTTAAAACGTCTTTTAGAAAAAAATGCCACCGGCTTTATCATCGCACACAATCACCCTTCGGGAAACTTATTGCCCAGTCCGGCTGATAAACAGATAACCCAAAAAATTAAAAATGCAGCTAGTTTACTTGACCTCCAATTATTAGATCATTTAATAATTGCCGGAAAAAATTATTATAGCTTTGCCGATCAACAATTATTGTAAAAAAATCAAATTATGAAAATAACTTTTAAAACCATTTGGGCAAACTTTGACCCCAACCGACATATGCGACACTCTGCATACAGCGACTATGCTGCCGAAGTACGTGTCCGTTTTTTTAATAAACATCATCTTTCCATAGAAGAATTTGCCAGACTAAATATCGGTCCGGTTTTGTTTAAAGAAGAAATCAGTTATAGAAAAGAAATCAGAATGGGAAGCGACATAAAAGTAGATATGTTACTGACTGCTGCCAGTCCAAAATTAGAACGATGGGAATTTACCCACCATATTTATAATGAAAATGATGAACTTGCGGCAATTGTTAAAGTTTATGGCGCTTGGATTGATTTAGTCAAACGAAAATTAACTGTTTTGCCACCGGAAGTTTATGAAAAATTAGCAAACTTGCCAAAATCGCCGGATTTTAAAGAAATCATCCTAAAAACATAATTAAAAATGCATAAAGCCAATAAACACAAGAGAAAATATGATTTTAAAAAGTTAAAATTGGCTGTTCCTGAATTGGAAAAGTATGTTAAAAAGAATCCTAAAGGCGAATATACGATAGACTTCGGGAATGACCGGGCTGTTAAACTTCTCAACACCGCTTTATTAAAAAGCGATTATGGTATAAAATATTGGGGTTTTCCTACGGGACATTTATGTCCACCGGTACCGGGTAGAGCTGATTATATTCATTATTTACATGACTTATTGACAGCGCAAAAAAATATTCCCAATACCAATTATATTTTAGATATTGGAACCGGTGCCAGCATAATTTATCCTATTTTAGGATGTAAAATTTATGGATGGCAATTTAAAGCCAGTGATATTAGCACAGAAAGTTTAAAAAACGCTGAAAAAATTATTGCCGGAAACCATTTAGAAGAATGTATTCATTTGGCCTACCAAAAAAAAACCAAACAAATATTGAAAGATATTATTTTACCGGGAGAGAAATTTATGGCCACCATGTGTAATCCACCTTTCTATGCTTCAGAGATAGCAGCCAAAAAAGCCAATTTAAGAAAAAACAAAGCTTTGAATTTGACCCGTAATGGGCGTAATTTTAAAGGCCTTCCAAACGAATTATGGATTGATGGCGGGGAAGTTCAATTTATTAAAACCTATATTGATGAAAGTATTTTATATAAAAACCAAGTAGGGCTATACACTACTTTGGTCGCCTATCAAAAACATATACCCATATTGGTTAGGTACTTAAGAAAAAATAAAATTAAAAACTTCGACCTTACAAGTTTTGGACAGGGCCAAAAATCGGCTCATATTTTGTCCTGGCATTTTTAGGCAGTTTAATTTATAAAATTAAAAGTGTATTTTTGCATATTATTTTAAATCAATCTAAATAAGGAATGACAAATCTTTTTGAAAAACAAAACAGAAAAAAAGCATTAAGAGACAAAATCTATTTTTATCTCTTTTATACTGTCCTTTTATATTTATTGGCATTGACCATCGTTTTAATCAGCCATAAAAACCAAATATGTCTTTTTAACCTCTATTGTGTTTCTTCCAAACCATTTTATTTTCAGGCGGCTTTAATTTTATATGTTTATCTACTTTTTTTTGTCATTATCATTATTCAAACTTACAAATACTTAGAAAAGTTAGTCGCCCATAAAAATCACATTCTTTATTTTAAATATTTATTTATTGGCTTACCTTTTCTTGTGGGCGCTTTATTATGGCTTTTAAATATAACTGCATCAGACAGCTATTTAATGTTAATTTTTACTGCTATCATTTCTGTATCAGGATTGTTAATGATAGAATTGCGTAAAAAGAAATAAAATTTTATTCTACAATTTTTCTATCTTTGTTATTTAACAAACAAACTTTTAATGCATAAACTATATTTTCTCTTTTTTTTGCTCACACTTAGCTCTTGCCATAAAATCAAAAGAGCCTATACCTACGATGACATTGATTTTAAAGCTGAAATGCGAAAATTTGTGATTCATATCAGTGATTATGGCAAAATACAAAAGCCGGGGTTTATTATAATCGCACAAAATGGCGTTGAGTTACTCACTACTACAGGCCAGCCAAATGCCCCTTTGCAACGGGATTATCTTAACGCCTTAGAGGGACAGTCACAAGAAGGGCTTTTCTTTGGCTATAACACTATTAATGAACCGACACCTGTTGAAAAAACACAATATTTAAAAAAATTTTTGACTAAATTTCGACTTCAAGATAAATCTGTATTAGTAACGGATTATTGTTTTGAACCTGATGTTATACAAGCCTCAAGAGACAGTGTAAAAACCAATAATTTTATAGGTTTTCAAGCACCGGATGTCGCACTAAATATAATTCCAGCCGTACGCCCTTATCATGAAAACAACGCTGATATTCTAAATCTTAATCAAGCACAAAATTATTTATACTTGATTAATTATGAAGGATTTTCGAGCAAGTCCATTTTAATGGAAAAATTAAGTGCCACAAATTATGATGTCTTAATTTTAGACTTATTTTTTGACCAAAATACACCCTTCACTTCAAATGAGATACAACGTTTAAAAACCAAAGCAAATGGTGGACAACGTTTGGTTATATCTTATTTATCTATTGGTGAAGCAGAAGATTATCGCTATTATTGGCAACCTCATTGGGTAGCCGACCCTCCCATATGGCTTGACGAAGAAAATCCTGAATGGGATGGGAATTATAAAGTCCGTTATTGGGAGCCCGGCTGGCAAAAAATCATATATGGCAATAATCAATCTTATCTCAAAAAGATTATATCTGCCGGTTTTGATGGCGCCTTTTTAGACCTTATTGATGCATACGAATTTTTTGAAAATAAAACCAACTATTAAATAAAAAATTATGACACACGAAACTTGGAATGTATTTTGGTACGCTATGATTACCGCTATTGCAACGGGATTAGGCGCCATACCCTTTATTTTTATTAAAAAAATTACCCCAACCGTTTCCGGTATTTCCAATGCCTTGGCTGCCGGACTGATGACCGGTGCAAGTATAGGTCTGATTATTGAAGGGATTGATTACAGCTATCCAAAAGTTATTGGCGGAATAATTTTAGGCTTGATTTTTATTGGAACAGTTGAATATATTTTAGATAAATTTGAAAAATCTAACCGCGACACCCCGATGTTTTTAGTCAATAAAGAAAGTTTTATTAAAAATTATAAACAAGCTATTCTTATCATCATTGTAATGACGGCCCATTCTGCTGCCGAAGGCATCGGTTTAGGCACCTCTTTTGGCGGCACTTTTAAATTCGGGTTAATGATGACCATAGCCATTGCCATTCACAACATACCCGAAGGTTTGGCCATCAGTGCCGGATTGGTTGCCAAAGGTGTTTCGTGGTGGAAAGCTGCTTTATGGAGTATATTTACATCCTTGCCTCAACCCTTATTTGCCGTACCGGCCTTTATGTTTATTACTTATTTCAAACAATATTTACCCGTGGGACTTGGTTTTGCTGCAGGTGCTATGTTTTGGGTTGTTTTTGCTGACATAGTCCCCGAATCTCAAGAAAACATGGAGAAAGAAAAATCGGCCGTAATTATTGTTTTATCAATTGCCGCCATGCTTTATTTACAATATATTTTATAATTTATTGAGTAGCGCGGTTATTTCAGACAAAATCATAGCAGAAGCACCCCAAATTTTAATTTGCCCCACTTGAAAAGCTTTGAGTTGATAAGTTTGTCCGAAATAACTGTGCTTAATACTCACCAAAGGTTCGGTTAATAAAGACTTTATAGGCAGTTCAAGGATTTCTTCTACTTCATACGGATCTTTTTCAAACTGAAGAGGTGACTTGGCAAAAGCTAAAAAAGGCTGTACCCGAAAGTTGCTGATAGGAATAAAGACTGGTGTTAAATGACGAATATATTGTATTTTTTCAGGTAAAATACCTATTTCTTCGTTTGTCTCTCTTAAAGCCGTATGCCATAAGTCGGCATCAAAAGCTTCTCTTTTTCCACCTGGAAAAGAAATTTGTCCCGAATGATGACCGTTATAGGTTTTGCGCAAAATCATCACCAACCGTGTAAGATTAGCCTTATCAGGATATAATAGTGCCATAACAGCGGCTTCCTTAACCGGCGTAGTATGACGCACTTTTTTAAAAATATCCGCCCGCACCTCCGTCCCCATCATAATTTTATGGGCTTCTGTACCTGATAGTCTTTTACATTTAATGGCGTTAAGAGAATTTTTTAAATGATCGAATTTCATAAAATAAAGTATGCTGCCTAAAAATGACGGGCATAATAATTGTAATCTTTAATTATTTGATCTATAAATTTTGAATAAGACCAATCTTTGGGTTTTTCTATTTGTAAAATTTTCTCAATTTTATGGACCAATGCCTTTAAAATTTTCTTGTTTTCCTTGACACGGGCTTCTTGCAAAATAGTTTTAATCTTTTGAATGTCCCGATCGTTAAATTGTTTTACTGAGGGAAACACAGGTTGATAATCCTGTGACAATTCTTCAAAAATACTCCGGTCTAAGGAGGCCAAAATTTGATCTTTGACCACCACTGTATTAGCAGCTAAGTCACCCAGACGTTGTTTTTTATCAGAAAACAGCATCACAATCAGTGCTAAACCCGGAATCATATTCACTTCGAACAAACGCAAAACCCATCTGATTAAAAAATCGCCCAATCTGGGATGACTGTTATCAGTTTTGACAATTCTAATCCGCATAATTTGTTTTCCGAAACTTTGGCCATTGTTCCAATATTGAAATAAAGGATAGTATAAAAAATAAGGTAACATTAAAACGGACATAAATGACCAAACAGAAAACTTATTAAAAAAAGCTGTTTTTGATAAAATCAATAAAAGTAAATAATAAAATAAGCCCAGAAAAAGCATATCTAATATCACTGCCAATATACGTTGACGAATACCGGCTAAATTCTGGTCAATTATAATATTTTGTGCGGTCTGTAATTGGATTTTTCCCATAATTATCTAAAAATAGAACCAACAAATTTAATAAAATAGTTACATTTGCAAGAAAATAATCGTCGATAGAAACTGTTATCTTATTAAAGTCCTTCTTTTATGAAACTGACCAAACATATTCCAAATATACTTACTTTATTAAATTTATCATCCGGCTTAATAGCTTTGCTCTATGTTTTTAAACAAAATTGGTTTTGGGTCGCATTTTTTGTCAGCTTAGGCATTTTTTTCGATTTTTTTGATGGCTTAGTCGCCCGGACTTTTAAAGTTTCCAGCCCTTTAGGATTGCAATTAGATTCATTGGCCGATATGGTTACAAGTGGCGTTGTGCCGGCATTTGTAATGAGTTTCTTATTGGCACACAGTTTAAATATTTCTTTGTTAGAGCCAAGTGGTAATGTTAAATATTATTGGGCTTTAAGTGGCTTAATCATTGCCTTGGCATCGGCTTATCGCTTAGCCAAATTTAATATTGACAGCCGTCAATCCACTTCTTTTATTGGACTTCCCACACCGGCCAATGCTTTATTTATAATTTCACTGGCATTAATTTTTTTCAATGAAGATTATCAAGCCATCAGCCGGTTCTTAAACAATCCTTATTTATTGAGTTTACTCACCATACTCTCTGCCTATCTACTCAATGCTGAAATACCTTTATTCAGTTTAAAATTTAAAGATTTTTCTTGGCAAAATAATCAGTCTAAATACATACTTATATTTTCAAGCATTTTATTAATTTCTTTTCTTTCATATGCAGCTATTCCTCTGATTATTTTGCTTTATATTATTCTTTCTTTAAATTTTAAAGCAAATGAAATCACTCATTAAACTTTATTTAATCATTATCGGTATTTTTGCCTTAATATTTGCTTTGGTCAATTTAACCGGCATTTTAAGTGTGGCAGATATCCAAAAATATTTATCAGAAATACAACATGCCAATCCTTATAAAATAGCTTTTATAGTGGCTGCCTTGTTGGCTTCAGATGTTTTTTTATCAGTCCCTACCATTTTAATTGTTACTTATGCCGGTCATATTTTAGGTTTTGAATTGGGCCTCATAGCAAGTACCATTGGCATGCTTCTGTCGGGTACTATTGCTTATTGGCTGTGCCGTTGGTCCGGCAATAAAATGTTAACAATTTTAATAAAAGATAAAAAACAAATTGATGAAGTAAATAGTATATTTCATCGTTTGGGTTTCGGTATGCTTATTATTGCCAGAGCCTTACCAATGTTGCCTGAAGCTACCTGTTGTTTATCAGGGATGATGAAATTCAATTTTTTAAAATTTATTTTATATTATTTGTTGGGAACCCTGCCTTATGCCATTGTTCTAACTTATTTAGGCTCTATCAGTAGTGCCGACAATCCTTATCCGGCCTTTATCGGGATTGGTATTGTCTATTTAATTTTGTATTTGTTATGGTATTTTAAGCTTCGACATAGCAAGCAAGTTGATGTCTAAATTACAATCTGCTTTCTCAGAGGGTCTGCGGGATTGATTTATTTTAATATTTTTTCTTGTACAATTAATAGGGAGTTATTATTTTTGCAAGCACATTGCCACCTTAGCTCAGTCGGTAGAGCAGCTCACTCGTAATGAGCAGGTCGCGGGTTCAAGTCCCGTGGGTGGCTCTTCATAAAAAAACGGCTTCCAAATGAAAGCCGTTTTTTTATCAGTTACTAAAACTAAAAGTAAAATAATTTGTGTTATTTTTCTTCATTTTTATCTTTTCTGGGAGGTCGTGGTAGTAAAACGCGGCGTGACAATTTCATTTTACCACGGTCTATGCCTAAAAGTTTTACTTTGACAATATCACCTTCTTTTAATTCATCAGAAACATTATTCACACGTTTCCAATCTATTTCAGAAATATGCAACAAGCCTTCAGTTCCGGGCGCAATTTCAATAAAGGCACCAAAATCTTTAATTGAAGTAACCCGACCTTCGTAAACTTCACCTACTTCAGGCTCAAAAGTAATAATCTCAATACGGTCTAAGACCTTTTGGATGTTATCCATATCGGTTCCCATAATTTCAATGACCCCTTTACCATCCACTTCTTCAATCACAATGGTTGTATTGGTATCTTCTTGTAATTGTTGGATGTCTTTTCCACCTTTACCAATAACGGCGCCAATATAGTCTTTGTCAATTTCGACCTTAACCATTTTCGGCACAAAATCTTTCACTTGTAGACGCGGTTCTGAAATGGATTTTTCCATTTCGCCCATAATATGCAAACGACCTTCTTTGGCTTGATGTAAAGCCTTTTCCAGTATTTCGCGTTTCAAATCCTTTATTTTGATATCCATTTGGCAAGCAGTAATACCATCTTTGGTTCCGGTGACTTTAAAATCCATATCACCCAAATGATCTTCGTCGCCAAGGATATCAGACAAAACTGCATAATTTTTAGTATCCTCATCATAAATCAATCCCATGGCAATACCCGAAACCGGTTTTTTCATTTGAATACCGGCATCCATCAACGCCATAGAACCGGCACAAACTGTAGCCATAGAGGATGAGCCATTAGATTCTAAAATATCGGATACTACGCGTATGGTATAAGGTGTATCTTCGGGCACCATGGGCTCAAGAGCACGTTGCGCCAAGTGACCGTGACCGATTTCGCGGCGCGAAGTTCCTCTTAAAGGACGCGCTTCACCGGTAGAAAATGGGGGGAAATTATAGTGTAAATAAAATTTTTCTTCACTGCGGATGGTTGCACCGTCAATCATATTAACTTCTCTGGAAGTACCGAGGGTAACTGTCGCTAAAGCCTGAGTTTCGCCACGGGTAAAAATAGCAGAACCATGAACTGACGGCAAGTAATCGGTTTCGGTCCAGATCGGTCTGATTTCATTGGTTTTACGGCCGTCTAATCGTAAACCTTCATTTAAAATAAGGTCCCGCACAGCTTTTTTCATCACCTTATGAAAATATTCACCGATTAATTTGCCTTTTTCTTCTTTTTCTTCCTCAGAAAATCCTTCTAAAAGCTCTTCTTTAACGGCATTAAACTTATCAGTACGTTCTTGTTTACCGGTACCTTCTTTGGCTATGGCATATAACTTATCATAAGTTTCTTTTTCTATTTGACTATAAAGCTCTTCGTCTTCTTCCATTTTAGGATAATCTCTCTTAGGAAAAGCTTTGGCAATTTTTTCAACTAATTTTTTTTGTACAGCAATTTGCTTCTTAATAGCCTCATGTGCAAATTCAATGGCCTCAATCATTTCTTCTTCACTGACCTCATCCATTTGTCCCTCAACCATGGTTACAGAATCTTCTGTTCCACCGACCATTAAGTCAATTGTCGCATTTTCTGTCGCTTCATAGCTTGGGTTGATGACTAATTCGCCGTCAATTTTAGCCACACGCACTTCCGAAATAGGCCCTTCAAAAGGAATATCCGAAACTGCCAATGCTGCAGATGCTGCCAAACCTGCCAAGGAGTCGGCTTGAACATTTTCGTCGTGCGACATTAACTGTATCATTACTTGTGTTTCGGCATGATAATCTTTTGGAAATAAAGGTCTTAAAACACGATCGACTAATCGCATGACTAAAATTTCTTCGGTGCTGGGACGGCCTTCTCTTTTGAAAAAACCGCCGGGAAATTTACCGCTTGAAGCAAATTTTTCGCGGTAATCGACCGTTAAAGGTAAAAAGTCGATATCCGGATTAACATCTTTGGAAGCAACTGCAGTTGCCAACAGCATGGTATTCCCCATTCTAACAACTACTGACCCATCGGCTTGCTTGGCCAATTTTCCGGTTTCAATAGAGATGGTTCGGCCATCGTCAAGTTGTATGGTTTCTCTAATTGGTTCTGGTATCATAATAGATAAATAAAATCTTAATTTGGTGTTCAGTTTATACTCTAACTGACAAAATAAAGTAGTAATTTAAAAATACAAAGAAGGGCAGTTAACTGCCCTTCTTAAAAAAATTGTAAAACTTATTTTCTTAAGCCCAATTCTTTAATAATATTACGATAACGTTCGATATCGTTGTTTTTTAAATAGTTTAAAAGACTGCGTCTCTTTCCTACCATTTTGACTAAAGCTTTTTCGGTGCTATAGTCATGTCTGTTCTTTTTCAAGTGCTCTGTCAGGTGATTGATGCGATAAGTAAATAACGCAATTTGTCCCTCAGGCGATCCTGTGTCTTTTTCTGATTTTCCGTATTTTGCGAAAATCTCTTTTTTAACTTCTGGTGTTAAATACATGCCAATATTGTTTTAATGATTATTATGTATGTTATTTTATAAGCTGCAAATATACAAGGTTTTTTTTTACCATCAAAATCTTAAAACTAACTTTCTGTTTTAGTTAAATGCAATTGGTTAATGTATAATCAATCGGTTTCTTCCATATATTTTTCAATTGGATCACAAGTACAATGCAAATGACGGTCGCCATAAGCATCATCTACACGGCTGACTGCCGGCCAAAACTTATTTCCTTTTAAATAATCTGCCGGAAAAGCGGCTTTTTTTCGCGTATATTTATGCAACCAAATATCTGATGTTAAGACGGATTCGGTATGTGGGGCATTTTTAAGCACATTATCTTCATCCTCCGGCTGACTGTCTTGTATTTCGTGCCAAATACCAATCATAGCTTTGGCAAAACGGTCCAACTCTGCCTTACTTTCGCTTTCAGTAGGCTCTATCATCAAAGTATCATGTACGGGAAATGAAACTGTTGGCGCATGATAACCATAATCCATCAAACGTTTGGCAATGTCCATAACGGTAATATTTTTTTCTTTAAATGAGCGACAATCTGCAATAAACTCATGTGCAGCTCTGCCCCGTTCGCCGGTATATAATACAGGATAATAATCTTTTAACACGGCTTCTAAATAATTGGCATTTAAAATGGCATATTCCGTTGCTTTTTTAAGACCATCAGGTCCGGCCAAACGAATATAGGCGTATGATATTAAACTGACCAAAATGGAACCATAAGGTGCTGCGGCTACCGCTCTACCATATTTTCCGCCGGTTTTGATAAGCGGATGTGAGGGCAAAAACGCTGCTAAATGATCTTTAACAGCTATAGGCCCAACACCCGGCCCACCACCACCATGTGGAATAGCAAATGTTTTGTGTAAATTTAAATGACAAACATCGGCGCCAATAATACCCGGACTGGTTAAACCGACCTGTGCATTCATATTGGCACCATCCATATATACTTGACCGCCATTGTCATGAATAATTTTTGTCATTTCCTTAATACCCGATTCAAAAACCCCATGGGTTGAAGGATATGTTACCATAAAAACTGACAACACATCGCGATATTGTTCGGCTTTGGCCCGCAAATCATCAATATCAATATTGCCCTCAGCTGTGGTTTTAATCACCACAACTTTATGACCGGCCATGACCGCAGATGCCGGATTAGTACCATGTGCAGAAGCTGGAATTAAAGCTATATTCCGTTGCGATTCGCCACGGCTGGCGTGATATTTTCTAATGGTTAACAAACCCGCATATTCGCCCGCTGCGCCAGAATTAGGTTGCAAACTTACCGCATCTAATCCGGTTATTTCTTTTAAGTAATTGGATAAATTTTTAATGACGATATGATAGCCTTCTGCTTGATCTAAAGGGACAAAGGGATGTAGGGCATTCCACTTGTCCCAACTGATGGGGAACAATTCAGCAGAGGCATTCAGCTTCATCGTACAAGACCCTAAAGGAATCATGGAATGTGTCAAAGATAAATCTTTGCGTTCCAAGCGCTTAATATAACGCATCATTTCGGTTTCGGATTGATAGCTGTTAAAAACCCTTTGCTGCATGAATTTATCTTGGCGTAACAATTCATCAGGCAGAACATCAATATTTTTGTCTAAAGAAGGGATTTCTTGTCCAAAGGCGAATAGTTTGACTAATTTTTCAACATCGTCAACAGTAGTATTTTCGTCTAAAGAAACCCCCACTAACTGATTGCCATGGTAATAATTTAAATTGATTTTTGCTGCTTCAGCTAAAGGACGGATTTTGTCTACTTCAACCGGAACCAGTAAGGTATCATAAAAGACATCGTGAACCGGTTTATAGCCCAGTTCAACCAAAGCATAAAATAATTTTTTGGTATGGTTATGAATGTTCTGTGCTATTTCTATTAAACCTTGCGGTCCATGATAAACGGCATACATACCGGACATAACCGCTAACAAAACTTGAGCGGTACAAATATTTGAGGTAGCTTTTTCACGTTTAATATGTTGCTCGCGTGTTTGCAAAGCCATTCGTAAAGCACGGTTCCCTTGGACATCAACTGTCACACCGATAATACGCCCCGGAATAAGTCGTTTAAATTCTTCCTTAGTGGCAAAATAACCTGCATGTGGACCACCATATCCCATGGGCAAACCAAAACGTTGCGTGGAACCGACTACCACATCAGCGCCCCATTTGGCAGGCGGCGTGAGCATAGCCAAAGACATAAGATCGGCAGCCACAGCTAACTTAACCCCATTTTGATTTAATATCTCAGAAAATTCCCGGTAATCATTGACTTTGCCACTGGCAGCAGGATATTGTACCAAAGCGCCGAAATACGTATCATCTATTAAAGCGGTTTTAAAATCACCTTTAATTAAATTGATACCCAATGCTTCGGCACGGGTTTGTAAGACAGCCATTGTTTGTGGAAAAATATCTTCATCAACAAAAAAATTATTGACACCCGCTTTTTTTTGCTTACGACTGCGTGCATTATATAACATAAGCATAGCTTCAGCTGCAGCAGTTGCTTCATCTAATAAGGAGGCATTGGCAATATCCATACCGGTCAATTCCGTCAGCATAGTCTGGTAATTGAGCAAAGCCTCTAAACGACCTTGAGAAATTTCGGCTTGGTATGGTGTATAAGAGGTGTACCACGATGGATTTTCTAAAATATTGCGTTGTATGACGCCGGGCATGGTGGTCGGATAATAACCAAAACCGATATAAGAACGGTACAACTGGTTCTTATTGGCCAATTCTTCAATATGCTCCATAAAAGCCTGTTCGGTCATTGCCGGTGGTAAGTTCAATGGTTTTTTCATCCGGATATTGTCCGGAATTGTTTCATAAATCAGTTGTTCCATTGAGTCAACCTCAATTTTTTGGAACATTTGCGGCAAATCTGATTCACGAGGACCTAAGTGTCTGTATATAAATGTATTTGTTTTCATTGGTTAAAAATTGTTTATAAAAAAAGCTGTAACCTTTGATGGTTACAGCCTGTAAATTATTTATTTTCCAAATTTTTGCGCGGTTTTTTCAGCTACTTTAACAATTAAATCGCGGGCTTTTTGCATAGACTCGACAGGGACAAATTCATAAGGCCCGTGAAAATTAAGCCCGCCTGCAAAAACATTAGGACAAGGTAAGCCTTTAAAAGAAAGCTGCGCCCCATCCGTGCCGCCACGAATGGCTTTTATGATGGGATTTATCCCCAAATCTTGCATAGATTCTTCCACAATATCGACCACATGCATGACCGGTTCTATTTTTTCACGCATATTATAATATTGATCTTTAATATCGACTTCTACCGTACCTTCGCCGTATTTCTTATTAAAATCGTCGGCTACTTTTTGGAAGAATTTTTTTCGTGCTTCAAATTTTTGACGGTCATGGTCCCGGATAATATAATCCAATTCGGTTAATTCAACATCGCCTTTCATATTATGTAAGTGATAAAAACCTTCATAGCCTTCCGTTGTTTCGGGCGTTTCATTAGCCGGAAAAGCTTTGATAAAATCAGCTGCAATAAGCATTGAGTTAATCATTTTGTTTTTGGCATAACCGGGGTGAACGCTTTTACCATGTATTTTAACTTTAGCACCGGCAGCATTAAAGTTTTCAAATTCCAATTCGCCAACCGTAGAACCATCCATGGTATAAGCCCAATCGGCACCAAATTTTTCGACATCGAATTTATGGGCGCCTAAACCTATTTCTTCATCCGGATTAAAGCCCACACGAATTTTGCCGTGTTTAATCTCAGGATGTTGGATTAAATAATCCATGGCGTCCATTATTTCGGCCACCCCGGCTTTATCATCGGCTCCCAATAATGAATTGCCATCGGTGTGTATAATGGTTTGTCCGATATATTTTTTAAGTTCAGGAAAATAATCAGGCGACAAAACCAAGCCTTTTTCTTTGTTTAATACTATATCTGAGCCATCATAATTTTCAAAAAATTGCGGATTGACATGTTCAGCGCTGTAATCGGGCGCCGTATCATAATGTGCTATAAAACCTATAGTGGGCACTTCTTTGTCAATATTGGACGGGAGAGTCGCATATACATAGCCATTTTCATCAATTTCAACGTCTTGCATTCCGATTTCTTTTAAATCATTGACCAATTCACGGGCAATATTCCATTGTTTTTCGGTGCTTGGTGTGGTATTGGATTCGGGATCGGATTGTGAATCTATTTTGACATATTTTATAAAGCGATCGATTAATTTTTCCATATCAGTAATTTTTTATTTCAAAAGTAAACTTTGTTTGTATAATAAAAAAGAATTTTGGGCATTTTTTAATAAAAAAGCAGCGACCCATTGCAAGTCACTGCTTAAAATACAGATAATTTCTATAGAGTTTTTAACTATTTATCCTCATAAACAATTTCTTGAGACAAATTACCGGTTGTTGAGGTTCCATTTTGAGTCGAGCTTATTGTTGCTTGTGAACTTATGGGATAATCATTATCATTATAAGTATAGGTATAGGTTGAGATGCTTTGACTCAATGAAGTTCCAGCTACTTCTAAATTAATTTCTGAACGGGTAATATTATTTTTGGCAATAAGTGGACTCAATTGGGTTTCGACATTGAGATATTCCTGTTTTTTATTATCATAGGTATATTGTTCTGTCATAGTCAAATTATATCCGGAATATTGTCCTGACAAATCAACAGTTTGCACATTGCCATTAGCATATGTAATAGTTCCAGCTAAATCAACATTACCATTATCTGTTATGTATAAATAACCAACATTGGCGGGATATCCATTACTATTATAATTCGAGAATGTCATCTGAAAATACATAGCATTTGTATCATCATAATATCGGATAGCCGTAATCTTATTATTAGCGCTTTCATAGGTAACCTTTCCGGCAAATTGTCCGTTAAAAGTTTTGACAATTGAATCCAACAAACCTTTACTCATATCTTTATAATAAAAATTCTCCACTTGTATATCGCTACCGGAAGTACTTGTTACTTTGGTAATGCTACGTCCATCATAGGTGTAATTTTGGGTTAAAGTTGATTGAGAAGATTTGGAAGCTTGGATAAATTTTTCGAAAGATAATAAAGAAGCTAAAGTTGAAGCCGGTCGTGGGCTTGATGATGTGCTTGTGACGGTAACAGGGACAGGTTTAGATTGATTAGCGTCTTCACCACTTTCATTACTATCTTTTTTACAATTAACCATTGTTAACATAAACAAACTCAAAAAG
>Ga0256831_1000152_pt1 | contig 36165 bp, 49 predicted proteins | sample 132544metaG_FD_189087 | JGI IMG/M metagenome (GOLD analysis project Ga0256831, IMG submission 189087) | Hydrothermal vent microbial communities from Lau Basin, Pacific Ocean - 132-544 | ecosystem: Environmental > Aquatic > Marine > Hydrothermal vents | place: Pacific Ocean: Lau Basin | collected...
AATAGCCGAAAGGAGAGCAAAATGAATATAGGACAATTAATTATAATTGGGATAGGACTTATTGCAGGAGCAGTAACATTGTATCTGTTAATGACTACCAACAAACACAAACCGCACCACGAGAAAAAATAACTAATTTTTAATTTTTTCTTTTAATCTTTTAACAAAAAACTCAATAGTCTCTTCTTTTTCAGGATAAATAGCCTTAAAAAAATTACTTGCAACTATTATCTCATCTTCGTTTAAATCTTCTTTTATAGCTTCTACAAGCTCTTTTGCTTCTTTTACGCTTAAAGGGCTTATAGTTCTTTTAATATCGCTTAACCTGTAAAAATATAAAAGCAATAAGGCTACATATACTATGTCAATATGATACTTATTGCTTGGGTCTTTAACTTTTTGTAAAAGATATTTATGCACTTTGAAATTTGCAAAAGATTTTCTTGTTTGATAAAGTTTTTTATAAATGGTAAATAGTTTTATACTTTTATCTTTTAATACTCCGTATTCTTTATTAATACCTATTTTCTCCTCTTTTATTGCTTTTTCTAAGAAAGAATATACCAGCAAAAGTAGAGCTTTTTCATTGAATTTGTTATAATTATTTGCCATCATAAGCCTCCTTTTTGGAGGTTATGTAATCTGTCTTCAATTTCTCCTAAACTATCTAAAAATCCGTGTTTTCTGTAAATTTGGATTATCTCTTTTCTTATTTTTAGAGATTTTTGAAAATAAATGCTTATATCTTTTTCTCTATTAGGTTTATATGCTTGTTTAAGTGTTTTTAATACTCTTGATGTAGTTATATTTAATATTTTTGCTATTTCTTTTGGAGGTATGTTTTTTTGAAAAAGTGCTTTTATTCTTTTATCTCTATTGCTCTCTTTCATCTTAAGCCCCTTTTATTTTTATTTCTATTAATTTTGCAAGGTAGTTTAATATTTCGTTTTGTTTGATTAAAAATAGACAATATAATATATTGATAAGTGATAATTTTAAAAAAGTTTTAATATCCTTAACATAAAAAAATACTACCGCTAATCCAAATAAACCTATCAATATTGCTCCCTCAACTAAAGTAATTATAAATTCCAACATAGCCACTCCTTTAACTTCTAAAATTAAATCAGTAATATTTTACTGAATATAAATATACTTTGCAATATTTTTCTTTGTATAAGATACTAGATTATAAATAAATTGTTACTTTTATAGACTTATCAGAGTAAATATTATATGAGTAAAATTTGCATAAGTAAAAGAGGGGATTAACTATTTTACCGCTATTTCTTTTATTTCAAACTTATCGCCGATTTGTTTTATGATAGAGATAGTGTGGCGGAGTTTAAATTTTTTTTCTATTTGAGGAAGGCAGTAATATACAGGATATTTATATTTTTTTTGAAAATAATACCAATTACCGCCTGTTAAAAATACTCTATACATTAGAGGATTTTTTGAATATTTGCTTTTAAAAAACCATTCAACCTCTTTTTTATTTGCGGCATTTAAAACTACTATCTCATAACTTAACTTAACATATTTGGCAGGATTAAATTTAAAGCCTTTTGGATAAATTACTCTTCCGTTAGCGTCTTTAATATCAAATGGAAGAGTATATGTTAAAGTGATTATTCTTGTAGAGTTTTTGTCGGCAGGAGTTAAAGGTTCTATCCCTTTTGGAATAAAATTAATAATTTCTTTTTTTGCTTCTTTTGAGAGATTATAGACTTTTTTTTCTATCTCTTTTTTATGAGAGAGCATATATTGATGAAGTTCTACTAAAAAATCTTTTTCTGCAAACGGATATGTTTTTCCTAAATGGATAATTTCCACTACCTTTGCATTTGCAAAAATAAATATAAAAAATAAAATCAATAAAGCTCTTAAATTAAAAAGCACAGCAATCCCTTTTTCTAAAAATTATATAACTGAAATTATCTCCTTTAAACGGCGGATTTTTAGCACTATCCCAAATAAGCCCCGTTGTTCCTATTACAAATGCTTTTGGATTAGGAATAGGTAAGATTAATTGCATTCTGTATGCGTCTTTTTGCCAAATAGGAAGAGGATATTTGTGACACAAAGCAGGGTATCCCCAAGTAGCCCACATCATAAGCTGTCTATGCAGTTTATAAATAAGTTCCGCCGCCGCAGAGGCACTTGATTGAATTAAATCTCCGCTGACTACTCTTCCTGTCATAGGATAGGCATTCCCCCAAGCACCTTTACACCAAAATAGTTCCGGTAGTGAATGATAAGTTTGAGTGGCAATACTATCTGCAATACAGGCTAAATTTGTTACAGGATTTCCAAATAAAAGAGCTTCTGGCTGGATTAATGCGGCAAGGGTGTCATCATTCCACATTGGGTCAAGTTCTGTCATATACATGATATCAAGTGCGGATGAAGATTGCATGCAAGCAAAATCTACTGCTATATTTAATATTTGAAAAGGAGCAAACATCATCATATGTGTTTGAAAAAATGTATGCTCTCCTGAATTTGTATCAGTAGCCTGAACTCCGTCATTGCCGTGCATTCCAAGATTAACTCCAATTCCCTCAAAACAATAAGCGTCTTTTACGCTGTCAATTATTCTATCTGGATTAAAAAATCCTACGGGTATTCCTATTCTTATAAAAATAGGAGGAGGTGCAGGGCAGGTGCATATAGGCTGATTGATAGTAGTAATGGTATCAGGCATATTTCCTGGTAATGTTGTTACTCCCGCTATCTTTAAAGGAAGCATTGCCGAATAATCAAGTTTAAATATTCCTGTCATCAAATTTGCAGGAGTAGCATTACATTTCCCAAAAGCAATCCCTATTGATAAGAAAAAAGTAATAATCGCTTTTTTCATTTTTTATCCTCCATTTTTGATAAGTGCTTTAATTGCTTCTACATATGAGTATCCTTGATTTACATATTGCATAATTTTGTCTCTCTCTTCTTTATCAGTAGTAGTTAGATAATAGAAAAATTTATTCATAATCAATCTATTTGGCAATTTAAACTCTTCTGGTGTAATCATAAATATTTCCGAATATTCTCCTTTTAGAGTATGTATGCTTCTTATTACTTTTTTATCAACCTCATCAAAACTAAACACTCCTGAATTAATAAGCAAGTTTGTTGAGGTGTCTGTTTGTTTTAAAAAGAATTTCCAAGGGCTGTTATTAATAATTACTTTTCCCGCTCTGCTTAATCCGCCTTGCGGGTCATAAATATCATCAAACCCTTGTGTTGCAATAATAACACTACCCCCATATTTTCTTGCTCTTCTGTAAGCCTGTTCTATAAAATCATCCATTCTCGCATTTTTACCAAGAAATCTATGAGCCTCATCAAGAATTATCTGTATTCTATTGCTTCTTGTGTCGGCTTTTGAATACATTAATTGATTGATATGATAAATCAGTATCATAATAATAGGGTCTCTTAAATCAGGGATTTCTCCTATGTTTTTAAATTCTACTGCAATAAATTCTTTATTTATGTTAAATTCGTTTTTGCCCTCAAAAAACTTTCCAAAATTTCCGCCCCTGCAATATGCTCCAAGCTGGATTGAAAAATCTTGAAATCTTTTATCCTGTTCTTGTCTTAATCTATTTCTAATATGTGTAATTTCAAGTTTATTTCCATATTGAGATATAAGCTCTTTTAATATCTCGTGTATTCTTGTTTTTATTAATTTTTCTTCTTCTAATGCCCTTAATTCGTTTTTATTGCTTCCAAGCATATATATAAAATCAGTCAAATAAACTAAATCTTCTTCATCTACATCATCAAGAGAATTTATTTCGCTAAAAGGGTTAAAGCTAATAGGTTTATTTGGGTCAAGAGTAATATATTGTGCGTTTATTGCTTCGCACAATCCTCTAAAAGAGTTATCATAATCTAATACAAATACTCTATCTCCTCTTGCATATGAATTAATAGCTATTGTTTGTAAAAATACCGATTTACCTGCCCCTGAGGTTGCTACTACATATCCGTTAAATGAAGCATTTGATTTGAATAAATCATAACCTGCAAGCTGGCTTCTTCTTGTAATCATTAAAAAATTATCTCCATTTCCTTTAAAATCCGCTTCCACAGGAGCATACATTGCGGCATTTTTTAAAAACATAGAGCGGTATTTTTTTGTAACTTCAAATACATATTCATCATTTATTCCCATAGGAAGAGAAGCTAAAAAGTTTAAATGATGAATACCAAGAGCTTCTTCAAGATGAATTTTTTTATTAACTCCTCCTCTATCCCAAAAATCTTGAACTATTTGGGCTTTGGCTTTTGCGTCTTCATAAGAATTACCCGCTACTAATACATTTAAATCCATTGCAAACAAAGGCTCTTTAGCGTCTATTCTATTTAGAATTTCATTACTCTCTTCCTGTGCTTTTGCAAATTTTTTAAAAATTCTTTTATCCCATCTTTGAGTAGCAATAGTTTGATGGTTTAGTTTTACTTTATCCATTACTTTTTTAGGAAGTCTTCTAATTGAGGTTGTTACAATAAAATTGTCTTTAAATTGTGCTATTTCGGGATTTCTTATTTTAAAATCTCCTAACTTTTCGGCAAAATCAAGTAAAGAGGCATATTTAGACAAAGATTGAGGAACAAGGCTTATCCAAGTTTTCCCATCTACTTGAATATGGCTATCTTTTACTATAAATTCGGTATTTGAAGCTAATATTTGCCTATTTAAAGGCATATTTTCATCATATTCTGGGATTTTATATAAATCGTGATTAATATTAAATATTTCCCATAAAAGTTTTTTTAATTTATCCGGTTTAAGTTCTATTGGGAAAAAAGAGCTTGCTGAAAGAGTTGATAGAAGAGATAGTTTATAATCTGTTATTTCATCTTTACTTTCGCTTTTAATACTTATTATAAGTCTATAATCTTTTAAAGTTGTATTGAATGATTTTGTAATAGGCTCTTTGGTTTTTTTTAGATACATATTAGCAGTTTCGTTTATTAACTCTGCTAAAAGCTCTTCATCTCTTACTAAATGATTGTTTCTATATCTTTCTACAATAGGGATAATATTTGGAGAGCCATAAAGCATAAATTGCAAATATGTATTAGGAGGTAATTTCTGAAGCATTCCCTCAATAGTTTCAATTGTTGAAGCTCCAACTCTTATTCTTGGAATACACTCTATTACCGCTCCATAGGTATTGTCGTTATTGATATAAATCTCTTCATCTTCATCCCAAAAAGCCCAAGGTAAAAAGTCTGAGAGTTTATATCTTTTAAATATAGAGTTCCAAGTAGCAACGGGAAGAGAAATAAGGTCATTTAAAGGTTTTTTTAAATCTTTTAATCCGCTCATCAATATCTCCTTAAAGGATTAAATACTCTTACTTTTGCATTTTTAGTTTTCTGATTTAAAACAAATTGTCCGTTTTTAACTTTAATCCATACAACCTGCGTATCGTGATAAATTCCATCATCACTTACATAAGGAAATACAATCATTTTTGCAAATCTTGGAGGGATATATAAAGGTGCATTTGGTGCAAGAGGGACTTTTTCTTTCAAAGCCGCTTTTTTATATTTTTTTGCAAAGAGAGGATTTGTTTTTAATAAAATCTTTTTAGCTTCATTTATATCAGTGATTTTATCGTCATATCTTGCAATAGTTTTGATATTATTTTGATTAGATTTTGTATTTTTTACGAAATTTTTAATAATTGCTAAATTTTTATCCGCTTTTTGCGGTTGAGGTTTTGGTTGAGGCTGATTTGTAGCACATCCGGCTAAAAATGCTCCCATAATTCCAAAAACTATCCATCTTTTCATTTCATCTCCTTTAAGATTTTTGAGTTATTTTTATAAACTTTTTTATTTTTATTGTTTTCCTTTTCTTTTGGTTTAGGAGGAATGCTTATTAGTTTTACTTTTGTAGGTTTTAGAATTTTGTTTTCTTTTGGTTTTGCTTTTACTATCTTTGGCAAAATAAATTTTAAAGCAGGTATTTTTTCTTTTTTTATTTTGTCTCCATATACAAGCTTAGTAAAAGCTGAAGAGATATACCCGTTATCTATTTTATACCAGATTGTGTTTTTATTTAAAAAAGCCCCTTTAATCTTTACCAAATCCCCTTTTTTAAGTTTTGAGACGACTTTTGAATGAATAGTAGGTTTTTCTCTTACATTAAGCTCCACGGCTGTAACTTTTGCATATAGTTCGCTTTTTGTATTATTAATTTTAGAGAGTTTATTATTTAGTTTAAAAATCATTTGTGTATTTATTTTATTTGCAACCACTAAATTATTTACTTCATTTTTTAATGCTTGATTTTCTTTAATTAATTTAACAACCGCATTTTCTAAAAGCTCAATTCTTCTCTCTTGTGTTAAGGCAAAAGCATTTATCCCAAATCCAAGTAAAATTGAAATAATTACTATTTTTCGCATTTGCAACCTCCATACACTAAACTTTTATGTATCCATCCGCCTTTAACTTTAATCCAAGCACCTTTTAGATAGTAAGCATAAAGTTTTTCTCCCCTGTGTGCTATTCCTACTACTTTAGCCTGACAGCTTGGCAAAGCTCTTATATTTGCATTATATACGCATACTTTAACTTTCTTATTAAGAGGGATTATGGTGTTTTTATTAGCTTTTTCTGTTTTATTTTTATTGATAATAACAATTTCCTGAGGTTTTTTTAACTCTTCATAAGAAATAGCCTCTATTATATTTTTTAAATCTTTACATTTAGAACACTCTTGAACTATTATTTTTGTTTTAGGGTTGGTTTTGTTTAAATCTTTATATAAAGTGCCGTTTTCACTCTCTTTATAAACTTCCGATACTCTTTTGCATATATGAGTATTTTTACCACCTTGGCATATAAAGTTATCGTGATAAGGCATCATAGAACATCCTGTAAATATAAAAAGCCCTGTAATTCCTAAAATGATTTTACTTTTCATTTTCGTCCTTTTCTATCCATTTTCTAATTAAAGGAATATTAGCCCCATCTATCTTTGCTACAACTTTTCCCGTTTTTAAATCAACCACAAACAAAGTAGGCGTTCCCTTTATATTAAGCTCTCTTGCAAGAGCTTGGGTGGCTTTTAAAGTTTCTTTTGCTTTTTGAGTAATTGTTACATTCAAATCTTTATTGGTTTTTTCAATCTGTTTAATTGCTTTTAATTTGTCTTTACTTGATAAAATCTCTAAAGCCCACTTTTTAGCGTGAGGGTGGAAATATAAAGGCATATAATTCACATAAAAAGTAGCATTTACTTTATGAGTTTTTAAAAACTTATCAACTCTCCTGCAAAACGGACATTCCGGGTCGGTAAATATTACAAATGCATATCTTTTACTTCCTTTTCCAAAGTTGATTTTAAAGCTGTTTTTAGTAAGCTCTTTAAATGAAAGTTTTTCTAAATTTTTTTTATTAACCTCATTCATCCAAGCTATTCTATCTTGATTTGTAAGATTTATCCCTGTGTTAGTGTATATCTCTCCAAATAAAATAAGTCTTTTATAAGGATAGACATATATTATATTCCCGTTTGCTAAAAATGCTTCATACAATCCGTCAATAGGAGTATGTTTTATTTTAACTATTTTTGTATTTGGAATAACCGCTTGGACTAAATCTTTTTCTATATTGCTTATTAAAGAGGCATTAAGAGTTAATGCCGCTATTAAAGAAACTGCTATTTTTTTAATCATTTTTTACCTTTTTTAAGAAATTCAATAGGTGTTAATTTGATAGGTTGCAAAGCTATAACATCAACTTTTCTTCCAGCGCTTATTTCAATTACAGGTGCTACTTGGTCTGCCATTTTTAAATAAAAGTCAGCCAATTTATTTGCCGCTTCACTTGCTCCATTGTATGCTCCGGCTTGTAGAGCTTTGCTTGGATTAATAGTTTGTGTAGTTCCATTAGGATTTACGCTTACAACAGTAGTAGATTGTTTAAATGCTTCTGCTACACCTTGTAAAAATCCCGCAATAATACTTCTTGCAAGTAAAGCACCTTGCTTTGTAACAACTCTTCCTCTCATACCAACTTTACCATCTTCTCCATATACCGCTCCTCTAAAAGGAGTATCGATATGGTATCCGTCTTTTGTAACACAGGAGAGAGTAGTGATTTTGATATAAGCTCTTTCGCTACTTAAATCTCCATATCCCTCTCCTAATAAAAAACATCCCTTAACATCTTCTCTCCAATCATTTGGCAAAAATGCAAGGCTTGTAACTTTTAGCAATACAGGTAAAGGATTGTTTTTAGCCCTTGCCATTGTAGGTGCGTCCATTCCTCCAAGAAGAATGGATGGAATGATTGTCCCTGTATTAATCATATTGTAAGGTTTTGGAGTGCTTTCTTTTTTTGTTTCTTTTTTAGGAGAAGATACTTTTTTATATACAAGAGTGTCTCCCAACGGCTCCTCTTTTACGATAATTCTTTTTTTTAATACAGGTATTTTCCCGTATTGAACTAAGCCGACTTCTTGTGGATTTTCTGGATGAGGAGGCAGAGGAAAACTTTTATATAAGCCGTTTGATTGATTGTTGTTTGGATTTGGATTAGTGGATGGAATATTAATGTTATTAGGGTTTTGATTAATGTTATTAGGATTTTGAGTATTAGAGTTTTGTTTCTCTTTCATTTGAATAATCATTTGTTGTAAATTTTCTATTTGCCTTTTTAACTGCTGATTTTCTCGTATTGCTTTTCTGACTTCCGATTGAGTAATTTCAACCTGAGGAGCAACCTGTCCCATCCATTTTGTTTTAACTGCTTCATTCTCGTTTACTATTTTAAATTGACCTATATTGCTTTTTTTTGTATTATTGTCTCCTCCAAATAAGAGCATTAAAAACATAAGAATGGCAAATAATCCTGTTCCTATGATAATTAAATTTAATTTTTGATGTTTTTCCGCATTGTTTGGGTCTTTATCGGCACTAAAAAATTTAAGTATTTTTTCAAACATTCTCAGTTCCTTTTTTCAATAATTACTACTTTTGCACTTGAAAAAGGAAGCAGGTAATTTACATCATTATCATAAAAAATTGTAAGTGCAAGAGGCGGTTTATCTGCTAAATTGTAAAGAATTTTTGGATTGAGTTTATAAGGTTTTTTTGATTTGTTTTTAACTTCATAAACCAATACTTTATACAAAACTCCTTTATAAATTGTTTTTAGTGTAGTAGTAAAAGTTTTATCTTTATACACAACTCTATTTATAGGAGTAACTTGATATCCAAATGGAGCAAGCCCGTTTAAAACGCTTTTTGTAAGTTTTGCAAGAGTAGTGATATAGTCATCTTCCGTTTCGTATTTTAATATTTTTTTTGTTTTAGCTCCAAAGTCATTTACTATAATAGTTTGAGGAGGTATATCTTTTGGATAGAAAATAAATGAATAGGTCTTATCCTGTGTAATAAAATAAACTTCACAAGGTTTGGCATTATAAACAAGCTGAGGCTTTCCTACGGGTTTAAGAGAATTTGGATTTGCATTACCTGCAATTTGCTCGAATTTTTGTTTTTTGACAACTTGATATTTTAAAAAGGCTTGATTGCCTACTATTTTAATAATAAGTCCCTTTTCTTTTGAATAGGCTACATCTAAAATTTTTTCAGGCAAGACCACTCTATTTACATCTTTTTTTGCAATATTTACTCTTATTGTATCGTGAGGATTGTTAATAATCACTACTGCAAAAGCATTGGCAATAAAAGTTAAAATTAAAACTAACTTTTTAATCATTTTATCTCCTTTGTAACAAGTGACACTATCCAAAATCTACCTTGTTTTATCTCATAACCGATATCAAGTTCTACTTGTTTTTGACTTACTACTTTGTTACCGATAATGTCTCTTAAAATTCCTATTACTTTTATTTTACCCGGAGTATCTACATTGATAGAGCTTGGATAAAATACTCTTGAAATATCGTTTGCAATAATATAATTTATTTGCTGATAGAGAATTTTTTTAACTATTCCATAATATTGAGGCTCTACATAAGTTAAAATGTTATTAACTGAATATTTTGCGGTATCGGGAGAAATGTCAAATAGATAAAATGCAATAAAATTACCCATATCAGTTAAGTAGCCTTTTGAAACTTTGTTTCCGGCAACCCAAAAAGGCTTTGAAATTTTTGGAGGTAAAACTACAACTCTTTCGCTATTTACTTTTTCAGATAGCAGGTATCCTTCAAATATAATTATTCCCGCTAAAATTAAAGTTACAATTCTAAAAGTCCAATTTTCATATATGTATTTGTCTAATTTAAACTTATACTTTTTCCAAAACATTTTAACCCTTTTTTTGTCTAAATATTAACAAATATATATGCTTTTTTAAAGAAAAAAAGGGGATTTTTAGGGGATTTTTTAAAGAAAAAAGGCAGTTAAGCTCCTAAAAAATATCTCATATAACTTGGAGGAAGTGTTTTTGTTTTTTTAACTCCTATTGTATATAAAATGTGCCAAAAAAAACCTTTTACTCTTGAATTTTTAATTTTATCATAAAACCAAGCACTAAGTATTCCTGTTCCAACTAAAATAGCAAATGGTAAAAAAGAACTTGTTAGCATTAGTGCAAGTCCAAAGAAAGTTGCAAATACAATGAATGTATCTATTTCCCACGAAGCAAAATAAGGTTTGCTATCAAGAAATTCATAATTTTTAACATAAATTTCATTTAATTCCATTTTAATTCCTTTAAAAAAAAGGGAACTTAAAAAGTAGCTCCCGCAAGTTTGTTGATAATTGTAGAAGCATTAAAAATTAATACTGCAAATCCGAGCATAATGAAGAATTGTAAGATTGATTGTGTAGCTCTCATTACACCAATTACAAAGAAAATTGCCGCAATGATTTTTTGAATATAACCATCGTTTAGCCACGAGTTAATCTTATCCCACACATTTTGCACTCCAAGATTATCCTGAGTTCCCGCAAATGAAAGCACAGGCATAATCATTGTTGCAAAAAATAAAAATTTTGCTTTTCTTGCAAGTGAGACAAATTTTTTCATACTTCTCTCCTTTTTGCAATAAACTTGCAAAAAAATTATATCAAATTATTTTTTCTTTTGTTTTATTTTTGCAAAAATAATTTCAAGCATTTCCTCAAATGCTTCTAAATCCTCGTCTTTTAATTTGCATTTTCCTTTAATTGCAAGATAAAAAAATGCTTCGGTAATTTGTAAATTTGGATATTTTTTTTGAATTTTTTTAAGACGGGAATTTTTTTTATAGTAATGATATTTGCTGTTAAATGTATTGTATATTTTTTTTGCTTTACTGATAAAGGGAGCTTTTTTTATCCAAGTAGCCCCTATGTCTTTTTTCAGATATTCATATAGATTTTCAAGGTATATTTTATGCTGATTTAAAGTGATAAATTTTTTGTAATAATTTACAATTAGTAGAGTTTTTATTACTTTTTCCAACCAATTCTCTTCTTGTTTTTGTATGTCTTTTTCCATATTTAACCTCCAAAATCAGATTTAATTATAAATTGTATAATTTTACTTATAAAATAATATCAAATATATAATTGCATTTGAAATAGTATGAAAATTGCATTTATAAATTATTACAGAATATATTTTATACTAATATATGAGTATAAAATATAATATATATTGTTATCAAAACAGAATTTTAATCAAAAATTTGCTGAATATGTATAAGTATAGTTTGATTTTTAAAATGAAATCTTTTATAATTAAACGAAAAAAGGATAGGCAATGGCAAAACTGATAGAAAAATTAAAAAAAGAGATAAATAAAGCAAAACCAAAATCAAAATCAATCTCTTTTAAGATAAGAGAAGATTATGCCGAAGCACTTGAAATAATAAGCAAAGCGACAGGGAAAAACAAAGGCGAAATTATAATGGAACTAATGGACGACGCTGGGATGATGGATGAGAAGAATTTAGAATATTTTAGAAGTGTAGTTGAAGAGATGGAGGAGAGTAGTAATAGGAATGAGGATAAAGGAGTTAGTTATGAAAGAAAGGACAATGAAAAAAGTTTTTAAGGGAGTAGCAATTCTTTTTGGAGGAATGTTTTTATATGGAGTGATAACCTTAATAGCAATGAGTGTTAAATACGGACTTCATTTCGGATATGTGAGTGACGGAAGCATTGAGCTTATAGGCGGATTAATAACTATTGCCGTAATACTTGGGGCTTTAATGGCAGGAGGCACTCCGTCAAGGTCTATGGATGATGGTTGGAAAATAAGCACAGATGAAGATGATATTATTACAGACCCAGCTTATTCTTCATTAGAATGTAATATCTTTCACGATAGTAATTATTAAAAGGAACTAAATGAGATTTCTTTTTCTTTTATTATCTTTTACCGTTAGTCTTTTTGCAACTAACTATGAGGGAGAGATATATACTTGGGGATATGGAGAGCTTATAAAGAATGTGCTTGATAGTATCCATATGCTTGTTAATGGAAGCGGACTTGCTTCAATATTTAAAATTGCAATGGGAATAGGATTTTTACTTTTTGCTTTGAAAAAAGCAACTGATGGAAGAGGTAATCCTGCAATAGAGTTTGGAAAGTTTATGTTATTTGCAACGGCTGTGTGGTATCTTTTCTTAAATGCACCAAACGATGCAAAGCACAGGTATGTTATTATTGATAAAGTAACCGGAGAGCAATGGGTAGCAGAACAGATACCGACAGGAATAGGAGAGCCTTTAAGCATTATTACTACTTTTGAAGATAGAGTTATTGCGGCTATGGAAAAAGTATTTTCTCTACCTCAAAGTATCTCTTATAGAAATAGTGGATTTGGTTTTCCATTAAGAGACCAATATGTATTAGGACAGCTCTCAACTCCTGATATTTATTTTACTCAAACATTTAAAGCATTTATTACTAATTGCACCATTAATGAAATAACAGACGGAAGCAAAGATATTAAAGCTATCGTTACGGCAAACGATTTATTATCTGCTCTTAACCCTGACGGAGATACGAGACTTACTAAAATTTATTCTCAGGCAGACCCTGATGGAAAAACAGTGCAATGCACTGAGGCTTATAGTTATATAATCAATTTTTTAAACACTAATAATGATAATCTTGTAAAACTTGCGGCGGCAAGACTTAAAACAACTCCACAAACTCTATTAGACAGAACTGACGCAGTCCCTCAGTTGTTTTTTAATGTAGGAGAGAGTGCAAGGGATTACATTAATCAAAATTTCCTAATTAATCTAACTAAAACCGCTTTTTCGGCGGCGGCGGCAGAAAGCGGTCTCTCAAGCACACAGATTGCATACGCTACCGCTATTGCTAAACAAAATATGCAAAACAAATTTGCCGTAAGCGGTATTCTTGCAAGGGAGTATATTCCTATTATAAAAGGTGTAATGCTTACAATAATAGTGGCTTTATCTTGGGTTATGGCACTTTTTGCCGTAATTCATCTTGATTTTAGATATATAAGTATGTATTTCACTCTGCTTCTTTGGTTAATGCTCTGGTCTCCTATATTTGTAATATTAAACTATATAGGTGATACATATGTAGCAAAAATCTTTTCTCAAATTACTCAGGATACGGGACAGGTTTTAACAATGTATAACTTTAATTTTGTCAATTCAAAAGTCACCAACACTCTTGGTTGGCTTGGATATCTCTCTTGGCTTGTTCCACCTCTTGCATTTGCTATTGCAAAAGCAAGTGAGAGAGGATTTGTAAGTTTTATATCTTCAATGTCTCAAAGCACAGGAGCGGCGGCTGGTGCCGGTGCAAGTGCCGTTACCTCAAAAGGAACTCAGGCTACTCCTGAATATAGGATAGGAGATAGTATTTATAAAGATGTGCCGGGTGGAATGCAACAGCTCTCATATGCTTATGCTGGAGGTCATCAATTTAGTGTTACTCAGACTAAAACAGGCGGACTTAATAATGTAAGTGCAAACATAGATGGTGGGATGGCACAGGCTATGGCTTCATTTGCAGGAGGAGGAGTAACCTCAGCAACATTTAGTTCAAAAAATATCTCCGCTTCGGTTACAAATTCATTGCAATCCCAAGCTTCTCAAAAGCTAAAAGAGGCTAAAAGTCAGTTAGAGAGTGAAAAACACTCTTACCAAAATATAGTGAGCGGAGAAATTACAACTCAAATTAATTCAAAAGACGGGTTTTCTCTTACAACAGATAAGTCTATGAGTTTAAGCGAAAGAAGAGCGTTAAATGAAACTATACTTAATGATGTTAAACATTCAATAGGCGATAATACTGCATATCAAAAAGTATATGAAAAAGCTCAAAAGGCGGCGGCAAGCGGCAGTCTTGGAATAGAAATTAAATCATTAATGGGTGGTAAAGATGGCAAAGAAAAAATAGGAGTAGGAGGAAAAGCAGGAGCAGGCGGAGAGATTATTTTTATGGATGGAAATAAGGTTGTAGGGACAATTAAACTTGATGAAGCTCATTTTAAAGCATTTGAAAAAAAATTCTCACAAACCCTCTCAAAAGACCTTGCAGAGAACGAAACGGCAAGAAAAGGATTTTATAAATCCCTTGATAAAAACGAAGCTAAAAACTTCTCTCAAAGTGCAAGAGAGAGTGAAGAGCTTTCAATTGCTTATTCAAAGCTCAGAAGTGCGGAAAAAGAGTATTCATATGTAACATCTCACGGAGCTAATATTTCTCAAAACGCTCTTTCTCTTTTATTTATGGACGAACTTAAAGAGATTAAATCTAAACATCCTGAAATAAGTAATGAAAAAGCGGTAGAACTTGCAAGTAACAATATTTTAAAATATCAACAAGACGGAATATTAATGCAAGAGCTTAAAGAAAGAGGTTATCTTGATATTAATAAACCTGATTTATCAGGAGTTGAAAACAATGTGGATAAACATATTGATACAAAACTTGCAGATAAAGTTAAAGATGAAGTAGGACATACAAAAGACGAAATAGAAAAAAATGGAAAAAGAATCGACAATGTAGTCAAAGAAAATTCCACAACATCATCAGAACTTAAAGAGAAATTTAATCAAACAGCTAAAAATTTCCATAATAGCGATGTTAAATTGTCTCCTGAAAATGAGAAGTATCTAAATAAAGTAAAAAAAGATGTCAATAAAAATGTAATTGACAATGCAAATGATGTTAAAAATCAAATAGGAAATACTTTTAAAGAAGAAAGAGACAGACTTAATCCGCAAGTAGTTAAATATGAGGGATGGACTACTATGAAACATAATCTTTTAGGAACTGATATAAAAATAAAAGAAGACACTATTGCCATTAGAACAAACAATGGACTTTACGATACAGGAATACCAGCTTCAGCTTGGCATAAGTATTTAGAAACCCATCCTGAAATAGCGGATAAGCTACAAAGTAATAAAGGAGTTTTAATTAATACAGAAATGATTAAAACATATCAGCATAAAACAGATTTTACACATCATTCTCCTTTTGATAAGCCTGATTATGACCTGCTTTCAATGGAATTGGCAAGTGATTTAGCAAATGTTAAAAACACCATTAATCCTTTAAAAATACCAAGTAAAGATACCGATTTAAGCATTAATACAGAAATAAATCCTAATTCCTCTCCCTCATCACTTTTAGGCGATATAAATTTAGCTGGGAATTCTAATATAGAAAAAGAAGTGAATTATATAAAGAGAGAAAGTTTTGGAAGATTTGAAGATGTAATAGGAGACCAAAGAAAAACTGATTTATATAAAAATAATGTAAAAAACGGTAGGGTTGAAAATGACCTTTTAACTCAAAAACCAAGTGATTTCATTCCATAAGGGAAAGATATGAAAAAGATTTTATTTTTAATTCCTCTTTTGCTCTTTGCAAAAGTTAATAATTCTTTTTTTCAAAGTGGAAATACGGGTTGGTTTTTTAATGAATATAACGAAACAAATGAAACAAATAAAACTAAACTCGTAAAAATAAATCCTTATAATCTCAAACAGATGATGAAACTCCCTGATGATAAGTTTATGCACTCAATTCCTCTAAATAATCTTGATTTATATACTGCAGACGGATTTAAAAAAGTTTTTAAAAGGGCAAGAGGAATTGCAGTAATGCACCCTACCAGATACAATGTGTATGTAGTGAAAAAAATGCAAAAATTTATGACCGACCAAGCAACTAAATTTGCAAAAGTGTGGTATGTGGAAACACTGCAAAACCCAAATGAACTTGATTATCCGGGAATTAATACTGCTTCTTTTGCAAGGACTTCGGCTTGGTATAAACAGCAAAAAAAATATAAAGAGTTTTTTAAAAAACACAGAAACGATATAGGATTTGTAATATTTTACAATCCTGATGACAAAATGGCTACGACAAGACAGCATTGGGTATATAACTCATTTAAACAGGATTATCCTTATAACTATACGATTATGTGGATTAATATCAAAAAAAGACCTGATTTAGTTAAAAAATTTCATATAAAAACAACTCCTGATAACTTTTATGTTTATAAAAACTCAAAAGGTCAGGCAATCTGGGTTAGGATAAAAGCAGGGCTTATGAGTGAGAGTGAGCTTTTAAATAATACGATATTTACCTTTAACAATATTATTGAGAAAAAGGATAAGTAAAAAATGACTTTTATATTTTATACAAAGGCAAACTATGCTTAATCAAAAATCAATTATAAAACCTTTACTTATTCAAAGTTTGCTTTGTGCCTTTATAACCTTTTCTTATGCAAAGGATATAAATAAACAATTTGCAGAGAAATATTTGCAAAATGTAAAAATATATAAGCAGGAAATCAACAATAGCGGTATGTTAAATAAGTTAAAATCTTCTACCTCATCTTTTCATTTAAAAACTCACCTTGATAAAAACGAGAGTAAAAGATATTTAGAGGGAGTGCATTTTGTAAAGAGTAAAAATGCAAAAAGTGAAGCAAATGAAGTAAATAATATAATCAACTCTCAAAAATTCAATCAAAATGTAAAAGGTATGAAAGAGTATATTTTAAGCGATAAGGGATTTAATTATCAGGCATATCTTGGCAAATACAAAAAACTTGCCGATGAGGTTATTAAAGGCAAATATTCTCAAAATAACTTTTTAAGCGATAAAGAAAAAATCTATGTGGTAATCTCATCTTCCATTCCAAAATCCACTCTTCAAAACTATTTCCTTTCAGTCCAGCCTGTAAGAACTGATGTAGTATTTGTAATAAGAGGCTTAGTGGGAAATAATTTAAAATATTTTATGCCTACATTCAAATGGATTAGAAGCGTTACTAAAAAGCCTAACTGCGATGATACTAAAAGGAATGACTGCTATTACAAGGTAAATATAGAACTAAATCCAAAAGTAACCGAGCATTTTAACATTAAGGAAGTCCCAGCCGTGATATTTGTAAAAAACTATAACGGCTTTTTAGATAAATACGCTCCTCTTCCTAAAAAAACAGATGAAGAAGCATATATTGCATACGGAGACTGCTCTTTATCTTATGCCCTTGAAGAGATAAACAAAAAAGCAAAAGACAAATACCTTGCAAAACTTATCAAGAGAATGAGCGGGGGATTTTTTGACAAATAACCTACCACAATCAAAATTATGCCACGCTCATTCAAATCAAACTTTTTAAAAATCTTGCTAAATAACTCTGATTATTTTATTATTGCTTTGTTATAATCTGTTATCAGTTTGCAATAAAGGTAAAAAGATGAAAAAAGAAACTTACAAAGATTTTGTCTATTTGAAAATATCAAAAGATGAGTATGAGAAATTATTATCTCTTGGAGCTAAAAAAGGAACTAAAACAAAGTTAATTAGCATAGATGATTTAACAAGATGGGAAATTAGTTACAGGCTTGATATAGAAAATAAGCAAAATAGTGCGATAGAAGCCCATAGACGAAAGAAAGCTAAAAAAGATATACAAATATACCAAACACTTGAAAATTATTACACAGGGCTTTTTAAGAACGAATTAGAGCGTCTTAATGCCTATAAGCTATCAAAACTCGCAAAAATTAATTTTAGAACAGCGAAAAGATTTTGGGAAGACTACAACTTAGATTATTGGATAAAAGAGTTTGAAAAAAGAGGAAGCGAGGCTTTAAGAGAATTCAAGATACAGGAATTGGCAGAGAGTATGGTTTATGGGAGATAGTTTTATCATTTGTCATATTTTCACCACTATTCTCCCCCTTATTTTCTTTAAATCTTCTTTAAAAAAAGTTATAATTTTTATAAAAAAAGGGAGAGAAAATGGCTAAAATAGGGAAAAAAGAGTTAATTGAAAAAATTGCAAAAGAGACAAACCTTTCAAAAAAAGATATTCAAAAAGTTATAGAAAAAGAACTTGAAATAATAATTGATGAGGTAAAAAAAGGAAATCAGGTAGTTTTTCTTGGATTTGGAACTTTTAAACAAAAAATCTCAAAAGAAAAAGAGGGCTTTAATCCTCAAACAAAAGAAAAAATCAAAATCCCTGCATATAAAACTATTGCATTTAAGGCTTCATCTAAACTTAAAGAGATACTATGACGCTATATCTAACCGAAAAGCCATCACAGGTAAAAGCCCTTATCGGGGCTTTAAAAAAAGCTGGAATGTATAATAATGATGTAGAAGTTAAGCCTCTTTTGGGACATATTTTAGCACTTAAAGAATTTAAGGAACTTGATGAGGATTTTAGGAAAAAAAGCTGGAATGAGTTGGTAAGACTTGGGAAAGTCCCTTTTTTTCCTAAAAACCCTTATTCTATTGAAATGAAAAAGGTATCTAATAAAAAATTCTTCAAAGAAGCAAAAGAAGCTATTGAAAAAGCCGATAAAATCATTCTTGCTACCGACCCTGATAATGAGGGGGCTACTCTTGGTATGGAAGTGATTGAAAAATGCAATGCTCTTCATAAAGTTATCGGTATGGTAAATATGTCTAAACTTGATATTTATTCTTTAAGTAAGGAAGTTAAAACTATCAATAAAATCCCGTATGAAAGAATGTATGACGCAGGAAGAAGCAGGGCAATATTTGATATGTTATTTGGCTTTAACGCTACTATTATGGCTACCGAATATCTAAATAAAGGCAATAACCTTTTAAATGTAGGAGCGGTTAAACTTCCTACCATTGCAATGGTGGTAAATAGGGATTTAGAGTTTGAAAAGCATAAAAAAATCCCTTATTATGTAGTTAAAGCAAAAGCAAAAGCAAAAGGAGAAATATTTGATGTTACTTTTTCTATTAGAGATAAGGAAAAAATTGATACAAAAGAGATTGCCGAAAAATTAGTTAATGTAGTTAAGCAAAATAACAAATTTAAAGTATTTGAATTTAGTGAAAAGCAAAAAAGAGAAGCCCCGCCTAAACCTTATTCTTTAACCGATTTGCAAAGCGAAGCGGGTAAAAAATTTAAACTTACCGCTAAAAAAGTTTTAGAACTCGCTCAAAGTCTTTATGAAGAGCATAAAGTGCAATCTTATCCAAGAACTGACAATAACTACTATTCAAATGGAGAATATTACCAAGCTCCAAAAGTCTTAACCTCACTTGCAAGTGTGGAAAAATATAATAAATTTATCTCTAAACTTGATTTGAATAATCTTTTAAAAAGAAATATATTTGACGATAGCAAGGTAACCGCACATACTGCCCTTGCTCCTACCATTGAAGCCAAACTTGAAAACTTAAAAAAACTAAATGAAAACGAAAAAAAGATATTTCATTTAGTGGCTATTAGATATATCTCTCAATTTTATCCTGATTATGAATATCTTGATATTAAAGGAAAGGCAAATTATAAAAACATAATTGCCGAATTTGGTGAAAATGTGCCTTTAAAGGTTGGATATAAAGAGATTACGGGAGAATTTAAAGAGAAAGAAAGAACTATACCTCATCTTGAAAAAAATGAAGAGATAGAAATTTTAACTGATACTTTAAAAATAGAAGAGAAATTTACTAAACCTAAACCTCGCTTCAGCGAAGCTACGCTTTTAAAAGCAATGGAGAAGGTGGTAAATTATTTTGAGGATGAGAAGATAAAAGAGATACTTAAAGATAGCGGTATAGGAACTCCCGCTACAAGAGCCTCAATCCTTGAAGATTTAAAAAAACCTGATAAATCGGGAGAACCTTATTTTAAAGTGGAAAAAGGAAAAATAATCTCAACTAAAAAAGCAAGGGATTTAATAGCTTCTTTGCCAGATGATTTAACCTCTCCTATAATAAGAGCTATATTTGAAGAAAAACTAAAAGAGATAGTAGAAAATAGACTTACAAAAGAAGAATTCTATAAAGAGGCAAAAGAATATATTATAAAGGCTTGTGAAGAGATTAAAAAAAGAGGCAGATTAAGAGAACTAAATGCTAAAACGGGGCTTAAATGCCCTTTATGCGGGGGAGAATTAATAGAAAAAGCAAAAGCCTTTATGTGCGAAAATGGAAAATATAACCCCGATACCAAAAAAATTGAGGGATGTCCTTTCTTCATTATAAAACAAGGCAAGTTTATCAGCTTAAATAAAGAACAGGTAGAGGATTTATTAAATGGAAAAGCGGTTGAAAATGATAAGGTTAGACTAACTCTTGATTTGGAAAATCCTTATTTTGTAAAGGCAGAGTTTAAAAAAAGAGATGATGAGGTAATAGAAACTCCTAAAACTTACAGGCTTGGAGATAAATTTATTTTCAAAACTTTTAGAAATAAAAAAATCACTTTAAAACAAGCAGAAAAGATATTAAAAGGAGATAAAGTTATTTTATCTCTAAAAAGTAAAGATGGAAAACCTTATAAAATGAAAGTGTGGTTTGTAGAGAATGGAAAAATAGATGGAGAGTTTGTAAATACTAAAAAAAAGGGAAGTAAATGAGATATTTAGCGGTATTTTTAATTTCACTTGCGGTAACTCTTGGGGGGCTTGTGGCATATCAGAGGTTTTTATTGCCAAAAAGAGTAAAAAAAATTTATGTAGTTAATACCGACACTTTAATGAGAATAGAAAAAAGAGATATTGTAAGAGCGGCAAAAGAGGGAGATAAAAATGCTTTTCAAAAAGCTCTTGAAATAGATAAAAAATTTCAAAAAGCAATAAATTATATTGCGAATAGAGATAATGCAATAGTATTGGCTAAAAAAGCAGTTATCTCAAATAACTACGATAAAGATATTACAAATGAAATTCTTTTAATTGTAGGTTATCAACCTTAAGAAAAGTAGAGGGAAGAGATGAGAAAATTGATTGAACTACTTAAAAAAGATATTTCTTTTCAAAGGAAGTTTTTATTAGGACTATCAGGGGCAATTTTTGGTATAATAATTACATATATATATTATCCTAAACAACCTTATAGGATAGGACTTATTGATACTCCAAGTATCTTTGAAAGAGTGGTTATCTATAAGTTGATAAATCTTGATGAAATAAAAATTAAAAGAGGAAACCTTTATGTATTCCCTCTTGAAAAGAATACAAAATATTACAAAAAAGGCACAATGTTTATAAAATATGCCGTGTGTCTTTCGGGCGATACTTTAAATGTTAAAGGACTTAAATATTATTGTAACGGCAAATATTTTGCAACAGCTCAAAAGACTGACAGCAAAGGTATTCCCGTTAAACATTTTGTATATAATGGCATAATTCCAAAAGGCAAGGTTTTTATGTATGCACCTCATCCAAGAAGCTATGACAGCAGATATTGGGGCTTTTTAGATGAGAGTGATATAAAAGGGGTAGTGGTTTGGAAAGTATTGAAATGGGGAGGAGAAAATGAAAATAGGTAAAAAGTTTTTATCAGTTATACTTGCTTCAACTTTATTTGCAAGTTCTTTGAATGCAGGAGGACTTGCAGATTTTATTCAAAACAATCTAAACGGTGCTATTGAAACTACAAATCCCGGATATTTTAAAACACAAACAGGCGGTCTTTGGTATGGCGGGGATATGAAAATAAGATGGGATATGAGCGGGGCTAACATTAATCTTTTCCACGCAGAAGCTCCTCATTTTGCGGTAGGATGTAGCGGAATTGATGCAACTTTTGGGTCTTTTTCTTATCTTGGTTTTCAACAGCTTGTAGATAAACTTAAAAAAATTTCCGCCGCCGCACCTGCTATGGCATTTCAAATGGCTATTATGACAATGTGCGAACAATGCAATACTATTATGACTAATCTTGAAAAAATTGCGGATACTCTTAATAATTTTAATATAAATGCTTGTCAAGCAAGTAAAGCTCTGGCAAGAAAAATGAGTAGTGTAATAGTTGGAACAGGAGGTGCAAAAGACGCTACCGAAGTAAGAACAAATGCGAGAGAAAATAGTGAATGGGCTTTTACAAGAGCACTTGAGGGTTATCAGCAAAAATTCGGCTCTATTCTTGGAACAAACGGATTTCACGCTCAATTAGGACACGGAAGTGCAATAGAAAATGTAGCTAAAACTTATTCTCCATCTTTTATGAATAAAGAGCAGTTTATTGAAGTAATGAGAGGGCTAATAGGAGATGTATATGGATTTGATATGCCAAGTCAAGACAGCTCTGGGGCTGATAATACTGCATTTGGAAAATTCTTATATATTACTCCTAAAACTAATGTAGGAGACTTTTTAGAGGCTCTAATGTATGGAGGAAAAATTTATGGGGTAAAAGTGACACCTGAAAAACAAGGAGAACACTATTTGCCTCCTAAAATTGAAGTTGTAAATATAGATATTCCTCAAGACCAAGCATTTGTAACATTGTTTAAAAATAAAATACAAACTATAATTAATAAAATTCAATCAAGACAGCCTTTAACTACTGAGGAAATAAACTTTATCAATTCAATGCCTATTCCTTTATATAATATTGCAAATGTAATTGCTACTTTAAATTTGGATTTACCTGATGATACGGCTAAATATCTTGCTCTAAAAGCGGCAAGAACATTTATTCAAAAATATTATTCTCAAGTAGTTCAAGCACTTGGCTCTATTTTAAAAAATCCTAAATTTGCTACAACTGAAAATCAAAAAGTTTTAGATTGGATACAACAATCAGCTAATCAATATCGAGGTATAATGACCCTTTTAAATACAAAAATGATGATGGAATATAAAAGAATTCAAGCTCAAAAAGATATAATCGAACAATATCAAAAAATGCAAAAAGATATGATTAAAAATTCTCCTATTTGGGCGAGTTTAGGATTATGATAAGGAAACGAGAAATTAGAGATGAGGTGAAAGAGATGAGGGGAAGAATAATTAAATCCTTATTGCCTTTATTTCTTTTAAGTTTTTCCTATGCTAATCAGGTTAATTATTGGAGCGAGGGAAGCTCACTTGGCTCAAATATACTAAGTCAGTATAAAAATAATTTAAAAGGAAGAGTAAATAATCCTATTGCGAACGGAACTAAACTTTATACCCTTGATAATTCTCAAAGCGGAGATGTATCTATTACCTGCTCTAAAGAAATGCCTATTTTAAAAATAACTTATTCTACAAACGGCGGAGGGGATATTAATATAAATGTGCTTGAGGATTTGGATTTAAACGGAAATTATGAGATAAGTTTTAGCGTAAGCGGGGTTAGCGGTATATGTGCTAACGGATTTATTAAATGTAATAGCGGAACTTGGAATAATTGTAGATTTTATGAGCTTTATTTTAATGGAAATAATTTTTATTATAAAGAAACTTCAAATTCAAATTTAGTGCAATGCTATTGTATCAATAATTCCTGCGGAAGCCTATCTTCAAATTCAAGTGCTAAAATCTTAAGCGATTTAGGAGGAGCTTTTGCTTCTTTGATAAGAAATAACTACTATATAGTCTCTAATGTATCAGTTAGTAGAAGTTATGCTTATGTATATGGTAAAAATATAAACTGCGGAGGGGAGAGTGTTCCTGTAGGGATGGATAGCACCGCTCTTCAATCAAAAACCGAAGAGATTAAAAATAAAGATTTAAACGATAAAAACAGCACTTATTATCTTTTAAATCAGACTACTGAAAATGTAAACAATAATCCTGTGGATAAGACTTTTGAAAAAACTCTTCAAGATAAACAATCTTCTGTTAAAAGTTCCGTTTCTTGGGATGAGGGAAGTAATACTTATTCTTATAACGATAATGGAAATAAAATCAACGGAGAAGTTTATGTGGGAAATATAGAAAATTTAGAATACTGCGAGATAGGGTATTATGAAACTTCAAGTGATGTATTTGGGGATAAGACAAACAGGGCAAACTCTACCTCATCTAATAAAGTTCAAAAAACTAAAATAATTGAATGTGTTAAAAACGGCTCTAATTGGATATGCCCTGTAAAATCAGGACAGACAATTATCCACGATTGTGGAAAAGTTAATGATTTTAATAGGGTTGCAGGAGCTTTAAGTGCGATAGATGAAGCGGTTAAGGATTTGACTTGCTCTACAAATTAATAAAAGGAAACCGATGAGGTTATTAAAACCTGTATTATCTTTGTCAGTTTTATTTTCTTTTTCTTATGCTATAAATTGCTCCTTAGTTCAAAATGTAAAAAAATGGGGAGAACATTATTATACTATTACTGCTAATAGGCTTACTTGGCAACAGGCTGTAGATTTTGCAAGAGAGAGTGGAGGTTATCTTGCAATTCCTAACTCTGCCGCAGAAAATGAGTTTTTAAAGTCACTTATCCCAACCCCAAAATATGCTTGGATAGGGGTATATGACCCAAGTTATATGAGCAACTATTGTTATGAGGGAGGAAGTTGTTTATACGATGATAGTAGATTTAGAGATATTAAAGGAAATGCTTTAACTTATACAAATTGGGCTATTAACCAGCCTGATAATTTAGTTAAGACTTATGATATAGTAAATGGAAAACAGATGGTTTCTCCTCTTGGAGAGCATTGGGTAGCTATGAGCAGTCTTAATGGCAAATGGGCGGATTTTGGAAATCATGCAGATGAATATAATAATCCTGTTAAATTTTATGCTTTAATTGAATTTGACAAAATGCCGGATTGCTATACTCCTCCAAGTAATACAAACACAACAACTTCTATTCAAGGAAAAGTTTGTAACACGCAGATATATGATAATTCAACAAATACTTTGCAAAAAGGAGAGACTTTTAAATGTCTTCAGGACAAATACGGAACTTATTATTGTCCTGCGGCACTTGCTCCAGCAAAAACATATTGGGATTATGATAGTGGATATAGTGTGGGACATAATTCTAAATTTAAACAAAATTTAGGAACTGCTAATTATATAATACAATATACTACTTGTAATAAAACTGATAATCAAATATGCGTAACTTTAAATGATATTCAAAATATAAAATTAACTATAGAATATTGGAGTTATTCCCCTTTATGTAGAGACCATGATATATTAAAAGTAGATAGTTCTTCTACCGGAAAAACACCTACAATAAACCTATATTATAATAATGATACTTATAATAATTTAAGTAAAATTTTATTAAAAGCAATAGGATTGAAAGTGAATACTATTGTGGATGATAGCTCCTTAAATAAGCTTTTACAAAAATGGTGGAGGAACTTCAGTTGTGAGGGAGTTCATTATAATCCTACAAGTATAAGTATAAAAGCAAATATTCAAGTTATTAAAAAATATTATTGTAATGATGGTAAATTAATAGAAAAGAATGGGAAATATTATTGTGAAAAGACTATTTCATATACTTATTATGAATATTTTTGTTCTAATGAAAAAAATCAATATGGAGAAACTTATGAGATTATTGATAAAGGAGGAGATTGCCATCCTACTTCGATAAATGATTTGAAAAAGACTTCAAATGGGTATGAATGTAATTCTCCTACTCCTCCTGCAAATAATTGTAGAAGAAAAGCATTTACCTGTAATTCAAATATAAGAAAACCTGTATGGGTAGATGGAAAGTGGCAATGCTCTCCTTTCCCTTGTATTGGAAACTCTGATATAGAAGTAGATGATACTCCAACCGGAATAGATGATGTAAACAACAATGGATGGAATGCAAATGGAACTTGTAGTGGTAAAATCTATATTTTTAACGGAAAAGACATGAGATGTAGGAGTAATGATACATTTGGAGGACTTACAGGTGGTGGTTGCTGTGATAAAGATAAAGTGTTTTTAGGGTTAGTGGAGTGTAAGGAAGATGAGAAAATCCTTGCACGAAAGAATGATAACGGAATGTGTCATTATGTAGGAAAATACTGTTCTAAAAAGTTAAAATTTTTAGGGGGAAGTGTTTGTATCCAGCACAAAAAAACTTACTGCTGTTTTAACAGCAAACTTGCAAGAATTATAAACGAGCAGGGAAGAAAACAGCTTAATATATCTTGGGGAACTGCAAAACATCCAAATTGTAGAGGATTTACACCTCAGGAATTTCAAAAACTTGATTTTTCAAAGATGAATTTGGGAGAATTTTACAAACAAATTTCTCAAAACATATCTCAAAATGTGCTTAACAATATGACACAATATATGAAAAATAGCATTGAAAATCAACTTAATACTATACAAAGAAAGTGAATTTAATTAGCTTCTATAAGCTAGTTAAATTTATTCCTATCATTTATTAAAGCCTCTCTTTTTGCTTTTTCACTTGTTTTTGCATAATATTTAGATGTAGTTAAAATACTTGAATGTCCTAAAATATCTTTAATTGTTTCAAGGTTTATGTTATCTTCTACCAGCATTGAGGCAAGAGTATGGCGGTAAATATGCAATCCCTGTTTGTCTTTATTAAATATATGTACTTTGTTTAAAATTCTTTTATTGAAATTAAGCAAAGTCTTATAACTTATTTTACTGCCGTCTTTTTTTGAAAAGAGGTAAGGAGATTTAACAGGCTTTATTCTTTTTAATTTTTCAATATAGTCGATAAACACCTCATCTAAATAAACAAATCTCTCTTTATTCCCTTTACCTTTTATCTTTACTTTTACATAGTCTTTTTCAATATCAATATCCTCTTCTTTAATATTTATACACTCATTTGCCCTTATTCCTGTAAAGGCTATAAAAGCAAGGCAAAGTGCATTTTTATATCGTTCGTAATTTTTGCTTTTATCAAGAAAATCTAAAATATAACTTTTAATCCTTTCAATTTCATCTTTTGTAAAAGTTATTATCTCTTTTTTATTCTCTTTAATAGTTACTTTCTCAATAGGGTAGAGCAAATCAATCCCGCTCTCATTATTTTCGCTTATGAATTTAAAAAATCTTTTAATTACTTTTAGATATAAAGAAAGTGTAGTTTGTGAAAAATTGCGATTTTTTAGATTTTGCAAAAATTGCAGGATTAAGAATTTATTTAAATCTAAAACTTTTACGATTTCATCGCTATTTTCACAAATCAAAAACTCCTTAAACTCATCAATAATTCTAAAATACAAATTTTTAGTATTCCCCGAAAAATTTAAAACATCTAACTCCGAGAAGAAATCTGGCTCAAATCTTTTTATAACTTCTAATAAACTTTCATCTTTTTTTATTTCCAAACTTTCTCCTTTTCTGCAAAAAGTTTCAATTTAAAACTTTTGTTAGTTCTATAAAAAGTTATAACTCATTACAAAAACATATGTACTTTGTTTCAAAAAAGCAGTTTCTCTTACAAAATTATATCACTTTTTCATTAAACTATTCATATAACTATATGTTATAGGAATAGTTTTTTAGATATAAAAGCTCATTTTTTTAAAAAATTTCTCTTATATTCCCCATAAGTTATAGGAATACTTTTTAATTTTGTTATAATTTACTACGAGTTAAAACTTTTGCAATAAATCAAAGGAGTTTTAAAATGCAAGAAAATCAATATTATCCAAATTTTTCAAGTGAAAAAAAAGTCTATGAAGAGCCAAATGAGATAAATGAAAAAATTAAAGAGATTGACGAAAAGTTGCAAGTTGCAAAAAAACAAAATAATCAAAGATTGTGTCTTCCATTTACTTATGATGAAATGAAGCAGTTGCAAATTGCATATAACTACAAATATGACCTAAACCAAAAAAGTAAGATTATAGAACATATTAAAGAAAATGTAATGAAAGAGGTTGAAGCAATACTTAAAGAGATGAAAGAAAATTTTTTTAAAGGAATAGACAATGAATAACTTAAAAATGATAACACCAACTCTATATTTAGACCCAAAAGAGATAATAGGAATAGAGATTATCCCAAATAAAGAGATAATAATTCATTTAAGAAACGGGAAAGAGTTAATAGTGCAAGGCACTATGAAAGAAATTACGCAAATCAAAAGAACCATATTAGGCACTTACAATGATTAAAATGAGCCTATCAAGTGCTAAAAGGCTTGGATACTCCATTAAAGGCTATGTGTTTGATAAAAGTTCAAAAATACCTGTTCCTGTATTAGAAAAGGCTAAAAAGCCTGTTACTGTTAGAAAAAGAAATAAAAATAGAGTAGAGTTAATAGAAGAGGGAGTAATTTGTAGATTAAATTTAAAGGAAACAAAATGATAAAAAAAATATTAAATTTAAAACAAAGAGGGATTTTGAAAAAGTATTTAAGTGTAAATGAAGCAATAATAGATGTTTATTTTCTTGTAGAAAATAATAATCAATTACATTGGACTACTATTCTCATAAAAACAAACAAAGGAATGTTATATGTAGGTAAAAGAGATATTTTTGCCTTAAATTACGAAGATATAGATACAAAAAATGCCATAATAAATTTATTAAAAAATATTTTTAGTGTTTCTCCTGATTTTAATGATTTTCATATTTTTTGTGCTGAAAAAGAATTTTTAGATGAACTTGAAGATGAAACTATTTTGGAATATTGCTGTTGCCCTTTTGAATTAAAAACTACCGATTGTTCTAATATTAACAAATATAAACAATACTTTGAAAAAGTAAAAAATGAAGTTCTAAAAGGAATAAACGATGATAATCTCAATAGAAAACTTTAAAAACTCTTTTGTTCCTATAAGGGATAACTATGTTTTAGAAATAAAAACAGGAAAAACTTATGTAGCAAATTACCTTGATGACAGGGATGAGGTATTATTGTTAGAGCCAAAAGAGTATGAAGAAAAAATTGAAATTTTATCTCAAAAAGTTACCAAAAAATTTGAAAAGATATTAGAGGAAATTGTATAATTAAGTGCGGGTAGCGTATCCTTGTTAGGATTTAAGCTATTTGAAAGGCGTTAGGACTAATTAAACAAAATTAAAAGGAGTTTGCTATGGCAAAAAATAAAAATGTTAAAAATGTTAAACAAAACTTGCAAAACAAATTAGAAAGATATAAACAAAAAAAAATCCAGCTTGTTAGAGAAAATCCTGACACATCAATCGTTTATGTATTCAATTCTCCTGTAATTAGAGAAAGATTTAGCAAAATCAGTAGAGAAGCGTCTTTAATTAAAGACGCTACAATAGATTTGTGGGGATATTTATTAGACAATGAAGATAAAAGAGTTATTGAAGAGAAGTTTGCAAAAGTTTTAGAAACTGCTAAAAAAATTATTGACTTTTCAAAAGATTTTGGAGAGTTTGATTATACTGAACTTATGACTAAAAAAAAGGGAGAAAAAATAAGAGTAATCCAAACTCAAGATAGCCCTATGGTGGAAGTATTTGTGCCAAAAAACGGCGATGAAGACACTTTATTTGAAGCGTTATTTAGAATTGATACATTTGATAAAAAAGCAAAAAGAGACCCTCAAAAAGCTGATAGTTGGATAGCTCTTTTAAAAGAGTATGAAGCGGCTCTGACAGATTTAAAAGAGAGTGCATTTAATATCTTCAAAGCAAAAATTAGAGCAAAACATTTAACTCCGTATGGAGCATTAAGATTTGAATTTAAAAAATGGGTAGTTACCCAAAATGAAAACGCACAGGAATAATCTGTGCGTTATCTCTTTGTCTTCATTTTTCTCATTATTCCTGCCATTATAAGCGGTATTAAGGGAAGATTTGATTTAACTGCTATATTTTTATTTACTACGCTTATTCTTGCTTTTTTAGAGAAGAGAAAAGATATTGTAGATAAGTTTTTTTAAAACCTGCAAACCTGCTTTTTTTCTTCATTGTATTCTGTTATCAGATTATAACTTATATATCTTCTCATTCTTTTCTTCATTTTCAATCCCTCTCCAATGAGCGTCTATCCATTTTGGCTTATGAGTTTTTAAAGATGGATAATATTGCATTCTCCAATGTCCTCTAACCAAATACATTACATTTTTCTTTCCACCGCCTCCTGCTTTTGGCTTTGTGGCTTTTGGAGGGGAGAGTTTTATTATGCTTAACTTTTTAGGAATTTTAAGATTTTTTATTTTGCTTTGTTTAACAGCTCTTGGCTTTGGAACTCTTTTTGTATCGTTTTTAAAAGTAGTCATATAAAGAATAACTGAGAAAAAAGCGTAAATATATTCTTTTAACTCTTTAATATCAGTTTGCTTAACAATATCTTCTATATCTTTATCAGCTGATATTCTTCCAAGCAATCTTTGGTCAATTTTAGGATACTCAAGCTGAAATATTCCATTCTTTTCTTCATCTAAACAAAAAGATATAAGCACCTCATTATCAAAAAGCACCGAAAAGGCTTTAAAAGGGTAGTGTAAGTCTTTAATATGTAATTTATTTAAAGTATTAATGGAGACTTTATCTATAAACTCATCTTTTTTAACCTCAACTAAAACAAGCCCGTTTTTTTCTATTTCGGAAGCAATTTTTAGAGGAATTTCAAATTCCTCTTTTTTAAATCCTGCCCTAACTGCTTTTAGTATAAGCGAGTTATCTTTGCCTCTATTAGTAGAAATCCAAATATTGCCGATAACCCACTTTTGATTATAGATAGGGTGTTTCATTTTTTAATCTCTTTATAAATTTTTTCAAGCTCTTTCATAAGCTCTGTATCCAGCTTCTCAAGTGGGATTTGTTTTGCTAAATGATATGCAACCTGATTATCTTCATATTCTTTCTCTCCATCTCCTAAATCCACTTTCCATATTTTAATGTAAGTTCCCTGCTTATAGCCATTCTTTTGCCTGAATTCATTTAAAATGTTTTTAACAAAATAAGCTCTATAAACCTCATCAAAATCCATTCCTGTATATTTAAAAAGTTTTGCTAAATAGAAAAACTGCGCTTCTATTTCTTTATTAACACTAAAATGTAATAATTTTAATAAATATCTTTTAAAGCTAAAATCTTTTTCAATATCTAAACTATCATTCAAAAATCCTCTATTATAAAACTCATCAAAAGCCTCTGTTGTTACATTTTTGTGATAATAAGCCAAATCACTCAAAAGAAAATGCAATATGTCAATAAGTTCTACTTTTACATTTTCAATATCTTTTTCCTGCTTTTTCCACCACTTATAACCAAAACTCTCAAGCAGTTTTCCTGCTTCTACCAAAACTGCACTTTGCCAATCAATTGAACTTAACTTTTCTTTCCAAGCAGGATAGGTTAAATTATTAAGTTCTATTTGTTTATTTAGCATTTTTTGGAATAAAGAAAATTCCTTTTTGCTTGTAATATTATTTGTGCCAAAACAATCTACTTTGTAAGAGTGAAACTCGTCAATAATGATAGGTTTTTCCATTTTTTTGCTCCTTTTTTGGAAAAATTTTAACATTTCCACATTAAATTGTCAATATTTTACAAAATATTATTTACAAATTATAAAATTTTTTATATAATTATAAAAAACAAAAGGAGGCTAAAATGAAAAGCACATTAGAAAAAAATTTAGAGTATAAAAAATTTGATGATAAAAAAATTTGTAAAAATTGTAAATATTTTATTGATGATAGTGATAAGATTGGATGTTCTAAAATTTATATAGATTTGGAAGCAATTAATAGAGAATATGGAATTGATAAATTTGGTTGCTCTTTTTTCAAATCTCCAAAATTTTAAAGGAAATGTAATCCTCCTCTAAAGAGGACTTATCAAAGAACCTTGCGGGGCTTTTTGGTAAGAAAAAATTAAAAAAGGAGAAGAAGATGACAATTATGTTTCATAAATGCGATATTTGTAATATAGACGATTATAAAAATAATATAGAAATATACCCTTGCACTGAAAAAACTGCTAAAGTCCTAATTAATAAACTTAATCTAAAAGATAAAGATTTTGAAGATTTTCATATTTGTAAAAGATGTATTAAAAAAATAAATTTTAGTTTTCAATTTGAAAACATATGGGGAACAAAATATGTAGAAATAAAAGGAACACAATGAAAAAACTAACTGATATTAAACTAGCTGAAGTGTTAGGGGTTAAGCACCCAACTATTGCTTTCTGGAAGAAAAATAAGCCTCATCAATATGAGGCTGTTAAGGGATACTATTTACTTAAAGAAAATAACTTTTTTGAAGATTACAAAAAAATCAAAGCTCTTGCCGAACTGATAAGGCAAGAGTGTGATAGTAAATATGCTAATGATTTAGCAAAGCTGGTGGAAAAGGGTAATGAGGTTGTTGAGGAAGTTTTGAGTAAAATTAGAAGATAGAAAATTATGAAAAGGAGAAAAAATGTTAAGACAATGGAGTGTAAATATAAGATTGGAAGCTAAGGGAAAACCTATTCCTAAAAAAGTTTTAAGAGATATTTTTAGGTTTTTTGCTACTAAATGCGAAAACAATAATTCATCATATTACTTTTTCTATGAAGATGGAAGTTTAGGATTTATAGCTTGCCCTTTTGCTAATAATCCCTTTGCTAACTCTTTTGGATGGTTTCCAAAAGAATTTCCTTATGATGACCCTTACCAAAACATATTTAAAGGAATGAAAGCAAGTGAGTTTGCCAAGATTTTAAAGCAAATGGGATTTTCTGAAATTGTTTTAGAAAAGGAGGCGTATAATTAAAATGACTTCTTTTATTGTTATCACAATTATTTTTCTAATAATCAATTTAATAATAGGAATAAGAGAGTTTAAAATCAAAGGAAAAATTAGAATATTTACCGCATTAATGATTGCTCTTTTTATTTTCATAAGTTTGTCTATTTTATCTTTTAAAGATTTTATACCTTTGTCTTTTGAGAGTATTTTGTTTTTATATATAGTTTTTTATCTAATAGGAATAGATGTTATTTGGGAACTTTTTAAAAATAAAAGGAAATAAAATGAAGAAAATAGAAAAACAAGAAAATGAAGGATTTATTGCTTTTATTATTAGTATAATAACATTTATAGCTGTTTTTATTTATTATGAAAACACATTAGCTGGTAAAGGTCTTTTAATTGATTTACAGGCATCAATTTATTCTGCTTTTATTTCTTTAACAGTAATGCTTATGGTTGAAATTTTTTTTAAATTGATATTTTTTTTAAAAGATTTAATAATAAAAAGGAATTAAAATGAGTTATGATTTATTTTTAATAATTACATTTATAATGGTAATACTTCAAGGAGTATTTATTATTTTATTGTTTTGGAGAGATTTACCTGCTTATAAATACAATAAGCAAAATGAAATTCCTTACGAAGAAGAAAAACAAGCAATATTTTTAGATATTGGAATAGTGGTATTATTATTCTTTATTTTGACATATTTTTGGGTAGCTCATATTGGATATGTTAAAAAATTGATGGGGTTATAACCATTTTTAAAGGTAAAATAATGATACTTGGAACATCCATATTTATTATAGGAACAATATTTTTAATTATTGGTTTTATTTTTACTTTAAAATCAAAAAATGCAGATTATTTATATGTTTGTATGTATGATGTATTCCTACTTGCTCTTATATACAAATTTATTTTAAAAAATTATTTAAATGAATATACCTCAACTACAAAAGCAATTCTTTTTATTGCTTTTTTTACATTAATGGTTTTTCTCGGTTTCTATTGGACTTATAAAAAGGAAAGGAGTAAAAATGGTGAAAAAAATTGATTTAAAAAAAGTAAGCGGTTTTGTTTTATTGTTTTTAATTACTATTATAGCTATATATCACATTATCATAACAAATGATTTGCTTTTACTAAAAATGTTTGCACTTATATTAATAAGTAGTATAGCTTTTAAAGGTTTAACTAAATACTTAAAAAATCCTTAAAGGATATAAAATGAAAGAACTATTAACCGCTATTAAAACAATCAAACCTCATCACTCTTTTGCTGTTATTGTAGATGAAATTGAAAGAGAAATGGTAACTGATTATTTAAAAAACAACTTGCAAAATCATATATTTATTGATATTGAAAATTCTTTTAAACAATCTTTAATTAAAACTCTAAAAGAAAACAATATAAAACACTCAAAAAGTACAAATACTATTTATTTAGCCGATAAATTAGCAAAATATGCAAGAGAAAATGAAAATCATATTATTATCAACTTTAAAGAGTTTATAACTTTAAGAAATCAAAACATTATTCCAAAAGCTCTTATAGCTATCTATAACACCTTAACCCAAAATCCAAGCTATTATGATACTTATACTTATTATCCTGTTTTAATCACTTCGCTTAATACTTATAAAACTCTTGCTAAAGAAGAGGGAATGTGGAGATATAAACCTCATTTCCCAAAAGATTTCAATGTTGAAGTCGGATTGTGGATTGAAAAAATCAAATGCTGGAAATGTAATAGCGATATAGATGTGTTGGTAGGATTAAAAGTAAATAATTATTATTTTAATATCAATGATTTAAAAGAAGAGTTTTTAGAATTTTTAAAAGAGTATTTTCCAAATGAAGCAAGTCAGTTAAACTTAAAAAAGGATACAAAAGGCTTGCTCGGTTATATTTCAAATATTTGTCCTATCTGCAATTCTAAAATAGGCAATCATTATATTTATGATGATTATTTTGTAGAACAAATGCCTTTTAATTTTGAAGATGTTGAAATTAAAAATAAAAAAGTTATTCCTTATGATGAGGTTAAAAGAGTTTTAGATTTAACTTTTAAATAATACTACTTCATCACATTAGTCAATTTCTTGATTTTTTTCTATCTAAAATTTCCAAATGAATAAAATACAAAATCAACACAACTATAATTAACACAATAACAATAGTCCTACAATATTCAGTTGCATAATTAATGAAACCAACCACTGACATAACTAAAAAAGTCCAAATAAAGATATTTAAAATAATTGTATCTATTTTGTTAAGTATATCTAACTTTTTTTTATCCATATCTTCTCCTTTTTATCTCATCACATCAGCCGACTTTTTAATTTTCTCTTCATCTAAATGAGTGTATTTCATTGTGGTTCTTATATCGCTATGTCCTAATCTCTCTTTAAGCAATACAGGGTCTTGTGTCTTTTTATAAAAAAAAGAAGCGTGAGTGTGCCTTAATAGGTGCATACCTTTTTTATCGGTAATAATCCCTGCTTCTTTTAAAAGCTTTGATAATACTCTCTCAAGAGTAGGGGAAGATAGCTTTTTACAAAAGTTTGTAAAGAATAATAGCTTTTTCATATCAGGGCATTTGCTTAACTGCTTTTGTCTTTCCTGCAAGTAAAAGTCTAAATCTTTTTTAATAGCAAACCTACCCTGAGAGTAGGGTATAGTTACAATTCTATACTTATTGTTTTTTGATTTTCTAATATATATCTCTAACACATCTAAATCTTTATTGATATGTAAATCATCTAAAGTAAGATTTGCTATTTCGCTAATTCTAAGTCCCCCAAATAATGCAAATTTAATAACTAATGAATACAGTGCTTTTAAAAAGGTATCTTCTTTATTTGCATATGCTATAAATTTGTGATTTTCTAACACATTTAAAAACTTCTCAATTTCTTCTTCGCTTAAATAATCAGGCTTTTTAGTAGATAAGTTTGCTAAATTCTTTTGCCAAGACTTTAAGTCTATATCAAAGTTGTATTTGTCTGCATTGTTTTTGGATAAAAACTCAAAAAAGTTTATCAGTGCGTTTTTGTAATTGATTTTAGTTGCACCTGACTTTGATGAGGTTGCTTGGGTTAGCCATTCAAGTGTAGTTTCAAGGTCTATATCTTTTATATCATCTATTACGCCATTTGAAAGCCATTGAAGGAATTTTGTGACAGAATAATAATATGTATATATAGGAACTTGCTTTTTAAGTTCTCGTGCAATGCTATCAACCTCATCAAAAGTTTTTGCTTTTTCTATCTCTAAAAAGGCTCTTTGCAAATCTTTTTCATTTGCTTTTTC
>Ga0256831_1000153_pt1 | contig 36120 bp, 45 predicted proteins | sample 132544metaG_FD_189087 | JGI IMG/M metagenome (GOLD analysis project Ga0256831, IMG submission 189087) | Hydrothermal vent microbial communities from Lau Basin, Pacific Ocean - 132-544 | ecosystem: Environmental > Aquatic > Marine > Hydrothermal vents | place: Pacific Ocean: Lau Basin | collected...
TTCCCAGGCTATGCAAAAATACGAAAAGTAATTTTAACCTTGGATCCTTGGACCGTGGATAATGGCTTGTTAACCCCCACGCTTAAAGTCAAACGCCCTATCGTATTAGCACAATTTAAAGATGATATTGAGCGTTTATATCAAGGAAAATAGTCGCTTATTATATTTATTCTAATAGTGATAATGTCACTGTACAAAAAATTTAAACACGTTACACTTAGACGATACTAACATTAAAAAAACACTATGAATACAAAAAAACGCATCACTTATCAAGATCTTGTTGCCCAGATTTCACCTCAAATTACCGAATATTTTCCTTGGGATATTGAGGAGAAAATAGACAATAATGATGATATGTTATTTCTTGATGTGCGAGAAAATCAAGAATACGATACCATGCATATTAAAAATTCACTGCATGTTCCCCGTGGTATTTTAGAAACTGCCGTAGAGTGGGATCACGAAGAAACAGAGCCTGAGCTAGTCGAAGCGCGAGATAAAGAAGTCATTGTGGTATGCCGCTCTGGCAGTCGGAGCATTTTTGCGGCCTTCACTCTCATGCAAATGGGCTATAACAATGTCTCCTCATTAAAAACTGGACTACGCGGTTGGAATGACTACGAACTTGAATTAGTCGATTTAGAGGGCAATACAGTGGATCCAGAGTTGGGTGATAAGTATTTTGCCAATAAATTATTAGCTTATCAGCGTAAGCCTGTTAGTTAAGGATTAACTTTCCTGTTGGAATATTACGACATAAAGTATAGGTTGCGCTCAAAGGCCTATCTATTTTACTATAGACCTAAACATTTAACCTAAATAAATCAGTTGAATCGTAGCGAGAATGATCAAAGTGCTGGAGATACAAGGATTTACAGGTTATTTTGACTTTATTCGTAGTCACCCTACGGGTGAAGCCAAAATGTTCTGCAAAGCCTTGTAGATTCAGTGCTATGGACATTCGCAGTAGGTTCAACTGATTTATTTAGGTTTAATCACTCCAAGCTATATGACCACAAAAATTGGTAACCAATATGACTAAATTACTTAAATTTCTCCTTTGGACTATTATTTCTCTTGTCATTATTATTGTTTTGGCTGGTATATTAATTCCCCTATTTGTCGATCCAAATGACTATAAGGATCAAATTGCCCAGCAAGTCTTTGATCAGACAGGGCGAACTCTGACCATTGAGGGCAATATTGATCTGGCCGTATCACTGCCTTTGGCTGTTTCTCTGGAGCTGGGTAAAATGGAGTTGAGTAATGCCAAAGGCTTTACTGACAAGCCCTTTGCTAAAATAAAAGGGGCTTCATTATTTGTCGATATAATGCCTTTAATAAATGATAATCGTTTAAATATTGGCCAAATCAAACTCAGTGGTATGGAGTTGAATCTGGTTAAAAATAAGCAAGGAAAAACTAACTGGAGTGATTTATCAGGCAAAGATGAGGCATCTAAAAAATCACCGGCCAAACAAAATAAAGACACTCAGAAAAAATCTGACTCAAGTACCATGCCCGCCATTGAAGTCGAAGGCTTAATAATTAGTGATGCTCTTATCACTTGGACAGATGCGCAGGCTAAGCAAGTAATCCGTTTGGAAAAAAGTAATATCACTATCAGTAAATTAGTTGAAGATAGTCCCTTTGATCTGACCGTTACTACCCATATTAATAGTAATAATCCTGCCATGTCTGGCAATTTTACACTCAATAGCTCACCCACAATTTCATTAACAAAACAATTGTTTCAATTACCGAATACTAAATTATCACTAGACTTAAAAGGAGCAATTTTACCCGGTGGTGCTAATAAAACCGTGCTTTCTGGTGATATTAGTTTTAATGGCCAGTCACAAACACTTGAAGTCAATGAAATGCAACTCACCTCCTTTGATATGGTTATGAAAGGCTTATTTCATGCAAATAAACTCAATAGCTCACCACAATTTAATGGTCAGCTCAGTATTGAGCAGTTTTCACCTAAAACACTGGCTGCAACATTAGGCGCCAGTTTACCTAAAATGAAAGAAGACAAAGCATTAACCACGGCTGATGCCAAACTCAGTTTTACCGGCACCAGCAGTACCCTAAACATTAGCTCCTTGGAAGCCAATCTTGATAATACCTCTTTAAAGGGTACGGCCTCAATTAAGAACTTTAGCAAACCTCTTTATGGCTTTGATCTTACTCTTAATCAATTAAATCTTGATTATTATGCCCTTGCTGAGCAAACCACCCCAGCCGCTAAAGCAAAAACTGATAAAAAGAAATCAGCCCCAAAGACTGCATCCAGAGGCTCATTATTTCCTGTTGAAGTATTACGAAAACTCAATTTAAGTGGCAAATTACACATTGCTCAATTTATTGCAGGCAATGCTAAGATGAGTGATGTGGTTATTGTCTTAAAGGGACACAAGGGCTTAGTACAACTAGCACCGTTAAAGGCCAAGCTGTATCAGGGTACCATTAACCTAAAAACAGATATTGATGCCCGTGGTAAAACACCCAAGCTAAAAATTGTTAATCAATTAAAAGGGGTGCAATTGGGCGATTTATTGCAAGACACAACCGGTACTCAGGAATTTACTGGGGTTGCTAATATCTCAACAAATATCACAACCTTGGGTAATGATAAAGACCGTTTAATAAAAAATAGTAATGGTACTGCTAAGTTTCTTATTACCGATGGCCATATTAAGAAATTGGATATTTTAAGCACTATAAGAAAGGCTGACGCTCTGCTAAAAGGACGGGCAGTACCGACAGAATCACAAGATAAGAATACTAAATTTACCGAATTAAAAGGCACTATGAAGATTAAAAATGGAGTATTTCGTAATGACGATTTGGCCAGCAAATCACCTGTTATGGAGTTAACAGGCAAGGGCTATGCTGATGTCCCTAAGGAGTATTTGGATTATACCCTAGCCATTAAATTATTAAATAGTATGAAAATTGATAAAGATTCTCAAGGAACTGATTTCAAAGGAAAAGAATTTCCTTATACCATTAAGGGTAAGTTTTCTGAGCTCTCAGAAGAAGCCAATATCAGCAAAGTATTAGAAAAGGAAGTGAAAAAGAAAGTTGAAAAAGAACTCAATAAACAACTAGAGAAACAGTTTGGTGATAAGTTTAAAGGCTTTAAGTTTTAAAAATTATTAATTTTAGCCTAACAAGCCGGAGTTTCTCCGGCTTTTTTATGATTATCCACCATAGGAATTATCTGTCATTAAGCACTTAAGCACACAATTTTCTAATCAGCTACTTTCTTGGTTTGATCAACACGGTCGCAAAGACCTGCCATGGCAACAAAATAAAACGGCTTATCGAGTATGGGTCTCTGAAATCATGCTTCAGCAAACTCAGGTTAAAACGGTTATTCCTTATTACTTGCGCTTTATGGAACGCTTCCCCACTTTAAAAATGCTTGCTGATGCAGCCGTTGATGATGTCCTGCACCTTTGGACAGGCTTAGGCTACTATGCTAGAGGTCGAAACTTACATAAAACAGCAGTCATTATTCAATACAATCATCAGGCTAAATTTCCCCAAACAATCGATGAATTACAGGCCTTGCCGGGTATCGGACGCTCCACTGCTGGGGCTATTTTATCCTTGGCTTATGGTCAACACCAGAGTATTCTCGATGGCAATGTAAAGCGAATTTTATGCCGATATTATCAAGTGGAAGGCTGGAGTGGTCTGGCTAAGGTACAAAAAGAACTTTGGCAGTACATCGACCAACTGACCCCCAAACAGCGCTGTGGTGATTTTAATCAAGCATTAATGGACTTAGGTTCTAGCCTATGCAGTCGCAGCAAGCCACACTGTGTGCACTGCCCTCTTAATGACCAGTGTCAGGCATACTTAAATAAGCATACTCATCGCTATCCTCAGGCAAAACCTAAGAAAAAGAAACCCAGTAAAATAGCTTATTTGCTTATGCTAAAAAATGAAATGGGAGAGTTCTTTCTTGAACAGCGTCCACAGCAAGGCATCTGGGGTGGCTTATGGTCATTTCCTCAATGTCTAACAATGGATGAAGTGACTCATTGGCTCAATCAACACCATTATAAGGTCATAAGCCAACCTCAAATTCTAGCTGAATTTAAACATACTTTTAGTCACTTTCACTTATTCATTACCCCCGTCATTATTCACATTAAAACACCATTAGCAATCCATGATAATGCATCTATTTGTTGGTTTAACCCAAAGAAACCATTGAAAATAGGAATGCCAGCCCCCATAAATACGCTTATATTACAACAGACTGTCAGTGATTCATCTGCTGGCAAAGCAAATAAAACAACTGAACAAACAGCATAAAAAGGTACAGCTATGTCACGAATAGTAAATTGTGTAAAACTAGGAAAAGAAGCAGAAGGTCTTGAGCGAATTACTTACCCCGGTGATTTAGGCAAACGTATTTTTGAGCATGTATCAAAAGAAGCATGGGCTGGCTGGGTACAACACCAGACCATGTTGATAAATGAATATCGTTTATCACCCATTGATCCTGAACATCGTAAATTTTTAGAAACAGAGATGGATAAGTTCTTTTTTAGCGATGAAGCCTCTGCTAAGCCCGATGACTATGTCGCACCTAAATAGTCATACCTAAATCAGTTGCACCAGAATAATCCATGAGCACAGCTAAGTTTTTAAAACTCGGTTATTTAAAGCCTCCTAAATCATTAATGCGTCCTGTCGGCCGTGCAATTGCTGATTTTAAGATGATTAATGAGGGGGATAAAATATTACTGGGTGTTTCTGGTGGTAAGGATTCTCTGTCTTTATTATTAATACTTTATCATCTCAAGCAGTACGCACCGATTAAATTTGAGTTGGGTGCCATAACGGTTGATCCACAAATTGAGGGCTTTGATCCTTCACCGCTAAAAGATTACCTAGCAAATTTAGGTATCCCTTATTTTTATCAGGAACAAGCTATTCTTGATCAAGCAGAAAGTTCTATGCACGGCGACTCTTTTTGCTCATTTTGCTCTCGAATGAAGCGTGGCATTCTTTATAGTACGCTTAGGAAAGAAGGTTATAACGTATTGGCACTGGCACAGCATCTTGATGATCTCGCCGAAAGCTTTCTTATGTCTGCCTTTCATAATGGTAAATTACAAACCATGAAGGCTAATTATACCATCCAATCAGGTGATATTCGGGTCATCCGGCCATTAGTCTATACAAGAGAAAGTATGACCAGAGAGTACGCAAAAACAGCTCAACTACCCGTCATAGCCGATAGTTGCCCCGCCTGTTTTAGCATGCCTACCCAACGGGATCACATGAAGCAGTTATTGGCTCAGGAAGAACAAAGCAATAATAATTTATTTGCTAATTTACTCAATACTCTCAAGCCTTTAATGGCTGTTGAACATGCCAATATTGAAAAATTATTTAAATAGCCTGAGTTCTGGATAACTGAATTGGTAATCTATTGATTAGCCTGTATTTATTTTCAAGATCATCTTATTCAGAGTTTAGGTTATTTAGGTTGAAAATGATCCATCTTGCGATAACTGATTGATTCCGTTAGATGATGTAATTGGATTATGTCACTATCTTCTAAATCTGCAATTGTTCGAGCTAACTTTAATATTCGATGATAGGCTCTGGCAGAAAGTTTCATCTTAGCCATGGTTTTTTCCAATACGGCCTGATTTTCTGCTGATAATAAACAGTCTTGCTCAATTTCTTTATTCGTTAAATGCGCATTACAATGTTGCCGTCTGGCTACCTGCCGTTGCTGGGCAAGCATCACTCGCTGTTTCACTTGTACACTACTCTCTATACTAGCACTACTTTGTTGTAAATCACTATGTGATAACGCAGGCACTTCAATGTGCATATCAATACGATCTAAAAAAGGGCCTGATAAGCGGTTTTGATAGCGTTGAACCTGCTCACTGGTACAACGACAATTATTTTGCTTATCCCCCCAATACCCACAGGGACAAGGATTCATAGCGGCAATAAGCTGAAAGGAAGCGGGAAACTCAGCCTGCTGGGCTGCTCTTGAAATGGCTATTTTCCCTGACTCTAACGGTTCTCTTAATACTTCCAATACTTTTGGGCTAAATTCAGGCAGTTCATCCATAAATAAAACACCATGATGAGCCAAGCTAATTTCCCCCGGTCTTGGATAACTGCCACCACCGACCAAAGCAACACCGGATGCCGTATGGTGGGGCACACGAAAACCTCGGATTGCCCAGTTTTTAAAATTAACCTGTTCACCACACACCGAACGGATTGCGGCAACTTCTTCTGCCTCAGCATCAGAAAGATCGGGTAAGATAGTAATCATCCGACTGGCAAGCATGGTTTTTCCTGTGCCAGGAGGGCCTTTCATAAGCAAGCTATGTTGCCCAGCCGCTGCTATTTCTAAAGCACGTTTAGCATGTTGCTGCCCTCGAATATCAGATAAGCAAAAACTATAATTGTATTGCTCATCCCCTGTTTTTTGTTCTGGTTCTTTAAGTGCTTGCTGACCTTTTAAAAAAGCACATACCTCCAATAAACTCTTTGCGGTATAAACTTTCAAGCCCTTAATTAATGACGCTTCGATGCCATTTTCTTCGGGTACAATGAGAATGCGTTTATTTTTATTTGCCTGAATAGCAATGGGAATAATACCTTTAACTGGGCGTAGATCACCGCTTAATGCCAGCTCACCCACAAATTCAAATTCTTTAATAATATGATAGGGTGATTTTTCTTGTGCTTTAGATGCTTCTTTACTGGGCAAAACCAACTGCTGAGAAGACAATAAAATACCCAGAGCAATCGCCAGATCAAAACGACCACCCTCTTTAGGCAAATCTGCTGGGGCAAGATTAATGGTAATGCGACGTATGGGGAATTCAAAGAGACTATTAATGATTGCCCCTCGCACTCGATCCTTACTTTCTTTAACTGCTGTTTCGGGAAGGCCAACCATTCCTAAGCAGGGTAAACCATTGGTCAATAAAACCTCAACCGTAACCAAAGGGGCATCTAAACCACCCGCTCGGCTAAAAACAATAGACAATGACATGATATTTCCTGCAATCTAAAATAACTTGATTTAGTTAACCTGAACTCTGGATAAGCTAATCTTGAAAATAAATGCAAAAGTGTTGATTGGCCTGTATTTGTGGAAGAAGTCTCTTTGGCATGGATGCCAAAGTGAAGCCTACAAGGAGGTATTCACGGCGACTTCTGTAACAAATACAGGCTAATCAATACGTTACTTGTTTAGTTATCCAGAACTCAGGTTAGTTATTACAGAAAAAATTATAGCCTATTTTTTAGGCCATCCTTGTCAGTAAAATCCTTCATTGTCTGTAGTCATTTTCCTTCATTTTTCACCGATTCTTATTAGGCTCTAAAAAATCAGCTAATTTAGCCATAGTAATATGTAGACTATTTCCTAATTGCAAGATTAATTGATTGACTATTTTATCATTGATAAACAGACCATTTTTTATTTTTGATTCTAATGCTTCTGCATCAGAGCTAACTTGCTCAATCCCTAATGAACGAGCAGCCCCTTTGATCTTATGTACCCGTTCACTTAATAGTGTCTGATTTTGAGAGTCATAAGCTGCTTTTATTTCCTCAAAAAAATTTGCATAGGTTTCATGGTACGTTGCCAAAAGCTTTCTTAATAAATCTGAATTATTATTCAAGCGACCGAGTACCTCATCCAAATTAAGAATGGATAAATTTTTTAACTCAGATTCTGATGTGGGTCTTATTAATGAGTAATGACCAAGAGCATTAGACTTGGCATCTTTCTCAGCAACTAATGATTGTGTCATCCTACTTGTTAGCCCTAAATATTGCTTTAATGTTTTACTTAACTGATTCATTGCTATAGGCTTGCTTAAATAATCATCCATTCCAGCCTCTATGGCCATATTATAAGCTTCCTGTCGAACATGAGCACTGAGTGCAATAATGGGGATGCTAAGTTGCATTTGTCTTAATTTTTTTGTGGTTTCATAACCATCCATACTAGGCATTTGAATATCCATGAAAATCATATCAAAATAATCAATTCCTTTCTCTTTGACTTGATCTAAAGCATCCATACCATTATTGGCAGTTTCAACACAAAAACCTAAAACAGAAATTAAACCATGAATTACTTCAAGATTAGTGGCATCATCATCAACTAACAGAATTACCTTGTCTACATGAGTTTTTGTCGCTTGTAATGGCACATTCTCATTCGCTTCATCTAATATAGTTCGATTAGCATGACTTTCTCGCAATGCTTTTTTTAGCGTTAGACTAAAGAAAAAGTGACTACCTTTTCCTTCTTCACTTCTAACTTGAATTTTACCATCCATTATTTTTACTAGGTTTTGTGAAATAGACAGCCCAAGACCAGTCCCCCCAAACTCACGTGTAATTGAATTATCTGCCTGGTGAAAAACAGAAAAAAGTTCATTTATAATAGTTTGTTTAATGCCAATCCCAGTGTCTATAATAGAAAATAAATATTCAATTTTTGTATCATATTCATTAAGAATTTCAAGACATAGTGTTACTTTTCCTTGATCAGTAAATTTAATAGCATTTGATAGCAAATTATTCAGAATTTGTTTTAAACGGAATGGATCGCCTAAAACATAGCTTTCATTATTACTATTTAATTCTAAAAGTAGTTCAATATTTTTATTGCTTGCTTCATTTAAAAAAACCTCTTGCACTTCACGCATAACCGCTTGTGGTTGAAAGGCAATTTTTTCTAGTTTAAGCTTGTTGGCTTCAATTTTTGAAAAATCCAAAATATCATTAATAATTTTTAGCAATAATGTACTTGAGTTTAAAATCATGTTGGCATAACGACTTTGTTTGCTATTAAGTCGAGTACTGAGCAATAGTTCGCTCATACCAATAACTGTATTCATTGGTGTTCTTATCTCGTGACTCATAATGGCAAGAAATTCACTTTTAGCTCTATTAGCTTGCTCTGCTTGCGCCGTTCTTTTCTTAACCAAGCCCTCAAGGTGTTCCTGATGTTCACCCAGTTCAATATCTCTGAGTTGAATTTGTGCCAACATTTCATTAAAACTATGACCCAGCTGTGCTAACTCATCTTCACCCTCTGTTTGAACTCGTAATGAGTAATCTTCATTTCGGGATACTTTATGACTCAGTTTCATCATATTTTCAATAGGCTTTGTAATAACTTGATGAAGTTTTTTCCAAAGTGACACACTGAACAAATTGATTAAAATAAAGACAATTAGGGCAATAGCAACCACCCAAATGGTATGCATATAAAATGGCTGTAAGGAAATAACAAAAACAAGATTGTTTAATTTATTTTTATTTGTGCCAATAGGAATAGTGATTATCATTTTATTATTTTGATAGTCTATTGCTGGAGTATAAGTACTTATTTTCGAATGCTTAGGGGATAAAAAGTAAGAAAGAGAGGACTTTTTCTGGATGTCTTTTATATAGTAGGTCTTTAAAAAATGCTGATCACCCGAATACAAATAAATACTTTCTATATCTGAATGTGCCAGTACAGAATTAATTGTTTTAGATATTTTTTTATCTCCCTTACTTATAATAGCTGGGCGAATATTTAAAGAAATACTTTGTGCAAGAAGCATATAGTGACGATTCATCTCCTGCCAATTAAAATAAATTTCTGTGAAAATAAAAATGAGACAGCCTAAAGCAACCGCCATAGAAGAGATCAATAAGGTCATTAGTGATAACTTCTTTTTAATGGAATGTTGGTTAAAAAATTTCACTTCACAATTCTATTAAATAGTAATAGTGATTATTTTTTTTCTTCTTTATTTTGTTCAAGAAGGCTATCTTCCAAAGATTTTATTTTTTTCTCCAGCAATTCAAGTTTTATTCTGGTTTTTTGCAATACCATAGATTGCACATCAAAATCTTCTCGGGTAACTAAATCCAGTTTGTCAAAGGCATTATGTAAAACATGCCGTATAGATGATTCCATCTCTCCTTTTATACCACTAGGAACAGGGGGAAGAGTGCTCGTAATTTTAGTTGCTAAATCATCAAAAAACTGTTTGTTCATTATGTATGCTCGGAAAAAGGTAAATTATAAAAACAATGTGATTACTTATAAGTGCCCACAGCCAAAAAAGTTGACATGAATGCTTTTAAATAACATAAAATTTACTTTAAAAGTATTTGTGCCACATTTTTGTTATTCAAGAGACCACAGTCTATCATTTTTTTATTCTGAGACTCAATAATGCACACCTGTTTAGAGTATCAAACTACTGCATCAATTTGGTGCATCGAATTGGTGCAAACAATATTTCATTTCTATTATGGTGCGTTTTTTCTTACATTCAGAGCTTACAATTACTATAAGATTATGTATTTTATGAAAAATATTCAAATGGCATAATAAGTGCTTATTAGTCCATCAAGTTGTTTAGATCTAATTATTATATTTAATTTTGGAGTAAAACTAATGAAGCTAGTTACAGCTATAGTTAAACCGTTCAAATTAGATGATGTACGTGAAGCATTATCTGATATCGGCATTCATGGCATGACCGTGACTGAAGTCAAAGGCTTTGGTCGTCAAAAAGGACATACCGAACTTTATCGTGGCGCAGAGTATGTTGTTGATTTCTTACCAAAGGTAAAAGTTGAAATTGCAATTGCCTCAGAAGTATTGGATCAAGTCATCGAAGCAATCCGTAGCGCTGCTCATACTGGGAAAATTGGTGATGGCAAAATTTTTGTCTCTCCTATTGAGCAAACAATTCGAATTCGTACATCTGAAAGTGGCAAAGAAGCGTTATAAGCTGAAATTGAGGAGATTTACCCGTGGAAAACAATATTTATCATTTACAATATGCACTTGATACCTTTTACTTTTTAATGTGCGGTGCACTGGTTATGTGGATGGCAGCAGGCTTCTCAATGTTAGAAGCAGGTCTTGTCAGAACTAAAAATACTGCTGAGATTTTAACTAAAAATGTCGCTCTTTATGCAATCTCTTGTATTATGTATTTAGTCATTGGTTACGACATCATGTATGACGGTGGCTTATTTCTAAGTAGCGTTGTCGTTGGTGACGGCTATGTGGGTGAAACACTAAAATCTTTTGCCGAACAAGCTGACTTTACAGGCGATTCTATCTACTCTGGTGCTTCTGACTTTTTCTTCCAAGTCGTGTTTGTGGCAACAGCAATGTCAATTGTTTCTGGTGCTGTTTGTGAACGTATGAAATTATGGGCGTTCTTATTGTTTGCAGTGGTTATGACAGGCTTTATCTACCCAATGGAAGGTGCTTGGACTTGGAATGGTGCTGATGTCTTTGGTTTATATAACCTTGGTGACTTAGGCTTCTCTGACTTTGCTGGTTCTGGTATTGTTCATATGGCAGGTGCCGCTGCTGCACTAGCTGGTGTTCTATTACTGGGTGCTCGTAAGGGAAAATATGGCAAAAATGGTGAAATTAAAGCAATTCCAGGTGCAAACTTACCTTTAGCAACCCTTGGTACCTTTATTTTGTGGATGGGCTGGTTTGGTTTTAACGGTGGCTCTGTACTAAAATTAGGTGATATTGCTAATGCAAATGCCGTTGCTATGGTCTTCTTAAACACCAATGCTGCCGCTGCTGGTGGTGCAATTGCCGCTCTTATGGTTGCTCGTATTTTATACGGTAAAGCAGATTTAACCATGCTATTAAATGGTGCATTAGCAGGCTTAGTTGCTATTACTGCTGAGCCTTCAACTCCTAGTCCATTACAAGCCACCATCTTTGGTGCCATGGGTGGTGTTCTGGTTGTCTTTAGTATTTTAGCCATTGATAAAATGAAGATTGATGATCCTGTAGGTGCTATTTCAGTACACGGTGTGTGTGGTTTCTTAGGCTTAATGCTAGTTCCTGTCACCAACGGTGATGTCAGTTTTTCTGGCCAGTTAATCGGTGCTGCAACTATTTTTGGTTGGGTATTCTCTACTAGCTTAATCGTTTGGTTTGTTATTAAAATGGTTATGGGCATTCGTGTTAGCGAAGAAGAAGAGTATCAAGGCGTTGACCTTTCTGAGTGTGGTATGGAAGCCTACCCAGAGTTTACTAACAAGTAAGTTCTCAGCTTCATTCAGGCAAAAAAAGAGCATCCCAAGGATGCTCTTTTTTTTGCTTACTACTTTATCTTATCCGCAATATAGAGACATAGAACACAAAATAAGAAAAAATACAGTGTTTAAAGTAAATATTGATTATTTTTTTTCTTTATCTTAATAAAAACGACTATAATCGTACCCGTATTTTGATTTTTTTAGGAGCCCAAATGAAGCTGAGTATGAATAAAACGTGTGCTATTTTTCTGACCTTTGCCTTAAGCATGATTTTCAGTACGGTGCTATTTGCTGAATCAGACAAGTCAACAGACATTTATAAGTGGACTGATGCTGATGGTCGCATCCATTACGCTGCTCGACCACCCAATGAAGCCAGTGCCCAAAAGATGAATCTTGGCAGCAAGACGTTTCATAAAGTTTCTTCTAAGCAAAGCGGTCGTCAACTACAGCTTGAGAAAGAACGTGCAAAGCAGTGTACAGCAGCAGAAAAATCTCTTAGACAGTATAAAAAAGCACCCTTTTTATATCGTTATGATGAAGAAAAGCAACAAAAAATACGTTTATCAAAACAAGAAACTAAAGATACCTTACTCAGTGCAGAGAAAGATGTCAGCTACTGGTGTAATCCAAAAACGCAGTAATAGTTAACAATACCCATCCATAAACTGTAGCAAAAATTTTATAGATGAACACTCGCTAGCCCTTCACCACTAGAGACTGACATATGCTTGAACAACATAGATACAAATTTATTCTACTAACAACCGTATTATTACTTAACGCCTGCTCAACCATCGATCCTTATACACGGGAAGAGAAAACCAGCAATGTCGTTAAAGGTACGGCTATTGGTGCAGTCAGTGGTGCAATTGTGGGTGTCATAGCAGGAGATAATAGAAAATCTGCTCTTATTGGCGCGGGCATTGGTGCTTTGGCAGGGGGTAGCATTGGTTACTATATGGATGTTCAGGAAGCTAAATTACGTAAAGAACTTGAAGCAACAGGCGTTAGTGTTACCCGCAAAGGAAATTCTATTATTCTAAACATGCCGAGCAACATTACCTTTAATACGGGTTCAAGTGCTATTTCAGCTGATTTTTACGCCGTATTAGGATCCGTTGCTAAGGTTATTAATGAGTACCCAAAGACCTACGTTGATATTTATGGTCATACCGATAGTATTGGCAAAGCATCCTACAATATGAGCTTATCTAAAAAAAGAGCCCGCTCTGTTGCTCGCTATCTAGAAACTCGACGAGTATTACCTCAACGCATTCTAACTCGAGGCATGGGGGAAGATTACCCTATTGCATCCAATGGCAGTGAATGGGGTCGCGCAAAAAACCGACGCGTTGAAATTAGACTGACACCACTCACTTAATTTTTATGTAAGATTAACCATTTAGCTTTTGCACAAAGGTATTAATATTTTGTGCTTTAAGTTGCTTTTTAATGGTGTTAATCTTTTTCTCATCCGTGCTAGGCCCCACTCTGACGCGATACATTTTCTGCCCCTTGTTCTGCATCACCTGAATATTAGACTCCACACCAATAAATGCTAAACGAGCTTTCATTGCATCAGCCTTAGACAATTCTTTAAAGGCACCAACTTGTAACTGATAAAGAGAGTACGGGTTTGTTTTTTGCTTGCTCTGCTTAGATGAAATGGCTTTTTCTGATTGCACATGAACTGTTTGTGATTTTACTGCCACTTTAGGCTTGCTTTCTACCACCTTGGAACGCTCTGATTGCGTTACTTTTCGGTCAGGCAATACCGTATAAAAATCAAATTTCTGCTTCGGCTTTTTGGGGATGGCTTTTATTTTTGGCTCTTTTTTCTGTTCTCTATCCGCTATCGTTTCTGGAGCAATCCCATGTTCTGTTGGTATTTGATCTAAATACACTAGAAAGGAAGCAAAACCACCCACAAGAAGAACAAGCAATACTTTAGGAAAAATGGAGGTGTTTTTTTCTGTATTTCTAGTCGCCCCAGTTTTTTTCTTGGTTTTTTTCTTAGTTGCCATTTTAGTTTTATCCTACATTTCACTAGGTGCAGAAACACCAAGTAATGCCAAACCACTTTTTATCACCTGCCGAGTTGCGACAATCAATAACAAACGAGCATTACGTAACTTTTCATCATCAACAATAAATTGGTGGGCATTGTAATAAGTGTGCAAAGCATTGGCCAATTCACGCAAATAATGGGCAATTAAATGTGGCTCATGCTGGCTGGCTGCGGTTTCCACAACTTCTGGGTATTTGGCTAATTGCTGTAAAATATCCAGTTCATGTTCTTCCACCAATAAAGCTAAATTAGCCAAACCAAGTGCTTGCTCATAGACTATATTTTTGTCTTTCAATTGCCTAAAAATACTACAAATACGAGCATGTGCATATTGAATATAATACACTGGATTTTCTGATGACTTTGATTTTGCCAGTTCTAAATCAAAATCCAAATGTTGCTCACATTTACGCATCACATAAAAGAAACGAGCAGCATCTGAACCCACTTCATCGCGTAATTCTCTTAAGGTGACAAAGGAACCACTGCGGGTCGACATTGGTACTTTTTCCCCACCTCGGTAGAGATTGGCAAACTGCACCAATAACACCTCTAAGGCATCGGCATTATGATCCAGAGCACTTAGGGCTGCTTTTACTCTGGGTACATAACCATGATGATCAGAACCCCAAACATCAATAACGGATTCAAAACCACGGTCAAACTTATCCATGTGATAGGCAATATCAGAAGCAAAATAGGTTGATTGACCATTATCTCGTTGCACCACTCGATCTTTATCATCACCAAAATCGGTTGATTTGAACCACAAAGCACCCTTTTGTTCATAAATATAGCCACCGCTTTGTAAGCGCTCAATCGCTTGACTGACCAAACCTTTAGCCATTAAGGATCGCTCTGAAAACCACTCATTATAATTCACTCCAAATTCAGAGAGATCATCACGAATATCCGCTAAAATTGAATTTAATGCCAAGTCAAAAATAGAGCGATAAGAGTCTTCACCCAATAGTTTTTTCGCCTTTTGGATCAACGCATCAATATGTTGCTCTTTGTCACCACCTTGCGGTTCATCTAAGGGCAGATCTGACATCACCTCTTCAGCAGTGGCTAAATAAGAGCTTTCTACATCATTTATATTGGCGACAATATCTTGAATATAGTCCCCCTTATAGGCATTGGCAGGAAAAACAATGGCAACCCCCTTTTTTTCAAGGTAACGCAACCAAACAGATGTTGCGAGAATATCCATTTGCCGCCCCGCATCATTGACGTAATACTCACAATGCACAGAGTAACCAATCGCATCCAATAAATTGGCTAAAGTTGCACCATAGGCAGCGCCTCGCCCATGACCAACATGTAACGGCCCTGTAGGATTTGCTGAAACAAATTCTACTTGTACTTTTTTCCCTGCCCCTTTATTAGACCGCCCAAAGGCATCTCCCTGTTCTATTACTTGACTAACAACATCCAAGCGTGATGTCTCACTGACATAAAAATTAATAAATCCAGGCCCCGCAATGTCAACTTTTTCAATAAAGTCACTTTCTGGCAAGGCACTAATAATTAAGGAGGCAATGTCTCGTGGATTTTTTCGAGCAGGCTTAGCGAGTAACATAGCAACATTCGCAGCAAAGTCACCATGAGTTTTATCTCGGGTGCGGTCAATTTTAATTGCCGGCATCGCAACATTTAACGTATTATTATCAATTAGGGATTGTATTGCTTGCGAAATGAGTTGTTGTAGTGCATCTTTCACTGTCAGTCTTCCAATAAATTATTTTTTTGGTGAACTGACCATTTTAACCTGTGAGCTAAAAAAGAACAAAGCATTTATGGTGACTCTTTTCTGCTTTATAGAAGAAGAAAACAAAACCCTTTGTTAGAGGGTTTTGAGGTAAAACTTTACACTTTAAATATAAGGTGCTTTTTAAAAAGGTATATCATCATCAAACTCATCTTCAAAAGGCTGACTTGCAGGTGCAGCCTGAGGATTCTGTTGTTGTGGTGTTGAGTTTTGCTGGGCAGGTTGTTGCTGTTGAGATTGCTGTGGCGCTTGATTTTGCTGAAAGTTCTGATTACCTTGCGCTTGATTATTGGATTGACCAAAGGCTGTATCACCGCCACTACGAGTGTCTAACATTTGCATAACACCGCTAAAACCATCAACCACAACTTCCGTGGTGTAACGATCCTGACCACTTTTATCTTGCCATTTTCGGGTTTGCAGTTTTCCTTCAATATAAATTTGTGAACCTTTTTTAAGGTATTCACCAACAACACCAGCAACACCACCAAAAAACACGATACGATGCCATTCGGTTTTTTCTTGTCTTTGACCGGTATTTTTATCTTTCCATGTCTCTGAGGTTGCTAGGGTAATATTAGCAATTGCTCTATTGTCTGGTGTATATCTCACCTCGGGATCTTTCCCTAACCGCCCTACTAAAATTACTTTATTGACTCCAGCCATCATTCATCCTCTTGTGAATATCTATTTGAAAATTCTTTTAATTTTACTTTATCCAAGGCATGTAATTCTACTTTTAAATAGGCTGCCCCATCTTCTGGAATAACAACGACTTCAGCAACACCTTGGATCATCGTCAATTCAGCACTAATATGGGCAATATCTGCCGTTTTTACGCTTGTCAGTTTAACAACAAAGGTACTCAAATAACGTGGGCTTTTCATAGTTAGAGCAATAACACTCCAGATAAGTGTGATAGACATTGCAAAAATAAAGACCCCATTCACGCCATACAGACCTAGTAGTTTACCACCAATAACACCACCTAAAAAAGCCCCTAAAAACTGGCTAGTACTATACACACCCATTGCCGTACCTTTTGCTTCTGTCGGTGAAACTTTGGCAATAAGAGAAGGTAAGGACGCTTCAAGTACGTTAAACGCCGTAAAGAAAACCAGTATAAAGAAAGCCAAGCCAAATATAGAATCATTAAAAAACCAAAAACCTAGCTCAGCCAAGGCAATAACAAGGATGGCAATATTGAATACTTCTTTCATGCGACGCTTATTCTCAGCAATAATAATAAAGGGCACCATTAAGCCCATTGCCAAGATCATAACCGGTAGATAAATTTTCCAATGCTCTGAGGACGCTAAATTAGCATGTTGTTCATTAACTAAAGCAATGGGGATCACTAAAAAAGTAGCCGTTAATACCATATGTAGAATCATAATACCGGCATCTAGGCGTAATAGTTGCCGATCTTTTAATATAGATTTAAATTGTTCCGGTACAGGCTCTGTTTCTCTATGAAATGCTTTTGGTGCATCAGGCACCCAAAAAAGGGTAACCGCTACTCCCATTAAGGCAAAAACTGCAGTTAACCAAAACATGCCATTAACACCAATTAGTTCATTAAGGACTGAACCGGCAATCATAGCAACAGCAAAAGCAAAACCAATGCTCATACCAATAGTCGCCATAATTTTTAAACGATGTTCTTCACGAGTTAAATCAGCTGCCAATGCCATCACCGCAGCAGCCACTGCACCACTACCTTGTATTACTCGCCCTAAAATAACCCCATAGATAGAGTCGGCCATAGCAGCAACCATGCTTCCAATAGCAAAAATAAGCATGCCAGCAATAATAACAGGTTTGCGGCCAATTTTATCTGAGAGCATACCAAAAGGAATTTGAAAAATCGCCTGAGTCAGGCCATAGGCACCAATAGCAAGACCAATTAAGAAGGGAGTATTTCCTTCAAGTTGTTGCCCATACAGGGAAAATACCGGAAAAATCATAAATAAGCCCAGCATACGCAGTGAATAAATACTAGCGAGTGACATGGCTGCACGTTTTTCAGTTGGATTTAGTTTATCTATCTCTTGTTCATTCATTTATACTATAATTTCTCTAAAATTTACTCTATAACCCAGAACAAACCATTCAATAGCTGATTCTGGCATCCATTTTCTTTGCCTGCGCAAGTGCGCATTTTATCAGTTTTTACCAAGGCCTGTTACATTTTTTATGAAGACAATAAAAATTCAGGGTGCTCGCACCCATAACCTTAAAAATATTGATATTGAACTGCCCAGAAATAAGCTTATTGTGATCACTGGCTTATCTGGCTCAGGAAAGTCCTCACTTGCTTTTGATACCATTTATGCTGAAGGGCAACGACGTTATGTCGAATCTCTTTCAAGCTATGCTCGCCAGTTTCTTTCCATGATGGAAAAACCCGATATTGATCATATTGAAGGGCTATCACCTGCTATATCCATCGAGCAAAAATCAACATCACACAACCCACGTTCAACAGTGGGAACCGTCACGGAGATATACGATTATTTACGCCTGATGTTTGCCCGTGTCGGCATTCCACAATGCCCTGAACATCACACAACACTCGATGCTCAAACCATCAGCCAAATGGTTGATCGAACCTTGGCTTTGCCTGAAGGTACAAAGCTTATGCTATTAGCACCTGTGATACAGGAAAAAAAGGGCGAACATCATGTCCTTTTTGATGAACTAAGAGCCCAAGGATTTATTCGAGCACGTATTGATCAAACACTTTATGAGTTAGATGATATTCCAAAACTGGCATTACATAAAAAACATACCATAGAAGTGGTTGTTGATCGGTTTAAAATACGCTCTGATCTCAAACAACGTCTTGCCGATTCATTTGAAACCGCACTAGAGCTTGCCAATGGTATTGTCCGCATTGCCCATATGGACGATTCAGAAAAAGAAGAAATTACCTTTTCCGCTAAATTTGCCTGCCCAGAATGTGGCTATAGTTTAACAGAATTAGAGCCTCGATTATTCTCTTTTAATAATCCTGCTGGAGCCTGTCCAAGCTGTGATGGTCTGGGGCTTAAACAATTTTTTGATCCTGATAAAGTTGTCCTCAATGCTGAAAGTTCCCTCATTTCAGGTGCTATTCGGGGCTGGGATCGCCGTAATGCTTATTATTTTCAAATGCTCAAATCACTAGCGAAACATTATGATTTTGATCTGGAAATACCCTTTAAAAAATTAACTAAAAAAATTCAAAAACTTATATTATTTGGCAATAATGGTGAAACAATCAACTTTGTCTATATCAATGACAAGGGACGAAAGACCACACGTAATGCTCCATTTGAAGGGGTTATTAACAATATGCAGCGGCGTTATCATGAAACAGATTCTAATGCTGTTCGTGATGAATTAAGCAAATATCAAACAGTGCAAATCTGTCCTGAGTGTCGAGGCAGCCGCCTTAATCTTGCTGCTCGCAATGTGTTTATCCAGAAACAAAGCCTGCCCTATATTACTTCTTTATCCATAGCCGACACTCAGGAATTTTTTCTCAACCTGAAACTATCCGGAAAACGTGGTGAGATTGCCAATAAGATCATCTCAGAAATCAACCAGAGACTGAATTTTTTAGTCAATGTTGGCCTAGACTATTTAAGTTTGGATCGCAGTGCAGAAACACTCTCTGGTGGGGAAGCTCAACGTATTCGCCTAGCCAGCCAAATAGGAGCAGGTCTTGTGGGGGTCATGTATATACTTGATGAACCCTCTATCGGGCTTCATCAACGAGATAATCAACGATTATTAAGCACTCTGACATACTTACGTGATCTGGGCAACACCGTTATTGTTGTTGAACATGACGAAGACGCCATTCGTTGCGCTGATTATATTGTTGATATTGGTCCCGGTGCTGGTGTTCACGGTGGTCAGATTGTTGCTCAAGGCCAATTAAGTGATATTTTAAACAATAAAAATTCAATCACTGCACAATTTTTAAATGGTACTGACGGTATTACTATTCCTAAAATAAGAACACCTGTTGATCCTAAGAAATTACTCCGCATCACTGGAGCCTGTGGTAACAATCTAAAAAATATTCATGTGAACATTCCTGTTGGTTTGCTAACAGTCGTTACGGGTGTCTCTGGTTCTGGTAAATCAACACTCATTAATGATACCTTATATAAATATTCAGCCCATCAACTCAACCGAGCCAACACATCACCTGCCCCTTTTAAAAAAATTACCGGGCTCGACCTTTTTGATAAGGTTATCGACATTGATCAAAGCCCAATAGGACGAACACCACGCTCAAATCCTGCAACTTATACAGGCTTATTTACCTCAATTCGTGATTTATTTGCTGCAACTAATGAAGCACGCTCACGGGGTTATACACCCGGTCGATTTAGTTTTAATGTTAAGGGAGGACGTTGCGAAGCATGTCAGGGAGATGGTGTTATCAAAGTGGAAATGCACTTTTTGCCTGATGTCTATGTCCCTTGTGATATCTGTAAAGGCAAACGCTACAATAGAGAAACCTTAGAAATTAAATACAAAGGGAAAAATATCTTTGAGATACTCAATATGACCATCGAGGAAGCTCATGATTTCTTTAGTGCCATTCCTGCTTTAAAAAGAAAGTTAACCACCTTATTAGATGTCGGCTTATCTTATATAAAACTAGGACAAAGTGCGACAACTCTTTCAGGGGGCGAAGCGCAACGGGTTAAACTCTCAAAAGAACTTTCTAAACGCGATACAGGCAAAACACTCTACATTCTTGATGAACCAACAACTGGACTGCATTTCTTTGATATTAAGCAATTACTTCAGGTACTTTTTAAATTGAGAGATAATGGCAATACCGTTGTTATTATTGAACATAATCTTGATGTCATTAAAACAGCCGACTGGATCATTGATATGGGACCGGAGGGAGGCAATAAGGGTGGAACAATTATTGACTGTGCAACACCTGAGGAGTTAAGCAAAAACAAACACTCTTACACTGGCACTTATTTAAAGTCTTTTTTAAAATAAAAATATTAAGACAGACATAAAAAAACCGAGTATGAACTCGGTTTTTTTATGTCTGATAGAATTATCAGCTAAACAAGTCAGTGAAACTTATTCATCTATTTCTTCAATATCATCTTCGTCTTCATCTTCGATGATAGGACGATCAACCAACTCAACATAAGCCATTGGTGCGCGGTCACCCTTACGGAAACCACATTTCAAAATACGAACATAACCACCCGGTCTATCCTGATATCTAGGGCCAATTTCTGTAAACAGTTTTGCTGTAATCTCGTTATCACGAGTGCGAGCAAAAATAATACGACGATTAGCAACCGAATCTTGCTTGCCTCTAGTAATAAGAGGTTCTACAACACGACGTAGCTCTTTAGCCTTAGGCAAAGTTGTTCTAATAATTTCATGACGCAACAAAGAAACAGCCATATTTTTAAACATCGCTTTACGATGAGAGCTATTTCGATTGAGTTGACGTCCACTCTTACGATGACGCATAGTAATATACCTTTACTAATTTACAGCACCCAGCGAACAAAAACGTTTACTGAATAAAAGTTACTGCAAACACTACCTAAGTAGATTTTGCTCTTTAAAAAGAGCTAAGAATTTAAAGCTTAGTGCTATCTTTAAGAATGGCAGGAGGCCAATTCTCAAGCTTAATACCAAGGCTCAAACCTTTAGATGCTAAGACATCCTTAATTTCAGTTAAGGATTTTTTACCTAAATTAGGTGTTTTAAGCAATTCAACTTCTGTACGCTGAATAAGATCACCAATAAAGTAAATCTGCTCTGCTTTTAAGCAATTTGCAGAACGAACAGTTAACTCAAGATCATCAATAGGACGCAATAAAATTGGGTCAATTTCAGGTTCTTTCTCTTCAGGTGCCTCAGCTTCACGGACATTTAGATTGACAAAAGAAGATAGTTGATCAGAAAGAATCGTTGCCGCATGCTTTATGGCTTCTTCTGGGTCAATAGTTCCATTTGTTTCCAAATCAATTATCAGCTTATCTAAATTGGTTCTTTGTTCAACACGTGCATTTTCAACCGCATAAGATACTTTAATAACAGGACTATAGCTGGCATCTAATTGCAGGCGACCAATAATTGTATCGGATTCGTCTGAATTATTACGAGTATTTGATGGCTGATAACCAATACCCTTGTTGATCCGTAATTTCATAGAAATTTCAGAACCACGGGATAAATTACAAATGATATGATCTGGATTGACGATTTCAACATCGTGATCCAATGTAATGTCTGCAGCAGTGACAATACCAGCTCCTTTCTTGGTTAAAGAAAGTTCCACTTCATCTCTATTATTAAGAATAATTGCCACACCCTTTAAGTTCAAAAGGATTTCAATAACATCTTCTTGAACACCTTCGATGCTCGAATACTCATGCAAAACACCATCAATTTCAACTTCATAGATGCAAGCACCCGTCATTGATGAAAGTAAAATGCGACGCAATGAGTTACCTAAAGTGTGCCCAAAACCTCGTTCTAGAGGTTCTAAAACGACTTTCGCATGATTTTCTGAATATTGTTGTACATCAACCAATTTAGGTCTTAGAAACTGAGATACAGAGTCCTGCATGAAGTGTCCTCATAGCATATATGTTTGTTATAACGGCAAAAGCATCTATTACTTAATCATCAAAATAAACGGAATAAGAAATAAATGCTCTTTACAAATAGTGGTATTACTTAGAATATAATTCCACAATAAGATTTTCTTGAATTTCTGTAGGCAAGTCTGAACGCTCAGGAACCGATTTGAATGTTCCCTCCATTGATTTTTCATCAACAGAAATCCATTCATTTGGCTCACGTTGCTTGCACAACTCAAGTGCATCTTTTACACGTTGCTGTTTTTTAGCTTTTTCGCGAATAGCAACAACATCACCTGGGTTACAAGTAAAAGAGGCAATATTGACAATTTGGCCATTAACAGTAATGGCTTTATGACCCACTAATTGTCTCGCTTCTGCTCTGGTTGAACCAAAGCCCATGCGATAAACAACGTTATCTAAACGTTGCTCTAATAATTTTAATAAGTTTTCACCTGTCGCACCTTTTTGGCCTGATGCTTTTTTATAGTAATTTCTAAATTGCTTCTCTAAAACACCATAAATTCTTTTAACTTTCTGTTTTTCACGTAATTGTAAGCCAAATTCACTTAAGCGACCACGCCCTGCACCATGAACGCCAGGAGGCTGCTCCATATTACATTTTGTGTCTAGTGAACGTAGACCGCTTTTAAGACCTAAGTCTGTCTTTTCACGACGTGATAATTTACACGTTGGTCCAATATATCTAGCCATTATTTATTTCCTTCTCAACTCTTGGGCATACACCAGTCTATATTTGGTATATTCTGCCTTATTGCATATCTTGTATTGAGCAATGTGACTGCAACAAGAAATGCTAATAAATTTAAATTTAAACTCGACGCTTCTTAGATGGACGACAACCATTATGTGGAATAGGTGTCACATCAGTGATGCTGTTAATTTTATAGCCTAGAGCGTTGAAAGCACGAACTGCAGATTCACGACCTGGACCTGGACCTTTTACATTCACATCAAGATTTTTCATACCCATCTCAAGGGTAACTTTTCCAGCTCTTTCAGCAGCAACCTGTGCCGCAAAAGGTGTACTTTTTCTTGAACCACGGAAACCAGAACCACCTGCTGTAGCCCATGACAGAGCATTTCCCTGACGATCGGTAATGGTTATAATTGTATTATTGAATGACGCATGAATGTGCGCAATCCCGTCAACAACCGTGCGTTTTACTTTTTTACGTGAACGACTTGGTTTAGCCATAATGTACCTACATTGTGTTTGAAAATGAATCTTATTAAAGCATTTATATATAAAATAGATTATTTATATGGCAGCTTTAATAACAAACAGTTCGTTTTATTTTATAATTTTACAAATAATCGTAACAAATAGTTTTGCTAACAGATTTATAGAATGGTTAATTATCTTAACTAGTTAATGCTTACTTACGAATTGGCTTTCTTGGGCCTTTGCGTGTTCTAGCATTAGTCTTAGTACGTTGACCGCGTAGAGGAAGACTTCTACGATGTCTTATACCACGATAGCACCCCATATCCATTAAACGCTTGATGTTCATAGAAGTCTCACGACGCAAGTCACCTTCAACGGTAAACTCAGCAATCAGACCACGAACAGTATCAAGTTGTTCTTCAGACAGTGCTTCAATTTTAGTATTACCAGCAATACCGGCTTTTTCTAAAATTTTAGCAGAACGGGTTCTTCCAATTCCATAAATCGATGTTAATGCAATAACTGCGTGTTTTCTATCTGGAACATTTACACCAGCAATACGGGCCATGAAGGCTCTCCCATCAATTTATTAGTAATACAAAGAGCGCGTAATTATACGCGCTCTTACGGATTCTGTCAAACTTATTGACATTTTTACAAGTTATTTTTATTACTTAACTTGAGTAAAGCTTAGGTTTTAACCTTGACGCTGTTTATGACGGCCATCTGAACAGATAACTCTTACAACACCTTTACGCTTAATAATTTTGCAATTTCTGCAAATCTTTTTTACTGAAGCACGTACTTTCATAATACACCTCTAAAATAAATCATAATATTTGAATTTGTTATTTTTTCTTGGAGCTTTTAAGGTTCGCTTTTTTCATCAAGCCTTCGTACTGATGAGACATTATATATGTCTGAATTTGAGCCATAAAGTCCATAGTGACAACAACAATAATCAACAATGATGTTCCACCAAAATAAAATGGTACATTCCAATTTAAAATCAAAAATTCTGGTAACAGACAAACCCCTGTTATGTAAACAGCACCAATTAGAGTTAAGCGACTCATAATAGCATCGATAAAACGAGAAGTATTTTCACCCGGTCTTATCCCTGGAATAAAGGCACCCGATTTTTTCAAATTATCAGCTGTTTCTCTTGGATTAAACATAATCGCAGTATAAAAGAAACAGAAGAAGAAAATTCCTAAAGCATAAAACAAGACATAAAGTGGTTGCCCTGGTGAAATAGCATCTGCCATAGATTGCATCCATTCCATACCTTCATGACTTGCAAACAATTTACCAATTGTTGCTGGAAATAAAATAATACTAGAAGCAAAGATAGGTGGAATAACACCTGCCATATTCACTTTCAAAGGCAAGTGAGATGACTGAGCAGCATACATCTTTTTACCTTGCTGTCGTTTCGCATAGTTAACGGTAATTCGCCTTTGTGCACGTTCAACAAAGACAACAAATGCGGTCACTGCAATAATAATTAGAATTAATAGCAAAAGAATACCAGAAGATATAGTTCCCTTATCTTGCAAAGCATAAATGCCACCTAAGGCATTAGGTAAACCGGCAACAATACCAGAAAAGATAATCAGAGAAATACCATTACCAATACCACGCTCAGTTATTTGCTCACCTAGCCACATCAAAAACATTGTGCCTGTAACCAAGGTAGCAACCGTTGACATCCTAAAAATAAAACCAGGATCAACGACAACATGACTGGCACCCGCTGTTTGACTCTCTAGTGTTATAGCAACGCCTAGAGCTTGAAAAGTTGCTAAACATACGGTACCAATACGTGTGTATTGAGTAATTTTTCGTTTTCCTGCTTGCCCTTCCTTACTTAATTGCTCAAGAGTTGGAATCACCTTAGTCATCAATTGAATAATAATTGATGCTGAAATATACGGCATAATACCCAAAGCAAAGACAGAAAGACGCTGTAATGCACCACCTGAGAACATGTTTACCATGCCTAGGATTGAGCCTCGCTGCTGCTCAAAGAGCGCTGCCAATGCATCTGGATTAATACCCGGAACTGGAATATAGGTTCCGATACGAAAAACTAATAATGCACCAAGAACAAAAAGGAGACGGTTTTTTAGCTCAGTGAGCTTGCCGCCTCCTAATGAACTGGCCAATTGTGCTGCTGATGCTGCCACGAATCGTCCTTATTCTTCTATTTTTCCACCTGCAGCTTCAATCGCTGCACGGGCACCTTTAGTAACCGAAATACCTTTCAAAGTAACGGCCTTGGTAATTTCACCTGAAGCAAAGACTTTTACTCGCTTAATATTTTTGTTGATTATATTAGCTTTTTGCAAAGCAACAATATCAACAACATCATCAAAGCGATTAAGCTCATGCAAGCGCACTTCATCAGTAATGATGCTAACACGAGATGAAAATCCAACCTTAGGTAAGCGTTTTTGTAAAGGCATTTGACCGCCTTCAAAACCAACCATTACTGTACCACCAGAACGTGATTTTTGACCTTTGTGTCCACGACCACAGGTTTTACCTGTTCCGGAACCAATACCACGGCCAACACGTTTTCCAGCTTTATTTGAACCTTTTGCAGGTTTTAGTGAATTAAGACGCATGATCTTATTCCTCAACTCTTAGTAAATAGGAAACCTTGTTGATCATACCACGATTTTCTGGGGTATCAATTACTTCAACACTATGGTTTATTCTTCTTAGGCCAAGACCAGAAACACAGGCTTTATGTGCTTTCAGTCGACCATTAACACTCTTAATTTGAGTGACTTTAATTGTCTTTGACATATTAACTACCTGCTTATTTAGCCGTTGATTTCTTCAACAGTTTTGCCACGTTTTGCAGCAATAAACTCTGGAGAACGCATTTGTGACAAACCAGTTATTGTTGCACGTACAACATTAATTGGATTCTGTGTGCCGATACATTTTGCTAATACATTACGTATGCCTACCGCTTCAAAAACTGCACGCATTGCACCACCAGCAATAATACCTGTACCTTCAGATGCAGGTTTCATGTAAACACGAGCTGCACCTTCAACACCATATAAACCGTATTGTAAAGTACCGTCTTTAAGAGGTACTTTTACTAGATTGCGACGAGCGTTTTCCATTGCTTTTTGAATTGCGGCGGGCACTTCTTTTGCCTTGCCACGTCCAAAACCAACTCGTCCATTACCATCGCCAACAACTGTTAGAGCAGCGAAACCGAAAACACGACCGCCTTTAACAACTTTAGCAACACGATTGACATTGATTAATTTTTCGATCAGATCATCTTGCGCTTTTTCTTTTGCTTGGTTTTTTCCAGCCATGATATTACCCTTAAAATTCCAGACCATTTTCACGAGCTGCATCAGCCAGTGACTTGACACGACCGTGGTATTTAAAACCACTGCGATCAAAAGCAACTTTTGTGACACCCGCTTCTTTAGCTTTCTCAGCTATCGCTTTACCGACCGCAGTAGCAGCATCACAATTACCGGTATATTTAACTTCTGATTTGATTGCACTTTGAGCAGTATTCACTGCAACAATTACTTCAGAACCATTAGGCGCAATTACTTGAGCATAAATATGTCTTGGTGTTTTATGAATAGTCAGACGGTTAACCGCTAACTCTTTAATCTTTGCACGTGCTCTACGAGAGCGACGTAAACGTTTTTCTTTCTTATCCATTACATCAGCCTCTATCAGTTACTTCTTCTTAGCTTCTTTACGAACAACATGCTCATCTGTATAACGCACACCCTTTCCCTTATATGGTTCAGGTGGACGATAAGATCGGATATCAGCAGCAACTTGACCAACAATCTGTTTATCAATGCCTCTAATAATTATTTCAGTCTGACTTGGTGTTTCAGCAGTAATCCCATCTGGCAATTCATGTATCACTGGATGAGAAAAACCTAAACTCAAGTCAACTTTATTGCCTTGTGCTTTAGCTCTGTAACCAACACCAACTAAAGTAAGCTTTTTTTCAAAACCATTGCTTACACCATTCATCATATTGGTAACAATAGATTTCATGGTTCCAGTTAATGCACTCGCTTTTTTATCAGCAGGGTTGACTGGTGTAAAGCTTACATTTCCATCTTCAACTGATAGCGTCACTGCAGAATTTAAATTCATTTGCAACTGACCTTTGCTTCCTTTTACTGAAATCTCTTGCCCATTTTGGGAAATTTCAACACCGGCAGGAATAGCGACCGGTTGTGTTACTCTAGACATATTTTCACCTTATAGTGTCATAATTCTTGGTTAATATATTAAGAAGACTTAAAGCCTTATATTGACTTCACAAATTAAATTAGCAATCACTAATTTAACTATGAAATATAAACTCCAGTTTCCTCAAACGTAGCTTATCACTACGCTACATAACACAATACTTCGCCACCTTGCCCAATATTTTTAGCAGCTGTATTCGTCATAATACCTTTTGAAGTAGAAACAATAGAAACACCTAGGCCATCCCAAACAGCAGGAATATCATTGGCACCTTTATATTGTCTCAAACCAGGTCTGCTGGCTCTTTTGATTAGTTCAATAACAGGCTTGCCTTTAAAATATTTAAGGTCAATTGTTAGAACTGGCTTAACACTATCATTCACACTATGAGAAAGAACATAACCTTCTTGCTCTAATACTTTTACGATAGCAACCTTCATTTTAGATGAAGGCATTGATACACTTACTTTATTTGCAGCTAATGCATTTCTAATGCGAGTCAGCATATCTGCAATTGGATCACTCATACTCATAAATTTCTCCTAATACTATCTGTAGCCACTTAGCTATAATCACTTAGTGTCATCACTGACTCTTACCAACTACCTTTACGTAGACCTGGAACATCGCCATTCATTGTATGCTCACGCAGTTTGTTTCTTGACATACCAAACTTACGGAAATAACCATGAGGACGACCAGTGATACGACAACGATTACGTAGACGTACTGGAGAAGAATTTCTTGGAAGAGCATTGAATTTCTCACGCGCAGCCATTTGCTCTTCATAAGAGGCATTTGGATCTGACATAGCAAGCTTTAGTGCCGCTCGTTTAGCTGCATATTTAGCAACCATTTTTTCACGCTTAAGCTCACGTTGAATCATTGACTGTTTTGCCATTTGACTATCCTTTTGATTCTGATTTCAATGGGAAACTAAATGCCTTTAATAAGGCCTTAGCTTCATCATTGGTTTTTGCAGTTGTAGTAATAGTAATATCCATACCACGTAATTTATCAATTTTATCGTAATCAATTTCAGGGAAAATAATTTGTTCTTTTATTCCCATACTAAAGTTACCACGACCATCAAATGATTTTGGGTTTAAACCACGAAAATCACGAATACGAGGGATTGAAATACTGATTAATCGCTCAAGAAACTCATACATTCTTTCTCTTCGTAGAGTCACTTTACAACCAATTGGATAGTCATCACGGATTTTAAAACCTGCGATGGATTTTCTTGCTTTTGTTACAACTGGCTTTTGACCTGAAATTTTAGTCATATCACCGACTGCATGTTCGATAATTTTTTTATCACCAATTGCTTCACCAAGACCCATATTAAGGGTTATCTTAGTGATTCTAGGAACTTCCATTACACTTTTGTAATTAAATTCCTTTTGTAGCTGAGTTACCACTGTATCTTTATAAAACGTTTGTAAAGTTGCCATTTTGAACTTATCCTACTTCTCTTATTCAGCAAGAGTTATTTTAAAACCTGTTTTAGTCACTGTAAGTTGTTACATAAAATAAATTATGCAATCACTTCACTATTTGACTTGTAAAAACGAACTTTTTTTCCGTCTTCCAGAAATTTAAAACCAACTCGATCAGCTTTACCTGTGGCAGCATTAAAAATTGCTACATTAGAGATCTCCAGAGGCATTGCTTTGTCAACAATGCCACCAGTTTCTCCAGCATTTGGATTAGCCTTAACATGTTTCTTGGCAACATTTACATTAGGTATTAACACCTTAGTATCGCCAACAAACGCATCAATTTGACCGCGTTTACCCTTATCTTTTCCAGCGATTACAATAATTTCATCGCCTGTTCTTAACTTACGCATCACTTTCTCTCTTACGTCTTTTTAACACTGATCACTCCCAGTCTCATAAATCTATTTTTATAAATTTATCGTTAGGTGATATCAGTATTAAAGTACACAATCCATTACTTTAATAACATTAATTAAAGAACTTCAGGTGCTAATGAAATAATTTTCATAAACTTCTCATTACGAAGTTCACGGGTAACAGGACCAAAGATCCGAGTACCAATAGGTTGATGTGAAGCATTTAATAACACTGCTGCGTTCCCATCAAAACGAATTAAAGAACCATCTGGGCGACGAACACCTTTCGTTGTGCGAACAACGACAGCATTATAAACATCACCTTTTTTTACTTTACCGCGAGGTATCGCTTCTTTAATACTGCATTTGATGATATCACCAACTCGTGCATATCTTCTGTGGGAACCACCAAGAACCTTAATACACTGGATTCTTCGAGCACCACTATTATCGGCAACATCAAGTACCGTTTGCATCTGAATCATTGTTAATCTCCAACAATGCTAATTCGGGGCTAAAACCAACTCGGCACTTTTTTACAAGCATAGCCAAGAAAGCCAAACATTATAGCATGGCTTCTTTTAGCTTGTACAGCTAATCTTGGATAGCGTTTAATTAAAGTGCTTTCGGATTATCACATTAACCACATCATTACTGATATGGATAATGTATTTAGCCGGCTTTATTGACTACTTCGACAAGTGTCCATGATTTACTTTTGGACATTGGACGGCACTCCGCAATACTTACCGTATCACCAATATTGCATTCATTCTTTTCATCATGAACATGCAATTTAGTCGAACGTCTTATATATTTACCATAAAGTGGGTGTTTAACTTTACGTTCAATCATCACGGTTACAGTTTTGTCCATTTTGTCACTTAGGACTACACCATTTACCGTTCTTTGTTTTTTATCTTCGCTCATTTTTTCGATCTCGATTAATGCTGGTTACTTTGAACTTAGAACGGTTTTTACGCGTGCAATATTACGTCTAACCAATTTAAAAAGGTGCGGTTTGACCTGTTGGCCACTGCCTTGTCCCATTCTCAGATTAAACTGTTCTTTACGCAATTCATGCAAAGTTTCAGTCAGCTCTTCTGGTGACTTAGCTTGCAAATCAGTTGCTTTCAATTTATTTTCATTGCTCATTTACATCACCGTACGCTTAACAAATGTTGTAGCACAAGGTAATTTGGCGGCAGCTAATGCAAAAGCTTCACGTGCCAATTCTTCAGAGACACCTTCCATTTCATAGAGCATGGAACCTGGCTGGATTTGTGCAACCCAATATTCCACACTACCTTTACCTTTACCTTGTCTTACTTCAAGTGGTTTCTTTGAAATCGGTTTGTCTGGAAAGACTCGAATCCAAATTTTACCACCACGTTTAATATGACGAGTCATTGCACGACGTGCGGCCTCAATCTGACGTGCGGTCAAACGACCACGCGACATTGATTTTAGACCGTATTCGCCAAAACTCACTTTATTTCCAGTCGCAGCAAGTCCGCGGTTACGGCCTTTAAACTGTTTACGGAATTTTGTTCTTTTTGGTTGAAGCATTGTCTAACCCTATCTTGTTTGTTCCGGATAAGTTACTGTTATTATAAATAACTATGAGTTACTTAGAATCTGCTGACTTTTTGGAAAGCAGTTTTTCTTTCATCAGAGACTCAGTGTCCAGTATCTCACCTTTGAATATCCACACTTTAACACCGATGATGCCATAGGTAGTATTCGCTTCTGCTGTGCCATAGTCAATATCTGCACGAAATGTATGCAAAGGTACACGACCCTCACGATACCATTCTGCACGAGCAATTTCAGCGCCATTCAAGCGACCAGAAACATTGATTTTGATCCCCTCAGCTCCTAAACGCATCGCATTAGTTACTGAGCGCTTCATTGCACGACGGAACATGATACGACGTTCTAACTGCTGAGCAACACTTTGCGCAACAAGTGTAGCATCTACTTCAGGCTTACGAATTTCTTCAATATTGATGTGTACGGGAATGCCCATCATCTGAGCAACTTCACGCTTTAGCTTTTCAATATCTTCACCTTTTTTACCAATCACAATACCTGGACGGGCAGTGTGAATAGTAATTCGAGCATTATGTGCTGGACGATCAATTTGAATACGACTGACTGACGCATGAGCAAGCTTCTTATTCAAAAAGGCTCTTACTTCAATATCTTTATTCAAAAAATCTGCATAGTCTTTAGAACTGGCATACCATTTAGATGTCCAATCCTTGATTATTCCCAGGCGAATGCCAATTGGGTGTACTTTCTGTCCCATTATTCTGCTCCGCTATTATCTATCAGTAACTTTCACGACAACGTGACTAGTGCGTTTTAAAATTCTATTACCACGACCCTTTGCACGAGGCTGCATACGTTTATATGTAGGCCCTTCATCCACAAATATTGTTGATACTTTTAGCTCATCAATATCTGCGCCTTCATTGTGCTCAGCATTGGCAATAGCTGATTCAAGCACTTTCTTGATAATAACTGCAGCTTTTTTAGGACTGTATGCTAATAGATCGAGTGCTGCTTCTACTGGTTTGTTGCGGATCTGATCGGCTACCAGGCGCATTTTTTGAGCAGAAATCATAGCATTTCTTAATTTTGCTGAAACTTCCATAATGCTTACCTAACCTTCTTGTCTGCAACGTGGCCTCTATAGGTTCTGGTAGGAACCATCTCACCTAATTTGTGACCAACCATGTTTTCATTGATTAATACAGGTACATGTTGACGACCGTTATGTACAGCGATAGTCAAACCAACCATTTCAGGCATAACCATTGAACGTCGCGACCAAGTTTTCACTGGCTTACGATCATTTGTTTCAATAGCTTTATGCACCTTTTTCAGTAAATGCCCATCAATAAATGGGCCTTTTTTGATTGAACGTGGCACGATTAATACTCCTTAATAACGATTATTTTTTGTTACGACGACGTACAATAAACTTGTCAGTACGTTTATTACTACGTGTCTTATAACCCTTAGTCGGAGTACCCCATGGAGAAACCGGATGACGGCCTCCTGATGTACGACCTTCACCACCACCATGTGGGTGATCAACTGGGTTCATAGCAACACCACGGACTGTTGGACGAATACCTCTCCAACGTGTCGCACCCGCTTTACCAAGCTTACGTAGACTATGTTCTGAGTTACTGACTTCACCAATTGTCGCTTTACAATCAACATGTATTTTGCGCATTTCACCTGAGCGTAAACGCAAAGAAACATATGAGCCTTCACGAGCAACAAGCTGAGCTGAAGTGCCTGCACTACGTGCGATTTGTGCACCTTTGCCTGGCTTCATTTCAATACAATGGACGGTTGAACCAACAGGAATATCACGCAATTGCATGGCATTTCCAGGTTTAATGTCAGACTCTGCACCAGAGATAATAGGAGTGCCTGCTGACACACCTTTAGGTGCAATAATATAACGACGCTCGCCATCAGCATAAAGCACTAATGCAAGGTGAGCCGTTCTATTAGGATCATATTCCAGACGCTCAATTGTGCCAGGGATACCATCTTTATTTCGTTTAAAATCAACGATACGATAATGTTGTTTGTGACCACCACCAATATGGCGCGTAGTAATACGACCATTATTGTTACGACCACCTGATTTTGACTTCTTAGCAAGCAAAGGCGCATAGCCTGAGCCCTTATGAAGGCCTTCGGTTTGAATTCGAACTACAAAACGACGCCCTGCTGAAGTTGGTTTGCTTTTAATTACAGCCATTTCTCTTTACCTCAACTTTAGCCCGGCTATTCGCCCGACATCATTTCAATGGTTGAACCTTCTGCTAAAGTAACATACGCTTTTTTCCAGTCTTTACGACGACCAATTCTTTGGCCAAAGCGCTTTGTTTTACCTTTTGCAATGCTTGTTTGTACTTTTGATACTGTTACATCAAAAACACTTTCAACCGCTTTTTTTATTTCTGGTTTTTTGGCATCAATAGCAACTTTAAATACATATTGGTTATTGTATTCAGCATTTAATGCGCTTTTTTCAGAGACATGCGGTGCAACTAATACGTTAAAGATACGTTCCTGATTCATTTGAGCATCTCCTCAACTTTCTTAACTGCATCAGCGGTTATGATTACTTTATCATATCGCACCAAACTAACAGGATTGATATGTTGTGCATCGGTATACTCGATATTAATCAAATTTCTTGAAGATAAGTAAATATTTTGATCAAAATCCTGAGTAACAATTAATGCATTAGCACAGTTTAACTTTTTCAATTGCTCTGCTAAGTCTTTCGTTTTAGGACCATCCATTTTTAACTCAGACAAGATAACAAGGCGTTCTTGACGCACAAGCTCAGAGACAATTGAGGTCATCGCACTGCGATACATTTTGCGATTTACTTTTTGTGAAAAGTCACGATTACTGGCAGCAAATGTAGTACCACCACTACGCCAGATTGGGCTTCTAATAGTACCAGAACGAGCACGACCTGTACCCTTCTGACGCCATGGTTTAGCACCACCACCACTGACTGCTGAACGATTTTTCTGAGCTTTAGTCCCAGAGCGAGCACCCGCCATATAAGCTGTAACAACTTGATGAATTAATGCTTCATTAAATTCTTTATTGAATGTTTCTTCAGATACTTCTACCGTCTTTTTAGAGGCACTACCTGAAGCTGTTGTTAAATTCAGTTCCATTTAAATATCCTCTATTGTGCACTAGATGCAGACTTGGCTTTAACAGCAGGCTTAATGATAATATTTGAATTCTTAGATCCTGGCACACCGCCACGAACTAAAATTAAATTTTTATCAACATCAACACGTACCACGACAGTGTTCTGGATGGTACATTTTTTTGCACCCATGTGACCAGACATTTTTTTGCCTTTAAATACGCGACCTGGTGTTTGGTTCTGACCAATTGAACCATTTGAACGGTGAGAAATCGAGTTACCGTGAGTCATATCTTGACGATGGAAATTGTGACGCTTAATACCACCCTGAAACCCTTTACCAATTGAAGTGCCTGTTACATCAACAATCTGACCTTCTTCAAAAATATCGGCTTTCACTTCAGAACCCATTGTTAAGTCACTTTCAGCATCCAAGCGAAACTCAACTGTTTTACGTCCTGCTTCAACACCAGCCTTAGCAAAGTGTCCAGCGGCAGCTTTGTTCACTCGTGATGCGCGCCGACTTCCTACGGTAACTTGAATTGCATTATAACCATCAGTATCACAGGTCTTAACTTGTGTGATACGGTTAGGTTCCATTTCAAGTACTGTTACAGGGATTGACTCTCCCTGCTCCGTAAAGATACGGGTCATACCCACTTTACGGCCTATTAAACCTAAACTCATTTTAATTTCCTCTGCACTTTGCTTATTAATATTTTTTAACTTATCCAGCAAAATACAATTTTATATGGATTTCGGTTGATCCATATTCAGCTTCTTTAAATGTAAAAGCCTTATCATTTAAATTCTTAAGGGTAGAAAACTCATTCAAAATGAAGAGTCTGATAAAGGCCAAAGCAAAGCAGGCTTTCAGTCATAAAGCTAATTTATTGTTTTTCAACAAAAACTTGATTCATGTCATAAAAAACTTGCTTCGATCAAAAATACAAGAGGCGGTATTTTAGTTCAATTTAATCTGAACATCAACACCTGCTGCAAGATCCAGCTTCATTAATGCATCAACTGTTTTATCTGTAGGCTTTACAATGTCCATCAGACGCTTATAGGTACGTAATTCATACTGATCACGAGCATCTTTATTAACATGTGGAGAAGTTAATACATTAAAGCGTTCTTTACGTGTAGGCAAAGGAATAGGTCCCTTTACTTGGGCGCCGGTACGTTTAGCTGTTTCTACAATTTCTTTTGCACTGATGTCGATTAAACGATAATCAAATGCTTTTAAGTGGATGCGGATAGTTTGATCTTCAGTTGACATAGAGTTTGTCCTGTCCAATTGTTAACTTTTCTAATAGTATTTTCTATCCTTTAAATACCCAAAATGAGCATTTAAAGAATGAAAAACATGTGAGTGTATAGTGGTAGCTAAGCTCTTATTCAATAACTTTAGCAACAACACCCGCACCAACAGTACGGCCACCTTCGCGAATAGCAAAACGTAAACCCTCTTCCATTGCAATTGGTGCAATTAAAGTAACAACCATTTGAACGTTATC
>Ga0256831_1000154_pt1 | contig 36092 bp, 34 predicted proteins | sample 132544metaG_FD_189087 | JGI IMG/M metagenome (GOLD analysis project Ga0256831, IMG submission 189087) | Hydrothermal vent microbial communities from Lau Basin, Pacific Ocean - 132-544 | ecosystem: Environmental > Aquatic > Marine > Hydrothermal vents | place: Pacific Ocean: Lau Basin | collected...
ATTAAAACTTGCGCTTCAATTATCGCTTCGCTTTTAAGTCGTTGTTTTATCAACCGTTTTCTGAACTTTTTCGCCAGAACACCGTTGAGTGAGTGGTGTATTATACGCACTGATTACAGAACGTCAACACTTTTCTCATTTTTTTTACTTTCTTTTTCTGACTGACTTTTAATCGATACGCAATCGATATATCAGCCTTAAGAGAGTAAAAAGGGAATGAATAATGTTCTGAATTACTTTGAGCATTATTCATTCTCCTGAATATGGTAGCTATGAGTGGACTTGAACCACCGACCCCAGCATTATGAATGCTGTGCTCTAACCAGCTGAGCTACATAGCCATCATCTCTTCTTCCTGAAGAGAGGCGCACATTTTACTTTATCCCCATTATTTGTCAACTGGATGATCCGTTTTTTCAGATCTTTATATCGTATATTCTGATAAGGATGGGTAAAGCAAGTTGATGTCAGATACAGCCAGTCCTTTTTGTTCGGGTGAATAGCGGCTATATTGTGCTAACAGTACTGGATCCCTTACCCCGATAATAGATATTAGTTCAGAAAGACGAATCCCCTGCCTGACCAGATACATAATGTAGCTATGTAGGAGTGTGTCTTCTGTAATACGTTCAGGATCCATACCTGCATCTACAATACTATAAGTCAGAATTGCTTTAAGGGTTTTCTCTGTAACTGAATCCTTGCCATTATTCCATGCAGGAATAATATCAGACTGTTTAAACCAATGTTTTAATGCCGGCTGCAGCACCACGGTACGGTTTTCAGCTCCTCTTACAGTGATGGTATTTTCTGTAAAATTAATATCATCCTGCTTTAAGTTTACAATCTCCTGCAAACTTAGTCCGCTCAGCAATAATGCAATAATCTGCCGGCCCTTTAAATCCGCTGTTTGCAGCAGATTAGTAATTTCTGAACTGCTCAGTTCTTCAGGCAGTGATTGTTCAAGGCTTTTTATTTCTTCCTGTTCCAGTGTTTGAGGAGAATTATAGGCTACTGAGTCCCTGACATTATTGATAATACCCGGCGGAGTGTTATACATATTAACCCCTGAAATAGAGACAGTGGGAGTGTCCGACTCTTTTCTCGTTAAAAATTCAATGATCCAGACAAAAAACAAGCCCAATACAAATGAACCGGCAAGAGAAATCAGTGCATCTCTGGTGTATTCAGGCCTTATAGGTTCATGAGCCAGAAATGCCCGTTCAATCACTTTAACCTGTGGAAAATTTTCTGCCTGTTTAGCTTCAATCTGTACTAATCTTTCATTAGCAAGCCGCTGTAGTTTCTGCAAACCTTCCAGAGCATTTAATAATGACTCATATTCTGCAAATTTTGAGCTGAATTCTGTGGCTTCCTGTTTGTGCAGCTCAAGTTGTCGGGTTATTTCCTCCAGAGCCTGTGTGGCAGCATTATATTCCTGTTCTGCATTATTCAGGACAATAACCTGTCCATAATCTCTTTTTTGCCGAATTTCCCGTTCTAGCTCTTTAATTTGCCCAGGCAGTACGTTCATATTCGGATATAAAGCCAGGTAACTACGGGTATATTTTCGATCGAATGCAGCCAGTTTTTCTTTAAGTTTCTGTAAACGCAGCTCCAGGACCTGCATGCCCCGCTTATCTTCATCCGGTATAATAATTTTACCTTCACTGATTGCCTTTTTTACCGCATCAAGGTGAGCTTTAGCCCTGATTTTATCTTCAGTCATCTGATTAAATGAATGATTTAATGCCTTAAATCGTGCCAGTGACTGGTTTTCAAATACATTTTTTCGGTCCAGTGACGTTATATTATTATGACTTCTAAATTGTTCCAGGTCTGCTCTTTTAAGAACGATTTGCTGCTCCAGTCCAGCCAGTTCTTCCTGTAATGCTTTTATTGTTGTTCCTGTCGTGTGTCGAATATCCTCTGCTCTTTTTTCCAGGTATACATCAATCCAGGTATTAACCAGGTTCATGATAATCTTCGGAGAGTTACCGACTGCAGAGAGTTCTACCAGGTTGGTTTCCGGAACAGCCTGAACATTCAGCATATTGCGAATATCTGAAACCGTTAAGCTGCTCAGTAATTTCTGCTCATCTGGTGACAGTATTTCAGATTTAACCTGATTTAATCGCTGGAGGATTTCTTCTAATATCATATTTCCAGTCAGCAGCTGTTTCTGTATTGCCACATGCTGGATATCGGCATCATCACTTTGTCGATCAATTGCCGTTGGTGCTACCGTTAATAATGTAGCATAACTTTTATAAACAGCAGGGCGGCCGTAGACATAAGTGAGACTGATACCCAGACTGATCAGAAATACCAGCATAAAGACAAGGAGTCTGCGGGAGCGGTACCAGGGAGGAGTGTTAATGCTAGTATTCTGGCTATACTGCTGGCCGGAAAACATATCAATTTGAGGCTGGGTATTATTCATAATCTATAGGCGCTTATTATTCATCCTGAATCATAATGACTCCAAACACTATAGATATTGAACTATAAACGCTAACAACACAATAACAAGTTTCAAAAAGTATTAATATTTTGTATTGTCAGCCAGGGGCCTGATTATTTAGACATTAAAGCGGAAGTGCAGAACATCGCCATCCTGAACGACATAGTCTTTGCCTTCTATGCGCAACTTGCCTTTTTCTTTGGCTCCTGCTTCGCCCTGATATTTAATAAAATCATCGTAGGCAATCACTTCTGCACGGATAAAGCCCCGCTCAAAATCAGTGTGTATGACAGCAGCGGCTTTTGGTGCTGTAGCGCCCACTGGAATTGTCCAGGCACGAACTTCTTTTACTCCGGCGGTAAAATAGGTTTGCAGGTTAAGCAGTTTATAACCTGCCCGAATCACCCGGTTTAAGCCCGGTTCTTCCAGCCCCAGATCATCCAGGAATTCTTTAAGTTCTTCTTCATCCAGTTCCACCATTTCAGCTTCAATGGCTGCGCATACACTGACCACACCCGAGCCTTCCCTGTCGGCATAAGCCTGAACCTGTTCCAGATAGGGGTTGTTTTCAAAACCGTCTTCATTGACATTGGCAATGTAAACCGTGGGTTTTAAGGTCAGTAATTGCAGATCGCGGATTTCTTTTTTTTCATCATCACTGAGATCCAGGGTTCTTGCCGTTTCACCTTTTTCCAGATGATCTTTGATCTTTTCCAGCAGGTTTTTTCGGGCCAGAGCTTCTTTATTGCCGCTTTTAGAATTTTTGACGGCTTTAAGGTGGGCTTTTTCCACACTTTCAAGATCCGCCAGAGTCAGTTCGGTATTGATAATTTCAATATCATCAATGGGATCAATTTTTCCGGAGACATGGACGATATCATCATTTTCAAAACAGCGTACCACATGGGCAATGGCATCGGTTTCCCGGATATTGGCCAGAAATTTATTACCCAGTCCTTCACCTTTTGAAGCGCCTTCCACCAGGCCGGCAATATCAACAAATTCCATAGAAGTCGGGACTATCCGTTCCGGTTTGACAATATCGGCCAGGGCATTTAGACGCGGATCCGGCATGGGTACTATACCCACATTAGGTTCTATGGTACAGAACGGGTAGTTTTCGGCCTGTATTCCGGCTTTGGTCAAGGCATTGAAAAGAGTTGATTTACCTACATTAGGCAGGCCAACGATTCCACATTTAAATCCCATGTTTTATCTCGTTTTGTATGTGCCCTCACCCTGGCCCTCTCCCATGGGGAGAGGGATAAAGCAAGGGACTGAATTAGTTATTTTGCATGTAGCTGGTTCATAGCTTTTTGCATATCACCGCTGATGATCAGCTCCAGAGCATCCATTGTTTTATCGATTGCTGATTCTATCAGCTGTTTTTCACTGGCCGGCGTTTTTCCCAGTACATAACCAACCACCTGCTCCTTAGAGCCGGGGTGTCCGATCCCCAGGCGCAGGCGATAAAAATCTTTACTGCCTAGCTGGTTAATAGTATCACGTAAGCCATTATGCCCGCCATGGCCACCACCCTGCTTTAATCTGGCCGTACCGGGCGACAGATCAAGTTCATCATGCACAACCAGGATCTGTTCCGGTTTGATTTTATAAAACTGCGCCAGCCGTGCTATGGACTGACCACTGCGGTTCATAAAATTCATAGGCTTAATTAACCATACGCTATCAGCACCCAGATTAACTTTGGCTGCTTCAGCAAAAAACTTGCTTTCTTTTTTCAGAGATAAATTGTATTGATACACTAAATGATCAATAAACCAGAAGCCGGCATTATGGCGGGTATTTTCGTATTCGTTACCGGGGTTACCCAAGCCTGCAATGATCTGAATTGTATTATTAGGCATGGTAATAAGATTATGGTATGAGAAATACCACCAGGAGCTTTATAACAAAGCACCTGGTGGTGTTATAGCGGAAGCTTATTCTTCTTCGCTTTCGTCAGCTGCAGCTGCAGCTTCTTCTTCGCCTTCTTCTTCAGCTTTATCACCACGTGGTGTGTGAATAGAAGCAATCGCCTGGTCATGGCCTTCACCCTGAGACATAGCAACACTGGTAACACCTTCAGGCAGTTTCAGATCAGTGATGTGAATAGATTCACCAGTGTCCAGATCAGTCATATCGACTTCAATGTATTCTGGTAAATCTTTTGCCAGACAGGCAACTTCAATTTCTGTCATCAGGTGAGCAATCAGACCACCGGCTTTAACACCTGCACAAACTTCTTCGTTGATGAAGTGTAGTGGTACATTCACGTGCAGAGACTGAGTGGCATCAAAACGCTGAAAGTCAGCGTGCATAATCTGAACTTTAGCCGGGTGACGCTGCAAATCCTTGATAATCACTTTTTCGGTTTCACCGTCTTTAACATTAATAGTCAGGATGTGAGAGAAGAACGCTTCGTCTTCTACCGAATGCAGAATGTCATCATGTCTGATGGCCAGCATGGTAGGCTCTTTGCCCGCACCATAGATAATTGCAGGTACCTTACCGGCATGACGCAGGCGGCGGCTCGCACCCTTCCCCGTGTCAGCTCGAAGTTCTGCAGCAAGAGTAAATGTTGCACTCATGTTGTTTCTCCAAAATTAAAAAATAAAAAGCCAGCTATGTGAATGGGTTGATAGCCATTTACGTAGCTGACTGTAGATCCTGTCATCGCGACCAATGACAGGGCGGTAATGGGATGAGTCCCAAAATTTGTTCCCTCACCCTGGCCCTCTCCCAGAGAGGCCGGAGTGAAGATTAATTAGTCCATATAGAGCGAACTGACCGATTCTTCACGGTTAATGCGCATCATGGTTTCGCCTAGAATCATGGCGCTGCTTAGCTGGCGGATTTTAGTACATTTTTCGGCTTCCGGTTTCAGCGGAATAGTGTCTGTAACCACCAGGTGATCCAGTTCCGAAGCATTGAGGTTATCAATGGCCGGGCCGGATAATACCGGGTGGGTAATATAAGCCATAACCTTGGATGCCCCGTGCTCTTTCAGAGCGGCAGCGGCTTTACACAGGGTACCGGCCGTATCCACCAGATCATCAACCAGCAGGCAGGAACGTCCTTCAACGTCCCCGATAATATTCATTACTTTGGCCACATTGGCCTTGGGGCGGCGTTTATCAATAATCGCCAGATCCGCATCATCCAGTCGCTTGGCCAGTGCTCTGGCACGAACTACACCACCGACATCCGGTGACACCACCATCAGGTCAGGGTATTTCTGACGCCAGATATCACCCAGTAAAATAGGTGAGGCATAAACATTGTCCACCGGTATATCAAAAAAGCCCTGGATCTGATCGGCATGTAAATCAACGGTCAGTACCCGGTTGATTCCGACACCGGAAATCATATTGGCCACCACCTTAGCGGTAATGGCGACCCTGGCTGAACGCGGCCGCCGATCCTGGCGGGCATAACCAAAATACGGCACTACCGCAGTAATACGCCGTGCTGATGCCCTGCGTATGGCATCACCCATGACCATCAGTTCCATCAGGTGATCATTGGCAGGCTGACAGGTTGGCTGGACAATAAATACGTCTTTTCCACGTACATTCTCCATCAGTTCAACCATGATTTCACTGTCACTGAACTTATCGACATAAGCCTTACCCAAAGGTATGTTCAGATGCCTGCAAATATCTTTTGCCAGTTTCGGGTTCGCATTTCCCGAAAAAACCATCATGTCTGAGTCGGACACCTTCTGTTCCTCAGTGGAAATTAAGTTGCCGTTATTGTAGCAAATTTAATCTTAAAAGCCTTTAACTCGATAAAAAAAGCCTTTAGCTCAAAAAAATAGCCTTAATTTAAAACGCTTTTTATATTCGTTCCTGGTATTTCTGTGGGGTTATTTATTAAGTTGAGAAGCCTTTAGCCTGTATGGCCTTAGCAGACCCTGGCCAACAAAAAATTTGTCCGTTAAATTTTCTGTTCTTAAAGAAGTGGCTGGGCCGGCAGGATTCGAACCTGCGCATGCCAGGATCAAAACCTGGTGCCTTACCGCTTGGCGACGGCCCAACAATAACCGAGCATAATATGTTTTCGATTTTAATCGTCACATATCAGGTAGTCAACTTAGTGATAGAACCCGCATAGATACTAAATTCTATATAAAAATGACGCCTTGCCAAAAAGGTGGGTGGATTATACGCTGAAATTTTTTATTTGTCACACCTAAAATTAATTTTTTTTATAATTTTTCAGTATACCTGACCGTGACTGGCTGCAGTACCTTATTTCCGGGGTTTTGAAAACATGGATGTTTTCACAAAGCAATACATGGATGTACTTGAGCGTCCCCGGAAATAAGGTACTGCAGCCAGTCACTCTAAGACATTCCAATGTATACTGAATAATTATATGTTTCTTAATTTTGTGAATATAAAGGAGAAATATTACATCCCCGGGCATAAAAGCCGTCTATTTGATCAGGCTTCTTCTGTAAAATTTCCTGCGCCTGGGCTTCTGATTTTACCGGGGCAAAAACACAGGCACCTGTGCCGGTCATTCTGGCTGGTGCGAACTGAGACAGCCATTGAATGGCATCATTCACTTCAGGATATTGCTGGCAGACCACGTCTTCGCAGACATTAATCCCTTCACCTGCCTGAAAACGGTTAATATCCAGCGGTAAACAGTCTCTTTTTAAATTATCTGAGGAAAATATTTTTGCTGTAGAAACTGAAACTCCGGGGATCAATATTACATACCAGGGTTCATCAAGCTGTACAGGAGATAAATTTTCACCGACGCCTTCAGCCCAGGCCGCATAACCATGGACAAAAATGGGGACATCGGCCCCCAGTACAAGCCCAAGGTGAGCCAGTTCATCCTTATCAAGGTTTATATTCCAGAGCTGGTTCAGTGCCGCCAGGGCAGTGGCTGCATCACTGCTGCCGCCGCCCAGACCACCGCCCATGGGCAGTTTTTTTCTGATACAGATATTAACTCCTTTGGGATGACTGGATTTCTGCTGTAATAATCGGGCGGCTTTTACCACCAGGTTATCTTTATCGGCCACACCAGCTAGCGGGGTTTCAAGTACAATTTCGCTATCATCACGCACTTCAAAACTGAGTTCATCGGCATAATCAAGAAACTGGAAAACGGTCTGCAGTTCATGATAGCCATCTTCTCTCTGACCGGTAATATGTAAGAAACGGTTAATTTTAGCCGGTGCCAGCCATATTTTTTTCAAGGGTGTTGTTCCTGCTTGTTTTTTCTGATAATAGTTCAGTTTGACAGCTGCAGAGAGTGTTGCGCCAGCAGCCACTGGCTGATAATAATTTTAATTTTCAGATCGTCCCGGGTAATAACCAGCTTTTTAGGTAATACTTTTTTTTTAGCTGTAGCACTATTAGCTGTAGCACTTTCAGCCACGGGCATCCATCGAGAGTATTGAATATGCCAGCCCTGCTGGTCAATTGCCTGGATTTGAGCTGTTTTATTATACTGAATTTTTACCGTCGCTGAAGGTTCTGGTTGACCGTGCAGCCAGTAGTGCAGGGATGATACCGGGAAAATCCAGCCGGTTTCCTGTAAAATCAGCTGTTCCAGATCGTCACCTTTTTTGGCTACCGAGGGCGTGTTTAAGCGTACATCGGAACCGGTCTGGCTGACCTGTAACCGGGTTTCCCCCAGGGGACCGGTAAAGCGGATTTGAAAATCATTGCCCTGCTGTATCCAGCTAAAACGGGCGTACCAGTTTTCTTCACCACGGATCACGCTGATACGGCCATTGGCTGTCCAGGCCTGTGGAATGGTTGTCTCATGAACCGGTAAATTCCCGGTTTGTGATGTTTCAAGCATGCTGCAGGCTGGAAGGCTAAGCAGTAAAAGCAGCAACAGGGTGCTACTGCCGTACTGTCTATACTGGAGCATTAATGGCTGGCCTTTATTTCAGGTAACGGCGGGTAGTACCCACCAGAACTTCATGTTGGGGGTGTTTTTTCAGGGCTTTGTGCCAGATAGCACGGGCCTGTTCCGTTTTACCCAGTACCCAGAGTACTTCACCATAGTGAGCGGCAATTTCAGGGTCATTGTCCTTATCATAGGCTTTTTTAAGATAGCTCAGAGCTTCCTCATTACGCCCCAGTTTATGCAGCACCCAGCCCATACTGTCCAGAGTTGCAATGTCTTCAGGATCAATTTTCAAAGCCCGCTCTATGTACTGCAGGGCTTCCTGGTAACGATCAGTACGATCCGCCAGGGTATAACCCAGGGCATTGAGTGCCTGATTGTCTTTGGGGTTTTCGGCCAGAATGGCATGTAAATCTTTTTCCAGTAAATCAATACGGTCAAATTTTTCGGCCAGCATGGCCCGGCCGTAAAGCAGGTCATGGTTATTGGGCGCGATTGTTAATGCCTGGGTATAAATCTCATAGGCTTTTTTATAGTTTTTGGCCTGGGCATAAACTTCAGCTTTAATCTGCAGGATTTCCAGACTCTGTTTGCTGTTGCCGGCCTGTGAATGATCCAGCAATTTAAAGGCCTGATCAAATTTTTCCTGCTGGGAATAAACAATAGCCAGTCCCAGGTAAGCTTCAAAAGTATAACGGCCCTGTTTAACCCGCTTAAACCAGGTTTCAGCTTCAGCGTAGTTTTCCCGGCTGGCTTCCAGTTGAGCAATAAAGTAAGCGGCTTCACTGGCATACAGGCGGTACTTATACAGCCGTTCCAGATACTTTTTTGCATCATCCAGTTGGTTGATTTCAATGGCCAGCAGGCTGATAGCAAAAATCACTTCCGGGTTAATATCCATACTGGCCAGACGTTTAATTTGCCTATCGGCTTTTTTAACCTGCTTCTGAGCCACCAGCATACGCACCAGTTCCAGCCTCAGATTAATATTATTAGGCTGTTTTTTCAGCAGTTTTTCCAGCAAGGCAATGGCTTCCTGCGGACGGTGCTGTTTTTTCAGCAACTGAATTTTAAGCATGCTGGCTTCCAGGTAATCCGGATTTATTGCCAGGGCTTCATTCAGATGATGCTCGGCACCGGCATTATCACCCAGCTTAAAGGATAATTTGGCCTGGTTCAGTTTAACAATTGCACTGTCTTCATGGCCCTTGGCCAGTTCGGCAAACAATGATGTCAGCCGTGCAGGTTCTTTTATAGTATCCAGTAAACCCACTGCCCGCTGAAAACCTTCATTAAAATTACGGCTCCTGGCAATGATTTTTTTCAGGTACCTGAGGGCTTCCTGATCCTGTTTTCGGTTTATCAGCGAAGATGCATAAATCTGCAGCACATCAATATTATCCGGCTGCAATTCTGACCAGAGCTTAACGGCCTTAAAGGTTTGTTCATCATTTTTGGAAAACAGGGTTACCCGGGTGGCCTTTTTGGCCAGACGGCTGTCACGGGTCTTTTTGGCCGCTTCGTAGTATTTTTTAAAGGCCAGATCATAATCGTTGCGCTGCAGCGCCATTTCTGCCAGCAACAGATCATAAAGCAGTTTTGAGTCCAGTTCTGTACCTGGAATATTATCAGCGGTGGACTTATGGCCAGGGGAAGTTTCCTTAGCACTGGTTTCTGCAGCCTGTTTGTTTGGATTAGCAGATGCTGCTGTGCTCTCTGTTTTATCTGCTACGGATGCACAGCCGGAGGCAAGTACAATAAAAGATAAGACGAATGGCCAGAACAGTGTGTTTGGAACAGTAAGTTTTCTGGTAATTATTTTAAACAACTTATTAAACAAAAGAGTTAGATCCTTAATTTATTCTACTAAACATTACTAACATGAGGCATTGGACTGGTTCGTATAAGACTAATTTTAAGCATATAAGTTCCAGTTGGTTCCTGCCCCTGATTCATTTAACAAGTTTATACCACAATCATGCCAAATTTGACCAAAATTTTATATTAAAATGCAAGATTGCTTGAGTTTTGGGTGAAATTTACGCAAAATGCCCTGTTTATATCAGATAATTAGAGAATCCTTTTAAAGCCAGTTTTTTATAACCCGTTTTATAACTGGTTTTCAGGAACAGGTTTTATAAGAATATTTTTTTAAGAACGCTGTTTTCAGGAACACCTGAAAACAGCGTTCAAAACAATGCACTAAGGTTTACCAGATAGATTTCTATGTCGCTGCTTGCACTTGGTATTAATCACAAAACGGCTCCAGTCAAAATCAGGGAACAGCTTTCTTTTGCCCCTGATACTATACCTATGGCTTTAAAAGACCTGACTGATCAAGATGCCGTTAATGAAGCCGTGATTTTATCCACCTGTAACCGTACTGAACTCTACTGCCAGCTCAACTGTAATGATGGTGAATCGGAAGCAGCCATTGATGCCCTGATCACCTGGCTGAAAAAGCACCATGACCTGGAAGATACGGATATCACAGAATACCTGTATCTGCACCCTGAAAAAGAGGCCGTGCGCCATATGCTGCGCGTTGCCAGCGGCCTGGACTCCCTGGTACTGGGTGAGCCGCAGATTCTGGGCCAGCTAAAAACAGCTTTTTCTGTGGCCAAAGAAAGCGGCACCATCGGCCAGTTTCTGCACAAATTATTCCAGCATACCTTCAGCTGTGCCAAGCAGGTACGTACCGATACTGCCATTGGCGCCAGCCCGGTTTCCGTGGCATTTGCTTCGGTCAGCCTGGCCAAACAGATTTTCAGTGATTTTCAGCATCATACTGCGTTGCTCATTGGTGCCGGCGAAACTATTGAACTGGTTGCACGGCATCTGAACGAGTCCGGTATTGGCCGTATTATTATTGCTAACCGGACCGTCGAAAAAGCCCATACCCTGGCCCAGGAATTTAACGGCTATGCCATTTCACTCAGCGAACTGCCTAATCACCTGGCGGAAGCGGATATTGTTATCTCTTCTACTGCCAGTCAGCTGCCTATCCTGGGTAAAGGTGCTGTGGAATCTGCCATTAAGGCACGTAAACATGCCCCTATTTTTATGGTCGATATTGCCGTGCCTCGGGATATTGAAGAAGAAGTCAGTGAGCTGGAAGACGTGTTTTTATATACCGTGGATGATCTCAAGGAGATCATTGATGAGGGCCTGAAATCCCGCCAGGAAGCCGCACTCAAGGCAGAAGAAATTATTGATGTGGAAGTCAGCCATTTTATGAACTGGCTGCGTTCCCTGGACTCCATTGCCATTATGAGGGAATTTCGGGAACACGCTGAAGACATACGGGATAAGGCCGTTGCCAATGCCCTGAAACAGCTTAGAAACGGCAAAGAAGCCGAACTGGTTATAAAAGAACTGGCACGCCAGCTGACCAATAAACTGATCCATAAGCCGAGTATTCAGATCAAACAGGCCGGTATGGATGACCGTAATGAGCTTATTGATGCGGCCATTGAACTGTTTGATCTGCCCCGGAACCGTTAGCTGCTCCAGCCTACTAATTGACTACTCCCTGTTCCCCAGAACCTGAACCATCTATTTTATAAGAGTAAGCAGTGAAAGCATCCATTATAAGCAAACTTGAAACCCTGTCCGAACGGCATGAAGAGATATCCCTGCTGTTATCCCAGCCTGAGGTTATGAATGATCAGAACCGTTTTCGCGAACTGTCCAAAGAATATGCAGAACTCAGCCCGGTAGTGGAAAAATTCAGCCAGTACCAGGAAGCCGCAGACACCATAGAGTCTGCTACGGAAATGCTGGATGACAGTGATCCGGAAATGAAAGCCATGGCAGAAGAAGAAATACAGGAGGCCCGACAGCTTCAGAAGCAATTATCCACCGATTTACAGAAAATGCTGCTGCCCAAAGATCCTAATGATGACCATAATATTTACCTGGAGATCCGGGCCGGTACCGGCGGTGATGAGGCCGCCATTTTTTCCGGTGATTTATTTAAAATGTACAGCCGCTATGCTGAGACTCAGAGCTGGACTGTAGAAGTCATGTCGGAAAACCCCGGTGATCATGGCGGTTATAAGGAAATTGTTGCACGTGTCGTTGGCCATGGTGCCTTCTCCAAGCTAAAATTTGAATCCGGTGCCCATCGGGTACAGCGGGTGCCGGAAACCGAATCCCAGGGCCGGGTACATACCTCTGCCTGTACGGTGGCCATTATTCCGGAAGTGGATGAAGTGGAAGCTATTGATATTAACCCCAAGGATTTACGCATTGATACCTTCCGCGCATCCGGTGCCGGGGGTCAGCACGTCAATAAAACCGATTCGGCCATCCGCATTACCCACCTGCCCACCGGGGTGGTAGTAGAGTGTCAGGAAGAACGCTCACAGCATAAAAACAAGGCCAAAGCCATGTCCATGCTGTCCTCCCGCCTGCTGGCCGCAGAGCAGGAAAAACAGCAGTCTGAACAGGCCGCAGATCGCAAATTGCAGGTAGGCAGCGGAGACCGCTCTGAACGTATCCGAACCTATAATTATCCACAGGGCCGGGTCACTGATCACCGCATCAATCTGACGCTCTATAAGCTCGAAGAAGTAATGAATGGCGATCTGGGCGCAATTATTGACCCATTACTGAGCGAATATCAGGCCGAACTGCTGGCATCCATGTCAGAAGATTAAAGCTGTTTATGGAAAAACTGACTGTTCAGCAAGCCATTAAACTGGGGATGGAGCAACTGCAGCAGGCCAGGCTGGACAGTAATACTCTGAAGCTGGATTGTGAAATTTTATTACTGGATGCTCTAAATCATAGCTCTGCCCCCAATTTTAAACAAAAAAAAACCAAAACCTGGCTGCTGACCTGGCCTGAACAGGTACTTTCCAGTGCTCAGATACAGCATTACCTGGATAATCTTAAGCAAAGAGCTCAGGGCAGACCCGTTGCCTATATCACCGGCATTAAAGATTTCTGGGATTTTAGTCTAAAAGTCAGCCCGGACACCCTTATTCCCCGACCGGAAACCGAATTACTGGTAGAATGTGCCTTGGACAAACTGCCTTTAAAAACACCTTTAAAGGTACTGGATCTGGGTACCGGTAGCGGTGCCATCGCCCTGGCTATTGCTTCGGAACGCCCGGATACTGAAATATTGGCAAGCGATGCTTGTGCACAGGCCCTGGAAGTGGCTCGCTGCAATGCCGAAAGCTTAAAACTGCCTGATATTCAGCTTTGTCTCTCAGACTGGTTTAAAAACATTCCTGAGTACCAGTTTGATCTGATAGTTTCCAACCCGCCTTATATAGCCCCTGATGATCCTTTACTTGAAACTAATGTACAACGCTTTGAACCACAAAGCGCCCTGCTGGCTGCTGAAAACGGGCTGGAAGCTATCAGGCAGATCATTAGCGGCAGTCGTAACTATCTTAAACCTGGAGGTTGGTTAATGCTGGAGCATGGTTATAATCAGGCAGAAGCTGTTCAGGGGTTATTGAAACAGTATGGGTTTAAAAATATACAGACGGTAAAAGATCTGAATCGGCTGGATAGAGTTAATATGGGGCAGATTCTGTAGCGTTCAGCGTTCAGAAAGAACGTGGTAGCTTTTGGTGTTTTTTCTACCCGCTTGTTTACCTAGGAGTACTCCTTAGTTTATAAGGGTTATTTGCTATGTGTTTTCCAGCTGATAAATCATAAAATGAAGTAAGGGCTTTTCTGGTTGTGGCTAGAAAAGCATAAAAATAAAAAAATTCTGTCTGAGTGTTTTCTGAGGGGGAAATATGCATCACCAGCTTATTAAGCACCGTGAAATTCACTTCTGTGCTATTCATTCTAATCCTGAGCAGGCTCATGCGGCGGTCTTTTCTGTTAATGATCTGCCCGGCGTACTGATGTCTCATGCCCTGAGTCATCAGTGCATTAAAATCGCCTATGATTTAAATCGTATTACTCTGGCTGAAATCGAGAGTATTCTGCAAAATGAGGGTTTTCACCTGGACAATTCTATTCTGGCCAAAATAAAACGCAGTATTGTTTTTTATTGTGAGGAAGCCTCCCGCGAAAATAACAAGCAGGAGCGTCAGATTGAGGAAGTACATAATAAACATAAAAGTGATGTGGTTTATTTGACTACCCGGAAGAAGAAACTGTGTGACTGTAGAGATCAGCGGCCGGAATCGTGGAGGCAGTATTTGTAGTGTTAAGAATAAGAGCTTAATAGCCCTTTGTGTTTTTTTCTACCCAGCGTTTTTTTCCAGTGTTTAGTTGTTCTTTTTTCCAGAAAGGGGCTCTGGATTTCAGGTCTTCCATGATTTCGCGGCAGGCTTCGAAGGCCTGTTTGCGGTGGGCGGTCCATACGGCGACCAGTACAATGGGGTCGTTGGGGTTTATTTTGCCTACCCGGTGTACGACCAGTGAATCCAGTAAACCGTAGTCGGCGGTGGCCTGGGTACAGATTTTTTCCAGGTGTTTTTCAGTCATGCCGGGGTAGTGTTCCAGGAACATCTGTGAAATATTGTCTCCTTCATTAAAATCCCGCATGGTGCCCACAAAAACGGCTGTTGCACCATATTTGCCGTCCAGTTCGGACATTTTCTGCTGGTAATCTTCCAGTAACTGCCAGGGGTTAAAGGCTTCAGGGAGAATAACTACACTCATGCTTAACCTCCGGTAACCGGTGGGAAAAAGGCCACTTCATCACCGTCTTTTACTGATGTTGTGCCGTCCACATAGTCCATATTAACAGCCACCAGCACATTGACCGGGCGCTCTTTACCCGCGGCACAATAGTTCCAGATATCATCGACAGTTTTAATATTATGCTGCTGAATTATTGGAGCATCCAGCTCTCTGTCATCCCCCATTAGATCCCGCATACTGGCAAAAAATTTAACGGCTATACCCACAATACTTACAATGACCTCATCTAATGTAACTAAAAAGTTAAGTAAAAAAGGGATATTCCTTAGTCACTTTTGTATAATCTTATAGTAATATACCGAAATAAGTATATCTTATAAAGCAGAATCATCACTAAAATATTATTAATATTTTAAGAGTTTTTCGGGTGTATATATTATAACTAATAATAAAACAACACATTAAACACATGAGCAAACTAACACATTTTAATAATAAGGGCGAAGCCCATATGGTGGATGTCGGAGCCAAGGACATTACCCATCGCCGTGCAGTGACTTCCGGTGATATCACCATGGAACCGGAAACCCTGGCCTTAATTGTGCAGGGTAATCATAAAAAAGGGGATGTCCTGGGTATTGCCCGTATTGCCGGCATTATGGCGGCCAAACAAACCGCAAATTTAATCCCCTTATGCCACCCGCTAGCTTTAACTCATGTGGATCTGGAACTGGACGTTATTGAAGACAAACATAAGGTGATTTGTACCTGTACCGTAGAAACCGATGGTAAAACCGGGGTTGAAATGGAAGCACTTACTGCCACACAGATTGCCCTGTTAACGATTTATGATATGTGCAAGGCCGTGGATCGGGGTATGGTCATGGGCAATGTCCGCCTGCTGGAAAAAGCCGGTGGAAAATCCGGTCATTGGGTCAGTGAAGGATGAATGCACAGGTAAAGCCAATGTCCACTATGGAAAAAACCACTTTACTGTTTGAAACGCATCCCGTTTCAAAAAAACAGGCGCGCTTTGATGACAATGGTCACTCTGCCTGGCTATATGTCACTAACCCTGACAGCCCGGTCGTTACGGCTGACTGCTGGATTTACAACCGGATTACAGCACCACAGGAATCTGAAATTCGCAAATATCGGACCTCATCACCTCCCGCCGTAGCCAGTTATGCTCATCCACATGCCGAATTTACGCCGCTGCAGTCAGACATTTTTGAATTTAAATGGAGTCATGACGGTCGCTCAGTCGCGGTATTAATTAACGGTATTCCCTTTGGTTTTATCCCGCCTGGTGTTCAGCGGGGCTATAGTAAGCATTTAATGAAAACGGGGCCGTGGGGACATAAGTGGGATGAAAAACTGTACCAGGTATTGTTTGATGAGTCTGGGTGGAGTGAGAGTATTTCTACATTTTATTAGCATTCAGCTAATAGTATAGTTTTACTTTTTTTCTGGCTAATCATTTTTTTAGCCATCCTGCAGCAGGCGTTTCAGATCTATAATGGCTGCATTAGCACGTGATATATATGAGGCCATAACCAGGGAATGGTTGGCGGTCAAACCAAAGCCTCTGCCGTTAAGAATGACAGGGCTGAATATTGGCTCCTGAGTGGATTCCAGTTCACGAATGATCTGGCGCAGACTGACCAGAGCATTTTTCTTTTTCAGTACGCCCTGAAAGTCATATTCTATAGCATGCAGTAAATTGACCAGAGCCCAGCTGGTGCCGCGGGCCTCATAAAAGACATCATCAATTTTTGTCCACGGAGTTTTAACCATCAGCTTTTCCGGTTCATAGGTAGCCTGCTGGGCCTGGGCTTCACCGGCCAGATTGGTATTAATACGTTCCTGGCCAACACTGGCACTTAAACGCTGGGATAAACTGCCCAGACGCTTTTCAACCACCTGTAGCCAGTCTACCAGGTTATCTGCCCGGGCAAAAAACTGGGCCTGCTGCTGTTTTTTATCCAGCAGACGGGTCAGATAATCCATTAAATAATTACTCCCCTCCCGGTATTTACTTTCAGCAGCCGGCCAGAGCCATTTGGTTGAATCGTTATTAAAGGCCGGTTCGGCCATGGACAGAGCTTTGTCCTCTCTGGAAGTGGATTGAGCCATACTGAAATCATTTCGCAATACCCTGGTTACATCGCGGATCTGCACCAGTACACCGTATTCCCAGTTAGGCATATTATCCAGAAAAATTCCCGGCGGAGTAACATCGTTACTCAGGTAGCCGCCGGGTTTATCCAGAAGCATTCGAGTAATATTAATTATCGTTGCAGTGGTGGTTGCCCCGACGACCTTTTTAAAAGCGGTGCCTTTTTCTTCATTAATCTGTTCAATCAGTTGATCGGTCGCGGCATTGACATCAAGTAAATCGGGCTCCCGGCTCCATAAAAAAGCCAGCACCAGCCAGACCACTAATGCGGTACTGATCAGTAGACCAATTGACCAGATAATACCTTTTTCCTTCAGGGTTCGGATGTGGTAAAGCTTGATCAGGCGGAGGAAAAATTGCTGGATGGAGTCGTAGATGTCGAAAAACAGATTAAGCATAGGGATATCCTGTTCAGCGTTCAGCGTTCAGCGTTCAGCGTTCAGCGTTCAGCGTTCAGCGTTCAGCGTTCAGCGTTCAGCGTTCAGCGTTCAGCGTTCAGCGTTCAGCGTTCAGCGTTCAAAAGTTTATGCTGAACAGGAGCCGGAGTCAAACTTTATTATGACCTGGCTCCTGCTCCTGCCATAGGGTTAAAGATCAGGATTTGGTGTAGATTTCGCTGCCGATTTCCTTAAACTGGGCGGATTTTTCGGCCATGCCTTCTTCAATGGCTACTGTAATATCAGCGATGCCCTGTTTGGCGGCATAATCCCGTACATCCTGAGTAATTTTCATGGAGCAGAAGTTAGGGCCGCACATGGAGCAGAAATGGGCTACTTTATGGGCCTGTTTGGGCATGGTTTCGTCATGATACTCACGAGCCCGTTCCGGATCCAGGCCCAGATTAAACTGATCTTCCCAGCGGAATTCAAAGCGGGCCTTGGACATGGCATTGTCCCGTACCTGGGCACCGGGGATTCCTTTGGCCAGATCCGCTGCGTGGGCAGCCAGTTTATAGGTGATAATACCATCGCGAACATCTTCCTTATTGGGCAGTCCCAGGTGTTCTTTAGGGGTGACGTAGCAGAGCATGGCGGTACCATACCAGCCAATCTGAGCCGCACCAATGGCTGAGGTAATATGATCATAGCCTGGGGCAATATCGGTCGTCAGCGGCCCAAGGGTATAAAACGGGGCTTCATGACAGGCTTCGAGCTGAATATCCATATTTTCCTTAATCATGTGCATTGGCACGTGGCCGGGGCCTTCTATCATGGTCTGGATATCGTGTTTCCAGGCAATTTTGGTCAGTTCACCCAGGGTTCTTAATTCACCCAGCTGAGCCTCATCATTAGCATCAGCAATAGAGCCGGGGCGCAGGCCGTCGCCTAGGGAGAAGGACACATCATAGGCTTTCATGATTTCGCAGATGTCTTCAAAATGGGTGTACAGAAAGCTTTCGGTATGGTGCGCCAGACACCATTTGGCCATAATGGAACCGCCCCGGGAGACAATGCCGGTCAGTCGTTTAGCCGTCAGAGGTACATGCTGCAGACGAATGCCGGCATGAATGGTAAAATAATCCACGCCCTGTTCCGCCTGTTCAATCAGGGTATCGCGGAAAATTTCCCAGGTCAGTTCTTCGGCCTTGCCATTCACCTTTTCCAGCGCCTGATAAATCGGTACGGTGCCAATAGGTACCGGCGAATTACGGATGATCCATTCACGGGTTTCATGAATATTTTTGCCGGTAGACAGATCCATCAGAGTATCGCCGCCCCAACGGGTGGACCAGACCATTTTTTCTACTTCTTCAGTAATGGAGGAAGTCACAGCCGAGTTACCGATATTGGTGTTGACCTTGACCAAAAAGTTACGCCCGATGATCATGGGTTCCAGTTCCGGATGGTTGATATTGGCCGGAATAATGGCACGCCCCATGGCGACTTCCTGACGGACAAATTCCGCAGTCACCTCATCAGGAATACTGGCACCGAAATTTTCTCCAGGATGCTGGGGATGCTGACGCATCAGCCCGGCTTCGCGCATCTCCTGTAACTTACAGTTTTCCCGAATGGCAATGTATTCCATTTCCGGGGTAATAATACCCTGACGTGCATAATGCATCTGGGAGACATTTTTACCGCTTTTTGCCTTACGCGGTGCCCGGATATGTTCAAAACGCAGATTAGCCAGATCGGGATCACTTTGCCGCTGCTGACCGTATGCCGAGCTGGGGCCGGATAATTGTTCTGTATCATCCCGCTCCAGTATCCAGTTATCCCGCAGGGGCGGCAGGCCCTTAAGCAGATCAATTTCGGCATCAGGATCGGTATAAATACCTGAGGTATCATAAACCGGAATAGGCGGGTTTTGCTCTACCCCTTCATTGGTTTCAGTATCAGCCTGCATGATTTCCCGCATAGGTACCCGGATATCCGGGCGGCTGCCCTGGACATAGATTTTTCTTGAGCCTGAAAACGGTCGGGTAACTTCTTCAGATAACTGGGTCGTCTGACGGATAAAATCTTCTGGAATGGCGCTCATGCTGGTCCTTAAATTCAAATATATAAAAACAACAGGCGCGGGAGGAGCTATAAATGCAGCATAAGCCTTCCTACGCCGGTGCAAACCGGATCAGGTTCAAAGGGTATATCTCACCCTGCTACATAAAGTAGCGGGGACCCCTGGCGGAAAAAACCTAAAACAGCTTCTGAAAGTAACGGATTTTTATTTAAATTTCAAGGAAAAGAATAAAGTGTAAGCTATTAGTGAGTTTCAGGATGCGGGCATCCTGCCCGTATTTCCTGGGGAGCTTACAGGGCTTCCAGTTTTCTCATACCTGCTGGCAGTAATTTAAGTTCTACCAGGGCAGTAATTAAAACTGCAAAAAAAGAAGCATCTTCATAGAGCATCTGGTAGTACTGAATTTTCATAGTCAGGGCACTGCCAAACACAATGGCCAGAAAAGCCATAATGGAACCTACAGCCAGGGTAGAAACACCGGTGATCCCCTGCCCAATAGTACAGCCCATTGCCAGAACACCGCCAAAGCCCATCAGTATACCGCCAATTACATGGGTCAGAAAATCCTTAAAATTAACAAACCATTCAATTCTAAAACTTCGGCTGATTAAGGCCCAGAGGAAGGAGCCTAAAATCACACCAAATACCGCGACAATACCAAAGGTCAGCAGAGCTGAATTTAAGCCGTTGCTGACATAACCAAGGGTCTGGCCAATTGGATTAATAAAGGTAAAGGACTGGGGTGACAGGGGAGCACCCTGGGCCGGCTTGCCTTCTTCAGACTCACTGATCATATCCCAGTTTTCATAGTATTCCACCAGGGAGTACTGAGTTTCTTCATCAGGGACATCCACCATCACTGTACTGCTCAGATACCAGCCGGCCAGTACCGCCAGCCCCACAATAAGCCCGCCCAGCCAGTAGTCAGAACTGGACCAGAAATGCTTGCTTTTTACAATATAAATCAACAGCAGAGCCGCCAGAATACCACCGATAATCAGCCGTGTTCCTACCGGATTATCACTATTAATCAGAGAGCCCAGATCCTGGTTAGTATCCAGGGAAATCGCCAGAGGGCGTATCCAGTCATAAAACAGCACGGAAAACAGTGTTTTGTCAGAACCGGGGAACGGGTTGGTCATATAGTAGGCAATAACGGCAATAATAATAAACACCAAAATGGATTTAATATTACCACCACCAATGCGGATCAGTGTTTTATTACCGCAGCCGCTGGCCAGGGTCATACCGATACCAAACAGAAAGCCACCGAGAATATTTTCAGCCCAGACCAGCTGACTGCTGCGATAAGGAGGAAAACTGCTGTCCGCATTAAGCAGTCCTGCCGATTCCAGAATAATTAAACCAGTCATGGCCACGGCAATGGCCAGCAGCCAGGAGCGAAAACGACTGTAGTCACCCATATTCACCATGTCAGAAACGGCACCCATGGTACAGAAATTGGTCTTATTGACTACAGCCCCCATAATGAGAGCGACAATAAAGACGCCCCACAGGAGTGTCGACTGTGCAGCCGAGAATGATTCAAACAACATTGTTTTTCCCTCTATAATTACAAAAAGTTTTTATTTGCAAGCTCAGCGAACTATTGCTCGCTATTAATCTTTATTTATATCTACCTGGTAAAACTGACTAGCAAAACTAATGCCACTTTATAAACCACTGTAATATCAATACATTATAACTATTTAAGTATTTTATAACTATGCAATATGCATCTGCTTATTGCACTTTACAATTTTGGATTTAAAGCGCCATTTGCTCTATAATCCTAAGTTAATATTAACCATTTCAGCAAGACATCAAAAAAGGCAATACAGAATGATGGAAATGAACTTTGAAACCGCTCGCCACAATATGATTGAACAGCAAATCAGGCCCTGGAATGTTATTGATCCCGTCGCTCTGGATGCACTGGAAACGATTCCAAGAGAAAATTTTGTGGCCAATGAGCTAAAAGAAGCTGCCTTTTCTGATGTGGAATTACCCATTGGCCATGGTCAGCTTATGCTGGCACCAAAAATTGAGGCAAAGATTCTGCAGGCGGTTCAGGTTAAAGAAACCGATAAGGTACTGGAAATCGGTACCGGCAGCGGCTACCTGACGGCACTGCTGGCACATCTTGCAGATACCGTTATCACAGTTGAGCTGTATGAAGACTTAAGCGAACTGGCCAGAAAGCGCCTAGAAGCCGAAGGCATTAAAAACGTCAGGTTTGTGGTTGCGGATGCGGCTAATGGTTATACCGGCGGCAGCCCTTATGATGTAATAGTAATAACCGGTTCAGTACCTGAATTGCCGGAAGGCTTTAAGCAGGGCCTGAAAATTGGGGGCCGTCTGTTTGCGGTCACTGGAGAGTCTCCGGTTATGGAAGCAACATTGATCACCCGGGTATCCGAAAAGCAGTTTTCTGAGCAGTATTTGTTTGAAACTGACCTGCAACCGCTGGAACATGTGAATAAAAAGTCCAGGTTTGTTTTTTAGTCTTTCCCTTCATTCATATCCCTCACCCTGGCCCTCTCCCAGAGGGAGGGAGAGGGAATGATTACAAATTCAAAATAAGGGTTATGTGATTATGCTGCAAATTAATCAGCTGAGTAATAAAGGCAAAAAAACTAACGACAGCCCGACTTTTGAGCAGCCGCTATCCTTATTGCGCAGTTGTCACGACAAGATCATTCATTTTTCTTCTTCCCTTTATAAACTTAGCCAGGCACTGCATAAAGACGGCTGGACACCACAACTGGAAACTTCTGCCGATCAAATTCGCCATTATTTTAATGTTGCCGGGCCGGAACATCATAAGGATGAGGAAGAACACCTGTTTCCTGCTGTTATTGCCCTGGATCCTGAATGTACTCAGGCTCAGTCCATGGAGTTGATTACTCTGATAAACACCATGATCAAAGAACATGTAGAATCCGATCTGCTGTGGGAAGAACTTGATAAGATGCTGGCAGAACGCACTGCAGAATTTAATACCCTGGAACAAATGGCACAGCAGTTTGCCCGGAGCATGAGCGAGCACGCCCGAATTGAGAATGAGCAGATTTTTCCCTATGCTGAACAGCATATCAGTGAGGATTTGTTCAAGGAAATGGGACAAGCAATTGCTAAAAGGCGGGGGGTTAAGCTATAAATAAATCGTATTCACTTGTTGTCGAAATACGGCTTAATTAAAGCCATAATTTTATCCAGTGCTCCGGCATTCTGCTCAATAAGCTGATGGGCTTTTTCTGCCAAGCCGTTTCGTTCTTCTTTATCACTTAACAGGCTATCGAGTACCTGTTCCAGTTCTGTAGTATCCTGCACCTGCCTTGCGGCCTGGTATTGTAAAAAAAGCTCATTAATGGCATAAAAATTAAAAATATGCGGACCATATACAATAGGTAATTCCAGGGCAGCCGGTTCCAGAATATTATGCCCACCCACCGGCACCAGTGTCCCTCCCATAAATACCAGGTCTGAACAGGCAAAATAGTGCATCATTTCACCCATACTGTCTCCCAGTAAAATATCCGGGCTTATAGTTTGCTCTATGGCAGAGGCACTTGCTATTTCAGTACGTTTAATAGTTGTTAGTCCCATGGCATTTTCACTGAGCATCTGATAAACAGACTGAAAGCGTTCCGGGTGCCGGGGCACCACAAGCAGTACCAGTTCAGGGTGCTTTACTCTGAGATTCTGAAAAATTTCCAGGATCTGTTTATCTTCCCCCTTATGGGTACTGGCAGCTACCAGAACCATTTTAGTTTGCCAGTGCAATTGCCAGCGTAAAGCCTGCCCTGCAGCAAGATCTTCAGGCTGGACTTTAATATCAAACTTGATACTGCCGGTAATATGCAGAGTATTTTCATCTGCACCCAGCTCTTTCAGCCGACCGGCATCCAGTACATCCTGGGCTGCAATACCGGTAAATTTCTGCAGGGTATTTTTAGTTAACCGGCCGAAACGGGCATAGCCTTTAGCTGAACGGGCAGACATACGGGCATTTAACAGCCACACGGGCAATTTTCGTCGCTCACATTCCAGCAGCAAATTGGGCCAGATTTCTGTTTCCATTATCAGACCCAGGGACGGGTTTGTCCTGTTTAGAAAACGGCGTATCGAACCGGGCAAGTCATAAGGCAGGTAACAGTGAAAGATGCGTTGCTGTGCTATTTCCTGTGCAAAGGTTTTTAAAATCTGGGCAGAGCCGGTGGTGGTGGTACAGGTGATCACCAGAGGATAATCAGGATAGTCTTCCAGTAGTTTATTAATCAAAGGCCGGGTGGCCAGAAACTCACCCACTGATACGGTATGGATCCAGACGGGCTGTCTGACCAGAGCAAATAGCGGCTGAGTAAAAATACCCAGGCGTTCAGCCAGACGCAAGGGCTGGCGCAGGGTTTTATAATCTGCGCTTTTTTGGTGTTTGAGTAACAGGCGTAGAAATAATAAGGGTGTCAGCAGGTAGTACAGGCTGGAGTATAAAAAGCGTTGCATAATTAGTCTGTCAGTTGAGCGACTAACTGGGCATTTTGTTTTAAGTGCTCGGGATTAATCGTACCGGCTATCAGACAACTGACTGCTGGATGCGAAAAAACATAGCGGATGGCTTCATCAATTCCGGCACCACCGGCCTTGCTGTCTGCATGGCCGCTTTGCAGTCCCTTTTTGATCACCACCCCCTTATTGAGTTCCAGCGCCCTGTCCAGTACCGGATCATCGGTATGATCGCTGGTATTACGGGTGGCCATAACCACATCAGTATTTTCTACTGTCCATAAACCGCCTTCTGTGGTTTTGGTGGACAGACCCACGGCACGAATTAAACCTTCCTGTTTTAACTGCATCAGGGTGGCAACGGCATCCTGTTCAATGACCTGCTGATCATTGCCGTCAGAATGCACCAGTACCACATCCAGATAATCAGTATTGAGTTTTCTCAAACTGTTTTCTATGGTGGTTCGGGTCGCTCTGGCAGAAAAGTCAAAGTGAGACTGACCATTAATAAATGACTCCCCGACCTTGGAGACAATGACCCAGTCCTGACGCCGGGTCAGCAACTGCCCCAGACGTTCTTCACTATTACCATAGGCCGGTGCGGTATCCAGCAGGTTAATACCCAGATCCCTGGCCAGGGCTAATAACTCCACAACTGCCTTATCATCGGGTATCTTAAACGCCCAGGGGTATTTTACCTGCTGATCCCGACCGAATTTTACCGTACCCAGCCCCAGAGGGCTGACCGGTATGCCGGTTTGTCCCAGTTCTTTTAATTGCATCTTCTAGATTTACCCTCATCCTGTCCTTCTCCCAGAGAGAGAAGGAACGAATTTATATTCTGGCTATGTTAACCATTTCTGTGTTTTTTCCCAGGGCAGTTCTGAGGTTCTGGCCGGCTTACCCAGGATGTTTATTTGCTGACCATTATCAGGGATACCCCGTTGCTTCAATTGGTCTAAAATTTTATCCGTCATTAACGGTGTCATGGCCAGCTTTACCGGCCAGGCCGTTATAATATTATCCTGAGTGAATACTGCGGGTTCGGCCGGGCGGCTACCGTCAGGCATTTCAGGTTCGGCACGGTCAATGGCCAGTACTGACCATTCACAGGCAGAGAAATCCATCCAGGGCATCAGTTTATGCAGCTCTTTTTTAGCGGCTCTAATCTGTTCTTTATCTGACCGCCCCACACCCTGCTCAGCTATTTCCCCGCCCAGATACCAGACCATTTGTCCCTTTCCCAGAGCATGGGACGTAATAGTCATTTTAGGCAGGGCACTTGCGCCCAGACAATGGGCATAGAGTCGGGGTAAAACCGATTCTGATGCCTTAAGCATGGGCATTAACAGGGGGCGCCGCTGCATTTTTGGCTTATCCATTCCCAGTGTATTTAATAAGGTTTCATTACCGGCACCGGCTGTCAGAATCAATGTCCCGGTACAGAGTTCAGCTCGACCTTTATCATCTTCAATACAGTATTTACCACCCGTATTTTTACGGATTGTTTTAACCCTGAGCTGTAAAATCCTGTCTGCATACTGTGTTCTAATGGCTTCCAGCACGGTTTTAATATCCAGTACCGGCTCATCCAGCTGATAGACTTCGCCCTGAAAATCTTGCCTGTTAAAAGGCGGCATATAATCGGCCGGCTTTAGATGCTGCATACGGCTGCTCATAACCTTGCTGGCAAAAAATCCGGTCAGCCGGGAAGCCAGGCTGTTATTAGACCACAGGTATTGATGATCAGAGAGTTTAGCCACCCGACTTAGATCCACTTCGCCCTGTCCCTGCAGACAGGCCTTCCAGCGCTGCGGCATCTGGCCAATGGACTGCGCTGAATGAGTCAGCTTACCGGTCAGTGCGTATTTGGTACCACCGTGAATAATCCCCTGAGAAGCCCCGGTCTGCACACAGCCCAGACTGTCAGCCTCCAGCAAAACGGCCTGATAACCATCTCTGACTAAACGCGCAAGCGTCCACAGACCTGCTATGCCGCCGCCAATAATGGTAATATCAACAGACTGATCACTCATCTGAGAATATTGCCTGTTAACATACACTTCTCACTAAAACCTGAACACTGCAAGAGTATCTGGACATGGAGCCTGGATACGGTAATATATGCACACCACTCATTCAGCATCTTTATTTTCAACCGAATCATCTGCCGCACGAATAGAACGTATTAGACCGGTGGTGGAACAATTATCCACATATTCCATAACCAGAACTTCACCACCCTGACCCCGTACACACTCTCCGCCTGGGATATCATCGGGATTATTATCCCCACCCTTAACCAGCACCGAGGGCGATACCTCGCAAATCAGACGGGTGGGGGTATTTTCATAAAACGGTACCACCCAGTCTACACAACTCAGACCGGCCAGCACCTGCATACGCCGCTGCATAGTATTAACCGGACGCTCCGGCCCTTTAATGCGTTTTACCGAATCATCATCATTGACTGCCACCACCAGCCGGTCACCCAGTTTTTTAGCCTGCTCCAGGTAAGTGACATGACCGGCATGCAGAATATCAAAACAGCCGTTAGTCATAATCACCTTTTCACCATGATTTTTAGCATCCCGCACCAGTTCCACCAGGCGTTGCTCTGTCACTATTCCCTGCTCTACATCACTGAGCTGACGCATGGCAGTACGTAATTCATGTACAGTGACAGTGGCCGTACCCACCTTACCCACGACCACGCTGGCCGCCAGATTAGCGAGCCTGGTAGCATCAACCAGAGAAAGGCCGACGGCTAGCGAAGCCGCCAAGGTGGCAATGACCGTATCACCGGCTCCGGTTACATCAAACACATCTCTGGCACGGGTAGGCAGATGTACAGGATTTTGCCCCGACTGAACCAGGGTCATGCCTTTTTCACTGCGGGTAATTAACAGCGCATTCAGTTCCAGCTGCTGACGTAATTGTTCTGCTTTTTCCAGTAGTTGTGCATCATTTTCACAATGCCCCACTATGGCTTCAAATTCTGATAAATTGGGCGTCAGTAAGCTCGCACCTCTGTAAATTGAAAAATCATGGCCCTTAGGGTCAATAATGACCTGTTTACCCTCAGCTCTGGCCAGAGAGATCAGTTCGGGCAGTTCCCGCAGAGTACCTTTTTGATAATCAGAGAACAGCACTACATCATAGTCAGGCAGTTGTTCCTGAAATGCACTGGATAAAGACTCACAGCTATCGGCATGAAAACCATCTTCAAAATCAAGCCGGATTAACTGCTGATGACGACTGAGAATGCGTAACTTGGTAATAGTGGTACAGTTTTCCAGTTCCACAAAACGACAATCCACGCCCTGATGCATTAACCGTTGTTTTAATATTCTGGCCGGTTCATCCTGTCCGGTTAAACCCACCAGTGCTGGATGACCATTTAATGCCGCAATATTAAGCGCCACATTACCCGCACCGCCTGGACGTTCTTCTGACTCTTCAATTTTAACCACCGGTACCGGTGCTTCGGGAGAAATTCGGGAAGTTGGCCCATGCCAGTAGCGGTCCAGCATTAAATCCCCAACAACAAGGATTCTAGCCTGAGAGAAATCAGGGATGGTTATTTGCATATATTTTGTTCTTTTATACTTTTATAGTCTGGCCCGTCCGGAATGACTCTATACCTGTATTGCATCTGCAATCCCCTCTAAAGAAGGATGCTGAAGCCAGACAAATGGATAGACACTAATCTGTTGCTCTATGGTATCATATCAGCTTGTTTTAAGCGTAGTTAAACCATCTATTGTACAATCAACAGCTTTTTTTACAAAAAAAATAACATATGAGCACTGAGGATTTTTCCTGGCAGGATTATCTTGCCCCAAAATACTGGCCATCCTGGCTGGGTCTGGGGAGTATGAGGGTTCTGGCCATACTACCGTATCGCACTCAGCTGTTTATTGGGCGTCAATTAGGTAACTTATTTGCCCGCTTATCCCCTTATCGCCGGGAAATTGTACAAACCAATATCCAGCTTTGCTTCCCAGAACTCACCGCTGACGAGCAGCAAAAACTTATCAGGGATCATTTTCATTCTATTGGTATCAGTATTGCCGAAACTGCCCTGGCCTGGTGGGGTAAAGATGAAAGACTAAAAAAAATGCTCACAGTTAAGGGCTATGAGCATGTAGAAAAAGCTTTACAGGAAAGAACCGGGGCTATTTTACTGGGCGCTCATTATACCACCACTGAAATAGCCGGCCGCATGATAAATATTGACCATAAACTGGCCGTCAGCTATCAGAAAATGCGCAACCCGATTTTTAATCACATGACGCTTAAAGGCCGTGAAAAATGTATGGATCGGGTATTTGGTCGCGATGAAATTCGTGCCACTTTTCGCTACGTTAAACAGAATCACTTAATGTGGATTGCTGTGGATCAGGATGCCGGAATCGAAAACAGCCTGTTTATCCCTTTTTTCGGTACCCAGGCCGCCAGCCAGACCGTGGCTTCACGTATGGCCAAAGTGACTAAAGCTCCGGTGATCCCTTATATTTCCAGAAGACTGGATAATGCCAGGGGCTATGTGATTGAATTTTTACCGCCTCTGGAGAATTTTCCAGGGGATTCACTGGAAGAAGACACCCTGCGCACCAACCAGATCCTGGAGAAATTTATCCGCCAGGCACCGGAACAATACTTATGGGTACACCGCCGTTTTAAAACCCGTCCTAAGGGTGAGCCGAAACTGTATCGAAAAAAACCCAGACGAGCCAGAAGAAATAAAAAATAACATGGCTGTTCAATAAATGACCAAAAGCACTCTATTAATCGGCAGTTTAAAAATCCTGTCCTGGCTTCCTTTACCTGTTGTTCATGGCCTGGGCATAATCACAGGCTCCCTGCTCTACTGGATCCCCAATAAAACCCGGCGGGTTGCTGAAAAAAACCTGCAGCTCTGCTTTCCCCAACAGTCTGTACAGCAGCGTAAACAATTACTACACCAGAGCATGATTGAAAGCAGCAAAACCATGCTGGAAATGGGCGCCATGTGGTTCTGGCCGGTAGAACGCCTGTGGAAACTGGATAAAGGTGTTATCGGCCGGGAAAATATTGAGAAAATTCGTGCTGAGGGGCGGGGGGTTATTGCCCTGACCCCGCACCTGGGGCAATGGGAATTTTTGGGTATGCTGGCACAGAGTATTGCCCCCATGACCAGTTTATACCGTCCACCGAGAATGCAGAAATTTGATCAGTTTTTAAAATCAGCCCGTAAACGTCTGGGCAATACTCTGGCCCCCACGACTGCATCCGGGGTAAAAATGATTTTTTCCTGTCTAAAAAAAGGCGAGATGGCCGGTATTTTACCGGATCAGGATCCCGGCAACAGCGGCGTATTTGCCCCTTTTTTTGGCATCGAGGCTAATACCATGACGCTGATAAATAAGCTGGCAGGTCGCAGTCATGCCGGAATTGTTATTGCTTATGCTGAACGGCTACCCTGGGGAAAGGGTTTTATAACTCATATTCACCCGGTTAAAAGCGCAGACATTCTGAATGACGACCCGGTAAAAGCCGCAACCGCCCTTAATCAGGCCATTGAAAAATGTGTCCTTGAACAGCCCTCTCAATATCAGTGGATTTATAAACGCTTTAAAAAACGTCCTGCAGGCACTGCCAAACTGTATTAAACCTTAAATAACGTTACAATAACTGAATGAAATATCATCTTTTTGCAGATAACAATACTGAACAGCTGTTTAAACTGAATGATCTGGCCTCATTTTCCGAACTCTGGGAACTGCAGGCTGAGTGGTTTGAGGAGCCTAATCAACGGCGTAACGGCTGGAGCGGCGTAATTAAATACACCTTAAAAGATACCCAGGGCACAGAAATACCGGTGTTTATCAAGCGTCAGCAGAACCATAATCATAAAACCCTGCTGCACCCTCTAAAAGGTGTTCCGACTTTTCGGCGTGAATATTTTAATATCTTACGACTGCAGAAGAAATCCGTGCCTACTATTGAACCGCTATACTATGGCGAACAACAGATTAATGGCGATGCCCAGAGCATACTCATTACCCGCTCCCTGGAAGGCTATATCAGTTTTGAGGAATTATTTGCTCTGGATGAGTTACCTGCTACTGATATTATGTATAAAATCATGCAGACTGCGGGACAGACTGTACGTATGATGCACAATGCCAATTATCGCCACGGGGCGTTATTTCCAAAACATTTTTTTACCCGTTATAGCAAGACAGATGTTGATGTGCGGCTGATTGACCTTGAAAAACTGAAATGGCTTCCCTTTAAAAGCCGCCTGAGTTTTAATGATCTGTCCCGAGTGATCCGCAGAAGACCGGCCGGTTCGAGGAAAGAGTTCGATATTCTGATAGATGCTTATCTGAAATATGGTGAAGATTTAAGCAATACGGCATTGGCCAGAAAGTTACATGCGCTAAGTAAACGGATTAATCATTAAACTGCTGGCTGTGCAGTTGTTTATAGGTCTCACCTTTGGCCATAAGCTCGCTATGGCTGCCCTGCTCAATAATTTCTCCATGATCCATAACTACAATTTTATCCACGTGTTCAATAGTGGATAAACGGTGTGCTATTACAATAGTAGTCCGGCCTTTGGTCACATTTTTCAGTGCATCCTGAATTTTCCGTTCCGACTCTGTATCCAGTGCCGATGTGGCCTCATCCAGAATTAATATCGGCGCATCTTTTAACAGTGCTCTGGCAATGGCCAGGCGTTGTCGCTGTCCTCCGGACAATAAGGTACCGTCCTCACCTACCTGGGTATCCAGCCCCTGCTCCTGCTCATCGATAAACTCCATGGCATGTGCCAGGGTGGCAGCCTGAATGATATCTTCCCGACTGGACTGACTCAGTGAGCCATAGGCAATATTCTTTTCTATGGTATCGTTAAACAGGGTTACCTGTTGTGTCACCAGGGCTATCTGATCACGCAGATTACTTAAACGATACTCATTCAGCGGCTTGCCATCAAGCAATATTTCACCATCAGGCACTTCATAAAAACGCAGTACCAGGTTGGCCAGGGTGGATTTTCCACTGCCTGAATGCCCAACCAGGGCAACGCTCTGACCCGGTTCAATGGTCAGGTTAATATTTTTCAGGATCGGTTTTTCAGTGTCCGGGTAATGAAAATTCAGGTTTTTAAATTCCAGCCTGCCTTTTACCCTGTCAACTTGCAGGGTACCGGTATCCTGTTCTTCATGTTCATCCAGGATCTCAAAAATACTTTCTGCAGCGGCCACTCCGCGCTGGATAATGGCATTGACCTCACTTAACTGACGAATGGGCTTGGGCAGTAACCCTGCGGCCGTCATATAAGTAATAAAATCTTTGGGTTCCATATCTCCAATAAAGGACAGAGCCACAAAAACCAGCGATGCCAGGGCAAAAGCCACAATCATCTGCAGTACCGGTGTATTAATAGCTGAAGTCATAATTAACTTCATATTCTGGGTAAAATTATTTTTATTAACCTTATGAAAACGTTTTTTCTCAAAGTCCTGCCCGGCAAAACTCTTGACTTCTTTATAGCCGTTAATAGCTTCCGAGGAAACATGAGTTAAATCCCCCATGGAAACCTGGATTTTTTTACTTAATTTTTTAAAACGCTTACTGGCAAAACTGACAATAAAGGCAATCAGCGGAGCTACTGCAACAAAAGCCAGGGATAATTCCCAGTTCAGGTAAAACAGATAGCCCAGCAGGGCGATTACAGCAATTCCTTCACGTATCAGAACCTTAATAGCATCGGTTGCAGCACGGGTGACCATGGTGATATTAAAGGTAATTAACGAAATCAGGTGACCGGAAGTATTTTTTTCGTAGAAGCGATTAGGCAGGTAAACCAGTTTATCAAACACGGCATTGCGCAGTTCACGCACAATAGAAAAAGCCACCCTGGCCAGAAAATAATTACCCACAAAACTGCCAAGACCACGCATCAGGTAAATACCCAGCAAGGATAAGGGAATTAGATAGACAGCCTGCGGATCACGGGTATACACTGCATCAGCCAGCCAGCCAGCCATAGTTGCCAGCAAAGGTTGAGAACTGGAATACAGAACATAGCCGACAATACTCAGGGCAAAAAGCTGCCAGTATGATTTCATGTACGCCAGCAGACGCAAATATACCTGCAGCCCTGATTGCTTCTCTTTACTCACAACCTACCTAATCTATATTCTGAAAAATTCATATAATAACACAGTATTATAATTCTCGATATTGTGCCTATTTAGGCTGAAAATGTTTTATACTGGTAGTCAGGAAAAAAGATGACAGGAGGCATTTTATGAACTGGCTTTTTGGAAAAAAGAAAACTCATTCAAAACTTAAATCACGGACCCCTCTGACACGTAAAGACAAATTGCTCAAGTTAGCACAATCAAATGCCTATTATTCCGTCAGTATTACCCGGGCAGGTTGTCAGGCTTCCTCACTGCTTATCAATAAAAGTTTCTCTTTTCAGGATGCACCGACTCTACCTTTAGCCAATTGCAGTGCTGAAAAATGTACCTGTGAATACCTTGGTCTCCTGAACAGGCGGAAATATCAACGCAGAATAAAAGAACGCCGACAGTCTTTACGAATGGGGGGTGAAGACAGAAGAGAAACTGGAAGGCGCAAGGATGAAGCCCTGTGGAATAGTTATAGTATCTAAATCCCCATGTTTTGTAATAACTCTGTTACCAGTTCTGAGAACTGTCTATGCACTGTTGAAGATTCAGGCCAGTTTTTTATAAAGCGTTTTAAATCCCGCCTGAAGGCTTTTTTAAACGGCCGCTCATTACTATGAAACTGCATGGCATCCAGATCAATTAACGTTAAACCATTTTCTGTCAGCAGAATATTATTGGCTTTTAAATCCCCATGGGACATTCTGGATAATATCATTGCCATAAATAACTGTTCAAAGTCCTGCAGGGTGTTTTTACTCAAACTTTCCTGCTCACTTAGTACCGACAGAGCATCAGGAGCGGGTTCATATTCGCTGAGATAAAAGGCTTTACCTCTGAACCAGCCACAACGCTGCTCAATTACGGCAATCGGTTTGGGAGTTTTAATCCCCAGAACATGTAACTGGTGAGCATTCTGCCAGGTTTTCCAGGCTCTGCTTGGCCGCCAGAAGCGGCTGAGCCGATGACGGAAATTTTTAATATTGTAGCGTTTAATAACTACTTTCTGCTCAGCATACTCAGCCAGTGCTACAGTAGCCGTATTACCATCTTTTAGACGCTCTGATGATTCAGTTAACTCATCCAGGCGCCTGTAAAAGCTCAACCAGGGGCCGGAAGAATAATCACGCTGCACAACTTCTAGTAACGACCAGGATTTTTCATAACGAAACTCACTGCAGTTCCTGGCGGCCTTCTGCAAATATTTTCTAATCCGCCAGCGGCGCCATTTTTGAATATGCCGTTCAATCTGTTTTTGGCTAATGGTAAATTTATGAGCAGTCTGCTGCTGATAAGTATAAAGAAATGTTTCCAGAAACTGATCATAAACAATAGGTAATTGTGATAGCACATCGGCCAGGTTTTTATGGATCTGGCTCATTTGTTTTCTGACCGATGAATTCAGTTCGGATACATCACCGCAGTCCAGGGTATAAATTTTTCCGTTTTCCTGATACACCAGAAAATTATTCAGGTGCAGGTCGATTTGCTGTACATAGGAATTATGCATTGCGGCAACCAGTATCATTAACTGTTTAATATAATGCTCTGATTTTTCATCCGGTTTAAATGATATAACATCTTCCAGAGTAGTCTGAGTCTGGATCTGTTCATACAGCACACAATAGGCTTTATGAGTTTTGTCAACGTTAGTAAAACTGCCATATGACAGTCTCTGTGGTATTAATATCCCGGTTTTTTTTAAAAGTTCATAGCCTGTTATTTCATTGTTAAAATCATTTTCTGCTTTATCAGGATGAAAAAATATTTTAACAATAATGCTTTTATTGCCCTGTAGTTCAGAAGCATCCATTAACGCCTGACAGACAATACGTCTCTGCGGTAGCAGCCTGAGAACTTTAGTACAGTTAAGGACTTTAGTACAGTTAAGGTCTTCTGTATATTTTATCTGGAAAGGAACAGGCAGGGTTCTTCCCATCTGAAACAGCAGGGAGGGGTCCAGTACAATAAGCTGACGACCGTTTATTTTATTCTCGTTCATGGAAGAACTGTAAAACTTTTCTGATTTGTTTTTTATGCTGTTGGTTTAACTTTTTACATTGAGCATAATCTTTATAGAAGGCTAATCTCTGCGTTCGACTTAGTTCATATTTCGCACGTTTATCCAGACAGGCCAGATCCTTAATAATACGATAAGCTAAAAAAGGTCGAATCCATTTCATTCCGGCTGGACAGTCAATCAGGTATATGTATGGATAGTCAGACTTTATATCCACCATAATATTGCGCCATTTAAGATCATTATGGGCAAAATGATGAGCATGCAGTTTGCGGGTAATTTCCGCCAGCTGGTGACTGACCTGAGACAACCATTTTTTATGTTTTAAACGTTCCGGCATATTATCAGCTATATGCACCAGGTCGAAACAGTTGCTCAGTTCTTCGGTGATAAGAATACCCCGTTGCACAACAATCCCTTTACGCTCTTCACCATAAGCAACCAGGGGGGCGGCCGGTATCCCTATTTTTTTAAACCAGAGCAGGTTCTTCCACTCCATTTTAACTTTGCTGAAACTGATGAAACGCGGCACTACCCGTTTAAAACGGGCATATTTTTTCAGGTAGAAGTTTTTATTATCCAGAGTGATTTTAAAAACCTTACCCTCAATATACTGTCCTTTAAAATTATAAACCTCATTAAAATCCTTTAACTGCTCGGCCACTTTTGTACCCTGATATTCAGGAACAATATGCCATTGCAGCCGTTTTGAAAACAGGGATTTAAACATGCCCGGAATAATTATGCTTTAGGTTTAAACACAGCCAGGTGCAGGGTATGCAAAATCGGAGTCTGGGCAAAGTCCTTAACCAGCTCATAACCCGCCTGCTCAAAATACCCTTTTATTTCATTTAAGGGCGTTGTTTCCTGGCTGGATTTTCTACCGCCGAGCATTACCCGTAATTTACGCTTCCACGAGGTTACCGATACCGGAGACAGGTATGAGATCAATACATACTGATTGGAAATACGGGTCAGCTCATTAATAAGATGCTGGCGGGCTTCAGGGGTTAACAGGTGGTGGAAAAAACGGAAACACAGAACCGCATCAAACTCACCATCCTGAAACGGCGTATGCTTAAGGTTGGCTTCCATTAAGGTGCATTGAATATTATCCTGTTCTGCCAGTTCCTTAGCCTTGATAATTGCCGCTTCACCCGCATCCACACCGGTAGCATCATAGCCCATCTGGGCCAGCAAAAATGTAGCACGACCTATACCGCAGGGGGCATCAAGTACCTTTTTAACATTTTTAAGACTTGAAAATGCTTTTTTTACCAGGTCCATTTCTGCCCGATGCTTGGCCGCTCTGCGAGTTGTATAATCCTCGGCTTTATCCATTGTTGACTTAATTCGAGCGTCATTAAAACCACTTGTCATATATTTTTCCTGTTTTTTTTAACTACAATTATTCGATTTTAACGAATAATATTATGTTGCTAGATCAAATCACCTTTACGCTGTTTTCGATCCATTAATTTATCTGCTCGTCTGCTGACCTGCTGCCAGAATTCAGTATTCTTTAAACAGTGTCGCAGGGAGTTATCCTGATACACCCTGACAAAACGCAATACGTCCCGTTTTGTCAGGCCAATATTCATGGCTGAAAAGTATAAGCTGGCAATATCTTTTATTCGCCAGCGTTGCGGTGTAACGCTTCTTAACTGTGCCCGGTGTAAATCAATTAAAGAGACTTTCAAATTTTCAACTGCTATCTGCCCGTCTTTTTCCGGCAGCGGTAAAGCCAGTAAAAAGTGACAGATATAATAGTCC
>Ga0256831_1000155_pt1 | contig 35857 bp, 29 predicted proteins | sample 132544metaG_FD_189087 | JGI IMG/M metagenome (GOLD analysis project Ga0256831, IMG submission 189087) | Hydrothermal vent microbial communities from Lau Basin, Pacific Ocean - 132-544 | ecosystem: Environmental > Aquatic > Marine > Hydrothermal vents | place: Pacific Ocean: Lau Basin | collected...
TTCCTTAGCGGGTTGCTTTGTGGGTATATTTAATCCAATGAGTCTGCCCTGATTATTATAAACCAGTTTTGCAAATGTATATTTTTCATCTTTTACCTTTTCTGCCAGAAGTTTGAATGTCCAGTAAGGAGTATCCTTAATAAGCTGATTCACTAGCCAGGCTGGAAGATTGCCTTCCGGATCTGTATGTTGTATCCAGGTGATTTTGGTACCGGTTATATCTTCCTCAAGTTTGTAAGTTCCTACGCTTTTATTAACCCTGACAAGTTTAGACTGTTTGACTTTTTTACACTCTTTGGAAGAATTATTTTTGCAATATTCTGCAGATGATGACGTTGTGATAGTAATAGCCTTTGAAGTGGGATCCTGTTTTAATATTGAATGAAAAATAAAATCTCGATTATCAAAAGGGAAAGGAACATAAATAATTTGATAATGATAGCGTTCGTTAAAGCTGATGTCTTTAAGTATAAATGAATCAATACAGCCATGAATCCAGTCAGGAGAACTTTTTGCATCAAATAATACAGCCAGGATACTTCCCATCGAAGCATTAATATGAGTTGTTGCTTTAAATGTGGCAAACTTTGAATTTTTATGCCTGTATATATAAACTTTGATGCCATCTTTATTCACTTTCAAAACATGATTTTCTTCATCCGTATCTGTCTCTGTTTCATTTGCCCATAAGGTACTTAAGAACAAGATTGAACAGATAAAAAGAATAGTTTTGAAAGTAGTCTGCATAATATCTGCAACTCCTTCTGGTATAAGGAAGTTACCTTTACTTATTCAAAGGTATATTGAGATGTCTTACCGGGTTCTAATTTTATAAGAGCAAACGGATAGAGCATGTTCAAGACATCTCAGAGATAACTCCATATCTCTATAGTTAAGTATTTTACTAGGATATATAAAAAATAGAATCACCTGAACAGGTGAAATTATTCACTAATTTTATCACCTGAACGGGTGATGTTCTAAATGAATTATTTTGTAGATGTCCAGAGGTAGCTGGTAGTAATAAGTTTAACCAGCTCTATCTGATTGTTAACATTCATTTTACGGAAGATGTTTTTTAAATGAGTTTTAGCGGTATTAACAGTAATGTGTAGTTCTAACTCAGTATTTTTTAAATGGCAGCTTTTTGTCAAAGATGAAGCAACTTTAGCTTCAGAAGTTGTCAGGCCAAATATTTTTTTCAATACCTTTATGCTGCTATTTAACTCTATATCAGGATCTATTATAAAAATATTGGTCATATTTTTACATTGATATTGACTTTGAAAAGGAGTACGTCGGGTTTTAAATGGTTTTATATTAACCAGGTATGGTTTTGCTGAACTGTTTCTTGATAGCGTTGTTAAGTTTTCCTGGCTGCCATCTATATTTAAGTCAATGACATCAGAAAGTAATTTTGAATTACTTATATTACCATGATAAATATAATTGTTGATAATAACCAACCCATCTTTCTTTTCCAGAAGTAATTTTGCATAATTGTTAAGATAGAAAACCCTGCTGTCGGTATCAGCAATAATAGAGCCTACAGGCTGATGCTTCAGATAGTGCAATCCTGCTCTGATATATTTCTCATTTAAAGCATTTTTTTTGTGGATTTTAACTGCTCTGGCAATATGACTTTTTAGTCTGTTAATAATAGCTATATCTTCATCATTAAAGGGGGGTTCAGTAATTTTACGATCAACGATAATAAACAAATCTTCAAATTGATCGATTGTAATGCATAAGGCCAAATGGTAAGCAATTAATTCAGCCTGGAAAACTTCCCGGTATATTAATGACGAACTGAAAATTTTATTATTAGATGGGTTAAAAATTTGTACTACAGCAGGATTGGACTGAGCTAAATTAATTCTGGGATCATCATTGGGCAAGTATTTAAATAATACTTGCTGGAATTCTTTAGAAATACCGCAGGAAGCAGAATATCTGGATTTATTTATCTGACTATTTATCGAGAGAATTAAGACCGAATTGGCTTTTAAAGTTATAGCCAGTTTCTTACAAAAAACGTCCCAATCACGAACATTGATAATTCCTGAATAAAGCGTTTCAAGTAATTCTTCCATGGTTTAATCCGGATTGTGTTTAAAATTAAAGAACTTACACTTATTAATGAGTACCTGTTTGCTGAATAAGATGAATTATTAAGGGTTTATATGTTGATTTAGACTGATAATAGTAGACTATAATACTAGGATACTTCGTTTAATACTATTGTATAAAATATTAAATTGTAAAGGGATAGTACTTAACTATTATAGTTTTTCCCTATCTGATGCGAGATGTAAAATGGTAATAGTCTGGGATATTCCAGTACGATGAATTATTTATGTTTTATCAGAATTTACCATTTGCAGGGCAATCTGAATGGCATAATGTAGACTGCCGGTATCGGCCTGGCCTGTGCCGGCCAGTTCCAGGGCGGTGCCGTGATCGACGGAGGTGCGAATAATGGGCAGGCCCAGGGAGATATTGACGGCGCGGCCAAAGCCCTGGTATTTAAGTACCGGCAGGCCCTGATCGTGGTACATGGCCAGTACCGCATCGGCCTGTTGCAGATTCTTTCTGGCAAACAGGGTATCGGCGGGTAAGGGGCCCGTCAGGTTCATGCCCTGGTCATTAAGCTGTTGCAATACTGGTATAATAGTGTCCAGCTCCTCGGTGCCCAGGTGACCGTCTTCCCCGGCATGAGGGTTAAGACCGCACACCAGAATATGGGGCTTGCTGATCCCGAACCTGGTTTGCATGTCATGGTTTAAAATGCTTAATACCCGGGTCAGACTGTCCCGGGTAATGGCCTGAGCGACTTCTTTTAGCGGCAGATGGGTGGTGGCCAGAGCCACCCGCATTTCTTCAGTGGCCAGCATCATGACCACTTTTTCAGTGCTGGTTTTATCGGCCAGATATTCGGTATGCCCGGTAAAGGGAATACCGGCGTTATTGATAATACCTTTATGGACAGGGCCGGTGACCAGGGCATCAAAACGGCCGTTGAGACAGCCGGTAACGGCTTCGTCCAGTGTTTTGAGCACATAGGCGGCATTATCCGGGTTGAGTATGCCGCATTCAGAGGGTTTAATGAGTTCAGTGGTCTGGTAATAGAGTCGCCCGGAGCCGGAAGGCTCGCTCTGGTTCTGATATTCAATGAGTTTAACAGGCAGGTTCAGCTGTCGGGCTCTGTGTTCTAAAAGCGTCGGATCGGCCAGGGCAATGAGCTGAAAATCATGGGGCAGCTGAGCGTACTGTATGCAGAGTTCGGGACCGATTCCGGCGGGTTCACCGGGTGTCAGGGCCAGTTGTGCCAGCGGCATCAGCCGTTGTCCAGGCGGATTTCAACATAGGCCTCATCGCGGATACGGCGATAAAAGGCTTCTTTCTGCTCGGCAATTTTACGCTGAGTGAGGATTTCGCGGGCTTTGTCCTTGAGCATTTCGTCGGCATCATCATGGGTACGCCGGCCCAGAACTTCAATAATATGGTAGCCGAAACTGGTACGGATAACATTACTGATTTCACCGGGTTCCAGTTGGTTTAGGGCAGCTTCAAATTCAGGTACCATAGTGCCTTCCTTGAACCAGCCCAGATCACCGCCTTTGGAGGCAGATGAAGTATCCTCAGAATAGGCCTTGGCCATAGTGGCAAAGTCTTCACCATTAATGATACGGTTGCGGATCTGTCTTAGACGTTCTATAACCTGCTCATTATCATCGATAATACTGGGTTTAATCAGTATATGCCGGGCATGAGTCTGGGTGATCACATGGGAGCGGCCGCCTTTGGCATCCACCAGCTGGATAATATGAAAGCCGCTGGGACTGCGGATGGGATTGGATATTTCACCTTTTTTCATTTTACTGACCACTTCAGTAAAAATAGAGGGCAGTTCACCGGCTTTACGCCAGCCCAGGTCACCGCCGTCCAGGGCATTCTGGCCATCGGATATGGACAGGGCCATTTCAGAAAAGTCTTTGCCGGCCCGCAGTTCCTTAACCACTTTTTCGGCTTTCTTCTCAGCCTGCTGAATGACTGCTGGTGATGCGCCTTCCGGGGTGGCAATCAGAATATGTTTAAGGTGATAGGCCTGTTCCAGGCCGCCCTGCTTGTCAATATTAAACAGAAAGTTTTCAACTTCCTGATCACTGACGGTCACCTTGTTGATAACATTACGCTGCAGCAGGCGCTTTAAAATGATCTGTTTTTTAATTTCATCCTGAAAACGTCTGAAGTCTATGCCCTGAGCGGCCAGCTGTTCGCGGAATTCACTGATGGACATATTATTTTGCGCCGCAATACGGGTAATGGCACGGTTTAAGGTGGTATCGTCCACTTTAATGCCGGTACGACGCGCCAGATCAAGCTGAATGCGATCCAGGATCATACGCTCCAGTACCTGTTTACCCAGCACATTTGCAGGTGGCAGTTTAGCGCCTTTTTTCTGCAGGTTCCTGACCACATCACGGAATTCATGTTTCAGTTCAAGCTGAGTAATCACATCATCATTAACAACGGCAACAATATTATCCAGCGGCACAATTTCTTCAGCCAAAGTGGAAACAATGCTCAGGCAGAATAACAGCAGGCTGAGAAAAGTAAGCAGAAGCGCCTTTTTATTCGTTGTATTTATTGTTGTATTTATATAAGGTCTTGCTGTAAATAACATTTATTTATCCTATTGATTCCAGTCAACTAATTGCTCCAGTCAACAAAGCCGGGAATATCATCAACCAGATTACTGCCGCCGCCAATAGACTGACCAACGCTGCCCAGTCCTTTAAACTGAATCTGCATCATGACGTAGTTATTGGAATCGGCATAATAATCTCTTTGATCCCGGCCTACTACTAAACGCAGGGCATAACAGCAGCTGTCATATTCAACACCTACTTTGGCATCCAGGGTATAGCTGTCACGTTCATTGTTTGTCAGGCTGGCCTGCCAGTCGTATAACGAGTAATACCAGTGTGCAAGTGCACGCCATTGAGGAAGAATTTTCCAGTAAATGGAAGCCTCTATTTGTTCATAATCCTGGGCACGATAGGAATAATCCAGGTTAGCAATATGGTATCGGTCAGATTTGTACTGCAGACGATAACGGCTTTCATCGGTACGGCCACTATTATTGGGATCATAAAGTAGAGAGTAGGAGGTATACCAGTTACGGGCAAAACGGCTGGTTATTTCAGACGCTATAGCTGAACTTGAATTGGTATCCCTGTCTTCCTGAGCATTTGTTCTTAAGGGATTGCCATTTTGATCATAATAAAGACTGACATTGCGATCTTCAAAATAATAAATCTGGCCAATCGATGCTGTTAAACGTTCTGTACCGGTATCACTATCCATCAGTCGACTGGTGACGGCAGCGGTAAGCTGATTGGCATCCCCTAAACGATCAAAGCCATTAAAACGATTTTCTCTGAATAGCTGATTAAAGCTGAAGGTTGACAGGGAGGTATCAAAAATCGGGATATCACTCTGATTCCTTTCCGGTACATATAAATAATACAGGCGGGGTTCCAGAGTCTGCTGCATGGGCAGATTAAACAGGGTCAAGTCGCGGTCAAAATATAGGCCGCTGTCCAGACTGAATATCGGTGCTACCCTGGAAGGGCTGTCATCATCCAGTAATGTTTTAGTTGTGTCGCTGGTGGAGCCAAAATATGTTATATCCTGATCTTCATTATCCAGTTTATAGGTCACCATATCCAGGCTGACTTTAGGCGTAATAAAACTATAGGAATTCCTGAACGGCAGACTGATATTAGGGCTTATATGAAAACGACTGCCTTCAACTCGCTCCGTATCAGGCAAATTGTCATAAGGATCTTCCCAGTTTTGTGCAAAGGTAACAAACTCGGAATTAAACCCGGCTCTTAAATCGACACCATAGGTCGTATAGTCATCATCAGCAGATAAGGTAATTTGCGGCAGGCGACTATAGGTATGATTGGCGGCACGTAATTCCTGATAACCCTGAGCTCTGGCCATAAAATTAAAGACATCACCGTTATAACGTACCAGACCTTCGCGTAGTAAATGTGTGACACTCTTATCTCTCAGATTATTACCGAAGTCTTCCAGGTAATAACGGTCAGTAACATAGTTGTAATCAACATTTCCGGACCAGCCGTTACCCCAGTTGGCCCGTTGCTGTAGGCTGAAGGCTCCGCGGTTTTTAGAAATATCTTTGGGTTCCTGCTTACCGTTAATAATCGGGTTGTTATTGATACCCTCTCTCTGAATAATTTCTGCGGTGTCTCTGCGGTCATCATAAGAACGGTCATTTAACCATTCGGCATATACTTCACCGGAATGATTTTCACTTAAATAACGGTATTCACCACCAAGCATTAAACCGCGGTCCGATAACACCCGGGGTGTTACGGTGGCATCCTGATCAGGGGCTATATTAAAATAATAGGGTGTGGCCATTTCAAAGCCGTTGCGATCGGAATTGCCAATAGTAGGCATCAGGAAACCGCTCTGACGTTCATTATTGAGCGGGAAGCGGATATAGGGCGTATAAGCGACCGGAACACCCTTAAAGCGCATAACGGCATGAGTGCCTTCACCATATCCTTCTTCGGTATGCAGTTCCAGATCGCTGGCGCTTAATTCCCAGTCAGGATCACTGGTAGGACAGGTTGTATAGGTCGGGTTATCCAGGTTAATGGTACCGGGTTTAAAGCGGATATTGTCCGCTACACCATGAGCAGGACGGGTCGGCAGTTCATAGCTGGCATTGTCCAGACGGCCTTTACGTTCATCACTCTGATAGCGGGCGGTATCACCTTTAAAAATAATGCCCGGCTCGCTAATCACGACATTGCCTTTGGCGTCAAAAATCTGGGTAGTTTTATTATAACTGGCCTGATCAGAGGTTAATTTCTGAATATTTTTGGTAATCACGACATTACCGCTGAAATCAATCTGATTGGAATCCGGTGAGACAGCCTCATCGGCTTCAATATTGGTACTTTCATCGGCCTGAGCCTGCATGGCCTTGCGGTCAATCTCAGCCATGGGCTGAACTGCACAGCTTGACCAGGTATTGACTTCACCTGGAGCCCGTGGTTTGTAGACCGGTTGAACAACTGCAATACCGCCACTGGGACCCACATTAGGATCGGAAAAATCCGGTTCCGGAAACTTCGGTTTCTGAACCACTTCAGCATCCTGGGGTACGGGTAAAGGTATATGTGCACCGCTTACACGCGGTGCCAGCTGACCATTGGCAGCAGCACAGTTCCACTGGCCATTATCCATAGGCTGACACTGCCAGCCATTGGCCTGATAATTTTCCGCCAGCACATTTTGAGATGCTACTAACACAGATAGAGACACAGACAGGGTCAGGAAAGGAACCGTGGTACTGATTCGGACTGGAAAGCGGGCTGAAATTTTACCTGTAAACATTCCACGAATAATTGAGCTGAGCGGCCTGTAGCCTGACCCGTTACTTGAATTGTGCAATATCTTGTCCGCCTGATTGCCAGCATCAGAATGCTGTTCTAAGTGTATTTGCCCGGATGCTTCCAGTTTATCCATTTTTTGTTATTTCGTTTTATAATTACGACAAGTGTTAAGCTATGTAAAACCGCCATTTTAGCACTGATAGTTAGAGTCTGTCGAACGGATTTTAAAGCTAAATAAATCCGTTGAATAGAGTAATTTATTCAGCTTAATAAGGTTTTTTAAATTCGGACTGTTCCCAGCTCTGAAAAACTTGCAGGGCTTTTTCCCGTACATCCGGCTCTTTAATGCGGGCCAGGGTGATGCTTTTCTGCTCATCGGGAAGACGGAGTTCCCTGAAAATAAACGCATCATCAAAGCCAATTTTGCTGGCATCCTCATAGGTGTTGGCATAGTAAACTTTATCGATACGGGCCCAGTAAATGGCTGACAGGCACATGGGACAGGGCTGGCTGCTAGCGTACAGGGTGCAGCCAGTAAGGGCATAGCGGTTGATATTTCGGCAGGCATTACGAATGGCTTCTATCTCGGCATGAGCCGTTGGATCATTATTCCTGGTCACCTGGTTACTGCCCCGGCCAATGATCTGCCCGTCTTTTATAATGACAGCACCAAATGGACCGCCGCAATGTTCAATGGAGGTCTGGGCCAGTTCAATGGCAGCCGTCATAAACTGTTGATGTAATGAGGTATTCATGTTTTTACTAGTCCTGACCGGCTTTGCTGTCTTGATCTGAATCATTTTAACTTATTATAGTATTCTGCTATTATGTCAGCACTGAAAATTTTGTAAACCCGGTGCATTACCTTAAAATGTACCTGTCCTAAATGAATACGGAAACAGCTATGATCGATTCCAGACAACACTACAATGAGCACCCGTCGCAGTTAATAGGTGATTCTCCTGAACTGACTCGTGTAGTGTGGGCATCCAGAATTACTGCAGCCTCTGATGTTACGGTGTTAATTCAGGGTGAAAGCGGTAGTGGTAAGGAGCTGTTTGCCCGTGCTATTCATAACGACAGTCAGAGAAATGAACAGCCCATGGTGACAGTTAACTGTGCCGCCATTCCGGAAAACCTGGCTGAATCCATGCTGTTCGGACATCTTAAAGGTTCTTTTACCAGTGCCATTGCCGATCAGCAGGGGTATGTTCAGTCTGCGGACAAAGGTACCCTGTTTCTGGATGAGGTGGGTGAACTGTCTTTGCCGGTTCAGGCCAAGTTATTACGTTTTCTGGAATCCTCGGAATGCGAAAAGGTAGGCTCTACGGTCACGGAAAAAGTGGATGTCCGGGTTATTGCGGCCACCAACCGGGATTTGCGTGCAGAAATTAAAAAAGGCAATTTTCGGGAGGATCTGTTCTATCGTCTGCATGTTGTGCCACTGGAAATTCCGCCCCTGCGTGAACGCATCAGTGATTTAAAAGCCTTGCTTGAACATTTTACGCAAACTCTGGCACTACAATATCAGGTCGCTGCGCCTGATTATAGTAAAGCGGCCATAAAAGCCCTGAAAGAATACCACTGGCCGGGTAATGTCCGGGAACTGCGTAATCTGTGTGAGCGTATGACCATCCTGCTGGCCGGTCAGACTGTTGATGTGGATAACCTTCCCGTTGAAATAAAAACGGCCAGGCAGGGCGGTAAAAATACTCTGGTTTCTTTACCGGAAAACGGCCTGTCTCTGGAAAAGCTGGAAATTGAACTGATTCAGCAGGCTCTGGAAAAAACTTCAGGCAACCGTACCCGCGCAGCGCGTTTACTGGGACTGACCCGGGATACCCTTTTGTACCGCCTGAAAAAATATTCCCTGACCTGAGATTTTACTCCTGGGAGTGCAGGCATCTCTGCCCGCGTAAATAACCCCAGACAGGGTTTTCTGGTATGGACAAGATGCCCGTTCTTCCAGGTTAATCATTATCCATTCTGGATTTTATTTTTTTCAGCTTAAGATAAAACAGTCTGTACTGGCCTTAAAGCCCAGTTTTTTACAGGCCGCTGTAGTCATTTCCTGCTGATAATCGCAGTGAACGACAGTTTTAAAGCAGCCGTACTCTTCCGCCAGTTTGGTGGCGTATTTTAATAACTCTATGGCTATCTCACCATCATTATCCTTGCAGATCACATCTGTAATTAATGCACTGCTGCTACCTTCATGACTCATCTGCACAATAATAACTAAAGTCAGTGTCCCTGTCAGACCCTGTTCTGAACTGGCTACAATCTGAAAATAATTACTGTCTTCAAGAATGGACTGGTAAATGGTATTGGCATCATGGCCCTGCAGTGCCTGACCATTATCAGCTTCAGGACTGTTGAGCAAAGCCAGGAGTGGCTTGAGATCATCACTGTTTGCTTTTCTTACAATAATATTTTCAGCCATAAAAATTTCAAAGTCCTTCTTTCCAGACAAGTGGCTTTTCAGGTACGCTCTTATCCGGTATGCCATAGCCGAGGTTTCTGGCCAGGTGGAAAGTCAGTTGTTGTTGCACCAGTTGAGGGTTTACCTTCTCAATATAGTCACAAAGCTGAACGACTTCAAGATTTTTATAACCGCAGGGATTGATCTGTTTAAAGGGGCTTAAATCCATATTCAGGTTAAGACTCAGGCCATGAAAACTGCAGCCTTTTTTAATGCGCAGACCCAGTGCTGCGATTTTGGCCTCGTTTATATAAACACCGGGAGCCTCCCTGCGGGCACAGGCCTGCAGGTCATATTCCGCCAGGGTATCAATAATGCTCTGTTCAATCTGGCTGACCAGGTGACGTACACCCATCCCCCGGCGTCTGATATCAATCAGCAGGTAAGCAATTAACTGGCCGGGACCGTGATAGGTAACCTGACCGCCGCGGTCAATGGGGATAACCGGAATATCTGAAGAATACAGAATATGTTTTTTCTTGCCGTTCCGGCCCAGAGTAAATACTGGCGGATGTTCCAGCAGCCAGATTTCATCAGGGGTATCCGCATCGCGTTGCTCAGTAAAATCCAGCATGGCCTGCCAGATGGGTTGATAAGCCTGCAGTCCCAGGGTGCGGATTATTATAGTATCGGGTTCTGAAATGTGCGGTTCAGGCAAGGATTAAAGGGCCATTCTGGTATGTTCATAAGCATTAAGCTCATGATACAGATTATCCAGCTGTTCACGGCTGGTGGCGGTAAAGGTTACTGTGACCGCCAGGTATTTGCCATTGCGGCTGGGCCGGGTTTTGACATTGGCCGGATCGACATTAGCCACATGCTTCTGACAGACAGTAAGGACATAATCCGCATAATTATCAATGTCCTCACCCATTACCTTAAGTGAAAACTCACAGGGAAAATGAAGCAGGTGATCCTTATCAATACTTTCATCATCGGGTTGCAGCGGCTTGTCAATCATAGTTACCTCAGTAATGGCTCAATAATCAGTTTATGACTCCGGCAGGGGGTGACCACTGCGCAGATGCTGTTTATAGTCCTGGTAGGAGCGATACATTTCCTGCCAGAGCGGACCGGGGCGGCCTCGACCAACGATTTTATCATTAAGCCGGGTGACCGGTAAAACCTCTTTGGTGGAACTGGTCAGCCAGATTTCATCGGCCTGCAGGAGTTCGGACTCGCTGATGGGCTGTTCCTTTAGACAGATATTTTTATTACGGGCTATCTGTACCACCAGATCCCGGGTAACACCCGGTAATAGCATAGAGCTTTTAGGCGGGGTAATAATACACTGCTGCTGGACAATAAAAATATTACTGGCAGCTCCTTCAGTGGCATGGCCGTTACGAACCAGAATGGCTTCATCGGCATCCTGATCCTGGGCCTGCTGGCGTAATAATACATTGGGCAGTAAAGAGATGGACTTAATATGACAGTTCAGCCAGCGGTTATCCGGCAGTGTAATGGCCTTAACACCCTGTTTCACTTTTTCCTCAGAAACGGTTTTTAGCTCAGAAGTCATAATAACTACAGTGGGCTGTGACTGTTCAGGAAAGCGGTGATCTCGTGGGGCTACACCCCGGGTAATCTGCAGATACACAGACTGATCATCCAGTTGATTGCGTTCAATAACGGTAGCAATGGCTGTCTGCCATTGCTCCAGTGTTAATGGATTGTTAATGCGAATTTCTGACAGGTTGTTAGCCAGTCGCTGCAGGTGGTGCTTAAGGCGAAAGGGATGACCGCCATAGGCCGGAATCACTTCATAAATACCGTCACCAAAAATAAACCCCCGATCCAGTACGGAAATATGAGCCTCACTGAGCGCCACATAGTGGCCATTTAAATAAACCACAGGTTCAGACAAGACAACTTACTCCAGCATCATTAAGGCACTGTCTTTAGCTTGCTGCCAGAGGCTGCCTTCGGGAATATCTTCCAGGGCAATCAATGGGGAACTGGCCAGTATCTTGCCGTCCAGTTTTATTTTAACTGAACCCAGTTTCTGACCTTTACTGACTGGTGCTTCCAGAGGCGTATTCATGGTCATGGCTGGTTTCAGGTTTTTATACTGTCCGCGCGGTATGATAACGGCGATATCATTTGCGACACCCACGGCCAGTTGTTCTTTACTGCCCTTGTAAATACGGATTTTTTTAAGGGTTTTCTGAGCGGGATAAATAATATGGGATTCATAAAAACGGAACCCGAAATTAAGCAGTTTCTGAGTTTCCTGGGCACGGGCATTAGCACTGCTGGTACCCAGCACCACGGAAATCAGGCGCATATTATTGCGTTTGGCTGAGGCCAGCAAACAATAACCGGCATCTTCCGTATGACCGGTTTTCATGCCGTCCACGCTTTTATCCCGCCATAACAGGGTATTGCGGTTGGACTGTTTGATTTTATTGTAGGTGAAATCTTTGGTGGAATACCATTTGTAGTATTGAGGAAATCGTTTTATCAAAGCCCGGGCCAGAATGGCCAGATCTCTGGCGGTGGTTTTATGGGCCTTGTCAGGCAGACCGGTGCTGTTGACAAAATGGGTATTCTTCATCCCCAGTTCCTGGGCATGCTGGTTCATCAGAGCGGCAAAGGTGTCCTCACTGCCGGCAATATGTTCTGCCAGGGCCACAGAGGCGTCATTGCCGGACTGAATAATCATGCCCTGCAGCAGATCTTCCACAGATACCTTGCTGTTGACATTAATAAACATCCTCGAACCGGGGGTTTTCCAGGCTTTTTTGCTGACGGTAACCAGATCATCCAGCTTGATATTGCCTTCTTCCAGCTCAGAAAAAACCACAAAAGCCGTCATAACCTTGGTAATACTGGCAGGTGCAACAGGCATGTCGGCTTTTTTCCGGGCAATAATTTTACCGCTGTTGTAGTCCATCAGGATATAAGACTTAGCGGCAATATCCGGTGCCCTGGGAATAATTTTCGGGGCAGCCTGCAGAGTATTAATGGTAAAAAAAGAACACAGTAACAGGGTAAAAAAGTAAGTAAGAATCCGTTTCATAAATTTGCAGCTCAAATATTCAGGTTAATGATTAATAAATGTCATTATGAGGTAGTTCTGGAACCTGCAGTATAACAGGCTTGTTTTGTAGTGAGTTGGAATTCTAACTTAAAAACCGGCAAATTAGAAAAACAATTACTCAATTCTAAATTAATTGGGCAAAAAAAGTTTTAAAAGGTTCAAACTATTCAGGGATTAATCAATAACCACGCTGGGAGCATTAAAACCCTTTTGGGTCAGGCGTTCAGTCAGATTGTCTGCCTGTTCCACATTATCCAGGGGGCCGATGCGTACCCGGTAGAATTTCTGGCTGCCGTTGAGTGTACTGCTGACACTGGCAAGAGTGGAGCCAAGGGCATTATTTGCCCTGTTTTTCAGGGCATAGGCATTATGGGAACTGACAAAAGCCCCCAGCTGCAGAAAAATACCACTGATTTTTGGAACCGGTACTTTTGTTATGGTTTCAGACTGTGTATCCGCAACGGGCGCAGGGGCTGAGCGGGCGGTTCTGCTGTTGTTGTCCCAGTTATCCGGATCAATGGCCTCTACTTCCACTAGTCCGGTACCGCTGCCTTTTATACCCAGTTTAATGGCCGCGGTATGGGATAAATCAATAATGCGGTTTTCATGAAATGGGCCCCGGTCATTCACTTTAACAATGACCTGGCGGCCGTTTTTCAGGTTAGTGACTTTGACATAAGTGGGTAAGGGCAGGGTTTTATGCGCGGCAGTCATACCGTGCATATCATAGGCTTCTCCGCTGGAGGTGCGTTTACCGTGAAACTTGCTGCCGTACCAGGAGGCAATCCCCCGTTCCTTATAGCCTCTGGCCGATTTCATAACATAATAGCGCTTGCCGAATACCACATAGGAGCCCGGATTACCGGATTTACTGCGCGGTTCTTTTTTGGGGACGGCATCCGGTATCCGGGAAACATCGCCCCAGGAAGAAGGCGGACCGTCCTTACTGCGGGTATAAATATCCGGTGAACTGCTGCATGCAGCCAGAACAAATGTGATGGTTATAATACTTATAGATCGCAGCAGGTGAAGAGACATGGTTTTTACTCAAAAAATTTAATTATTTATTCTTTTCAAACCCTTTCTTAATCTCCTGGCTTAACTGATAAACGGCCATGGAATACAGGGTGCTGTGGTTATAACGTGAGATTACATAAAAATTATTATAGCCGAGCCAGTATTCCATACCAGTTTTTTGTTTCAGAGCCAGCAGAACGGCTTTGGTTTTATCACTGACAGACAGTTTACCTGTAACACCTTTGTGTTTAAAATCAGCTACCGTCAGTTTGGGTTTACAGCTGCGTTTACAGGCATCTTTGGGGCTCAGAACGCTGTCCTTGTTCAGGCTGATCTGATCCGCAACCGGCTGGTCTTTCTGCCAGCCGTGGCGTTTAAAATAATTGGCGACACTGCCAATGGCATCGGCTTCATTACTCCAGATGTTCTTGATACCATCACCGTCAAAATCAATAGCATAGCTTTGATAACTGCTGGGAATAAACTGACCCATACCCATGGCACCTGCATAAGAACCTTTCTTGCTTAAGGGATCAAAGCCCTGTTCCTTACTCATGAGCAGAAAATACTCCAGTTCACCGAGGAAAAACTGGCTGCGTTTGGGGTATTTAAAACCCAGAGTGGACAGGGCATCCATAACCCGGTAGCTGCCCTGCCGGGTGCCGTAAAATGTTTCCACACCGATAATGGCGACGATAATTTCCGGGGCGACACCATAGACTTCATGGGCATAGTCTATAACCTGCTGGTTTTCTTTCCAGAACTTTATTCCATGTTTAATTCGCCGGGATTTAAGGAAGATATTGCGATATTCATACCAGGGCTTACTCTTTTCTGCCGGACGGCTGATGGCGTTAAGAATTTCCTGTTTGATCTTAATCTGGCTGAATAACTTTTCCAGCTCATCACGATTAAAGCCATGCTTGCTGACCATCTGATCAATAAAGTTCTGTACTTTGGTCTCTTTGACCAGGCTGCTGCTCCAGGCACTGCCAGACAGGCACAGCAGGCTAAAGAACAGCAGACTAAAAAACAATTGCCTAAATAAAGGGCTATTTAAAAAAGTATGCTGTATTCCGTTTCTCATAAAGTTTTCCATATTATTACTATGACTCGCTAATGGGCTAAAAGTTTTCGATGGGTATGAATGGCCATTAAAATACCAAATCCGGCCATTAATGTCACAATAGAAGTACCGCCGTAACTCACCAGCGGCAGGGGTACGCCCACAACGGGCAGAATACCGCTGACCATACCGATATTAACAAAAATATAAATCAGAAAAGTCAGTATCACACTGGCGCCCAGCAGCCGGGCATAGGTGCCGTGGGCATGGGTGGTAATGTAAATGCCGCGAAAGATAATAAACATATACAGGGTCAGTAAAATTAATACCCCGCTGAAACCAAATTCTTCGGCAAAAACAGAAAAGATAAAGTCAGTATGGCGTTCCGGTAAAAATTCCAGGTGAGACTGGGTGCCGTTAAGCCAGCCTTTGCCAAAGCTGCCGCCGGAACCGATGGCTATTTTGGACTGGATAATATGATAGCCGCTGCCCAGAGGATCGGATTCTGGATTAAGCATGGTGAGTACCCGCTGGCGCTGGTAGTCACGCATCAGAAATAACCACATAGGCACTGTAAAACTGATCCCGGCGATAATAAAACCGAGGATCAGGCGCCAGGACACACCGGACATAAAAATAACAAATAATCCGGCACTGCTGACCAGCAGAGATGTGCCCAGATCGGGCTGTTTGGCAATCAGCAATACCGGCACAATCAGAATGGCCAGGGCTGCAAAAATGCGCCGGTTGCCGGGCGGTATATTCCCGGCGGACAGAAACCAGGCAATCATCATGGGTACGGCCAGTTTCATCATTTCAGAAGGCTGAAAACGGAACAGCCCCAGATCCAGCCAGCGCCGGGCACCCAGCGCCTTGGTTCCCACCAGCAGGACAGCAATGAGCATAATGGTACCGAAAATAAACAGTACCGGAGACCAGCGGCGCATGGTATCCGGGGAAATTTGGGCAATAGCCAGCATGACAGCAAACGCAACCCCAAGACGGATCCACTGGCGCTGCATCAGGGCGATATTTTCACCACCGGCACTGTAGAGGATCACCTGTCCTGCAGCTATCAGTGCCAGCAAAGCGAGCAGCAGTGTCAGGTCGATATGTATCCGAAAAAACAGGCCCTGCTGGGATGAGCGATTAGCCATGCGCGTATTCCTTGATTTGATGTGCCTGGATTAAGTTTTTATGACTCTGGTATTCTGGCTCGTTAAGGAATAGTGCTGTGTTGTTATGAGTCTGTTGAATACTGGGTATTGCTTTATTTATTACGGGCTGTTTATGGGCTGATGGCTCTTTATTAGCTGATGGCTTTTTACTAGCAGAAGACTTTTGCTTTGTTTGTGCAGCCTTTGTACGCGGAGCCTTAAGTTCTTCATCGCTAAACTGGCTCAGATAGGCCTCAATGACCTTACCGGCAATGGGGGCAGCAACGGAGCCGCCATGGCCGCCGTTTTCTACCACCACGGCAATGGCAATCCTGGGATTAGCAACGGGAGCAAAAGCCATAAACAGGGCATGATCCTTGAGTCGTTCTTCCAGGTCTTTTTCCTTATAAGAAGCATCCTGGGCCACGCTAAATACCTGGGCTGTTCCGGTTTTACCGGCGATTTTATAACGCATACCAGGCTTGTTTAAGCGTCGGGCCGTACCCCTGCGACCGTGGATGACTTCGGTCATGGCATGGTAAACCAGTTTCCAGTTAGATGGTCTGTTGACTTTAATCTCCCGTACCAGTTGTGGGGAAACCAGTCGGGGAATGGGATCGGACTTGCGTTTAATGGAATGCACCAATTGCGGCTGGTAGAGCTTTCCGCCATTAGCCAGAGTGGCAGTCGCCAGTGCCAGCTGCAGTGGTGTGACCAGTACATAGCCCTGACCAATGCCGGCAATCACCGTTTCGCCAGGGAACCAGACCTGGTTATGCACCCGTTTTTTCCACTCCCTGGAGGGCATCAGTCCGCTGCGCTCACCTAGAATATCAATACCGGAACGCTGGCCGAAACCAAAATTGCTCATAAAGTCATGCATGCGGTCAATCCCCAGCTGAAAGGCCAGGTCGTAATAAAATACGTCACAGGATTCCACAATGGACTTGGTAATATCAGTTTTTCCATGCCCCCATTTTTTCCAGTCCCGATACTTGTGGGACTTGCCTTTGAGCTGATAATAACCGGGACAGAATATTTCATGATCCGGAGCAATCACATTAAGCTCCAGGCCGGCCAGAGTGAAAAACGGCTTGGTGGTTGAGCCAGGAGGATAACTGCCCAGAAGAGTGCGGTTATAAAGGGGCCGTTCCCAGGAAGTATTGAGTGCTTTGTAGGTTTTTGAATCAATACCGTTAACAAACAGGTTGGCGTCATAATCAGGCATACTGAGCATAGCCAGTATATGACCGTTTTGTGGATCAATAGCTACCAGAGCACCCCGTTTGCCCTCAAAGGCTTCGGCGGCAACCTTCTGTAAATTAATGTCCAGATTAAGGTATAAATCATCTCCCGGTGTGGGATTACTGCGTTCCAGTACCCGTAATACCCGGCCGCGTACATTGGTTTCCACTTTCTGATAACCGACCTGACCGTGCAGCAGGGCTTCGTAGGATTTTTCAATGCCCAGTTTGCCGGTATGGTTGGTGCCGCTGTAATTGGTGACCGGCAGGGTTTTTAGTTCTTTTTCATTGATGCGCCCGACATAGCCGACCACATGGGAGGTTTCCCTGCCGTAAGGATAATAACGGGTTAACTGTGCCTGTATTTCCACACCGGGCAGGCGATGCAGGTTAACAGAGATAATCGCCACTTCTTCATCGGTCAGGCGAAAGCGCAGGGGTACACCCTCAAAACGGCGTTTGCGTTTAACCTCTTTTTTAAATTTTTTAATATCCACATCGCGGATTTCAATCAGAGTGGCCAGCTCTTCAATCAGCTTATCAATATCTCTGGTCTGTTCAGGAATGATCTGCAGGGTATAGGAGGGCAGGTTTTCCGCCAGAATAATACCATTGCGGTCATAAATCAGCCCCCGGGTGGGAGGGATTGCCTGTACGGAAACCCGGTTATTCTGCGACAGTGTAGTAAAGTGATCATGGTTAGTGATCTGCAGGTAAAACAGCCGTGCAGCCAGGATTCCGAACAGCACAATGGTAAATACAATAGCCACAATACTGCGGTGCTGAAAAATCCGCAGTTCTATAAAATGGTCTTTAATAAGCTGTTTAGCGGCCATAATTTAAATCAGTTAACGCCGTATAAACGGCGGATAGCGCGCATCAGGAAAAATACCCAGGGCCATACCACCATACTGGTCAGTGAGGGCATCCAGTAAGACCAGTTACCTGGTGCATTGCCGGTTACACCGCTGATCCAGAGTACCAGCATCTGTGACAGGGCCACCAGTAGTAGAATAATCAGTGACTGCTGCAGCAGGGGATACAGGCGGATCCGGATATGCAGTTTATACGCCAGATAAGCTACCACGGATAGTGTCAGGGCATGCAGGCCCAGGACGCTGCCCATATGAACATCCAGCAGAAAACCCACCAGCCAGCCGGTAAAAACCCCGACCCGGTGCGGCAGAGCCAGGCACCAGTAGATCAGTAGCAGAGTCAGCCATTCCGGACGATATATTTGTAGTGTTTCAGGCAGGGGGATCATGGTCAGAATAAAGGCTACTCCAAAACTGAGCCAGATAATAATACCGCCATGGGCGGCCGGACGATTACTCATGGCTAGCTCCAGCAGCTGATTTATCTGCTTTAGACCCGGAAGAGTTAGTTTGGTTCTCATCATCCTGCAGGGTTTCAGACAGCAATTGTGGCTTATGTTCCTGGGCCATGACCAGCAGGACTTCGCGACTCTGTTCCAGATGGGCTGATGCCTCGGCAATAATACGGGCAAAGGGCTGGCCGGGATCGCGTTTAATATTCACTACCGTGGCTACCGGATAACCTTCCGGGAAACGCCCACCCAGTCCCGAGGTGATCAGCAGGTCGCCGATTTCAATATCGGCATTATTAGGCAGGTTTAGAATTTCCAGGTAATTAGCTGCTCCGGTGCCGTACAGCACGGTTCTCAGGCCGTTGCGGTTCACCTGTACCGGAATGGCATGAGAGGGATCGGTTATCAGGATTGCACTGCTTGAGGCAATGCCGGGATTGATAACCTGGCCCATAATGCCGTAGGCATCCAGAATGGGCTGGCCGGCATAAATGCCGCTCTGCTGTCCTTTATTGATCACAATCTGGCGTTTATAGGGATCCAGATCCACTGCAATGGTTTCAGCAATCAACATTTGATCACGAAGCTTGCGAGAGGACTTAAGCAGGGAGCGCAGACGGATATTTTCAGCCTGCAGGGAGGCAAATTTCTGTAACTGGGCTTTTAACAGCAGGTTTTCGGAACGCAGCTGCTGGTTTTCATTAATCAAATCCTGGTGAGAAGTAAACTGCTCACCAAGCCAGTTCCCCACATCGGTCGGGGTGCTGGCAATGGTCTGTAAGGGATAAAGCAGGACACTGACGGTACTTCTGACGCCATCGAGCATATGAGTACGATGATCAGCCGTCATAAGAATGATGGAAAAGATCATCACAAAGAGCAGACGGGCCAGATAGGAGGAATCTTCATCAAATAACTGTTTAATGGTTATTGCTCCGGCGATTTATCTGGTTTAAGGGCTTATCTTAGGGAAAAAAACAGGATAATCCAGATTATTCAAGACTGAATAAATCTGTACCCACTTCGTCCATCATCTCCAGTGCCCGGCCGCCGCCGCGAGCCACACAGGTCAACGGATCTTCAGCAATCATGACCGGCAGGCCCGTTTCTTCGGATAATAAACGATCCAGATCACGCAATAAGGCACCGCCGCCGGTCAGTACCATGCCTTTTTCAGCAATATCGGCACCCAGTTCCGGTGGGGTCTGTTCCAGGGCAATTTTAACGGCACCGACAATACCGGATAAGGGTTCCTGAATGGCTTCCAGGATCTCGTTACTGTTCAGGGCAAAGCTTCTGGGGACCCCTTCAGCCAGGTTACGGCCGCGTACCTCAATTTCCAGCAGTTCATTGCCGGGATAGGCGGAACCGATTTCCTGTTTAATGCGCTCCGCTGTGGCTTCACCAATCAGGCTGCCGTAATTACGGCGTACATAATTGATAATCGCCTCATCAAAACGGTCACCGCCAATACGAATGGATTCGGAGTAAACAATGCCGCTTAAGGACAGAATACCGACTTCGGTGGTACCACCGCCGATATCCACCACCATGGAACCGGTGGCCTCACTGACCGGCATACCGGCGCCAATGGCTGCGGCCATGGGTTCTTCAATCAGGTAAACTTCCCTGGCACCGGCACCGAGGGCTGATTCCTTAATGGCCCGTCGCTCAACCTGGGTGGAACCGCAGGGCACACAGACCAGTACCCGGGGGCTGGGTTTAAGAAAACGGTTTTCATGCACCTTATGAATAAAATGCTGCAGCATTTTCTCTGTTACCGTAAAGTTAGCAATAACCCCGTCTTTTAAAGGACGTATGGCCTCCATATTTCCAGGCGTTCTGCCCAGCATCAGTTTGGCTTCTTCACCAACGGCGGCCACCATTTTTTCATTAGTGCTATATTCCTGGCGAATGGCAACGACCGAGGGTTCATTGAGTACAATTCCCTGTCGCGGAATATAAATGAGTGTATTGGCTGTTCCCAGATCGATTGACAGATCGTTGGAAAAAACACCACGTAAACGTCCAAATCCAAACATAGTGGGCAGGTTTTCCTTAAAGTAAGTTTGTAGATCTCAACATTTTAGAAATAATGTTAAAAAATGTCCAACTTTCATTTGTGAATGACTGCTAAAATTACCATATTTATGGTAACTTATGCATCTTAATTGCACCTTGAATTGAAGTAACGGGAGTAACTCAATGTCCACACTGGATAAAAGTGATGTTGAAAAAATAGCATTTTTAGCAAGACTGGGTATCGATGAACAGGATATACCTGAATATGCCGCCAATCTGAGTAATATTCTGGATATGGTTGAACAGTTAAATTCGGTGGACACTGATAATGTAAAACCCATGGCCCACCCACTGGATGGTGTCCAGCGCCTGCGTCCTGATGAAGTGACCGAAACCAATGACCGTGAAAACCTGATGGCTCATGCGCCCGAAACAGAAGCGGGCTTATTCCTGGTGCCCAGGGTTGTAGAATAGTTTCATTTTTTAGATAGACACCATCCGGGGAATGCAGACATTATGTCTGCATTGTCTCAAAAATCAATGGCCTGTAAGTAAGGATTTAAGTAAAACATGCACAATAAAACCATTGCAGAATTAATAAACGGTCTGGATGCGGGAGAATTTTCCAGTGTTGAGCTGACCCAAAGTTACCTGGATCGAATTAGTTCTCTGGATCAACACTTAAACAGTTTTATTACAGTAACGTCTGAATGGGCGCTGGAACAGGCGCGACAGGCCGATTCCCAGCGTGCGGCCGGGCAGGCAGGTTTATTAAACGGTATTCCGCTGGCACAGAAAGATATATTCTGTACTAAAGGTATTAAAACCTCCTGTGGCTCCAGAATGCTGGATCCTTTTATATCGCCGTATAATGCCACGGTGATTGAAAAGTTTAATGCCTCTGGTGCGGTAATGCTGGGTAAAACCAATATGGATGAATTTGCCATGGGGTCTTCTAATGAAACCTCCTGGTACGGTCCGGTTAAAAATCCCTGGGCTCTGGAGGCCGTACCCGGCGGTTCTTCTGGTGGTTCTGCGGCAGCAGTTGCAGCCCGTCTGACACCGGCGGCAACCGGTACGGACACCGGTGGCTCCATTCGTCAGCCGGCTTCTTTCTGCGGTGTTACCGGTTTAAAACCCACTTATGGCCGGGTTTCCCGTTACGGTATGATTGCCTTTGCCTCCAGTCTGGATCAGGCCGGTACCATAACCCGTACCGCTGAAGATGCGGCCCTGCTGTTAAAGGTCATGGCCGGGCTGGATCTGCGTGACTCCACCAGTGTGGATAAGGAAGTACCGGATTATACAGAGTCTTTAAATAATGAACTGGACGGTTTAAAAATCGGCCTGCCCAGAGAGTATTTTTCTGAAGGGCTGGATGATGCGGTAGCTAAAGTCATTGAAGATGCCATTAAGGAATACGAAAAAATGGGCGCGGTGGTCAGTGAAATCAGCCTGCCTAATAGTAAGCTGGCGGTACCCACCTACTATATTATTGCGCCCTCGGAGTGTTCTTCCAACCTGTCGCGTATGGACGGTGTGCGTTTCGGGCATCGCTGTGAAAATCCCAGGGATCTGAATGATCTGTATATCCGCTCCCGTGGTGAAGGTTTTGGGCCGGAGGTTAAGCGGCGTATTCTGGTGGGTACTTATGCCTTATCGGAAGGTTTTTATGATGCCTATTATGTTAAAGCCCAGAAAGCCCGTCGGCTGATCAGTAACGATTTTAATAACGCCTTTGAAAATGTAGATGTCATTATGGGACCTGCCGCCCCTTCAGCAGCCTTTAATATCGGTGAACTGACGGATGATCCCATTACCATGTATCTGTCGGATATTTATACTATTGCGGTCAACCTGGCCGGTTTACCGGGCATGTCGATTCCGGCGGGGTTTGTGAATAACCGTCCGGTAGGATTACAGTTAATCGGCAGACACTTTGATGAGGCGAAGCTGTTAAATATTGCGCACAAATTCCAGACGGTAACTGACTGGCATGCTCAGGGGCCGGGGCAGTTTGTCTGATTAAAAGTTTGCATTATCTGATCGTGCCTGACTGCAGGTACTGTCTTTCCGGGGACACTCAAGTACATCCATGTATCGTTTTATGAAAACATCCATGTTTTCATAAACCCCGTAAACACAGCACCTGCAGCCAGTCACTCTACGGTGCTCTGAGTTATGCTGATTAGAAATAACAGAATTAAATAAAACCAGAAAAAGGTAAAAAATTATTATGCAATGGGAAGTTGTGATTGGTTTAGAAATCCACGTTCAGCTGGCGACCAAATCCAAAATATTCTCCGGGGCTTCAACAGCCTATGGTGCAGAACCTAATACTCAGGCCTGTGCGGTTGATATGGGCCTGCCCGGCGTACTGCCGGTGTTCAATGGGGAAGCCTTAAGAAAATCAGTGATGTTCGGTCTGGCCATTGATGCTCAGATTAATGAGCGTTCAGTGTTTGACCGCAAGAATTATTTTTACCCCGATTCTCCCAAAGCCTATCAGATCAGCCAGTTATATTATCCTGTGGTCGGTAAGGGGTCGATAGATATTGATCTGGAAGATGGTTCAACTAAATGTATCGGGGTGACCCGGGCACATATGGAAGAAGATGCGGGTAAGTCTCTGCATGAAGATTTTCATGGTCAGACCGGCATTGATTTAAACCGGGCCGGTACCCCGCTGCTGGAAATTGTGTCAGAACCGGATATGCGCAGTGCCAAAGAAGCAGTAGCCTATATGCGTAAAATTCATTCTATTGTCCGTTACCTGGGAGTTTCTGACGGTAATATGCAGGAAGGTTCGTTCCGTTGTGATGCCAATGTCTCTCTGCGCCCTAAGGGTCAGGAAGAATTTGGTACCCGGACTGAATTAAAAAACATTAACTCCTTCCGCTTTGTGGAAAAAGCCATTAATGTTGAAATAGAACGGCAGATGGATATTCTGGAAAGTGGCGGCACGATTACCCAGGAAACCCGTCTGTATGATGCGGACAGGAATGAAACCCGCTCCATGCGCAGCAAGGAAGAAGCTAATGACTATCGTTACTTCCCCGATCCCGATCTGCTGCCGATTGTGATTTCCCAGGAAGAAATTGAACAGATACGCTCTACCCTGCCTGAGTTGCCGGATGCCAAGTGTAAACGTTTTGTCACACAACTGGGTTTATCGGAAAAAGATGCCCGAGCTCTGACTTCTGATCGGGAAATGGCTGATTATTTTGAACAGGTTCAGCAAAGTATTGATGATGCCAAAATGGCGGCTAACTGGCTGCTGGGTGAAGTGTCCGCCCGTCTGAATAAAAATGCCCTGGAAATTAAGGACAGCCCTGTCAATGCTGAAGCTTTAACGGGCCTGCTCAGACGTATTAAGGACAATACCATTTCCGGCAAAATTGCCAAGGATGTGTTTGAGGCGATGTGGGAAGAAGGCGGTGATGCGCACAGTATAATTGAAAGTAAGGGACTGAAGCAGATTACGGATACTTCTGCTATTGAAGCGATTATTGATGAAGTCATTGCCGCCAATCCTTCCCAGGTGGAAGAATTTAAGTCCGGTAAGGACAAGTTAATTGGTTTCTTTGTCGGTCAGGTTATGAAAGCCTCCAAGGGCAAGGCTAATCCGGGGCAGGTTAACCAGATATTGCAGAAAAAATTAAAGTCCTGAATAAGGCCGGAATAATAAAACATGAGTAAACCCGATCAATTACGCCGTTTTTTATTTGATAAAGCCAATATCCGTGGTGAAATCGTCCAGCTTAATGAGGTCTGGCAGACCATGGAGGCTAATCATCAGTACCATCCGGTTATACGGGAGTATCTGGGTGAAGCCGTGGCAGCTGCGGTGTTATTATCAGCAACCATTAAGTTTGAAGGCTCTCTGACGATTCAGGCCAGTGGTGACGGGCCATTAAGTTTAATGGTGGTGGAGTGCCGTTCCAGTTTTGGTGTACGCGGAGTAGCCAAGTATAAGGAGCCGCTGCCTGAGCAGACTGATATAAAAACGCTGCTGGGTAAAAGTAATCTGATCATTACCATAGAACAGGCACTGACCAATGAACGCTACCAGGGCATTGTGGCCCTGGAGGGTAACAGCATTGCCGAATTTCTGGAAGGTTATCTGCAGCATTCGGAGCAGCTGGAAACCCGGATTTTTCTGGCGGCGGATAAACAGGCCGTCGGCGGCCTGCTGCTGCAGCAATTACCGGGTAAAACTGAAGACGATGACAGCTGGGATCGGATAACCCACCTGGGCAGTACCATACAGAAAGAAGAATTACTGGAATTAAAGGCCACTGAAATTATCCACCGCCTGTATCACGAAGAAGATGTGCGCCTGTTTGATCCCGAACCGGTGCATTTTCAATGCAGTTGTTCCAGGGAAAAAGTCAGTAATATGTTACGCTCCATCGGCGAAGAAGAAGCCGCCGGTATTATTAAGGAGCAGGGCAATATTTCCGTGGATTGTGAATTCTGCGGCACCACCTATGATTTTGATGAAATCGACATTGCTGAAATCTATGCCAGCAATAATCCTGCCACGACCAGTACTACCCGCCATTGATAAGGGTATTTCCACTTATTCATTTTTTATTCTTATTTTCTGCCTCTCTGGATTGTCTGAATAGGCTAAAAGAGTCGTTAGTTTTTATCCACACTGGCTAAAATTAAATCCATTGCTGCACGGCTGTCCTTAATTTTTTTCAGCAATACAAAAATATCTTCTGCCTGACTATAAGTCGGCATCAGCCATTTAACCCATAACTTGAGTCTGGGGGCAATATAACGTTCCTTAAGTTCGGTATTGGCACTCATTAAAGTATAAAACTGTTCAAGATAAGCCACAACCTGTGACCAGTTCAAACTAGCCTGAAGCTGATCTTCTGTAATATTTTCAATATCCTGTTTGATCTGTAAGGCCAGATCAGGCATAACCATAGCACCCCGTCCAAGCATAACCGAATCGCACAAACTTCTTTGCCGGCATAAGTGATAGTCATCAGGCGACCAGATTTCACCATTGGCTATAACAGGAATATTAAGTGTTTCACTGACCGGAGCCAGGGCTTCCCAGTAGGCCGGTGGCCGGTAACCATCGGTTTTGGTGCGGGCATGAATAGTGACCCATTCAGCACCGCCATCTTCAATGGCCCGGGCATTATCCATGGTTAAAGACTGGTCTTCATAGCCCAGACGCATTTTAGCCGTCACCGGGATACTGTCAGGAACGGCCCTGCGTACGGCTGAAACAATATGATAAATCCGTTCAGGGTATTTTAGTAAACTTGCCCCGCCGTCGCGTTTATTAACGGTTTTGGCCGGGCAGCCAAAATTCAGATCTATGCCCACACTGCCCAGTGCCGCTGCTTTGGCCGCATTTTCAGCCATAGCCTGTGGATCACTGCCTAATAACTGTAAAAAAACCGGAATGCCGGAGTTAGTATGACTTATTTTTTGATTGTCCTGAGGTTTAAGTTCTGGAAAGCGGCGCATAAAAACCCGTTGTGGAAACAGGGTGTCGGTCACCCGCAAAAATTCTGTTACACATAAATCAAAGCCGCCGATGGCGGTCAGAATTTCCCGGGCATAAGTATCGGTTAAGCCATCCATGGGGGCCAGTACAATTTTCATTTAGCTTATTCTGTGCTATTTATAAAGCGGAGCAGACTGGACATTGAGGGTCTGCAGGCAGTTTCATTTTACGCCAGTCCATAGTCCAGGCATCCAGTAATAACAGACTTGTATATAATGGCGTGCCGATACCAATAATAATTTTAAGTACTTCAGTGGCCTGCATGCTACCGATAATTCCTACTACCGGAGCAAGAATACCGTTTTCCGAACAGGTGGTAGCTGTATCATCAGCATCGTCTTTATACAGGCAGCGATAACATGGGCCCTTTCCCTGGTTTGCAAATACAATGATCTGACCTTCCATACGAATAGCGGCTCCGGAAACCAGTGGGGTTTGCTGGTGCACACAAACATCATTAATTAAAAAACGGGAATCAAAATTATCGGTAGCGTCAACTACCACATCGGCCAGCTTAACCTGTTCAGCTAAAGTGTCTTTTTCCAGACGATGGGTGATAGTTGTGATCTGAATATCGGGATTAAGCTGATGTAATGTCTGGTATGCGGATTGTGCTTTATTCATACCAATACGCTGTGGATCACTATGAATAATCTGCCGCTGTAGATTGGATAAGTCAACATCATCAAAATCACAGAGTACAAGATGACCGACACCGGCTGTAGCAAGATACATGGCCACCGGTGAACCCAGCCCGCCCATGCCAATAATTAATACCCGGGCATCCAGTAGTTTTTCCTGTCCTTTAACATCGACATAGGGCAGCATAATCTGTCGGGAGTAGCGCAGCAGTTGATCATCATTCATAGGTATATAATCTTTATGGTTCTTTAATAGAGAAGTGTTGGTATTTTAACGGATATACAAAAAGCAGGATACTTTTTAATACTGTATCCGTTTATATCTTTTACTATTATAAAAAAGGGTTGAAAATGGCTGCTAAAAGCCATAGAAATCTTTACTTTATAAAACTCTGAGTTAGAATGACATAATATAGCTTTTGAAATTGTAACTATTCAGCGTACCTGGCCGTGATTGTCTGCAGGTACTGTATTTCCGGGGACGCTCAAGTACATCCATGTATCGCTTTACGAAAACATCCATGTTTTCATAAACCCCGTAAATACAGTACCTACAGCCAATCACTCTACTGTGCTCTAATTGAAGCTGAGTAGTTACTTGAAATTTGTAACAAACCGGTTATAACAAACAGTTTATAAAGAATTAGTGAGAAAAAAATGAGAATTGTTTTATTAGGCGCTCCAGGATCTGGTAAAGGTACACAGGCAAAATTACTGGTTGAAAAATACGGTATCCCGCAAATATCAACCGGTGACTTACTCAGGGCTGCAGTTAGAGATGAAACGGAATATGGTATAAAGGCTAAAGAAGCCATGGAGGCTGGAGAGCTGGTTTCAGATGAAATTGTGCTGGGTATTATAGAAGAGCGCCTTAAAGAACCGGATGCCTTATACGGCTTTATTCTGGACGGTTTTCCAAGAAATATTCCCCAGGCTGAAGCGCTGGATAAAATGTTAAATTCTATTTACCAGCCCCTGGAAAAAACTATTCTTATTTATGTTGATTCAGATGATCTGATGCGCCGTTTAACGGGCCGAAGAACCTGTGCAGACTGTGGTCAAATGTATAATATCTATACCAATCCGCCCATGCTTTCCGATGTCTGTGACAAATGCGGCGGCAAACTTATTCAGCGTGCGGATGATAATGAAGATACTATCCGTCATCGCCTTAAAGTCTACAGTTCTCAAACAGAGCCGTTAATTTCCTATTATAAACAGCAAAGCAAAAATGTGGCGATTGATGGTACCGGCACAGTAGAAGAAATTTTTGAACGTATTACTAAAGTACTGGAACCTCTGGTTAAACCACGACTGGAAGATAAATCTCAGGCAGAGGTTATTGAAGCTGAACCGGTAGAAGAAATTAAAGAAGAAACTACTGTGATAGAGAAGAAAGACAGGAAAAAAATAACCACTAAGAAGAAGGCTGTAAGTAAGAAGAAATCTGTTACTAAGAAAAAGGCAGCAAGCAAGAAGAAAGCAGCCTCCAAGAAGAAGGTCGTAAGTAAGAAAAAAGCGACCAGCAAGAAGAAGGCAGTAAGCAAGAAGAAAGTAGCCACTAAGAAAAAGGTTGCAAGCAAGAAAAAAGTAGCGACTAAGAAGAAGGCTGCAAGCAAGAAAAAAGTAGCCACTAAGAAGAAGACAGTAAGTAAGAAAAAAGTAGCTGCTAAGAAAAAGGCAGTAAGTAAGAAAAAAGTAGCTGTTAAGAAAAAGGCAGTAAGTAAGAAGAAAGTTGCCACTAAGAAGAAGGCGGTAAGCAAGAAAAAAGTAGCGGCTAAGAAAAAAGTGGTAAGTAAGAAGAAAGTAGCGACTAAGAAGAAGGCGGTAAGCAAGAAAAAAGTAGCTGCTAAGAAGAAGGCGGTAAGCAAGAAAAAAGTAGCCACTAAGAAAAAGGCGGTAAGTAAGAAAAAAGTAGCTGCTAGGAAAAAGGTGGTAAGCAAGAAGAAAGCAGCCACTAAGAAAAAGGTGGTAAGCAAGAAAAAAGTAGCCACTAAGAAAAAGTCGGTAAGTAAGAAAAAAATGGCCGCTAAGAAAAAGGCGATAAGCAAGAAAAAAGTAGTGGCTAAGAAAAAGGCCGTAAATAAAACGAAAGCCGTCACTAAGAAAAAAGCAGTAACTAAAAAGAAGACTGCATTTAGAAAAAAATCTAAAAAGAAGAGGTAAGCATTAAAAAAGGGGCGTAAGCCCCTTTTTTAATATATCATAATGTTTGTAGAACACTGAAAAAATTTAAGCGCCAATATCACCCGGAGCTTCATCAACAGGAAACAGGGGATGATCATCCAGCCAGGCTTTCCATTGTGCATGATGAGTGACATCAATACCTTCCTGTGCGGCCATAGTCTGTAGATGTTTCTGTAAATCGGACATAAGTTCTGAGTCCATAAGTTCAAAATGATTCTGGACATTGGCATGCAGAATATTATAGATAAGTTTTAATTCGGTCAGAGAATAATCATTAAGGGTTTTCATGCGGCTTGTCTGTATTAGTCTGTGTTTGTTCAGAGCGGATTAGATGAGCGGTTATAATAACATACATTTGTCGTATGTAATGGGGTTTTGTATACTGAAGTGGATAACATTCAGGAAAAACCATTGCGTTCATCTATCCGTTTTAAAATTATATTACTGACGGTTTTACCCATTGCCGTGATCTATTTGCTGATCTTTGGTTTTGGAGTCTATCAGATCCACCTGCATTCTATTAAGGATGTGGAAGAAGTCATGCGCCGTGTCACCCAGCAATATGCCGGGGTCTTTTCCGGCTATTTACGCGAGTCGGCACAAATTGCCCGTTCTACGGCTGCCATTATTGAGCAGAACCCCAATATCCCCGATCATCAGCTGTTTGCCCAGGTCAAATCCAATCTACGACATAACAGGATTGTTTACGGCAGTGCCATTGCCTTTGAACGTGATCCAGCATATGACAATGAACTGTTTGCTCCTTATGCTTATCGTATGGGACGCAGAATTCAGACTCTGGATATTGCCGATATTACCGATTATACCTCTGGACACTGGCAGTGGTGGGATCAGGCAAAACTGTCCCGGCATCCAATCTGGACCGATCCTTATTTTGATAAGGGTGTAGGTAATATTATTATGGCTACCTATGCTGTCCCGTTTTTTTATCAACGCAAGTTCAGGGGGGTTGCAACAGTGGATGTTCAGCTGGAGATCCTGGAACAGAATGTAGATCAGCGGGTAGATACGGAGATGGATATCATAATTATTACCCGCAAAGGGGATTATATTTACCATCCTGATCCTGCACAGATTATGACTAATTCCATCTATAAGGATGCAGAAAAATACCATCGTCCCTTAATTAAGGAACTGGCGGATAAAATGACTTCCGGTCAGCGCGGTGTGATGAAGCTCAATGGCTGGGATACTGATACTCGCCAATGGGTTGCTTTTCATCCTATTGCCAGTACCCAGTGGAGTATTGCAGTCCGGGTACCGGAGGATGTGGTTCTGGCCAGGGTTCGTCATGAAGGCATTCGTATCGCCGTGGTTCTGCTGGTGTCTTTATTATTGATCCTGGTAACTGTCTGGCTGGTGATAGGAAAAATCACCCAGCCGTTGGCGCGTTTAACCGCCGGTGTAAAATCCGTTGCCGAAGGTAATCTGGATGCCGTGGTGGAAGTCAACAGCAATGATGAAATTGGTCTGCTGGCAGAAAGTTTTACCGATATGGCGGCCCGGCTGAATAAACGGGAACAGGATATCCGTAAGGCTCGTTCGGAAGGTTTCAGTCGTATGGTACAGGGTCTTAAGGGGCGTTATTTCTATTTTACCCATGATAAAAGCGGCCAGATATCCTATGTCAGTCCATCAGTAGAAAAAATTCTAGGTTATACAGCGGATGAATTTCAGAATTTTTTCAGAGAATATGTAACGGACAACCCGATTAATAAACAGGCAGCAGAATTGATCGAACGGACTTTCAGGGGCGAGCAGCAGGAAGCCTTTGAAATGGAGATCCGCAACCGAACCGGCGAAGCACTGCGTTTTGAAGTTATTGTGGTACCGGTTAAGGATGAAAAAGGTCGTATTATTGCCCTGGAAGGTATGGCCCATGATATTACTGAGCGGAAACGGGAGGAAGAAAAGTTCCGGGTACTGTTTGAAAGTTCATCCCAGGCAAACTTGCTGTGTTCCGATGACGGTATACAGGATTGTAATCATGCTTTTCTGGCTTTGTTCGGAATTAGAGACAAAAATGAGGTACTGGGTTCATATCTGTATTCCCTGGCTCAGCCAATTCAGCCGGATGGACGGGCGGCTTACGATATTATCAATGAGTTGATGGAACAGGCTGGACAGAGTGGTTATCAGCAATACGAGCTGGTATTTGAACGCATGGATGGTGAAGCTTTTCCAGCAGAAATTATTCTGACTGCAGCGGTTATGAATGATGAGCCGGTGTTTATTGCTATTTTACAGGATCTGACCGAAAGAAAGCTGACGGAACAGGCGATTATCGATGCCAAGGAAGCGGCAGAAGAAGCCAGTAAAACAAAAAGTGAATTTCTGTCTAATATGTCTCATGAATTAAGAACCCCCTTAAACGGGGTGCTGGGTTATGCCCAGATCCTGCAGAATGACCGGCAGGTAACAGCAGAGCAGATGGAAAGTCTGGATGCTATTAAAAGCTGCGGTCATCACCTGCTGACCCTGATTAATGATGTACTTGATCTGTCTAAAATTGAGTCGGGCAAAATGGAATTTAATATCAGCCCGGTGGATTTACGGGAACTGATTAAGGGGGTTTATGACATGGTCTCACCCCGGGTGGCTGCCAGAGGGCTGGAACTTGTGTTGGAACTGCAGGATAGTCTGCCCAGAGGGATTAAAACCGATGCTACAAAATTAAGACAGGTATTGATCAATCTGCTGGGTAATGCCGTTAAATTTACCCATAAAGGCAGCATAACACTCAAGGTGTTTGAACAGATGGATTTTCAGTCTGATAGCAGCCTGGAGCGGCGTATTCATTTTGTAGTAGAGGATACCGGTATCGGCATCCCGAATGATAAGCAGCAAAGTGTTTTTGATGCCTTTCAACAGGCTAAAGAGGGTATTGATGCCGGGGGTACCGGTCTGGGACTGGCCATTAGTCAGCGTCTGGTCAGAGAAATGGGGGGAACCAGTATTAGCTTGCAGAGTGAATACGGCAAGGGCAGTGCCTTTGCATTCTCCCTGCCGCTGATAGAGGTCAGTGATGCTGAACTGACGGTGCCGGCTCTGGAAAATGATGATGATACGAGTATTCCCCATTTACCGGATAATGTGCAAATGAACGCTTTAATTGTAGATGACAGGGAAACCAATCGGGATATCCTTAAGCGTATTCTGCAGGCTGCCGGTTTTAAGGTTATTATTGCCGTTAATGGTCAGCAGGCCGTGGAACTGACTCTGAAACACCGCATTGCACTGGTGCTGATGGATATCAGAATGCCGGAAATGGACGGCATTACAGCTACCCGGACAATACGGGAACAGATCGGCCGGCAGGCACAGCCCTGGAATGTGGTCATAATTGCCGTGACGGCCAGTGTTTTTCCTGATGCCTCAGAAACCCTGCAGGAGGTTCAGATGGATGACTTTATCGCCAAACCCTTTAAAATTGCTCAGGTTTTCCGCAAAATAGAACAGCATACCGGATTAAAATTTATCTGGGAGACCAGGAAGGGCTCAGCAGAGCAGACCACAGGCAATAGTGTAATAGCTATTGAACAGCACCTGGAGCAAAAGGATTTATTAACCCTGTTACAGCAGCTGCTGGAATCCAGTGAAGTCGGTGACATCAGGCAGATACAGAGTGTGTATAATAGCCTGCAGCATGTGGCAGAAATACCGGCTCATTTAAAACAACAGTTGTCTGGCAAGATCAAGGATTTTGATTTTACTGGTATTGCACACATCACAGAAGCCATCATTGCCGAACTTAAGGAAACAGACCAGTAATGCCTTCAAATAATGGGATCAGCCAGGAACAGGAAACTTTATTACTGGTGGATGACAATCCAACCAATCTGCAGGTGCTTTATCAGACCCTGGAAGGCCGCGGTTATAAATTATTACTGGCCAAAAATGGTGAAGATGCGCTTAATATTGCTCACAAGATTCAGCCGGCTCTGGTATTACTGGATATTATGATGCCCGGTATGGATGGCTATGAAGTTTGCCGTCAAATTAAGAATGATCCGGCTCTGGCTGATACTGTGGTTATTTTCCTGTCGGCTCTGGATGATGTTGAAGATAAGGTAAAAGGTTTTGCAGAGGGTGCGGTGGATTATGTGGCCAAACCTTTTCAGGCTGATGAGGTTATTGCCCGGGTTGAAACCCATATAAAAATCCGCCGGCTGGAACAGACCCTGGAGCAGAAAAACCGTCAGCTGGAAGAAGACAATGCCATTATTCTGGAATCCATGGGCGAAGGTCTGCTGGGTGTAGATAAGCAGGGGCGGATCACCTTTGTCAATCCGGCAGGAGAAAAAATTACCGGCTGGACAGAAGCCGACATGGTGGGTAAGGATTTTCATGCTCTGTTAATGCATACCGATCCCCAGGAACAGCGTTATCCCCGGGAGAAAAATCCAGTATTGCTGACGCTTCAGGATCACCAGGTAAGGCATAGTGATAGTGATATTTTCTGGAGCCGGGATGGACAGGTGCTGCCTGTGGAATTTACGGTGACAGCTATTAATGGAACCGTGGATATTAGCAGTGCCTGCGTGGTGTTCAAGGATATTTCTGAGCGCAAAGCGCGGGAACAGGCTCTAAATCAGGCCTTATCTACTGTTAAGGAGCTAAAGGAAAAACTGCAGGCTGAAAATGTCTATCTGCAGGAAGAAATTCGCACCGAACAGGATTATGGTGAAATCATCGGCCAGAGTGCTGCCCTGAAAAAGACCATGGAAGAAGCCCGCCAGGTGGCCATGACCGATACCACCGTTCTGATTAACGGTGAATCGGGTACCGGTAAGGAATCCATGGCGAGAGCCATTCACCAGTTCAGTCCGCGCAAAGACCGGCCGTTGATTAAAGTTAACTGTGGCGCCATTCCCGAATCGCTGGTAGAAAGTGAATTATTCGGCCATATTAAAGGGGCTTTTACCAGTGCCGTTAGTGATCGCACCGGCCATTTTGAACTGGCGGACAAAGGCACCATTTTCCTGGATGAAATTGGTGAACTGTCTCTGGATGTGCAGGTAAAATTACTACGGGTTCTGCAGGAGCAGGAGATTCAGCGGGTTGGCAGTGGTGAAGTCATTGAAGTGGATGTCCGTATTATTGCTGCTACTAACCGGGATCTGAAACAGATGGTGGATGAAGGTAAATTCCGCATGGATTTATTTTACCGTCTGAATGTTTTTCCCTTAACTGTCCCTCCCTTAAGAGAACGCAAATCCGATATCCCCCTGTTGCTGGCAAAATTTCTGTCACGCCTGTCCCAAAAACTGGGTAAGCCGCTTAAAGGGGTTTCTGAAGTGAGTATGGAACTGCTTATGGATTATGACTGGCCGGGTAATATTCGGGAACTACAGAATGTCATTGAACGTTCCGCCATTCTGGCCCGCAGTGATGTTATTGATATTGATGATGCCCTGGTACCGGTGACCTGCAGTAAATTGGTTATGGAACATGACAACGATAATGAAACCACCCAAGCTCGCTTTAAAACCCTGGCTGAAAATGAAAAAGATTATATTATCTCAGTGCTGGAAAAACTGAACTGGGTGATTGGCGGTAAAAAAGGCGCTGCGGAAGTACTGGATATTCCTTCAAGCACTTTGCGCTCAAGAATGAAAAAACTGGGTATTGAGAGACCGGAATAAAGGGATAAAAACAGATAAAAAGGAAATTTGGCGAGTGTACCCCACGCAGAGCGTGGGAACAGAAATTATTATCAATTAAGCCATTTTATTGGTATGAGGTCTGGATGAATCACTGCCTAGAACAACCAGGAGTGCACCTGCAATAAAGCCGATAATAACATTAACCCAGTTAAAGTCATTATTCCATACAAACTGGTCAATCAGTGAGCAGGCAATAGCAAAAAAAGTAGCTGTCGTCAGTAAGGTTATAATTTTCTTCATTGTTCTCTCCGCGTACTTACATTTTCAAAGAGCTTTTTTAAAAAGTTCTAAAATGTGTAAGTCTAAAGATATTTTATATTTATGCTTTAATCTTAATTTCTGTATTTATTGTAACGCTGTCAAAAAATAAAAGATGTAGGGATCTTCTGAAGTTTTTGTAAATATCGGCTTATTTTTTGTAAGACTTTTTGTAAAATTTTTTATCGCCTTATCCTTAATTTCGGGAATATCATAACTGTTTTTCGTGGCATATTTATGACAGAATGGGAGGCTTATTAACTTTCCGCTCTGCGAATAAAGTAAAAAGTAAAGGCACATGCTTGATACCATTAAAAAAATAGAAACCCCTGAAGGGGTGGAGCTGCCGCTTACCTGTGCCGGTTTTTATGTCCGCAGTATCGCCTGGCTACTGGATGCCCTGATCCAGGGAGTGCTGCTGTTTCTGCTGGGGATTGCACTGCCTTCTCTGGGTGATTTCGGTATGGGCCTGTTCCTGATTGCCGTCTTTATTATTAACTGGTTTTACCCGGTGTTATTTGAAATTTATATGCACGGCCAGACGCCGGGCAAAAAGGTAATGAAAATTCAGGTTCTGCTGATGGATGGTACGCTGGTGAACTGGGGCGCATCCATGCTCAGAAACCTGCTTAGAACCGTGGATTTCCTGCCGTTTTTTTATATTCTGGGTTTTATTTCCATGCTCTTTAGCAAGGACTTCAGACGACTGGGGGATCTGGCCGCAGACTCCATTGTGGTGTATAAACGC
>Ga0256831_1000156_pt1 | contig 35818 bp, 33 predicted proteins | sample 132544metaG_FD_189087 | JGI IMG/M metagenome (GOLD analysis project Ga0256831, IMG submission 189087) | Hydrothermal vent microbial communities from Lau Basin, Pacific Ocean - 132-544 | ecosystem: Environmental > Aquatic > Marine > Hydrothermal vents | place: Pacific Ocean: Lau Basin | collected...
GGCTATTCTCTTGAGGACTGCCAATTCTCTCCTCTGCAAGTTTTTGTTTTAGGTCCTGTATCAGCTCTATGGTCTCTACTGCAAGGTCCGTAAGGAGTTTTCTCTCTTTAGCAGGAAGTCTTTTTGCGTTGAGAGCTCTCGCTATCTGGTTGACGTTTGAGCCGATTTTTCCGAGCTCTCCGTGGAGCTCCCTGTATGCCTCGCACTTTTTCAGACATTCGGACTGTATCTGACGGAGTTTTTCAGGGAGCTCCGGCCTCTTCAGGTAGTCAAGGAGGAGCAGGTAGAGGAATTCTGAACGGGGGAGCTCTCCGCGGGCTCTCTCTACTTCCTCATACTGCCCTTCTGTTAATCTGACGGTTATTTTTTTCTCCCTGGCCATTTCCTCTCCTTTCCCAGGGGGTGCAGGGGGAAATTCCCCCTGCCAAGCGCTGCAACTTGCGCCAGCAAGTTGCGAGCTTGCCTATCTAACATCTCCGTATTCGGTTGAGTAAACTCTTTAATTGATTCACATCATTAGGTAGTCTATATATCAATTATATGTATGTCATCAGAGGAGGTTGGGAGTGATGAAAACTAAGGATTTAGTAAAGCTTCTCAGCGAGAAAGGATTAACTCCGGAACAGGTATTCAGAATTATTAAGAGCTCAGAATTATTAAGAGCTATGAAAAGCAGAAGGAAAGAGTTAAGAAATATCAGAAGGAGAAGTACTACAAGGTATCTATCTCCGTTCCCAGGAAAAAGTGGACAGAATCTCCGAAGAGCTGAACACCTCTGAAACGCTTGTTAAAAAATACCTGGCAGCTATAAAGGCAATAAACTCCGTTCCCAAAGAAGTCAGGGAAAGCATCAAGGAGGTTTTGAAGAAAGAGTCCAATTAACAGAGAACCGAAGGTAATCGAACCGAAAAATTGGAAAAAAAAGCTCAGTCATTGCTTCCATAGTTTTGGAAATAAACATCCAAAGTTCCTGAAAATACTTTCACGGTTAACACTCTCATACTGAAAAAAGTCGACGGAATAATGTCCAAATCAAACAAGAAACAAGAGAAACCATACTCTCAGGAAAATAACTCATAACCTCAAAAGTTATGAAGATAGCAAATCTTTATGCTTACGAGACTTTTTACTAGACTTAATAACTTCGTCAATGATGGCGTTCAGGTGTTCGTTTATTGATCGATAAGGACTGTCTATAAGCCATTTCTTATACTCTTTCAGTTTATTTTCTTCAATTCTAAGACTTATCTGGACAATTTTTCTTTCTTTCTTTCCCATCTCTCACCACTTGCAACTATAGTTTCATAGTTGTATAATTTTATTAAAACTATTGGGAGATTTTATCACATGAGAAAACAATTATTAAATAGACTCCAGGAGTTCCAGGAAGATAGCCTGAAAAAGCGAAAAATCAGAATACGCCTACGGCTTTTTATGGTTGTTAAAAATCTCTATACTCGTGTAGCTTTTCTGAATTTATATTTAGGAAATTATAAACCCGTTTTTCAGAACGACATGAACTGGAAGAAAGCAAACTTTACAAGAATTCTAGCAAGAAAAACGGAAGTAGAAGAAAAAGCAGTTTATTCCTTTTCTCTCAGAAGCTACAAAGATTTTATGTTTGAAGAACGAAAAAAGTACTGTAGTCACAAATTGCTCATTAACCAGACCAATCTCAGAGGCAGAAAAAACAAAGGATTTGCCGTCAGGTTTTGTTTCTATTACCTGAAAAAGCAAGATTACTTTAGGAAAAAGTGGAAGTTTACATTTTCTACTGCATGTACAAATCACAAAGTTTTTTTCCTAAACAGGACTAAAATTATTTACAACTAGCAGAAAAAAAAAGAATCTGGAAAGTTTTATTGTAGATAACGAATGAGCTAACAGAAGTTTTGATGATTATCTGTTCTGGTATGACAAGAAGGATATGTTCCAACTATTGAAGAGATGAAAAAAAGCAAAAGATTGGAGGAAAATAACTATGGCAATAAAAGTGAGAATTAAAGGAAGTACTACAGATCTAAGAAAAGCAGCATTTGATGAGTTAATGAAAAAATTTCAGAAGTGCCATAATGAAATATGGGAAAGTGGTAAAAGAGACCCTGCAACGGCTTTTGATGAGTTTAGCAAAATCCTAATGACTAAAATATACGATGAAAGATTTACACCAATGGGGAAACAATATCAATTTCAAATTCTTCCCGGTGATACTCCTACTAAAGTAGCCAACAGAATAAAAAAACTATATGACAAAGTAAAAGAACGAAATTCTAAAGTCTTTAAGGCTAAAATAAACCTTTCCAACAGAATTGTGTACGAAATAGTAAAGATTTTACAAGATATTTCACTACGAGCTACTGATCTTGATGTTAAAGGAAGAGCATTCGAAAAATTTCTTGGTAAAATGTTTAGGAACGAATACGGACAGTATTTCACTCCTAGAACAGTTGTAGATTTTATGGTTAAATTTCTTGACCCCGATGAACAAGACATAATAATAGATCCTGCTTGTGGATCTGGTGGTTTTTTGTTGTATTCAATGATGCATGTAATAGAGAAAATTAAAAAGAAATACAACGAAGACAAAGATTCAATAAATAGAATTACTTGGGAGTTTTCTCATAAACAGATTTTTGGAATTGAAATAAACGATAAAATTGCAAGAATTGCCATGATGGACATGATAATTCATGAAGATGGTCATACTAATATTGAATGCAACAATGCTTTGCTAGATTTTGATAAATTTGATAGGGTGAAAGATATTCGTCCAAATAAATATAGCATAATATTGACTAATCCACCTTTTGGTGCAATAATTAAGGACAAAAATATACTTTCCAAATTTGAACTAGGAAAGAGCAAGGTAAGTCAAAAATCAGAAATTCTATTTATAGAACGATGTTTAGAATTATTAAAAGAAGGTGGAAGATTAGGCATAGTTGTTCCTGACAGTATACTAACGAATTTAACTCTTCAACCTGTTCGTGATTTTATCCTAAAGAACTCAAAAATCCTAGCAGTTATCTCTTTACCACAACATACATTTACTCCATCAGGTGCCGGAATAAAAGCATCCCTACTCTTTTTGGAAAAAACAAAATCCAAACCAGATAACTATCAAGTTTTTATGTCTATCGCCAATCATATAGGATTCGACTCAGCAGGACGAGAAGACAGTAATGATTTACCAAAAATACTAATGGACTGGAAAAAGTATTCTTCTGGTGAAACAAAAGAATTTGATAAGTCTTTCTTAGTAAGCATCCAGGAAATAGTTTCGAACTTTTCTCCCGAAAAATATTTTAATTATTTTAAAAATAAAAATAATTGGAGTGTTAAAACTTTAGGAGAACTTACAAAAGCCATTTTTGTAGGCAAAACTCCCTCAAAAAGAGAGTATACCAATACAGGCTATAAGATAATAAAGGTAAGAGACCTAACTGGTAAAGGTATAGACTGGGACAATGAAGAAAAAGGATATGTATCTTTAGATTTTTTCAACAAGAACAAGAAAGCAAAATTAGAAGTAAATGATATTTTGATTATCTCTTCAGCACATCATCCCAAGTACATCGGAAAAAAAGTAGATATAGTTGATGCTATACCTCAGAGGTTCAAGAAAGGAGTTATTTGTTCTGCAGAAATTTTAGTCATTCGAGTAAATGAAAAGTTAATAGACCCTTACTATGTATTGCTATACCTTAAGTCAAAAGCCGGTTACAGAGCAATCCAATCATGCATTAGGGGACAAACAGCCCACATATACCCCAAAGACATTAAAGAGATAAAGATACCCTTACCTCCAAAAGAGATATATGATAGAATAAAACCGTTAATTGAGAGATTGAAAGAATCACTAATTATGAAGACAAAAGCAAGCGAAGAATATAGAAACATACTAAAAGATATAATGATAGATCTCGAGGAGGTCGAATAGATGGAAACATTAGAAACTTCAGAAGAACTTATAAAGAAATGTATCATGGATTTATATGTGAAGCCACGAAATTTGATTCTTGAATGGTCAAAAATCACAAACCAAACAAGTCAAGTAAGGCTAGCATATCCAGGACAACATTTGGCTTCTGTTATAACTGGGATAAAGGGAACAGGAACTGCTGCAAGAGGAGACGATTTATCAGATGGTAGTGAGGTCAAAACATGCAGTAGAGCAGACCAACTTAGTGAGTGTCTTAACTGTGGAACCAAAGTTTTACCTTGGCAACGAAAGTGCCCAACTTGCGGTTCTTCCAAAATAAATATAAAAACGGATTCTCACTGGATTTTTTCTATAAAAAGTGAAGATGAGCTCGCTTTTCTACTCAATGAAGTTCCTAGAATAATATTAATATTATTTGATAGAGAAAGTATTGAAAGTGAAACTATACGCTTACGAGCATGGGTAATATATCCAAAACATCCTTATGTTAAAGCATTTTTTGAAGAATATTATTATAACAACTATTTAAAAAAACTCCGAAATGGGAAAATACCTGCCCCATGTAATTTACATCCTCTTAAATATGATTTTTATATGATGGAACCTAACTTAATTTTTCATGCTGAAATAGATATAAATAAGTGCAAAGTGGATATTAAGTTTTGGAACATAGAAAATTCCCAACCTGAACCTATACCAATAAGTATCCTAAGAACAAGAGAAATAGAGGAATTATTTAAAGATGAAATTAAAAAAGGACTGACAATTAAAGAAATAAAACAGAAATATCCTTTCATTCCAGAAGAAAAACGCAAATTTCTTAAAATGCGACCCAAAATAGTCAAGGAATATAAGGAAAAATATAGAAGAAGATAATGATAAACATTAGTAAACATCTATATCTTACTCTCTTTGATCTATAAGCTTCCGAATAGGAAGTAGTAGGACACATAGAGCATTATAACTTCAAAAGGTAATATGCGACATTTTACGTAAGCCTATAAATAAAAGTAGTCTCAGGAGAGAATAGAGTCTTTTAAGCAAACGCTGGTTATGTAATAAAAAACATAGCTGATAATGTTGATAATCTTATATTCAATTCTTAAGCCAAGGAAATTTTACAAAATGTATTATCCTCAAAAGTTAAACCATATAAACTATATTTCAGGAACTCTTAGAAATTACTCCTTAAACTTATAACAACAACTTTGCGTTGTACCTTTATTTTACCAGCCAAAAGTTGTCGGGATCTTCTACTCCCGACAACTGTTTAGCCAGTTCCCTTGTTTCCAAAAATTCGGCTAATCTGTGAATTAAAAGCTGAACAGCTACTTTTTCTTTCGTGGAAGCTTTGTTTTCTAAGTAGTTAACAAGTGCTCGGATTCCCTGCATATGTCGGTAGATCATACAAAAAACCAACAGCCAGTCTGAGAATATCGTAGAAAATATCTCCTTTACACTTATCTAAAGGTTCAGTTGAAAACTTTCTCTCAAATTCCTCAACTACTACTAACTATTCCTCCAAACTTCTAACAGCAGCCTTGTAATGCATCCTTACCTTACCAGCCAAAAGTTCTCCGGATCTTCAACTCCGGACAGCTGCTTGGCCAGTTCTCTTGTCTGGTCAAATTCAGCTAATCTGTGAATTAAAAGTTGAACAGCAACTTTTTCCTTCTCAGAAGCCTTGCCCTCTAGGTAGTTAATAAAGGCCCTGTAGAGGTTCATCGGATTGCCTGCATAACTTGGCATATCATACAGATAGCTGGCAAGAACATATATGTTGTAAAAAGGATTTCCTTTGTATTTTCCTAAAGGTTCGGTTGAAAACTTCTTTTTAAATTCCTCAACTGTAATCCTACGCATTCGCTACCCCTCGACGATACAACAGTTTAAATTCCCATTAGAAATTATCCCCTATCTCACTAACCAGAAATTTTCCGGGTCTTCAACTCCGGATAACTGCATAGCCAGCTCCCTTGTTTGATCAAATTCGGTCAATCGGTGAATTAAGAGCTGAACAACTACTTTATCTTTTTTGGAAGCCCTGTTTTCTAAATATCTAACTACCATATCGTAAAGTTCCATTGGATTTTCTACATATCTCGGAAGATCGTAAAGAAAGGTAGCAAGACAATGTATGTTATAAGTCAAATCTCCCTTGTATTCCCTTAAAGGTTTAATTGAAATCATTCTCTCAAATTCTTCACTTGTAATCCTACGCATTCCTAGACCTCTTAAATAAGCCACAAGTTCCCTACTGTTAAGTTCTTAATCTTCCAAATTACTGTTCCAATAATCAAGAATTAGAAATTTCCTTCTATAAAGAGAATTTTAAAGCTTCTCAGTCAGCTTCTTTCGTTTACCCCACTTATGGCCTTCTCATAAGGAAATACAGCGTGAATAAGGTGAATAAGATACCGAACCACCATTACCAGTTTTCTGTCAATTTACGGCATATAACAGTATCCCAATATTTAATATCGCCCATTAGCCCCCTCCCTCCCTGAAGCAAAAAGTAGGGGAGGCACAAAGCAGAGGGCACGATGGGCTTACTTAAAACTACTGGAGAGTTGGAGGATTTAAAGTGACAGAAAACTGGATAGGAGGAAACATTATGAAAAATGAAGAAATCTATGCACCTGTTGAAGGATTTACTTATGCCCTAAACAGAGCAGTCAAAGGAAGAAAAAATCCAGTTAAAAAAGCTACCAATTTGCTAAGAGAGAAAAAGAGTTTAAATGATAATCTAATACTACTATTCTTTGATTCCTTCTTGGGAAGCAATTTCTCTAAGGAGAATTTTCTGAAATTAATACACAAAGAAAGTGTAACTATACTAACATTGAAAGCCTGTGAAGAAAAGAAAAATCTCCCAACAATTATTTCTCTTTTTGGGAACGATAATAGAAGCATTATTAATGCCAACTTAGGAAAGGTTATTTTCAAGGAGAGGAAAACGCTAGACTACGAAATCTTGATAGATAAATTCTTGGAAATATACGAGCTTAAACCATCCTACATTTTCTTAGACTCTACAACCTTAAGAACTGAAAATAACCCATTCTATTCGTATGTTCTCGAACTGTTTGCAGTAGGATTCGCACTTACCCTACTGCATAGATTAGAAAATTCCGTTTTAGAACTGGTTCTAACAGAGGAAGTTTATAATGCAATAAGAGAAAACCTTGAAAATAGCTTCTTTGTAAATGAATTTTCAAACGAAAGCAAAAACTGCATTACCCTTTTAGTATCTCCTTATGTGCCTGAGGAAGAAACAGAACCCACAATCTTTGAAAGCGAAACTAAAGAAAAATTAGTAGATCTACTCTTTCTACTTCCCGCAAAACCAAAAGTAAAGAAAAAGAAGCTACAGCCGTTAAAGAAAGTATCTTTCGAGAAACTATTTAACGCAGAAGCATTTGTAATCCATACAAATATCCTCAATGTTCCTGATTCCTTCCAAGCAGACAAAATAACCAAAAATATCAAAATAATTAGCAGGCACCATTTTAACTCATGGTTAGTAAACAAGGATTTTTTCCGTCGCATCAAGGACAGCCATGTGAGCCACGAAATCAAATTCTTTCTGTATAAGAAATATGGAAACAGAATCAACAGCAAAACTTTCCAAATACTTAGAAAAAATGACTTCTTGATCTCCATCAGAAAGAACACATTCAACATCGTTTATATCTTAGAAGCTCCCGAGCACGACAATAGTTTATACATCCCTAACAGCAAACTAGCCAAGTTTAGCCCTACTCCCTTTCTAAAAGCAAAAATAAATCCCATAAAGTTAGCAATAATCCTGTCTCCTCTTACCAATAAAGAGTTTAACAAAACCATTTCTCTTAATGATGCAAAACAGTTTATCTATGAAGTAACTAATCTAGCTCTAGAGCAAAGACTATTTTGCTCTCAGGAACTTCTTGAAGCATTTTATTCCACCAATTCTTCTAATAAGGAAGGTAAGGAAAATTCCTTTCAGAAAATCCTGAAAAAGTACTTCAAATAGGAGGAAGTCATGCTTAGACTCGCTACTAGGTATCTAGCAGATCTAATCAGTGAAGAAGTTATAGGGCAGCGCAAAGCTATAGAAACCATACTATCAGCTATCTGCGAAAACTTTGAAGCATACGCACAGGGAAAACCCATGAAGTTAAACAACATTCTTTTAATGGGTCCCACAGGGTCTGGAAAAACCCAAATAGCCAGAAGCATTACCAAAATCCTCGACATACCATTTGTCAGAGTAACAATGGCCGACTACACGCTGACAGGCTACAAAGGAAGAGACGTTCAAGAAATTGTTACTGTCGACCTTTACAATGCTATAAAATCTCGCCAGCAAAAGAAAATAAAAAAGATGATCCTCAGATATGAGATAGCTACGTCTGTATTGGAGGTTTTCAAAGAAGAAGAAGAGCCTTCCTTAAGATTTAAGGTAGCCGCTGAATTCGCTGCACTGTTCGTATTTCTAGGAACTGTAAGAGCTGAAAGAATGATAAGAAAAAGATATAAAGACAAGAAAGAAACAAAAGAACTTATCGAAAAATTAAAGAAGGTCTTTAGAGATATTGAAGAAGCGTATGTATCTACCATCTTAGATACTAGGTTAGAAACGGAAGAAAACTTAGAATTTGACGGATTCCTTCAAAAACCCTTCGGGATTATCTTCATTGACGAGATAGACAAGATTTTAATTAAGGAAAGAGATGACGATGTTAGTTTTTATAGACCTATTCAGGAATTTATACTTACAATGATAGAAGGTACGAAGGTAACCGCAGATAAAGGAACTCCGGTTGATACATCTCACGTAACATTTATACTATCAGGAGCTTTCTCAGAACACTCACCTGACGAGTTTATTCCAGAATTGAGAGGCAGACTCAATGTAAAGGTTAACATCAATAAACTTACCTACAAAGATTACCTCAAGATAATAAAAAAAGAAGGAATTAATGTTTCAGAAACATTCAAAAACTATCTAGTTAAGATAGACGAAAGTTCATTTGAGGAGCTAGCCAGAGTCTGTGAAAGATTAAACGAAAAGGAATACACAGGAGCTAGAAGAATAAAGGAAGTTCTCTCCAAGCTTAACCGAGCCTTGAGCCGAGAGATCCAAGAATCAAGCTCATTCCCGATAGTGGTTGATAAATCGTTTGTCAAATGGGCTATCAATTTTGAAGCACCTGAAGAACCGTTAAACTACTGGAAGGACGAAGAATCACCAGAAACTTCCTCTAACAAGAAATTAGAGAAACAGCTCTACAGTCTCCTCCCATCTGGAAAGGAAAAAGAAGAAGATAGAATTCTGAGTAAAAAGGAAAACAGCAAATTGCAGGACATACAGTTTAAGGTACTGCTAAACCATTACAAAGACCTATTAGCTAAGGAAAACTACATACTGGACTATCACTCCTCCGGACACGACTTTCCTCCCCTTTTTAAAACAGACTCAACCGGTAGAACTATTATTGAGACACTGATAGACGAAAATTACATACAAGAAATATCAGAAAATACTTACAACAAGCTGGTAAACTACATCAAGAAGTATGAAAAAACACGAAAGGAAAAACTTATAAGTAAGTTAACGGAACTAACTGAGTTAAATGACATCGTAAAAGAAATACTGGATGACGACATTCCATTTTAAATCCCATAAAAAGGAGGTGAATCATGAAAAGTTGCTTAGACACTTACAAAAGCTGTTACCCAGAATGCCTAGAAACAATTGACAAATTAGTAAAAGCTGCAAATGATCACATAGACAAAGGAAATGGTGGCGATCAAAAGAGTAGTTCCAATATAACTATTTCTAGTTCTAACATTTCTACTTCCAACAACACAAAAACTATTGAAGTTCCTTCTTCCAAAAACTGCTTAGAGGAATTAATCAATAAAATCTCGTCAGGTAAAAGCAACGCATCACCGAAGGCTATTGTAGAAGACTTCATAAAGTGCATAGATAAGCTTCTAGAAATCATAGAAGGAAGAATTGAGAATCTTTACAAAACAGAAGAGGAGATATTAGACTTTCTTAATAATCCTGAGAACCAGTCATGGAAGAAAATTGAAAGAGATAAGTTCTTCAGGTTCTACAACAAACTTAAAACCCTACCTCCTCAACCAAGTACAGATGAGGATACAAAAAGAAACTCTTTTCCTTATCTATTTTTGGAATTTCAGGCTGAGCCAAAAGTCTTCTGGAATCTGATGCATAATCTATCTGCAAACTTACTCTACACTACTAAAAGCCTATTCTGTCTACAATCTTTGATCATATCTTTGATTCCATGTATGGTCGCCAGACTATCATCAAAAGACAAACTCAAATATCAAGAAGCATTAAATAGAAGAGTTCACTTAATCTCAACTCTGATAAACAGAATCACGAGAGAATTCGGTTTCTTTACTGCAAGAGGATGTGATCTTATTAATTCTAGTAATCTCATTAATTCCGTTAGTGTTTCCCGTTTCAATTACTATTGCTTCATATCTTCCCTTTTCGAAAACCCCAAACAAACACTCAGATTTGCAGAACATCTAGTATCACACTGTGGTCGTAATGCACCAATCGACTTTCTCAAAAAAGCTATTTCAGATGCCCAAGATCCTAAAAATAATGGAAAAAGTCTCGTAATATAGTAAAAGGGGGCTCTAAGAGCCCCTTTTTTAGCAATATGATCTAAAACCCTTCCTAATCCTCTTTTTGTGAGCTCAATTTTAGAGTAATAACTGCCAGGTCGATTTTTAGACATACTCTACTTCCCTTAGAATTCGTTTCCTTAAATAGGGCTTAATTGTTTTCTTATTAGTTAGATGAACTTTCCTTCCAAATATTCTTTCAAGCTCCTCTTGAAGCTCTATATATCTAAATAGACTTCTCATTTTTTTAGGATCATAACTTATCAGTATGTTTTCATTATGTTCATCCCTAACTACAGAACCAAAAAGTCCTATTTCCGTAACTCCATACTTCTCCTCAAGGTAGGGCTTAAGTTCTTTCAACTTCTTAAGAACAGTCTTTTTATCTACTAGCATTTACTCCCCCCAACACCTTTATTTAGTTAATGAGACTATGCCTACAATCTATCTTAGGTAGAGACAAAAGCCGGCAGTTCTACAATCCCTAAAGTCATCCCAATCCTCGCATCACATTAATTGCAACCTCATTGGGTATAATTCAATATACACAAATAGAATAGTATTACATGCAATTACTTGCTTTCTATTGCAATATACATTAATGTAAACATACAAACTGCAAATAGGAGGAAAACATGAACTACCTGATAGCCGACATAGGATACGGAGACACCAAGTTCGCCTACGAGGAAGAAGGGAAACTCTACCTCGACAAGTTTCCGTCAGCAATAGTGAGAAGAGGGCCTGAAACCAGAACTGTTGATACGGAACTGGCAGGTCTGAAAGGAGAGAGTGGAGAGCTCGTTTATAACAGTACAGTTTATGTCGTAGGAGAAGAAGCTCTCTTTGAAGGAACGCCCATTTCTACTAGAAGGAAAGACTTCATCCCTCGATTTTCACCTATTATTGTTGCAAAAATAGTTCAGTCTCTTGGCAAAGAATTTGAAGGGATAATTATCTCTGCGGCCATATCAGATCTAACCGAAGAAAATCGAAAAGCCATCAAAGAAGCGCTATCCTCATTCACCGTTAACGGCAGAAACTTTAGCTTTTCTGACATAAGAATTTTCCCTCAGGGCTACGGTATCTACAGGGACGTTTTTCCTCAAGACCATCAAGGGCTTGTTGTCGTTGCAGACATTGGGTTCAACACTATAGATATATCAACCTACATGGCCGGAAAACCTGTCAGAAGAAACATACTAGGACTTCCGGGCTACGGAACCAGCAGAGTAGTTCAGAGGCTTATTGACAGGGTCAGGCAGGAGCTCGGCGAACCTGTAACTGAAATAGAGATCAACAGAGCCCTTCAAAAAGACAGGAAGCTCCGAATATACGGCAGAACGGTTGATCTTTCTGAGTGGTTCGAAGAAGAAAAAGGGTTTTACGCAGAAGATGTTCTTACTCAAATAGAGAGTTCTCCAATCGGCCAAGTCTGGAAAAGAGCAGATGCAAGAATAATAGGAGGAGGTGGTGGTTATTTTATTCCTCAAGAGTTTGCTGAGGAGATGAACATAAAAATCCCGGAAAAGCCTGAGTTTTCAAACGTACGAGGTTTCTGGAAAGCACTTAAGGAGGCAAGTAATGGCTAAGAAGAAGAAAGTTCCTATTAGCATTTATATTTCTGAAGACATCGCTGAAAAACTGTCAAAGGTCAAGCACGGATTTAAAAGTACTTTGATAGAAAAGCTGTTAAGAGAATTCTTTGAAAAGGCAGGAGAAGATGACAAAGTGATTATGGCTTACGTACTGGGTTTAGATCTTCCTCCAGATAACAACGAGAAAACACAAACCACCCCTATCGAGTTCAAAGATACATCTAAGGAACAGAAGAAAGAATCGCAGCGAAAAGAAAAGAAAATTTCACTGCCCGACGAGAAAGAATTTTTCGGATAAAGATTGTCTATTTTTACAGAGGGAGTCCTAAAGAAGGGCTCCCTATCACAAGGAATCATTCCAAAACTTTAGAAGAATCTAAGTAACTCTTCATACGATATTTTTTCTGCCTGACTAATAGACATAAAAGTCAAAGTTTTTCAAACAACTATGATTATATTTTAAAACAACCGCCATTCTACCGGCAAGACAAAAACTATTAATAAGGCCAGATCTGACAACGAAATCTAAAGTTCTCTTTTGTAAGTTTGTTAAACTCTTCATCGCTTATTCCCAATATTTCCTTCCAGAAGCTCCTGCTCACCTTATCAAGAAGATGTAGCTCTTTCCTAAAAACTTCTATAAGCTTCTCCTTTCCATAATCCCTATAAACCTCTACAGGATCGTCCCAGTTCATCCGTCTTGCAATAAGAACTTCCCTGCTCCTCTCCCCATCCCAGCTATATTCAAGTTCCTTTTTCTTTATATCTTCCGACTCATCTACCTTCCCTGCTCCCACAGAGTCCACCAACTGAACTACCCTACTGTCTTTACCAAGGCCCTTACCTACGAGCTCATTAAATTCCTCATCGCTTATTCCCAATATTACTTTCCAGTAATTCCGGCTCAACTTATCCAACTCTGTTACCTGATTCCTAAATACCTCTCTAAGCTTTTCCCTTCCGTAGTCCCTATACACCCTTGCAGGATCATCCAAGTTCATTCTCCTCGCTATAAGTACTTCTCTTCTTCTCTCTCCGTCCCAGCTGTACTCAAGTTCCCTTTTCTTTATTTCCTCCTGCTCACTCACTTTACCTACTCCCGTAGAATCTGCCACTTTTAATTCTCCACCCAGAAATCATCTACAGCATGTTTCGGAATAAAAATTTTCTCCTTCTCATTGCTCGGGTTTGACAGAACATAATAAAAACCCGAAAGTCTAAATCTATTTAAAAGCCCCGTTATTTCCCTGCCGTCCTTTAGAGCTAAGGTAACTAACAGCTCTTTCTCTTTTCTCTCCTTAAATTCCTGAAAAATAAACTTAGCTATCTCTTTAGCTCCCTTACGCCAAACCCCTGCCTCGTGAGGAACGACAGGTTCCCCCTCAAAAATCAAATTCTCAGGATAAGGCCCGAAAACAGTAAAAGCAGAAAGTGAAAGTTTGTAAACAACACTATACTCATGAATTCTGCGAGGCTTCTTACCTCTCAGCAAACTGGATTTGTAGAGAACCAAAAAGTAAGAGTAATACTTAACGAGCTTCCACTCTTCCCCACTAGAGGCATAAGGATAAACAAAAAATTTCTTACCTTCTGCAAAAGGAAAACCTTCGGAAGGAGGAAGTTCAGGAAGAATTTCCTTGAAAAATCTAACAGCACTTCTACCAGTAAACTTAAGCCTGCCTACATTCTGAAGAGAAACAGACCCATCAGAAAGAACCAGCCTCCGATTAGGAAGAGAATACGAAAGAAGCCAAACCTCCCCTCTAACCCTCCCAGAAAGCTCCACCAAGTTAAAGGTGACCCGACTCTGCTGAAGAAGGAAATAAAGAAAACCATCAACAACACTTTTACCAGACACAGCATCCTCCTCAGAAACAGAAAAAACAGAACATCCTACGAAACGGAAAATAGAAAAAACTCTACTACCGTAAATATACCCGTTACTCCGAGGAAATTCTCCCCTCCCATCCCAACCACCACCCATAGCTCTCTCTCTCTTTAAAAGAGAGAGAGAGTTATTATATATGGCTAAATTATCTCCCCTTTCCATAACAAAGCTTATTTCTTTTTTGGAGTTAGGTTTTAACTCTAATTCCACTTGATACATCGTTTCACAACCTACTGCTTTTCTAACCGGAGTCACTTCTGTTTCCACAAACTTATAAATCTTCTTGGGACGTCCCCTGCCACGACGATTGAAATCAGAGAGCACAATTCCTTTTTTCTCAAGTCCCTCCATTACGAGATCGCAGAGCCACTTCTGGTTGTAAAAGACTTCTCCAAGAAGCTCCTGTCTGGATACTGTTTTCCTTTTCATTAGTTTTCTTAGAACCAGTCCTTCCCACTCCTCCCTTGTTTTTCCAAACCACTCAATCCTTTCTGGCATCTCAAAGATTAATTCCCTTGCATACTTCCAGCCTTTTTCGATGTCTTTTTTCTTCTCTTTTCCTAAAAGTTCCACAAGAAACTCAGTAACCTCATTTTCTGGTAGATTTAAGTACTTAGCCCAGCCAATTGCAGGCTGAATGACATAGATATAACGATAAGAACTCCTTTTCTCTGCTAAAACGAATACTCTCCTTTTCCAGAGTTCTAAAGCATCAAGTACTTCTTTTTCTAGCTTCCTAACAAATGCTGGTGCTTTAAGAATTTTGCACTTCTTCTGTTTCTTTACAGGAGGTTTTTTACCCCATATCCATTCGGTAAGATTCTTTCCGTTAAATTCGTAAAGATTAAGCTCTTTCTGAAGTTCCTTAACATTTCTGTAGAGCCTAAAGAAACGGTTTTTTCCGTCCTTTTCTTCAATAACTTCATAGCTATAAAGAGGAAAATCCTCGTAGAAAACAGGATGATTAAGCCTGTAAACAAATGTAGGGTCGGCCTTAAGTCCCTTTCTCTCAAAAAATGCATAGATGATTGCAAGGAATTCCTTAGCTCTCTTTAGATCTTTTGTTCCGTCAAGAAGATAAATGTAAACCCTGAATCTTCCAGACTTGGTCCTGTATACCTGATAACCTACTCTTATTCTTATTCTGTTTTTCAGTTCTTCCCATGCAGGATAAACTTCATTGAAAGGACTATCTATATCTATAACTACCGTTTCATATCGATAAATGGAAGAATCTCTTAGAAGCCCGTATTTCTTAACGAGATCAACTCTATCTATACTCCCTTTTCGATATTCCAGCCAAAATTCCTCAGGTACATAAACGGGCTGGGGAAGGATCAGAGGGTACAAGTTAAGTTCTTCTAGATCCCTTAGAATACTGTCAAAAGTCGGTTTAGTTCTTACTGGAATAACTCCTACAGGGATTCCAAGAGAGGGATCGTAAAGCTGCAACAGGTAGCAATGCTGTTTTCTGTATCCTTCTGAGAACTTCTTTGCTCTCTTTTTTCTTACTTTTCCTCTTATCTTCTTTTCTTCGCTTAGCCCTACTCTCACTTGCTCCTCCGCTTCTTCCGCGGAGGAGCCACCACTTAAATCCTCTTGCCTTTATCCCCAATTTTGGCTATTATTTTAGTAGTAGCTTGCGAATACCCATTGTAGTTGGGGACAAAGCTGGGGATAATTGGGGATAAAGGCAGACGAGGAGTGGTGGCTCCTCGCTGCCTAATTTTTTTGCCCAACCAAGAACTAGAAGCACTGGAAATATCCCAAATACCTAATTTATCAACACTTGCTTTTAAGGTTACTTCTACAGAAGTTTTTCTCCTTTCAACCATCACCCATCTTGCTCCTTAACGAATCTAATTTTACATCAACAAGAAGCCTAAATAAAACCAAGACGAGGACGAGACTCCCTTCCTTTTTCTCCATCAATAACATCAAACGATAAGAGTAACTTGAGGAGTTTTCTAACAACTTTTGCATTGACAATGACTTCTTTCCTGTCTTCCAGCAAAAGCTTATCAATTATGTAGTTCATCACCAGATACACTAATTGTTCTACACGCCTCGCCCCTAAGTATTCAATTTCATTAAGCTCCTTGCAAGCTATAGCTAATTCTCTAATAGCAGACATAGTTATTTTTACATTCCATCTATTTCTCAAATATCCAAATACAGAACTAAGTTCAAGTTTCCTCTTAAGTATCCTCAAGTAAGCTTCAAAATCAAGCTCTTTTACCTCTGTTATAACTGGAAATCTACCTTTTAACTCTCCGATTAAATCATCTGAGTTTACATCAGCAAATGTTCCAGCAGTTATGAATGTCATATTTTCAGTAGACACCGAAACAGGCCCTTTACGAATATTTTTTCCTTCTATTAGAGTTAAAATTTGTTTTTGTAAATTTTTATAAAAATCCTCTACATGGGGACCCTTAAGAAAAATCTTATCAAATTCGTCAATAAATATAACTGAGTACTCCATTAGATACCTTACTTTTTCATTTTTTCTTAAATGTTTAAACTTTCTAAATTCCCTTTCATACTGCTCCTTAACAATCTCCTTGAAGGTTTCTTCTGTAATATTAATATCATGCTTAATATGATCTTTATTCATACTTTCCAATAACAACTCTTCTTCAACTGATAGAACCATCTCTTCAATTTCCTTTATGTTTTCAGGAGTAAGAGGAATTTCCTCCCAAGAGTCATCATAAAAATCAAAAACTGCCTCCTTTTTATCCTGATCTCCAGCAAAATTCTTCTCTTTCTCTTTGGTATCTTCCATCACAAATTCCATTAGATCTAAAATTCCCACATTATTCTCGATCATATATTCCGAAATATGCTTATCAGAAGAGTTCAATAGTGCATAATAAGTTTCTCTAAGAACTAATAGTTCGGAAAACCTTTCCCAGTATTCATCCAAATTAGCAAGAACTTCGTTATAAAGGTGCACAGTAACTATTTCATCAGGATCGCTTCCTTTATAACCAGTCAAGGTAAAGTCTGTAGCAGAAACCCTACAGAAAGGAATTCCCAATATTTCTGCTAATGCTCTAGCTAACTCTGTTTTCCCTGAACCTGTAGGTCCTTTAAGCAGAACATTTTTCTTGTTAAAAGTTTTTCTCTGTTCTTCAGTAAAAAAGAGCCTAATCAGATTCATAAAAACAACTTTTGTTAAATTTTTTTTAGCTCTTTCTTGACCGAATACTCGTTCATTCAACTTCTCAAGAACAAACGCTGGCTCCAAAAGCATCTCTTCCTCCCTACATATGTTCTGCGTTTTCTTTCTACTTAGGAAAGTAATCCCCTCTCTATCCAGTGTCAATAGTAATCTGATTTACTAATTACAACTAGTATGGTATATAGAGGCACGCTAAGTATTTTATTATTTTGCTATATAACAATAGTTTATCTATCAAAATAAGATATTTGGTAGAATTAGCGCCACCATACCTAAAACAAGGAAGCTCAAGCATGAACACTAACAAGCTTGCCTTAAATGGATTCAAAATTGAGGAAAAATACATAATTGATACAATATACAGATTCAAATTATCGTTTATAAATGAAAATGATGATGCGATTTACAAAAAAGTGAGAAAATATTTCTCAGCCACACCCCTATCACCTTTTCAGAATCTTCGCATTGAAGTTGCTTCTTACAAAAAACCTGAAGGTATTCCTTTTGAGGAAAAAAGACTAGTAGACTTACCTGAATATAAACAGGAAGAGTTGATTTTGATGCTATTTCGCTGGGAATATAAAATAGAAAGGGAAATTTCTAAGTTATTACCTCCTCCAAGAAGAGCAGAGAACGATATACTTTTGATACCTGAAATTAAGAAGCTATCAGTAAAAAAAATTAATGCAAACTTTTATCTGTTTTTTGACATAGGTTATAGAGTTCGACCTCTAAAAGACATATATGAGCTTGCTAAGGAAAGGAAAATCTCCTATGAAGAACTTAAAGGTAAAACCGTCATTTACGATCCGTTTGGCGGAGGAAAAGGAAAAAGATCTATAGCAACAGTCAAGAACATAATCTTCAATCCTGATAAAAAGGATATTGAAGAACTTAAAAACTATATAGCTAACAAGGAAGGGTATGAAATTAAAGAAATTCCGGAAGATTCAGCTATATTGATTTTAAATTACGGTAACAAAAAGAAGGATTATCATACTCTTCCATCTTACTGCTATTTGGACATAAGAAAGCCTAAAAGTCTGTCAGCTATTTCTAATGAGGAACGAAAGAGAATCTTAACTAAAGTTGCTCTACAACTTCCATACATTGAAAATACACCTCTAACTGTGCCATACAAGTCACTTAAGAAACCGAAATATTTAGTTAAACTTAACAATGAAAGTACCAAACAGGTAAGCTCCCTAAAAGAAGTTCTGAACTTTCCAGCGTGGTTTGTTCCACCTCAAATCAGGTCTCAAAAAAACATTCCTATTCTGCTATTGATAGACAAGAACTTATCCATCAGCGAAACAAAAAGATTCGTTAACACCCAAATTAAAAAAGGCTACCTAAAACTAAATATTCAAGGAAACAGCTTCAGATTTGATCCGGTACATACAGAGCAAGCTGATTTCGAAAATTTCACCTTTCCCGACAGCCTCAACAGTATAATTTCAGGAAACCAGAAAATCTACTTCGCCCTGTGTATCCTCAAATCCGAACTACTAGAAGAAGTTTATGATAGAGTCAAAAGAATCTTATTCAGCAAAAACATAATAAGCCAGTTAGTAGTGTTTAAAGAATGGAAGAAGAGAAGTTCTCTTATTTCTCAGGTCTTAAAGTTCGACATCTACTCAAAACTTGGTATAAAATTTTTTTCTTTAGCAGAGAAACTTCCTTATGATCTAATCATAGGAGTAGACGTAGGAAACGATAGGTTTGGAAAGAGAACCAAAGCTGGGTGTGCAACCGTATTCCTCAATAACGGAACAATAAAAACAATTATTCCTCTATCCATAGATAGCGGTGGAGAAAAAATTGATTTCTTAGGAGAAATGCTAGAACTAATAGTAGAAAAATTCAATCTAAAAGATAAGAAAATACTAGTTATAAGGGACGGAAACATTTATAATACAGAACTTAACAATATAGTTCAATCTCTCAGTCTAAAAATCAGGAATATTGAAGTAGAAATTGTTAGTATAAAAAAGAATCATCCTTTTAGAATTCTAAGTGATTCAGGAAGAAAAGCCGTCGTTTTGAAGAAAAACGAAGTTTTACTGCTTCCACACAGCACTAAAGGAGCAAGATCTTTGCTGATCAATCAATTATTTTTTATAAAGGATGGAGAAATATACAGTAAAGACATAACTTTTACGCTAGTATCAACTCTCTACAAGCTAACAAAACTAAACTTTTCAACTCCCTTCAGAGAGGAAAACTTTTTCAGATTACCCGCTCCGTCACACTATTCCGATAAGTTCGTAAAAGCTTTAAGCCGGAACTGGCCAGTAGACAGAAGTTTACTGGAAGCAGGTGCTTTGTACTTTATATAATAAACTTTGGTAGAATATTAGTAATTCAACTTACTGAATAATGAGGACTGGATTGGAAGCCCTAAAAGAGCTCTTAAATTTGGCAAGAAGGCGCTTTAACATCAGTAGAAAAGAGAAAGAACTTCAGGAAAAATACCTTATTGAAATTTACAAGAAAATAAGAACCATCTCGAAAGAGGAAATTAAATCTTTAAACTCCTCATCAGAATTAAAAAAACTTCTAGAAATTTCCCCTTCTACCGTTTTGAAACTCCTACAGGATCTAGAAATGACAGGAGAAATTAACATTTACGACTTCCTTCTCACAGCCGAAGAGCTGGGATTTAAACTGTTACATCCCTGCTATCCTAAAGAGGTACTAGAGCTTATAAGCTCAATACTCTCGCCTTCTCCTTCGTCTTCTGTCTACAACCCGTATCCTAACGCTTACGGTGTTGCTTACTGGCTGTCAAGTAAAATAGGATGTAAAGTAATCACAATAGATCCGTTGGAAACAGAAATTCCGAAATTACTAAATGAAAATTTAAAACAAAAAATTACATATAGTTTTGGGGAACCGCTCTGTATGGAACTCAAAGAAAAATTTGAATACTCATTTTCTTTTATCTGGAAAACTGAGTTTCTAAGGGACATGTGCAATGATCCCAACAAACGAGAATGGAGGGAAATCGCCCTAATCGAACATTTACTAAAAGTTACAACAAAAAAAGCAGCAATGATAGTACCGGCTAGCTTTATGCTTAAACTCAAGTCTCCCTATGTTAGGACACGAAAAAAACATATAGAATTTCTAGATTTAGTAATACTGCTACCTAACAATATTTTTTTTAGCAGCAGAACTGACTTCTGCTTGCTTCTATTCAATAAGGAAAACCCTCAAAAAGAACTTATTCTCTTTGATGCTTCTTCCCTTTACGAAGAAAGTTCAGCAAGAAAAGCTAACATACTAGATACGCAGACAATACTTAAAACCCTTAATAGGAATAGTAATGGAGAGTTCCTTTTACAACTTCCCAAATCTAAGCTTTTAAAGTTCGATAAGCTGGCCCGTATTCATCCTAAAATTCTTAATAAAGATAATATAGAACTATATGCTACTTTTAATGCTATTGAGAAAAAACAACATTTATCAGATGTAGCAGATATAATTTCTTCCCCCTTTTCAGGAATAGGACTGAAATTTATGAGAAAAGGCCAAAAGGAGTACAAAATCTCAGAAATCCAGCTAAAAGATATATCTGAAAGTGGAATTATAGAAAAAGCTTCCACAAAGAAAAGAATTCACACTGATTCAGATTACTGGAAAAGAGCCATAGTAAAAGAAGACGATATCATTATTTCCATAAGAGGAACAACAGGCAAAATAGGAATTGTCAAAAACATACCGGAAGGAGAAATATGGCTACCTTCTCAAACTTTAGCAATAATAAGACCACGAAAAATTGATCCGAGAGCCTTGTTCGTTTACTTACGATCCCAAATAGGCCGGCATCTAATTAAATTAATCGAATGTGGAGAAACAATCGGCTTTATTCCGATAAGATCTCTTAAAAAACTTGAAATTCCAGCATTCTCAAAGGAACAAGTAGAAAAACTTATAGAAGCATATGAAAGAGAAAGACAGGGCTACCTCAAAATAGAAAAGCTGAAGAAGGAAATAGAAGAGTACAAAAACTCAAAACTAAATCAAATCCTTCAGCAGCTACAAAACCCCTAAGAAACCCTTACCAGCATAGTAAAGGGAACGGCAACTCCGCTTACAACACCACTACCTGTCCTCAACAGAGGTAAAAGAGAAACGATTTCCTCACTAGAAAATTCTAAAGCATTCTCTATAGAAGCCAAGTCGCTGGAATTCATTATCCTGAATATCATCTGAGTATTCGCCTGTGACAGAACAGTTTTACTAACCTGTGCAGGCCTCTGACTTACCAAAATAAGGCCTAGATTAAATTTTCTGCCCTCAGTAGCGATTCTAGCAGCCATCTTAAGGGATAAATTAGTGCTGTCTGCTGATACATCACCCGTTCCTCTTTCGGGAGCAAAATTATGTGCTTCTTCAAGTAGCAAAAGTCTTCTTTTTCTATCTTCTTTATTTTTTTTAAAAAGTTCTGCCATAAGCAAGCCTGCTATGTTTATCCTAGTTTTTGGATCCATTATTTTCTTAAAGTTAAGAATTTTAATGATTTTCTTACTGCTTTTACTCCTCAATAAATCCTGAATGTAGAGGATAACTTGCTTCTGTCCACCTGGAATATCGTTTTTTAAATCTCCTAAATCGTATATTTTTTTGCCTTTTTTATTCTTCTGATTAGCTTCCTGAGCTTTCTCTATTTCTTCAATTATGTCTTTGAGATCTTTACCATTATAGGTTCTTAATGAAGGTCTTATGTTCTCTTGAATTGCGCTTTTTATTAGCGCAGCAGAAGTGTCTTTAGCAGAAATCAAATAACCATATCCGTTTTCTTTGAGCAACTCCATAAAGTCGTCTGCATAAATAGGAAGAACTGTATCAGGAAAAATTTTCTCTTCTATCAAGGAAGGAGCCACTTTAAAGTCTGAAATTAATCCCTGTCTATACTCCCCGTGAGGATCAAAGATGAAAATTTCTATCTCTTCATCTACTGTTTCTACTATTTTTTTAACAAGCAGTTTAGTGAAGTAGCTCTTGCCTGAGCCTGTAGTTCCCAAAACGGCCATATGTCTAGAAGACGCTTCAGCAAAATCTATGAAAACTTTAACGTCTTTATTTCCCTCCAAATGCCCTATTTCAACTGGCTCTCTCATCCTGTTTCCATTGAAGTTCGTTCTTAAAAGCGCATCTAAGTCGGATGACGATATCTTAAAGACTTCTGCTCCTACATTAAAAGGCTTCAAAAAAGTTTCCAGTTTTCCATCTGAGGGAGAAACTTCACCTATTACTTGCGCTACGGCTATTTTGATCTTCTTACCATTTTCGTCCAAGTAAGAACGAACAGCAGCCTTTTTCCAGTCTTCATCTCTATTACTAGCAAACAAAAGCTCGAAATGATTAACAGGAGCATAGGAGCTTGCGTCTCCGTTGGAAAACGGATTAGTAAAGAACCCCATATCATATGAATAAATGTTTACTATTTTTGCCAAAGCGATCCTATCTTCATCCTTAACTTCAACGTAACTCTGCTCTTCTAAGTCGTTTCCCAGTAAAACAAACTCAAAAGAATCAGTTTTTACAGGATTAAGGACGAAGCCTACCAGTTTATCAGACACTAAACCGGTATCCTTATCTTTTTTGATCTTATCAAAGTAAGATATTAATCTTGAAATTTCTGAGCTTTCCGAACTATTATTTGTTTCATAATAAACTGCTACCTCTATATTCCCTCTTGAATAGTCAGAAAGACCAGACTCCGTAAGGTTCGCTGATCCTAAAATCATCTTCTCATCATCAACTACCACAAACTTGGCATGAAGCCTATTGTTTAGATATATCTTTGCTCCTATCTTTTTTAACTGTTTAAAAACCTTATCGTCTGTTATTAACAAATCACGAAATTCTGAACCTCTCAGGATAACCTCAACTTCTATTCCTTCTCCTTTTTTTTCCAATATGTTAACTATTCTCTCTACAACAGAACCTTTTAACCAAGCAGAAGCAATCTTTACAGATTTTCTAGCGCTGGAAATCATTTTTTCTATTTCAGAATAAATATTATCTCCATCAAGTATCCTAAATACCTTCTCCATACATATACCTCCTATCTCGGAATACAAACAACTTAAACTGCAATTTTACAAAAATCAGGATTCATAAAACTGCTGAAATTTCAGCAGTTTTAACAAGCAACTTTAGAGCTTATTCTAAGAATCAAACACCTAACAGGAGGCTAACATGAAGGGAAACAATCAGTCTCTTATCACGGAGGAAAATCTTAAAGCACTCCATGAGTCACTCAAAACAAAAAAACAATTTGAAATGTACAGAGAGGTAATGCGAACAATTGCTCCCATAGTCAAATCCGAAAAGCATTTTTTCCTGTTTCCTGAAATTTATCCCTACCTTCCTGAAAACGAGTCTTTTGACATTTTTGGAGAACCTTTTGGTTTTAGCGTTAAAAATCTCTTATCTAATACCTTAGCTCTAGATCCGATGTTAAAGGATTTCACAGTAATAAGTCTCTCTGGCCTTCTCCTCAAGATAGAGAATGAAATCCTCCAAAAAAAACCACAGCTAAGAAATTTAATTAACGAAATTGACGATCTTTCTCTCAGAATCATACTAGCCCTACTTCTCAACTCTAAAATCCCGTGTGGAATTTACATAGGAGCTGTAGAAAACGAAGACGAGATATTCGATAGGAAAACTGAAATAGGAACAGATATATACGGTCGTAAAAGGATTATTGACAATCTCAGGAAGTATTCAGCAACCTTATATCTAAATGATGACCTCTGCATAAGCATAATAGACGGAGAATCCCTAAGATCAGGAACTTCACTCACAAAAGAATCCTTAGAAAAAAGTGAATGTATCAAGAAGATCCTAGAAAACAGCGATTTACCCGTATTCACTCATCAGGACTATACTTTCTTTACAGTAGTATCATCACCACTACTTAATCCAATTCCTCCTCAGAAAAAGTTAAACTGCAATGTTACCATAAACAAAATAACTTCTAAAGATCTGAAACCGTTTTACATAACAAGAGATGATCTTAAAAATTGCCAACCCGTCATAGACCAAGACGAAGTCAAAATTATTTGTTCTAGGATACTGAATACAAAAAATACTCCTTTCAAAAGTCCAGCAGTACAGAAAAACGACATTCTAGTAACTGTCAGAAGGAAAAATAGCTTTAATGCTGCACTCATATGCTGTGAAACTCCAAACATAAACATAGAAAAAAAAGCATTTGTCCCCAATAAGGAACTTGCCATAGTCCGCCTTAATCCTGAAAAATACTCTTCGCTTCAAGTAGAAAACTTTGCCAAGTTAATAGGCTCGGAGGTTAAGAGCTTCTCGAAAGCAGGTAGACCTCTCAGTATTTCGATCTTAAGAAACATCGTAAAAGAACTACTAGATGATGGCGAATTTAAGAAGATACTAAACATTCAAAACAATATGGATACTTTAATAACATTAGGCAGACGAAAAATCAGGAAATTACTACTTAAGTATCTATTCGTAACGAAGACGAATAAGAAAAAAACTACAGTATAAGGAGGAAATATGCTCACATTTGCAAGTGAATACATAACCCACAAACTATCACAAGACATTGTAGGGCAGGAAGAAGCAATTGAAAGTATAAGTTCTGCAATCTGCGAAAATTTTGAAGCATACGCACTACAGCAGCCCAAAAAACTAAATAACATTTTGGTAATTGGTCCTACAGGTTCAGGGAAAACAGAAATAGCCAGAAAAATGTCAAAACTATTTAACATTCCTCTCGTAAGAGTAACAATAACAGACTATACGCTAACGGGATATAGAGGTAGAGATATTCAAGAAATAGTTAGTATTGATTTCTACAATCAAATATCAAAAAATTCGTGGGAAGGCGTATGTAATCTGTTAAGAAAGTTTTTCTTCAGGGAAAAGGCCATATCAGTTTTTAAAAAGATAGAGGACTCTCCCTTTAAGCTAAGATTGTGTATTGACTACTGCGCAGCAACTGTGTTCCTAAAAGAAGATGAAGTAACAGAATTTCTGATCTCCAAATATGGTTCCAACAATGAAACATACGATGCACTAGAAAAAATTAGATTTACTATAAGAGAAGCTGAAAAAATCTACAGAAATATCTCTCTACCTATTCCTGACATTCAGAAATTCAGACGAAAACCTTTCGGGATCGTTTTTATAGACGAAATAGACAAGATATTCATTAAAGAAAGAGGAAATGATGAAGAATCTTTTTATAAAGGTTTACAACAGTTTATGCTAACAATGCTCGAAGGAAGTGTAGTGAAAGCAGAAGAGGGAGAAGCTATCGATACTTCACACATAACATTCATATTAGCAGGAGCCTTTTCCACAGCTTCTCCTGACGAGTTTTCCCTTGAATTCAAGGGAAGAGTTAACGTTAAGGTTAATCTTCGTAAACTTAAGTATGAGGATTACTTACAGATAGTAAAAAACCTTCACTTACAAATTCCAGAAGTTGTAAAGGATAGTTTAGTTACCGTAAAGTCCACTGCACTAACTGAAATAGCTAAAATCTGTGAAGAGCTTAACGAAACAGAATATTTAGGGGCACGAAGAATAATGGAAATTTTTTCCAAAGTAAATCAGGCTATTAAATGGGAACTAAAACACAGCACCTCTTTCCCTATTACAGTGGACGGTTCATTTGTAAGATGGGCAATATCTGGAGAATACTCCTATACCAGGAATAGCACCACGAAAAGCAAAAAGGCAGTAGAAATCAACAGCTTACCTAACACTAAAATTCCCAGAACTCAAATTAGGAGGGAACTCAAAAAATTATTATTTGATAATCTCATCTCGAAATATCATCATATAATGATGGATTCAGACAAAACACTTTACGAATTCGGATTTATTAATGATGAAAAAAGAAAGGAACTCTTAGTCAAGAACAACGAAGGCATAACCGTTCTTGAATACTTGATAAAAACAGGATATATAAAGAAGGCCACTAGAAGTGCAATTGAAAACCTGAAAGAACATTTAGGAAAAGAAAAGGTTTCTGAGCTTCTCAAATACATTTACATTATAGAAGAGGATAATGACTATCCCGAATTCTAGAGGAGGGTAAAAATATGATCAACATTTTCCAGCTATGGAAAAACGATCCCGAGATTGAACTCAATGCTGAAGAAATAAACAATCTCATAGAGGCATATAAGAGAAAAGAAGAACTGCCATTAGAAAAACTGAATACTGTCAAGAAAGTTCTTCTTTTAGCCTCTAACGGCGAAAGTTTAAAAATTGAATCTGTAGAAACGATAGAGCAAAAACGCCACAAGGTAAAATTACTTAGAACACCTAAGGGCCGTAAAAAGTCAGAGTATACCTATCACACTACTGACTTTTTTGTCTTTATCAAAAGTCCTGCAATCATTGATAAGGATCTGAAGGTAGCAGTTCCTATCTACTCCTTTGATTGTGGAGGAAAAGAATTAGAAAAGTTTGCTTCTATTATCTAAACCAAACAGGAGAATAGATATGAAGTTAACTACAGAACAGCTAGTAGTTGAAAACTGCCCTTTCGAAGCGAATATAGTGATTTTTGATAGAAAAAAAGGAGAACCTTCTCAAGCAATATGGTTTTTAAATTGTCTAGAACGTAAACATGATCCTGAAGAAAGAGCAACCATCTTAAAAGATGACACCACATTTGGTATAGAGTCTTTTAGAGAAACATATGAAAAACACGGATATTTCAGAACAGAAACAGTATCCCAAGCTTTAGAACTCCTTAAAGAAGTCGAATCAATAAATGAGGAGAGAATACTTAGAGAGTTCAACAAGATACTCAAGAAACTCTCTGATAATAAGACTTTACTAACAGAAATGGAAAAGAAAATATTACTGAAAATTTTCAGGCATCCATATAAATTTCTTAGTTCAATAGAACAACTATACCTTTTATCTCTCAAAGAGAAGAGAGATGTACTAGAAAACTTATCATTCAGAATCTCCCCGATAACCACGGCATCTACCATCCAAAACATGCAACTGTCCATAAAGGAAACACTTGCTATTATCTTTTTCACAAATTTAAACTGGTACAAGAAGGAGATTGCCCCGTATTTATTCCTCATAATCTCTTCTCCTTTAAGGAGATACAGTGGAAAGGAGCTTTTAAAAAACACAAATACTACCTTCTGGCTAAAGATCAAGAACCACTATGAAACCTTCTCTCGATTCTATAGGGAAAAACTTTTCGCTGTGGCTAACTTCGGCACTCCTACAGCATTTGATGTTATTTCCTTCAGCTTTGTTCCTGAATTTATTAATACAAGTGACTTTAAATTACTTATTAAACGATACAGGAAAATTTCCGTAAGCAAAGATCTCTCCTGAGAAGCTATTGTTTATATGCTAAAATAGAATAATAATTTACAAGGAGAGCAACCATGGCAAGAGGAAGAAAAGCAGGAAAAAGAACAAACAGAGTTATTAGACTGTCAATACCTAAAAGACTTTACTACATTCTCGCAGGTATAGCAGGAAACAACGAACAAAAGCTCAACAGACTCATAAGACTTATAATTGAGGAAAAATTATCCAATTCAACACTTCCTGAGCTAACCAAACTAATAGAGCCCTCAAAGAAGCAGGAAACTGAAGCAACAAGCGAGGATAAATAGGAATATCGCTTACTGTTTCAGAGAAAATTTAACGCTATCAGGTATAACAGATCTGACTATTTTAATTATTTTTTTTGTAGTTCATATTCTTTTACATATTTCTCAAAGTATTGGAAGAGTTTCTTACCACTTTCTACTTTTGTATTAAACAAAAAGTTACGGAAATTTACATTATCTAAAGCATCAGGATAATTTTCGAATACATATTCAACTGCCTTTAAGACAATCTCAAGAGCCTTTCCTCTAAGTTCTCCACTCTCCATTCCTAACCTCCTTGGATTTCCTTTCTATAAAAGACTATTAATCGCTCTACACTCTTAAGCAGATCTTCCTCTCCAAAACCCTCTGTTTGATCGAAAACATTAAGATAAATAGAAATAAGATCGTAAATTTTTGCTTCCGATTCTAATACATTAAGGAGAGCTCTCTTAACTTCAGGCAATAGCTTGTGATAGTACTTATCTACTATAAATCCAATATCATACAAATCTCTGGCAACCGTTCTGTTTCTAAAAGCAGAAATTTTCTGCAAGAGAAGATCATTAATGTCATATACATACAAGGAATTTACAATCTTAATCGGCTGAACAATGAACCGATACTTCCGAAGAGAAAAATCCAACTTAAACGGAACATTAATATCGTATGGATGAAGGATAACTCTCTTCCCAAGGTTAGTATCCTTCTTCAGGTTTGGCTCTCCAAACCTCTGAAGAATTTTTAAAACAGATGAAATATTTATGTTGTAAAAACAGTCAAAATCTAAGTCCCTAGAAAACCTATCTAAACCGTAAAACAGAATAAGGGCATTACCTCCTTTAAGTATTAGATTTTTCCCCGAAAGGGCGTTTAAAATATTTTGCATAAGTTCTAGTAATTTTTTATCCTTTAGATGCAAGCTATCTAATAAGCCACATGACAAGCTCAGAAATTTCAAGTCTCCTCCTATAGTTAGAATTCTCTCAACTCTAGCTCTGTGAATCCCTCCTCACCAAAATAATAAATTTCCCACTTCAATGAGGGCGCTTGCACTCTCTACAGACGCAAGTTCGGACTGTTCTCGCATAATCAGAACAACGGCCTACGCCACGCACTGTACACTACCTTTGAAAAGAAGAAGATTAGCGCAAAACTTATTTTAACTCTGCGGACAAGGTAGATTGAAATCCTTAGGTTGCCATTGATTTATTTTAGCCTATATTCTTACTTTAGACCATACACCATAAATGACTTTTATTTGGAAACAAAGGAAACCTTGAATGCCAAAGGCAAAACTGTTGCTAAGATTAGAGAACCCGATATACGACAGCAAAGGAAACTTAATCGGCAAACTTTCTGTCAGGATACTGAAAGTGCCTCCAAACAGGCATCATCCCCACGGCGTTAAGTATGCGCTCCAGTTCGCTAAATGGACAGGAAACGGTTACGACAATGACTTTCTCCGCTACGACAACTATGCAAAGCACGGAGATCATAAGCACATCCAGGGGCAAAGACTCCCTTACCAGTTCCGGGGAGTTAGACAGCTCATTAATGACTTTAACCAAGATGCGATCAGACTGTTGGGAATGCCTCTCATCTGACTGCAAATCGATGTTTGCAGGCCCCTCGGCTTGCAGAACTATACACAGGAGGTAGGTATGAAAAGATTAGTAAGGCTTTTTCTCACTAAGGAAGAGAAAAATAGAAAGTTCGGAGAGCTGACCCGTAAATACTTGGAGAAAGCATTTGAGGGAAAACTGGATGATACAGAGACTATTGATGAAGTTTTCCTTACAGTAGAAGAACTCGGAAGAATTATGACTCCCCGCAGAATAGAGCTCCTACAGAAAATCCGTGAGCTCAAGCCCAGCTCCATTAAGGAACTTGCAGAGAAGGTTGGTAGGGATTTTAAAAATGTTTACAACGACCTCAAAGTCTTGCACGGAGCAGGTTTTGTTGACTTTGAAGAGGACGGAAAAAGCAGGAAACCTTACCTACCTTATGACGAGCTTGAGTTTAAATTTGACGAAGGAACTGTAAACATTCTGGAGAGGAAAACAGCATAAACGGTTCACACGGAGGTGGAAATGGGAAGTCTGGAAACGGGAGGAAAGTTAATGGCTGAAATTCTGAAAAAGGCAGGAGTAGCAGAGTTAGGAAAAAGGGTTTATGCAAAGCTGGGGGAGATTTTTCCTGATGAGAGAGTCTATTGCGATGTAGTTAAAGCATTGGAAGAGCTGGAGAAGGAAAAATAGTGAAAAATTGGCCATCAACCTGACTAAGAAGATCTCGGCGCCCTGCAACCTTGACAAAGTTGTTCTTCCTCGGCTCGCTGGTGTTCGCCTGCGGGAACTCTACCCTAACTGCGGCCATTAATAGATGCTGATAGAATAAAGGATGGTTAAGTTGTTTCTACTTGCTTAAATGAATGGAGCAGTTTGTAAGAAAAGCTGACTTTCTCTTTAGTAACTAAAGAAAAAGACGCTACGACGCTATAGGATACGCTACACGATGACACTAATGCTGCAAATCAGGACGCTATAAACGCCAAGTTCTTTCTACTTTCTATAGGAATGTGTTAACACTTTAGAGCTTCTAAATGGAACTTCTATTTACTTGCTTACCTAAGAATCATTTTGTTATATTAGTAATAATACTGCTGAGGACTTTCACAGAAAGGATATAGGGCAATGGAAGTTGGAGAAAATTGTGAATCTATAGAAAGAGATATAATTGATAGTTGGATAAATGAATTTTACTATTCTTCTAACAGCTTAAAAAAGCAAATTTCAAAAGAGGATATAGACTCTTTTCTCCAAAGCTTAAAGGATAAACGGCAAGATATATATAAGGATCGCGCAGACTATCTTTATATAAAAGCCAAATTGCAAGAACTAACATCTAAATTATTAGATGTTGAGTCTAGAATTACTTTGATTCTACAAGAAATGGAAAGAGAAGATGAGATTTAAACTATCATCTTTAGACATCAAAAAATTCAAAGGAGTCAATAGCGAAGATTATAGGCGCGTGTTAGGATGTAATAATACTTCAGGAAACGAAATTGCCGATATAATTGCAGTTTTTGGTGAGAATGGAAGTGGTAAAACAACTATTGCTGAAGCAATAAAACTCTTGTTTCCTAATGAAAGAAAAAACTATAAGGATTATGATGTAAGATTTCAGATTTCCTGTTTTGATGATAAGGAACAAGCCAGTCTTCAGCTTGAGCTTCAAAAAGATATAATACTAGAAAGCGAAAAAATAACATGTAACTTATGCAAATCAGATAATTGCCTCCATGCTTCTGCTTTAAAAAGTATCATAAGTAATTTCCAACAAGTAGTAATGGAAAAAGAAAGTAGTTCCCTTAATCTTTATTTCTATCATAAGTTATCAGGGAATAGAATAGAGTTTGACTTGAATAACCTGAAAAAAACAATATTTACTGTTACTGGTTTATCAAATATTGAAAAAGAAATAGAGAAAATTTCTTCTGAAAGAAAACTAGTCAAAGAAGAGCTTGCAAGATTCCAGAAAGACATGAGAAACATTGAATCCAAATTCAATACTTTGGTAGATAACATTCTCAGATATCTTGAACCTGTTAGTTTATATAATCAAAGTCTTTGGGATAGGATAAATGATATCCTGGGAGACTTTGAGTATCTCTTTCCTCAAAACGAAGGAAATATACATGTGAAAACTTTAGACTATGAAGATTTCAAATTGAAACTGATTGCAATTCAGAATGACTTAAAAGAATTACTAAGATATATAGATGTTCAGATCGAAAACTTGAAGAAATCAATTCCTGAATTAGAGAGAGAAAAAAAAGAAATAGTGAGCAGAATAAATACTCAAATTAAGAAATTAAACAAACTTAAGGAAGAGAAAAGTGGACTAGTGGATCTTCTTGAAAATAAAGAACTTATTCTAACAGAGCCTGAACAAGAATTACGAAAGAAAGCTTGTTTTATGGATGAAGAGTACAAACAATTCTTCCGTTTTAAGGGGGAATTAGAAAAAAAACAGAAAGATCTCATAGAGAAAATACTAAACATCTTTAAAGACTTATACAGTGATACCGTGTTTCAAATTTCGTTTGATGAAATCTGTACACTTTCTCCTAGTGAGATAGATAGAGATAAAGTTCTAGATTTATTAAATAATATACTAAACAGAATAGCAGATTACGAAAAGGAATTTTTAGAATGGAAAGAAAATACTGTTCATAAGGTAAAAGAAACACGAAATCTTATAGAAAGTATTTTTAAAGAGCTTCATGAAAATAGAAATGAAATTAACCTAATAAATCGCAAGTTATCAGAAATAGAAAGGGAAAAGAGTCTTGCTCAGCAGAGTATTGATGAGATTCTTAGTAGAAAAAAAGAAAGTATTGAGAAGCAAATAAATGATCTAGATAGTAAGATTCAGAATGTTCTTAAATTAATCTCAGAGTTCCAAGAAAAAGCAAAGGATAAAGACAAAAAAATTTCGGCCTTAAAGGAGGAAATCGAAAAGAGTTTGCACTTTAAGGAAAGAATTGATAGAGGTATTCATTACATATCTCTAATTGTAGATGAAAATTTCAAAAAAATAGTAAATGACTATAAAGCACTTTTACTAGATCAGAAAAGAATGGAAAGAATGGTAGAAAAAAATGACTGTATTGTAGTTCATCAGTTGAATAATTTAGAGAAACTAAAAGATGAATCTTTAAGAAGAACAACTACGTATCTATCAGATAAAATAACTAAATACTTTAATTTTCTAACAGATCACAAAAGATTTGATAAAGTAATTCTTATCTACAAAGGTGGAAGGTTTTCTGTCAAACTATATGACAAGATTGATAACGAAGAAAGAATCATAGAAAACAACACAGTATCTGAAATATTAAACGGTCAAGCAATAGCAGCTTTGAATTTATCCTTACAAGTTTCTATCCTTGAAATGGTTAAAGGATCTTTAGATGAAAGTTTTTCTCTTCTAGTACTAGATGATCCTACACAAGCTTTCGATACTAAAAGAAAAGAAAAGTTAATTAGATTTTTGGAAAAACTGGCCAATAATGGAATACAAATTATTATCCTTACGTTTGATGAGAAAGTTCTAAATTATCAAGGAGATGAGCCAAGTGGTTTAATAGTTAATATACCTAAGGTATCTAGAATACTAGAAAGAATTTCTTATGTAGTTAAAACCAAAGATTCATATCCCTTTAAAGAACAGGAAACTTTTATAAAAGTCGAAAGTTGTAGATTCCTTTCAGGAGTGTTATGCAGAAAAAGCTCAAACGAACGAATTCAATGACAAATAGTTACTACCCTTAAAAGCTATTTAAAGTCTCATAAAGAATATGGAAAATCTCATTACTTGCATACAAGAAGCTTTAAATAGGACATTTTCTTTTAAGTTTGTCTTTCAAGATTCTTTAGTTGTCAACGCACTCTTAGCACTCTTAAGAGCACTCTTATCATTCACTATAAATTAATCTCATATCCTATTCTGTAGGAACGAGTTTTCTTTTAAAATCAGTCCACTTTTCTAATATATTTTTTTGTAGTTGTAGGATATCATGTTTTAGCTGAATAGGGTCTCCTTTCTGTGGAAAAGGTTGATTCAGTAAGTCTTGTAGTTTTTTAGTTATAGTTCTGATTTCAGTATTAAAAGATTTGACTTGTCGTATAATTTCTTGAATATCAAGACTTATATTAACTAATTCAAGTCTAAAAGTGAGATCTTTCTCCTTTGGATGATACAAAGAGAATCCTATTCTAGGAGTATTTCTCATTCTCCTCGAAACTATATCGTAATCTTCCAAACCATACCTACCATCTGGCAATTCGTTCTCATAGCTAAGTACTCCTGATTTTCCTAGAATTTTTAAGGAAGTTGGTATGCTCCTAATAGCTTTCAGGATATGACTAGCTTTAAGAAGTAAGTTAAGATATTCCGGGTATTTTTTTAAATCCAATGTAGCTATATAATTGAGATCCTTTGATCTTGAAATTTCCTTATCTATTAGGTAGTTTACATCTACTTGAATAGTTGAACTATTTAAGATAAAGTCTTCAAACTCTACAGAATATCTGTTAAACACATCTTTGAAGTAAACTTCAAATATTAAAACCATAAGCTCTGTTAAATCTACAGATGACATATATTCCCCACTTATATCACATTTCTTGGTAAATTCACTCAAAACAGAAGAATTTATTTCATTAGACAAACCATTATCATATTTAATTTCTATGCTTCTATCTTTAATAGTAACTCCTATAACGTAGTTTATAATAGAACTCAACTGCTGTACAACGGCTATTGTAGATAGCCCAAGTATGAAAGATCGCGTTATTCCTTCAATACTTTTACTTATTCTATTCCATTCCAGATTAATGGAATTAATTACATTGACGGTTTCAGATAACAATACCTGCCCGATTTGACTATAGAAACCGATTATGTCCATTTTCTTTTTTTGAACATCCCGAACGTCTTGAACAAAGTATCTTGCTACACTCTGAGGAATGAGAACTTTAAACAAGAGGGCTTGGCTATCTATAGTTTCTATTTTAAAGAAATTTGAAGAACCTGCTTTATAACTAATTTCAACTTCCACCATACCAAGAGCAGACTTTGCTATTTTGTTTCTTGCACTATTTATAAAATCTGACATAACCTTGTAAAACTCCTCTAAGTTCATGTTTTTATTAACATAAGCATTTTGTTCATTAAAGTTTTCCATATACTTTCTCAGTTTTATGAAAACATCAACTGTTTTTCTACTCATAATAAAACTCCTGTCAGGTCAAGTACAATAGATTTTAGCATAAATAGAATTAAACTACTTGCATTCAAGTAAAAACTCAGTATATATTGAAGGACAAACAAATTTCTATTAATAATTCCTTAAATTACACGGATATTCTAAGTTTTCCTCAATCCAAGAAACAGTATTATTCTATTTTCCTCAGTATTTTTTGCACTTACACCAAAGTGCCCTTCTATACTCGCTCTATTAACTTTTATTAAAGTATTTAATAGATCCAAAGTAAAAGAAAATACCTTACATACATCTTCAATATTTAAATCTTCTTTCCCCAGAACATGAATCAATAGAGTTTTTAACTCTAAATTATTCAACTGATGATCTAAAAGCTCCTGAAGAGAAGACTCTACAATAGACTGTAACATTTTCGCAGAATCTAACAAATTATTTTTTGATATTCCTCTATATGTAAAGATATAATCTGAATCTCCCAAAACTTTCAGTTCATCTAAAGTTAAGTTGATTAATGCTGGCATTAAAAAAGCTTCTTTTATATCTTCCAGTGTTGAACAAACATTATTTGCTAGAATGGGTGTAATTTTGACTCCAGCTTCCTCAGTTTTTCTTTTTAAAATAGAAAAATATCTGTCCTTAATTATAGGTAGAATTAGAGGTATACATCCATTAGAATCAGAATTAGATATTTCCCCAACAGTTAAAACTAAATCTTTACAAACAGCTTGATCTTTTTTAAAACTTTCCCAAGAAGAATAAAAGTTAAAATAATCTTTTAAGTAACTACATTCTATCCGATATAAGAGTTCACTCTCTCTGGAATCAAAAATAACACCAAGCTTTTTTGATGGAATGCATGAAATTTCCCCTATAGTCAAGACAGCAGCCATCTATAGTTTACCTCGCTTTTATTTCTTTGAAAAATACAATACAATTTTAAAATAGTACCTTTCCTTTTTATAGAACAAGCCTTAAATTTTCCTCACAAAACGCCCGTTTAGTTCGGAATATCCTACCTAAGTTTTTCTTGCTTTAACTGGTGGAAAACTATAACTTAAAAAGTGCGAGATACCCTTTTTCACAACAAGGAGAGCAAGTTGGCCGTTTACGGATACCTG